>JAESFU010000168.1_pt1 | contig 87531 bp, 83 predicted proteins | sample 9269461 | NCBI WGS metagenome assembly JAESFU01 (sample SAMN14502556, study PRJNA617107) | algae metagenome | isolation source: Stenomitos rutilans HA7619-LM2 and co-occurring heterotrophs from cave walls | place: USA: Waikapalae cave, Hawaii | collected 2009-07-28
GGGGTTTGATGACCATTTGATGCTGACAGCAGCAGGGTTATGGAACTTCTACCTGATTGCAGCATAGGAAGAAGAACTTGAAAGGTCATGTTGGCTAACTTCGTTCTTATTTCCCGACAGCTCTATTGATACCGTTGACGCTCACGTTGAGTTTCATCCTTGCCCCGCTTGATTACACTAGGGCTGGTACACTTGGGGCAGTAAACACCCGCTCTCCAGCGCATCTGGCGCACTGTTTCGTAGCATTTAGCATCGTCTATCAGATGGGTTAAGTTCAAGTTGAGCATGAGCGTAGATGAGTCGTTTCCCTGCTGATAGGATACCAATCTGTGCCTCTCGCTTCACCTCCCCGTAACACCTATTGAGCCAGGCAAAAGGTAAAAGTGAGAGTGGGGAGTAGGGAAAAGGCTAAAGGCTAAAGGCTAAGAAGCTGATTGCTGATAGCTGTCTTAACTCAAAACTCTCACCTGCCTCCCCCTCTCCCCCTGCTTCCCCTGCTGCCTCCCCCTTCCTCCTTTCTCAAAATCTCAAAACTTTTCCTCCCCTCGTCCCCTTCCAATGCTAGAGTCTTACGCATGACAAGGGGAAGACGCACACAAGCCGCAGAACTGGAAGTCCGGTTACTGCGCGAAGGTATTATCGAATCCAAACATTATGTCCAGGCGGTTATTTGCGATACCCGTGGGCGTAATTTGTTGGTGGCTGGCAGTGCAGAGACGGCAACGTTCGTGCGTTCTGCATTGAAGCCGTTTCAAGCCCTGGCCGTGACAACGACAGGGACGTTAGAGCGCTATGGCTTGAGCGATCGCGATCTAGCGATTATCTGTAGCTCCCATCGAGGCACGATCGAGCAGGTGCGTCAGGCATTCAACATTCTTTGGCGGGCAGATGTTGACCCTACAGTGCTTCAATGTCCGGTGCCATTCGGTAGGCGGAGTCGGTTGGAATACAACTGCTCTGGCAAACATGCGGGGATGCTTGCTGTCTGCCAGCAACGTAATTTCCCCCTCAGCAGCTACCTCCAACGTAGCCATCCTGTGCAGCAATTGATTTTGCAAAAGGTTGCCGAACTGCTTCGCATGCCTGCCGAAGAGTTCATTAGCGCGCGGGATGACTGCGGTGCGCCCACATATTTTATGCAGCTAGGGCAAATTGCGTCACTCTATGCCCGTCTAGCCTCTGGCGACAGTTTAGATATGGAACGGATCGTCCGGGCGATGACCCATCATCCCACGATGGTGGCGGGTGAGGGCGAGTTTGATACTGAACTGATGCGCTTAACGGAAGGTGAGTTGGTCAGCAAAGCAGGTGCAGAAGGCATTCAGTGCGTTGGGCGACTGGGTGAAGGGATGGGCTTAGCCATCAAAGTGATGGATGGGGCAAAACGGGCCAAATATGCTGTCGCGATTCACCTTCTCAAACAAATGGGTTGGATTAGCCCCTCAGTGTCTGAAACGCTGTCAGAAAGCTTTATGACGATGAGCAATGTCACGCGGCTCGAAGTTGCAGGTGAACTGTCCATGCTATGAGCCTTGTGCTTGAAAGGCGGATAGCAACCAGGCAACGACCTGGCTATCGTCTTGCTCTCTTCGCATAGTCATCGCTTCACACAAGACGGCTAGGTCGAGTCCCGGCAAAACCTGAGAGTGGTCAATGCGTCTGCTGCCATTGTTGTTCGCAATCTGAAACGCTATAATTTGCGCCTTTTCAACGTCCACCACCCAGTATTCAGCGATCGCCATGTCTTCGTAAAGCAACCGTTTTTTGCCCAAATCCGCATCCAGCGATGAATCCGCTACTTCGATCGCCAAATCAGGAGCAGGCGTGTCATCCAGGTTTGTAATGCTGCTTCCTTGGGGGGCAAGTGTGGTGCGATCGCCCACGTAGTAGGACACATCTGGCTGCGCTTCACGAACCTCCGTTTTGCGATAGCTACAGTTAATGAATCCTTTAATTGGAACGCCTTTGAGAGCGCAGAACAGCGTAATGGCGATATGAACGATGCTGTTATCGCTAGCGTGATCCGGCCCTACTCCCATTGTTTCAATCCTCATTCGTCCATTGAAGTAGTACCCTTTTGCTTTGGCGTAAGCAGGATCGTCAATGAGCCGCAGGTACTCATCCCAGGTGGCCGTAACCCAAGTATCAGTGAGCAATTTAGGCTGGAGTTGAACCATAATCGTGTGCGATCGCGACTGTCTCAACAATAGCGGCTTCCAACGCTGGTTGCTCAGTGATCAATCAGAAGTAACTGTCTGTTTGTCTATAACGAACCTATTTGATTTGTGAAGATGATTCTGGTTTAGCAATCAGCTTTCAGCGGTCAGCGATTAGCTTTTACTTTTACCCTAACCCCCACTCCCCCTTTTACCCTCTACCGATCGCATCGAAACAATGTGAGCTGAGACACGATCCAACCAGGGAGGCTGTTAAGATTCAGTACATAAGATTCAGAAAAGCTCTCCCGGTATCCCATGAACGACACAGTCCTGCAAGTCAACAACCTTGAAGTTCAGTTTCAACCGGATGGGCGGCTGATCAAAGCAGTGGATGGCATCTCGTTTGAAGTGAAACGGGGGCAAACGCTGGGCATTGTGGGCGAATCGGGTTCAGGCAAATCGGTGACATCGCTAGCAGTGATGGGGTTGGTGCCGTCTCCGGGCAAGGTGACGAATGGCGAAATTCTCTTTTGGGGGGCTGAAAAGGGAGCACAGGCGATCGACCTCACAAAAATTCCCAAACGTCAGCTTGAAGACTATCGGGGCGGCGAGATTTCGATGATCTTTCAGGAGCCGATGAGTTCGCTCAATCCGGTTTATACGATCGGCTTTCAGTTGGTAGAAGCGATCCGTCTGCACAAGCGAGTGACGCAAAAAGAAGCGGGACGAGAGGCGATCGCTCGTCTTCAAGAAGTGCGCTTACTGCCAGATGATGAGACGATCAAACGACGCTATCTAGAGGATCTTCAACGCAGCAGTCCTGATGGCCCGTTGCCACCCGCTTCAGAGCTAGAACACCAGGTGTTTCGGCAGAAGATAGCCTTTCTCAATCGGTATCCGCATGAATTGTCCGGCGGACAGATGCAACGTGTGATGATTGCAATGGCGATCGCCTGTGACCCTGCTCTCTTGATAGCAGACGAACCGACAACAGCGCTAGATGTCACCGTTCAAGCAACCATTCTGGATCTCCTGCGAGACTTGCGCGATCGCCGGGGCATGTCCATGATGTTCATCACCCATGACTTGGGCTTGATTGCTGAAATTGCCGACACCGTTGCCGTCATGTATCAAGGCAAAATTGTCGAAGCAGGTCCCGTGCTGGACATTTACGCCAATCCCCAACATCCCTATACCAAAGGGCTGTTGACCTGCCGACCCCGACCCGATCGTCGCCTGCATCTACTGCCCACCGTATCGGACTTTATGCAGGTCAGCACCTCTCCATCGGGCGAACTGCTGATTGAAGAACGCGAAACCAATGTTGATCGTACCCTCGAACTTGCCCGCGAAGTCAGCCCAGAAGAACTGGAGCAGCGCTTGGCAACCCTGCATCAGGCAGCGCCCTTACTCTCCGTGCAAAACCTGCGTGTCACCTTTCCCGTTCGCGGCATGTTTGGACAAACCAAACGCTACTTTATGGCAGTCAACGATGTATCGTTCGAGGTCTATCCGGGTGAAACGCTGGGACTGGTAGGCGAGTCTGGCTGTGGCAAATCCACGTTGGCACGCACCATTTTGCAACTGATCAAACCCGCCAGTGGTTCTGTACGCTTCGAAAATCAAGAAGTCACCACGCTCTTACCCAACGAGATGCGACGGTTGCGGCGCGAGATGCAAATCATTTTCCAAAATCCCTTTGGCTCGCTGGATTCGCGCATGACGGTGGGCAAAGCCGTGATGGAACCCATGCAAATCCACGCCAAGCCCAGAGAACGGCAGGAACAGCGGCAACGCGCCGTCTACTTATTAGAACGAGTGGGCTTGAGTGCCGATGCCATGAACCGCTATCCTCACGAGTTTTCCGGCGGACAACGCCAGCGGATCTGCATTGCCCGATCGCTCGCCCTCAACCCCAAATTTATCATCTGCGACGAATCCGTTTCAGCACTGGATGTCTCGGTGCAAGCGCAAGTCCTCAACCTGCTCAAAGAACTCCAAAGCGAATTTAACCTCACCTACATCTTCATCTCCCACGATCTGAGCGTCGTGAAGTTCATGAGCGATCGCATTATGGTGATGAACAAAGGCGCGATCGAAGAAATCGGTCCCTCCGAAAGCATCTACCGCGCACCGCAAACAGCATACACGCGCCAACTCATTTCAGCCATTCCTGTCAGCAGTTTGGAGAGAATTCGCGATCGTCAAGCCGATCGTGGTCTCTCAGTCGGATAAGTAATCCTTCGCACTCAAGGCATTTGATGTAATCAGTGCTTTCCTATGAAATTCGAGTGGAACCCATATAAAGCAGAATCAAACGCTAAAAAGCATGGGGTTAAATTTGAAGAAGCATCTACGGTATTCAACGATTCGTTATCTGTCACCTTTCCCGATCCAGATCATTCAGTGGGAGAGAATCGCTACGTTATCATCGGTGTATCAAGGTTCGGACAGCTTCTAATCGTTGCCCATACCGATCGAGGCGAAAAAGTACGAATCACTAGCGCTCGCAAAGCCAATCGTCAGGAGAGAAGGTTTTATGAACGGAGAAATTAATGCCGAAATGGACGATGAATTGCGTCCTGAATATGACTTTTCTCAGATGGAAGGCGGAGTCAGAGGCAAGTACGTTGAGCGTTACCGGGCAGGTACAAACCTGGTGCTTCTCGATCATGATGTTGCTCAAGCGTTTCCAACTGAGGACGCTGTAAACGAAGCATTGCGGTTGCTAATGCAAATTGCCCAACGGCAGACAGCCAATAATCCGGTTGGAGTGGAATGAAGAAAGTCTATCTATTTCATTGTCTCTTGCTGCTTGAGGGCAGTAACCCTAATGAAAAATAAGGATAAATTAGAACAAGACTTTTTAGAATTAAGTGTCGATGGAGCAGATATTGCAATTGACCTGTTGACTGAAAGTGAGCTTCTTAGAGATATACCAGTTGCAGGCTTAATTTATAAGCTTGGCAAAACTTTAAGCTCAATCCCAGATGTGATTTTCTTGCATAAAGTTGGGGAATTCATCAAAACAATTAATGAGAAAACAACAGAGAATCAGAGAGTCGCTTTTACTGAAGAACTTAAAAAAGATAAGGAAAAAAGAGATAAGCTCTATAATACTATCTTCCTAAAAATTGACAAATTTGATGACCTGTATAAATCTAATTTGTTTGCAAAAATATTTTCCTGCTTCATCACAAACAAAATAAGAAAAGAAGAATTCAGCGCTCTTTCATCTGCTCTTAACTCGGCACCTATTGAAGAGCTGAAGACCTTCTCTACGTCCTACTGAAAGGACAGAAATCGTTTCATTAGAAATACATACGGATCATCCAATAAAAATTATGGAAGCCTTTTATCAACTTGCTTGGTTGCCATTGATCTTAATAGTAGGAATCAAAGCCTGAATCGAGGCCTGAGAAGCCTGATGCTTTATGATTTAGATTTTATGATTACAGAATTAGGCTGTTTGTATGCTTATGTTGCGGAAGATTTTGAAGCTTACTTCTCTCTTGTAAAAGAACTAGAAGGAGTTGATCAAAGAAACAAGAATAAAATGTATGTGTTTGAAAAGCCTTCTTCTTGCGAAAAGCTTAGGTTAGAGGTTCAGCAAAAATTTCCGCCAAACAAATAGCTGTATACTGCACGCTCTAAATAATTCTTTAAAGCGAACTACTTAAAGTCACTGCTGGAGGGACAAAAGTTATTGACAATCGTTAGCTAGGAACATTAGTACGATCGCTCCTCTTCAAAATCCAATCAAGCACCACGAAACTCGACAGAGGCTCTGAAATGAGCGACTGTCCTTCAGCTAAAATCAAAGGATGAAATCATAACGAGTTCAAGCAAACGGACGTTGCTAGAGGATAAGAGGCACATGGAAAATCGTGAGCAACTAATTCAAGAAATCGAACAGGCTCCTGATGATTTAGTACAACCAGTGCTGGATTTTTTACATCGGCTGAAAGCTGTACGCCAAAATCATCCGCTTGCAAAGTTTGCAGGCATTTTGAGTGACGCAGAGGCGGAAGAGCTACAGCGAACCATTGCAACCGACTGCCGACAGGTCGATGTGAATGAGTGGTGAAATTGCACTGGATACGTCTGCCGCCGTTCGTTTCTTGAATGGAGATATAGCTATCGCCGCAAGAGTTCTGGCTTTGCCGGAAATAATACTACCGATAGTCGTTGTCGGAGAATTGCTGTTTGGAGCCGAAAACTCGACACGTCCGCTGCAGAATTTGCCACGCTATCTAGAGTTTTTAGAAGCTTGTGTTGCAGTGCCTTTAGGGAAGGAAACAGCAGTCGCTTATGCTCAAACTCGGTTGATGTTGAAGCGCAAAGGGCGACCCATCCCAATGAACGATGTATGGATTGCTGCTCAGTGCCTAGAACATCGCTGGGTGCTGGTCACAGATGATACAGACTTTGATTATGTGGATGGACTGGTTTTGGAGCACTGGTAGCACGATCGCCCCTCTCCCAAATTTTCTAGAGCATCGCAAAACCCAACACATGCTCTGAAGTGGGCGATCGACCACCGTATCTCTTGTTGCCCTAATCAATAGCCTTCGTACACGCCGTGACGAAATTAGTCGTAAAGTGCTGCTATAAGTAGGGTCATTGCATACTTAACAGCGTCGATCGAAATTAAGCTCTATGTCTACCTTGATGGTTCAACTGTTGCTCATTGGTTTGGCTGCTGGCATTGCTGGTGGCATGTTTGGCATCGGGGGTGGCGCGATTATGGTGCCTGCAATGGTGCTGCTGTTGGGAATGGATCAGAAGTTTGCGACCGGAACCTCGATCGCGGCTCAAATTCTGCCGATCGGTCTTCTCGGTGCTGTTGTGTACTACAAAGAAGGCAACCTCAGCATTCGAGATGCCCTTTTCATTGCCGCAGGTCTGTTTGTCGGCTTTTTGTTTGGCGCGATCTTTGCCAATCAACCGTTTATCACCAGCACTTTAATGAAAAAGCTCTACGGCATTTTTCTGTTCGTCATTGGCGCGCGGTATCTCTTTTTTCGATAAGAAATCAGTCCAAAATGGATGTAACTTGGTGCCCAAACGCTTCTATGAGTGCTTGCATACATCCTGTGCCGCCGTAAGGTGAACTGTAGGAGCTAAACTCCAAACGTGCTATCTGGTGCGAAAGGCGGCGGCGACCCAGTAACTCGTACTCGCCATTCTCAAACGCCTCAATCATAGAACCAAAATCCCACGGCGTTTTAAGCGCTAAATCGTTCCATCGTTGCTCAACAGGTGTCGCAAACCATCGTTGCGCTCAATCCTGCTGTTCCGCTTCAGTTGGGTGCCAGAAATGAGATTGTGCTTCTGCGTCAAAGAATGCCAGCCAGTAATCATCAGGCGGAAACGTATTTGTACGCTTTGCTTCACATAAGGCTAAAATCACTGCTTCGAGCTGTCTAAACTGCGCCTCGTTCCCGATCGCAAATTCAACAAAAAAGCTGTTCATTGCTTTTAGACGTTGAAGAACTAGCCTGTGACAATCCGCTGGTATTCGCGTTCGGTGATCATGTCCTGGGTGCTTTCCAGGCGATCGACGAAGACGATGCCATTCAGATGGTCGAGTTCATGCTGGAAAATACGCGCTACAAAGTCAGTCAGTTCTTGTTTGTGCCGTCTGCCGTTGCGGTCTGTGTATGCAACTTCGATCGCCTGGTAACGAGGGACGTGGCCCCGAATGCCCGGAATGCTGAGGCACCCTTCCCAGCCTTTGACAGTTTCATCAGAGTGAGCCAGAATGCTTGGATTAATCATCGCAGTCGGCTCCATCGTTGGCGCGTTGGGATAGCGTAAATTAGGACGCGATGCCACGATAAAGAGGCGATCGGACTGGGCCACTTGCGGTGCGGCAATGCCAACCCCATTTGCCTCTTTAACCGTTACCAGTAAATTGTCAATCAGGGTTTGAATGCGATCGGACTGCACATCCTCTACGAACTGCGCCGTCTGGCGCAAGATGAGATTCCCTAACTCAATCACTTCAAGCAATTCAGGCATATAAGGACACGCTAAATAGACATCTTTAATATAGGCGTGCAACAGGCGGTAGAGCAATTTTTCCCCGCCTGTCCCTACCTGTACTGGCACGAGAGGTTGTTCCCCTCAATTGGTTAAGGTGGAGAGGCGCAAGCCTCCCGTAAGGCCATAAAATTGCGCGTTAACGCCGCTCTAACGGTTAGGCAGCGCCGAGAAATTCAAAGCCGCTACAATCAAGACCACACCCCAAGGCTCAGCTAGACCGAGAGATTCATCCCAGTTGCCAAACGATTCGCAACTGGGTGCATCGTGAGCGCGCGCGTGATCGGATCAGTGCGCCTCAGCCCCCATCGGGTAGTCAGTGCTACCTCTAAGCCAGCCGTCGTGCATTACCACCAGCGGCCTCCCGACCAGAACCCGCTGTGGATGGCTTCTGCACTCAAGCCCCAGTCTTCTCAAGCCAACCGAGACATGGTGCTCCGGCTGCTCCAATACGCAAAGTTGACGAGTGCGTCCACAACGAGTGGCAGAAGACAAAGCCTATACAGGGCGACGGATTCGCCGCTACTTGCAGCGACGAGGCATTGGAGCCGTCATTCCCCGTTTGATACCGATTTAAAGAATGACGGCTACAGATCAATCGGTGGGTAGGGGCAAGGCATTGCCTTGCCCCTACAGGATGTGTCGCATTTTCAATTCAAATCGATATGAGCAATGAACCGCGTCGAGGTACACGCGCTTTGACAGTCAAGCTTATCAGCAGCGCAACCGCATTGAACGCACCTTCAATTGGTTGAAGCAGTTTCGTCGCATTGCCACTCGCGATGAGAAACGAGGCGAGAATTAGCTTGCCATGCTCACCCTTGCTGCCATACTTCTTTGGCTTTAGGTTTTAAAGCACACCCTAACCCCTAACCCCTTCTCCCCATGTCCTTCACTCTTTTCCTTCAAAACATCCTCAACGGCCTGTCGATCGGCAGTGTCTACGCCATCTTCGCCCTGGGCTACACGCTCGTCTTCTCCATCCTGGGGATTATCAACTTTGCTCATGGGGCCATCTTTACGCTGGGTGCCTATTTCACCTACGTGTTGATCGGCGGCGCGTTTGGGTTTAATGGCTTGCTAGCTAATGCGATGTTGCCGATGAAGATGCCGTTTTGGGCAGCGATCGTCCTTAGTGGTATCCTCTCCGGCCTTGTCAGCGTACTGGTGGAACGGCTGGCCTTTCGACCGTTGCGACAGAGAAGAGCCGATCCATTGCTAACTGTGGTATCTAGCCTGGGGGTGGCATTTGTGATTGTCAACCTGATTCAGTATCTCGTCGGTGCCGAAAGCTATACCTTTCCCGCTGATACCTATGGCACCTTACCGCCTGCGATTAACTTCGGTACCGCAGACAACCCGATTCCCATTCGCAGTGTGCAGATTGTGATCTTTGCCGTCTCAGCCGTCATTTTGACGCTTCTCACGTACCTGATTAATGCCACTAAGTACGGCAAGGCGATGCGAGCTGTGGCAGAAGACGCGACTACTGCGAGCCTGTTGGGGATTGATACCGATCGCTTCATCGTCCTGACCTTCTTTGTCAGCGGCTTTCTGGGCAGTCTGGCAGGCACCCTCGTTGGCTCCAGCGTCAGCATTGCTGGCCCTTACTTTGGCATTGGCTTTGGGTTAAAAGGGTTGGCAGTGATCGTGCTGGGTGGGCTGGGCAGCATTCCCGGTGCAGTGGTGGGAGGGCTGGTCATTGGACTCATCGAAGCGTTTGTGCCAGGAGAATTTTCTGCTTATAAAGATGCCGTTGCCTTTGGGCTGTTGTTCATCATGCTCATGGTGCGCCCACAGGGCTTACTGGGACGATCGTTCGTGCAAAAGGTTTAGGATGTGCAGAGCATTGAGGTTGCGTCTCTGAAACTTGCTGAAGAGCGATCGAGACTCGTCAGTGAGAAGCCAAGACTCGTCCGAGAGTCGTCAACACTTGTGGGTGAGTATCAAAGACTCGTCCGAGAGTGATCAACACTTGTGAGTGAGTAGTAAAGACTCGTGGGAGAGCGATCAACACTCGTTAGCGAGTAGTAAAGACTCGTCGGAGAGCAGTAAAGACTCGTCAGTGAGTATCGAAGACTCAAGCCGATCGTGGTTTTGATTGCGGCTGCAACGCGATCGCTCACCAGCGAAACTTAATACACCTCAAGCAGCAGTTGTTTCCTTTGGCGCTTTTGTCCGCATCGCTTTGAAGCGTTCACCCAACTGCTCTGCGATCACTTTCAGTCCGGGAGTCTTTTTTGCTGCCGTCTTCACGTAGTCATACACCGTCAGGCTGCTGCTCATTGCCTCACTGCTGACAGCGATCAGCGTATCGTCTACCTTTTCAGTCAACTGCTGCAACCCCAAATGGATATCGCTCAGGGTCGCCGCAAGCTGATAGTCACTCGCAAACTCATCCACATCAAAACTGGCAGGCAGAATGCCACGATTAGACTGAGCAGCGGTGAGGCTATTGCTGACGAAGGCAAGACTTTTGTTGCCCATCTTGAACAGTTTGCGACGCTCTTCGACGGTGAGGTTCACTAGAAAAGGGAGCTTGGCTTCAATGGTGGCAAGGGCATCTTTGATGTCCTGCACATCAGTTTCAGTGAGCTTCGCAGAAATGTTTTGGTACGGCATAGGGTCGATACTCCTGTCGTTAAGTAAGGGTCATTGCTCTAGAAGAAGAATTCCCTTGAATGGGGGCGATCGCGCATCTCTCTTATCTTTTCATTGATTTAGTCTTCTTGGCATCAACTCCTCTAGCATTTCCGTGCTATATCTCTTTCCCTTCGGCTACAGTATGAAACAACCTACTAGATGCCAGCGATGACAGACGAAGAACTGCTTCAATTAATCAAACAAACTGCAGAGCAAGGGGTTGCTAATTTTGATCTCTCCTTCAAAAGGCTAACATCACTGCCGATGGAGATTGGCTGTTTACAGAATCTAGCTAAGCTGTCGATCAACCGCAACAAATTGAGTGCGTTACCGCCAGAAATCGGTCAATTGCGAAATCTAGCTACACTTGATCTTCAAGTCAACCTACTCAATGTCCTAATACCAGAAATTGGTGAATTACAAAATCTAACTACGCTTCGCCTTAATAACAATCTACTAAACGAATTGCCGTCAGAAATTAGACAGTTGAGAAATTTGATATTTTTTGATCTTAGTCGTAACTCACTAAACACTCTACCACCAGCTATTGGGCAGTTAGAGAGTCTCACTATACTTGATCTACATAACAATCAATTAAACAAACTACCTTTTCAAATTGGACAGTTAAAGAACCTGGCAACGTTTGATCTTAGTCGCAATTTACTAAATACGCTGCCATCAACGATTGGACAGTTAGAGAATCTCACGTCACTTGACCTCAGTAATAATCAAATAAGCTTCCTTCCAGCAGAAATTGGGCAGTTGAAGAATCTCACGTCACTTGACCTCAGTAATAATCAAATAAGCTTCCTTCCAGCAGAAATTGGGCAGTTGAAGAACTTGGTAACACTCAATCTTACCAATAATTTGTTGAATATTCTTCCACCAGAGATCGAGCGTCTACAGAACCTGCAAAGCCTTAGCATTAGCTACAACCAATTGCATGCACTGCCACCAGAAATCGGACAGTTGCGTAATCTGACTACATTGAATTTTAATGAAAACCCTTTAGAATCACCTCCACCAGAAATTTTAAAGAAAGATATTCGAGCGATTAAAAGATATCTTAAGCAACTGAAGGTAGAAGGAAAAGATTTTCTCTACGAAGCTAAAATGCTCATACTTGGTGAACCAGGTGCTGGAAAGACTTCTTTAGCTAAGAAAATTGAACATCCAGATTATTTGTTACAGGAAAATGAACGTTCCACCGAAGGTATCGAAGTTATTCAGTGGTGTTTTCTTCTGATGAATGGCAAAGAGTTTCGGGTTAATATATGGGACTTTGGTGGTCAAGAGATCTACCATGCAACTCACCAATTTTTTCTCACTAAGCGCTCTCTCTATACCTTAGTAGCTGATACTCGAAAAGAAGATACTGATTTTTACTACTGGCTTAATATAGTGGAATTATTGAGTGATAATAGTCCATTATTGATCATTAAAAATGAGAAGCAGGATCGTAAACGAGAGATCAATGAGCGTCAACTACGTCAGTTCACAAACTTGAAAGAAACCCTAGCAACTAATCTCAAGACAAATCGTGGAATACCTGAAATTCTCAACAAAATTCAGCATCACATTAGTACATTGCCGCATGTTGGTGCAGAGCTACCCAAAACGTGGGTCAAAGTACGAAAAACTTTGGAGCGCAAACGTCGCAACTACATCTCTTTAAAGGAGTATCTCGCAATTTGTCGTAAAAATAGTTTCATAGCAGAGGATGCTCTCCAACTTTGCGGATACCTACACGATTTAGGCGTTTGCCTCCATTTCCAAGCAGACGAACTGTTAAGACGAATCGTAATTCTCAAACCAGCTTGGGGTACTGCTGCTGCCTACAAGGTACTAGACAATCCCCAGGTAGTTCAAAACCTGGGCAGATTTACCCGTACCGACTTAGCCCATATCTGGCACGAAGACCAGTATGCCGACATGCGAGCAGAGTTGTTGAAGCTCATGATGAACTTCAAGCTGTGCTACGAAATTCCTGGCGCTCCCGGCACCTACATTGCGCCTCAACTCCTCACCGAGAACCAGCCCGACTATACCTGGGATGCCTCCAACAACCTGATGTTGCGCTATGAATACGAGTTCATGCCCAAAGGGATTCTCACTCGCTTCATTGTGGAGACCCATTCGCTCATTGATTCCCAGTCCTATGTTTGGCGCAGCGGTGTCGTGCTCAAACAAGACCAGGCAAGAGCAGAAGTCATTGAACACTATCGCTATCACAAAGGCGAAATCTGGGTGCGGGTATCGGGCAAACGCAAGAAAGAGTTAATGGCTATTGTCCGGCACGAACTGAAGCAAATTCATGCTTCCTACGGCGATCGTCTTAGAAAAAGCGAACTTGTACCCTGCAATTGCTCCACCTGCAAAGATAGCCAAACGCCTCACTTCTACCGCCTTGAAGATCTCAACCGTCGCCTCGATAACAAGCGATACCAGGTTGAATGCGAGCAAAGCTACAAGTCTGTTGAAGTCCGCAGTCTAATTGATGAAGTGATTACCAGAAATTCTGACGACAACAAACCACTGTCCATGCCACAACCCACTGTCCGCGATCAAGTTTTCATTAGCTATAGCCATAAAGATCAACAATGGCTGGAAGCACTACAGATTCACCTCAGGCCCATGATCCGCAATCAAACGCTCAAACCCTGGGATGATACCCAAATCAAGCCCGGTGCCGAATGGCGCAAAGAAATTACCGCTGCACTCGCCGCTGCCAAAGTTGCAGTCTTGCTCGTCAGCCCTGACTTTCTCGCATCCGATTTCATTGACAAGAATGAACTACCACCCCTGCTTGATGCGGCAGAAAATGAAGGGCTAACAATTATCTGGATACCTATCAGAGCCAGCGCTTATAAAGTTACCGCGATCGAAAAGTACCAGTCTGCTCATCCTCCCAACCAGCCTTTAGCAAGATTGAACAATGACGATCGTGATCAAGCCTGGGTAGACATTTGTGAGAAAATTCAAGCTGCTGCTAACTCCTAACAATGGAACGATCGCCCTTGAGCCAATCATGCAGGGGCGATCGTTAATAGCCGTTAAGGGCGATCGTCATACTGTGAAAGGGCGATCGCTATTCCATTTTGGTGGCGGCGATTGTTGAGGCGCGATCGCTTTATGTAATCTAAGCCGCACTACAGACTGTTGGCTCAGGCAAGGGATCACCAACCGCTTCGTAGGCAATCGTCAAAGATTCTAATGCCTCAATGCCATTGGTGACGGCTGCCTCATACGTATCTCCATGCGTCCGCCACTGCTGCCCAGGAAAATCAGGAAAGCCAACCAGAAAGCAATCGTCTTCGTCAGACCACTGAATTACCATTTGATATTTGAGTTTAGTCATCTTGCTCCCTCTCCTTGACTGCCTCAATGGCTGCTTGCACTTCCTTCTCCTGGTAACGTTTTGCGTCCGCTCCATCCCTACCAGAAACCGTGGATTTTCCCAGCATACAAAGAATGTACCCAGTTCGTATGACTTCCTTTGCCTGGACGTTCGCTAAAACCAGCTTGTCGCAGCAGTTGCTTTAGCTCTCGAATCTTTTTGGGCATTGCTAAAGTCTAGCGCTTCTCTAATAGCGAGAGAAGTCTAGCATCCGCAGGGACGATCGATCTTGCGCTCCAATCATGCAGGGGCGATCGTGCATGCAAAAGGTTTAGGCTAAAACTATTTGCAAGGTTACGGATAGGGCAATGGTGCGGATCGGCGATCGTCGGCTCCAGCAGTGTATCCTGGGATGAGCAACCCGCTTAGAATGAGAACGATCTGTGCTTGACCTGAAGCTAATCCGCGAAAAGCCCGACTTGGTGCGCGAGAAACTCAACGCTCGCAATGGTATCTATGACCTTCAGCCGCTGTTGCAGTTAGACGAACAACGCCGATCGCTGGAGCAGGAGCGATCGCAGCTTCAGGCGCGGGGCAACGAAATCGGCAAACAGGTCGGGCAACAGATGAAAGCGGGCGTAAAGCCGGATGATCCAGCCCTACAGTTGCTCAAGGACGAAGGCAACCAGGTTAAAGCCAAATTGAGCGATCTGGAACCCCAGGAAAAAGACCTGAAAGCGCAGATCGAAGCACTGTTGCTGACATTTCCAAATTTGCCTGGTGACACCACGCCGATCGGCAAAAACGAAACCGAAAATGTGGAAGTGCGTCGCTGGGGCGATGAATATAAACCGCAGCAGGAAGGTATCTTGCCTCATTGGGAAATTGCCGAAAAACTTGGCATTCTTAACACCGAACGGGCAACGAAACTGGCTCAAACCCGGTTTGTCGCGCTACTGGGTGCAGGTGCAGCCCTAGAGCGATCGCTGATTAGCTTTATGCTCGATCGCCAAACCGCCGCAGGCTACCTCGAAGTGCTGCCACCGCTTCTGGTCAATACTCAATCGCTGACGGCCACCGGGCAGTTACCCAAGTTTGCCGAAGAAAGCTTTCAGTGTAAAGATGATGACCTCTGGCTAATTCCTACAGCCGAAGTGCCCGTTACCAACCTTTACCGGGACGAAATTCTCACAGCCGATGATCTTCCCATTCATCACTGTGCCTATACTCCGTGCTTTCGTCGTGAGGCTGGCAGCTATGGGCGCGATACGCGTGGACTTATTCGGCTACACCAATTCAACAAAGTGGAATTGGTCAAACTTGTGCGCCCCGAAACCTCTGAGCAAGAGCATCAAACCCTGGTACAAAACGCAGAGGCTATTCTGCAAGCCCTAAAGTTGCCGTATCGCGTGGTTGAACTTTGCACAGGCGATTTAGGCTTTGGTGCGGCCAAATGCTACGACCTGGAAGTGTGGCTTCCTGCTGCCGGAACCTACCGCGAAATCTCAAGCTGCTCCAACTTTGGTGACTTCCAGGCGCGACGCGGCAACATTCGCTTTAAAGAAGCAGGCAAAAAGGGCACAGAGTTTGTCCATACGCTAAACGGCTCTGGTTTAGCCGTCGGTCGCACAATGGCAGCCCTTTTAGAGAACTATCAGCAGCCAGATGGCACTGTTAGCATTCCAGAGGTTTTGCAGCCGTTTTTGGGGCGATCGGTGCTGTAGAGAAGGCCGAGGGCAGGAGGCAGAAGGTAATCCTCTCAACTCGACTCTTTGACGTGTAAGCTTGACCGTTCAACCGTTCAACTTGGCTCTCCGAGTTCAAACCTCAATGCTTCGAGTTCAGTCCTCACGCTTTCAACCTCCAGACTCAACTTTCCGAGTTCCAAGCTCCATCTTTCGACCTCCAAGCTCGACCTTTCGAGTTCAGAGCTTCGTCTTCCGAGTTTTAAGCTCCATCTTTCAAGCTCCAAGCTCTACTTTCCGAGTTCAGAGCCTCACGCTCCGAGTTCAGAACGCCATCTTTCGCCCTCCGAACTTGACTGTTCAACCTCTGCACCCCATCTTTCAAGCTCTAAGCTCGACACCTCGATCGCCAAACTAGACACTCCAAAGTTAAAGCCTGCTTCCCGAACTCAAAGCTTCATCCCTCACCCATCCGTTCCCTTCGTCACGTTTGCATGAGCACTACGCTCGACCATCTGGGTATAGACCGCTTTAGAAATAGCAGGCAGAATCTCGGAGTTCTGGCTGTAGGTGGGATCGGTGCCAAACACGGCAAGGATGTAAGCCACGCTGCCGTCTTTTGATTCGATGAAGGCGACTTCGTGGCGGACTTTGGTGGTCATGCCCACTTTGGAGGCAAAGCGCACATCAGCAGGGAGGGGTTCGCCCAAAAAGCCCGCGATCGCATTATCTGCCTGCTTCTTCCACGATTCTGGATTCAGGTCTCGCGTGAGCAAGCCCATCATTTCCTGGCTGCGGCTGGCGGATACGGCTTTGCCCGCATAGATTTCGCTCATCAGCCGTGCGGCCTGATCGCTGGTGACCAGGCTCCGAATGGGCTGTTGCTGCTCGTCGAGCATCTGGAGTTCGCGTCCGTTGGGACCATCGAGCTTGAGTGAGTAGATGGGGTAGTTTTTCTGGCTGATGCTGAGTCCTTCGTAGCCTGCTGCGCGAAAGAACTGGTTGATCCGCAAACGGTTTTTGAGCCAGGTCTCGTACTCTGTACCGCCAAGTGAATTGCCAGAAGTTGTTTGGGTAATGCGATCGAAAATGCGGCTGGCTGCATCGTTATCAGAATGAACGATCATCGCGATTAAATCGGCATTCAGATTAGCATCGGGCTGCAAAATGCCTTGGTCTAGCTGCGCTTCGCAAACAGCGAGCCAAAAGAGCTTCACCACACTGGCAGGATAACGGGGTGTGTCTTGCTGATAGCCTGCGATCGTGTTGCCCTTAAGATCGATCAGCGTGATAGATAGTGGCTGCGTATCCAGGGATTTACTTGCTGCCAGCGCTACAGCACCATCCACGATCGCCTGTAGCTCCTCACTGCGCGGCATAGGGGCCTCGGGCTGAACATTGTAAGCTAACGTCTCAAACGTCTGCTTTTGCTCGGTCGAAGGGGGATGAATGACTGCCGCTGCCGATGAAGGTTGCAGATTAGGTGAAGAGGATGGCGTTTGAGAAACCTCAGGCTGCGGACGTAACCGTTGCACACCCCAAAAACCTGCCCCAGCCAAACCAAGCATGGCACTTGCCAAAAGGGCAATCCGCGTTAAGCGCAGCAGACGTGGTGGTAATCGTCGTGAGGCTGCTTTGCCACGCGATCGCCTCGCCTGCGGGGATTGAGCGCGTTTGAGGCCTGTCTTGCTGCTATCTACGCTCGGTCGCTCAACGGTTGAACCAATTGCAAATGATCGGGGTTCCCCATGCGATCGCTGAGCCGTTGTGGGTGGCCCTGCTAAGTGCCGTTTCAAGTGTGCCACTTGAGCGCGGAGAGAGGCCGTTTCAGCCTCCAATCTGCCAATGATGCGATCGGCTCTGGCAAGTTTTGCCTTAAGCTGGGCATTCTGCTGCTGAAACGACTCCGGTTTGTTTTTAAGTAAGAGGGGCACGGGAGCTTGGGGTTAGTTGACAGGATCTGGATACTGGTATACCGCAAGTCTTGGCTTCTGGTGCAACTATTTTGCGTCTACACCTTAAGGACTAGTACAGCGCATCAAAAGTTCTGCAACGTCGGTTGAAAGATTACTGAGGACTGAGGACTGAGTAGCGCTCAAGCATGTTGCATCATTACCTGTTTCAAAACGCTAGCAGCAATCACGGCAGGGATTTTGTGCCAAACACCATTTACTGAGTGGTAGCTTCTAGAATAGGGATTACGCATGTTGCACAGGTGCCTTGCTCTTGCTGTAACTGCAAACCGCCGTTTTATGGGACTTTGGTATGTCAGTTTTGGCTGCGATCGCCGTTTTGGCAATCCTCATTGTGGTTCACGAACTGGGGCACTTTACGGCTGCTCGTGCCCAGGGCATTTATGCCAACCGCTTCTCCATTGGGTTTGGGCCGATTTTGTGGAAGTACCAGGGGTCGCAGACCGAGTATGCCCTGCGTGCGTTTCCCCTCGGTGGCTTTGTCGGGTTTCCTGATGATGATCCAGACAGCACCATTCCGCCAAACGACCCAAACTTATTGAAGAATCGTCCCGTCCTGGATCGGGCGATCGTCATCAGTGCGGGAGTCATTGCCAATCTGGTGTTTGCCTACTTCTTGCTCGTCACGCAGATCGGCATCGCAGGCACCCAGGACGTGAATTTTCAGCCTGGAGTTTTGGTGCCAGACGTAAAGACGGAGGTTAGTTCGGCAGCCGCGAAGGCAGGCGTGAAGCCGGGAGACATTGTTCTAGCCGCCGATGGCAAAGAGCTAGGAGCTTCCAAAGATGCCATCAAAACGCTGATGACAACGATCCAGAATCGGCCCAATCAACCGATCGCGCTCACCATTCAGCGCGACGGCAAGGTGCTGCCTAATCCGCTTGTGGTTACTCCCGATGCCAATGCCAAGATCGGCGTGCAGCTTTCGCCCAACGTGAAGATCGAACGTCGTCGTGTGGGCAACCCAATCGAGATTTTGACGATCGCAGCCAGCGAGTTCCAGCGCATTACTGTTCTAACGGTTCAAGGATTCGGTCAACTCATCACTAACTTTGGTCAAGTTGCCGATCAAATTTCGGGGCCTGTGCGGATTGTGGATGAAGGAGCCAAACTCGCGCGATCGGATGCCTTCAATCTCTTTACCTTTGGCGCACTCATCAGCATTAACCTGGCAATCATCAACATCCTGCCGCTACCTGCGTTGGATGGTGGTCATCTCGCCTTCCTGCTCGTGGAAGGTTTACGTGGCAAACCCCTCCCCTCCAAAATTCAAGACGGCGTGATGCAGACGGGCTTAATGCTGCTTTTGGGATTGGGCATTTTTCTCATCGTGCGCGATACCAGCCAGTTGGAGTCGGTGCAGAAGTTGTTCCGGTAGAGGTTAAAGATGAGGGATGAGGGATGAAATTTTGAATGAACTTAGCGGTCAGCGCTCAGCTATCAGCTTTACTTTATGATCCTTGTTCTACTGCCTGTCTCTTTCATCCTTTCTCACCCCGTTCTCTGCTTGCCATCACTTACTTTTTCATCCCTCATCCCTTCAGTTTCATCCCTCCCCTCTCATCCCTCATTCCTCCCCTCTTATCCTTCATCCTTTAGCCTTTCCCCATGTGTGCAGCACGTAAATTGCCAGCAACGCAAAAGCGGGCGATCGAACTCCTATTGCGACTCAAGCACCTCTACCCAGACGCAACCTGTTCGCTGGACTACGAAACCCCGATGCAGCTTTTGGTGGCGACCATTCTGTCTGCTCAATGTACTGATGTGCGGGTCAATATGGTCACGCCCGCACTCTTCCAGCGGTTTCCCGATGCTGCGGCGATGGCAGGTGCAGACTTGTCAGAGATTGAGGCACTGGTCAAATCCACTGGCTTCTACCGCAACAAGGCGAAAAATATTCAGGCAGCCTGCCGCATGATCATGACGGAGTATGGCGGCAACGTGTCCCAGGTGATGGAAGAGTTGCTGAAGCTGCCAGGAGTCGCGCGGAAGACGGCTAACGTGGTGCTAGCAAATGCCTTTGGCATCAATATGGGCGTGACGGTGGATACGCACGTCAAGCGTTTGAGCTATCGACTGGGCTTGACGAAACATACCGATCCAATCCGCATTGAGCGCGATTTGATGAAGCTGTTGCCCCAGCCCGATTGGGAAAACTGGTCAATTCGGGTGATCTATCACGGACGCGCGGTTTGCATGGCACGAAAGCCCCAGTGCGATCGCTGTGACCTTGCCGACCTCTGCCCTTCTGCTACCCTCTCAGAGAAACCGTTGGCAACGCCAGAACCGGATGATTTAGCCATTACCCCTGAACATCCCACGCCTGCGATCGATCCCTTGACGACTTCAAATTTAGTTGGCAAATAGCTCGTTGGATTTGGTAACATAGTAAGCTGTGTCTTAAACATCAAAGAGCATCGGAATGACTCATGGCTAAAAAGAGCATGATTGAGCGCGAGAACAAGCGCAAGAAGCTGGTGGCAAAGTATGCCGAGAAGCGTGCAGACTTGCTGGAGCAGTTTGCAACGGCGACATCACAACAGCAAAAGCTAACCATTCACCGCCAAATTCAGCAGCTTCCTCGCAACAGCGCTCCCACCCGCGTTCGCAATCGTTGCTGGGTAACGGGTCGTTCTAGAGGCTACTACCGCGATTTTGGGTTGTCTCGCCACGTTTTGCGCGAAATGGCGCACCAGGGGCTTTTGCCCGGTGTGGTGAAGTCTAGCTGGTAGTGCGGAAAAGAGTTTTGAGTATTGAGTTCGGTTTTTGCAAAGTTCACTTTGCATCAAGTATTTTTTTAATTTTCTAGGACTTACGCATTTGCCCCAAACCCCCAATTCTGGGAGCTTTAATTGGCTCGTTTCCCCTAGAATCGGGGGCTAAGGGGGCGAAAGATTGACCGCTTTTGCGTAAGTCCTAAATTCAAAACTCAAAACTTCTGTCACTGTCCACAACAGCGATCGATGCCCAGGCTGTCCAGCAGTAAGTCGCTGACGGCGTTGGCAACGGCAAATTCGCCAAAAAAGCTGTTTGAAAAATCAAAGGATTCCATCTCGGTGACGATCGCCATTACCAGCGAACCGAGATCATTCTCTCCCTCCATGCGCTGCCGGACAAAGATCTGAGCAGCGCGTTTTGCGATGTGCTGGTTAGCGTCTTCAGGAATGAATTCTTGATTGAGCCAGCCCAATAGCGCAATTTTTAGCCATTCCCCTTCTTGCACAGGGTTTTGGGCAGGCGGTAAGGTAATCGGTGGAATTGGTTCAACCATCGGCGCGATCGCATCTCTCACACGGTTGCTGTTCCTAGTGTACGACTGGTGGGGACGTGTTTGGGCAGTCAAAGGGAGGAGGGGGTAGGGAACAGGGGGCAGGGGAAGCGGCGAGAGCGGGGCGAGGAAAGTAGGGAAAATTCAAAACTCAAAACTCTTGAGAGCGGCTGGCTTTTTCTCTGGTCAGAAGCGCCTGTTTGCGATCGCGGCCCCACCGATAGCCTCTCAGGTTGCCGTCACTGCCCACGACTCGATGGCAGGGAATCACAACTGCAATCTGATTGTTGGCACAGGCGTTTGCGACAGCTCGGACGGCTTTGGGTTTGCCGATGCGCTTTGCCAGGTCGCTGTAACTGATCGTTGTCCCCAGCGCGATCGCTTGTAGCGCCTGCCATACCTGCTGCTGAAAGGCGGTTCCTTGAATATCTAGTGGGAGATCAATGGCTTGCTGGGGTGTTTCAATCAAATGCAGCACCTGTTCGACCCAGCCTGCAAACGCCCGATCACCTTCGCACAATTGAGCGTTGGGAAAGGTTGTCTCAAGGTGCGCGCTTAGCGCTTCAGGGGTATCACCCAGGGCGATCGCGCAGATACCTTTTGCGGTCGCTGCGACGAGAACCCAGCCTAGCCAGCAGGGTTGCACCGTGTAATGAATGGCAACACCCTTTGCCCCTTGCTGATATTGAGAAGGAGACATGCCTAGCAGCGTTGCTGATTGGTCGTAAAAATTGCTGCTGGTTTCAAAGCCAGCGTCGTACATTGCTTGTGTCACAGTGGGATGCTCCTGCAGATGTTGGCGAAGGCGTTGAGCGCGATGGGCAGAGGCGTATTGCTTGGGGGTAACGCCCACAACGGCTTTGAAAACCCGATGGAAATGGTAAACACTGAGTCCTGCCCTTTGCGCCATTGCCTCTAATGACGGTGGTGTCTCTGCGGCTTCAATCTGCTGACAGATAGCGGCGATCGTCTCTGCCTGTTGTTGTTGCGGAGAGGCCGATCGCGGACGACACCGCTTGCAAGGGCGAAAGCCAGCCGCTTCAGCCTCGTCACAACTGACGAAAAAGCGCACATTTTCTCGCTTGGGTTGCCGCGAAGCGCAGGTAGGGCGGCAATAAACCCCCGTTGTTTGCACGGCGTAGAGAAAAGATCCTTCGGTGCTGGGATCACGGTGAACGATCGCGGCCCAGCACTCTGCTTCAGTCAGACCAGCGCTCAATGCTTCAGTGAGACCAGTGCTCATGTCCATTGCCATCAGCTTCATCATGGCGTTACCTGGAAAGTGCTACAGGTCTATTCTCGAAAAATTGCAGGGCAAGCACTATCGGTTTCTTGCGGTGTCATTCGGGAGCAGTATCTTGTACCAGTTATCAGTTTTGAGTTGGAAGAGAGGTGGGAGGTGTAAGAGCTTTGAATTTTCCCTACTCCCCACGCTCCATTCCCGCCGCTTCTCCTGCCCCCTCTGCCTCCCCTGCGCCTTGCCCCTGCACCCCAAACCTTGCCCTCGGTTCACGAATTTTCGGGAGGTGCGGCGTCCTTGGAGCGTTGAATGAGCAGTTGAATGCCTAACGCAAAGAGACCGAAGGCTGCCAGGGCAAAAATGCCAGTGCCCAGTGAACTTAGCCCAATAATTAACGTCCGAACGGCGGCAGAGATGCGTTGAGTGGTGAAATTGTCCGTTTGCAAAGGCTTGGATGCGAAGGCGATCGCGATGGAGGTGGTCAAGCGGTAGAGGACGATCGCAATGCCACCTGCTACCAGCGAACCACCCACACATCGTAGCGGGCTGGGTGCGGGTGCCCCTTCTTTAGAGACTTGAACAGCCGGATCAGTAAGGTTGGTGGGTTCACTCATGGGAGTAGAAGGTAGAGGTCAGGAGGCGAAGTGAAAAGCAGGCTGCACGCGACAGGCTTGAACACGTCCATGCTTCTACTCTACTATTTGAATGCCAGACGGATTAAATTTTGCCAGCCAAAATTCCAGATCGGTGTTGGCGATCGCTTGCTGTACTCCATCCTGTAAGGCTTCTGCCTGAGCCTGAGATTCTGCCAGCGCAAACACAGTGGGGCCAGAACCCGACATCATCGTGCCGATCGGGTTGAGCCGCTGAAAGGCTTCTCGTAACTGCAACACCTGGGAATGTGCTGGCAACACCACTTTTTCTAAATCATTTCGCAACCGTTGACCAATTTTGGCGCTGTCTCGTTGGGCGATCGCGGCCATCATAGGGCTGGCGTGCACCTGCTGTCGGCGTTGCTCCAGGTCACCCCCACGACGTAAATAAGAGTCGCCAAACCATTGGCGGTAGGTAGTGTATGCCCACGCCGTCGAAACCGACAGACTGCGATACTTTGCCAGCACTACGTATAGGTCAGTCAACGCAGTTAACGCATCCAACTGTTCACCGCGTCCAGTCGCAAGGGCTGTGCCGCCCGCAATGCAAAACGGCACATCAGAGCCGAGCACTGCACCCAACTCCTGCAACTCGTCACGGGTAAGACCCAGCTCCCACAGCAAATCTACCCCCACCAGCACCGCAGCAGCATTGCTCGACCCTCCCGCCAGCCCAGCCCCCACTGGAATCTGCTTTTTGATCGTGATATCAACCCCACCGTAACGCGCAAAACAAGCGGGAAATTGCTTGCTCATCAAAGCTGCCGCTCGATAGGCCAAATTGGTCGCATCATTCGGCACCTGGGGATGAGCGCAATGAACCCGAATGGCGTCCGTCCCGCTTGCCCGCACCTGAATGCGATCGGTCAAACTTACGCTTTGCAGCACCATCACCATCTCGTGAAACCCAGAAGGCCGCGAATCGTCGCCCCCCGTCATGTGATCACCGAGGATTTCCAGATACAGGTTAATTTTGGCCGGAGCAAGAAGGGAGTAGGAGCGCATGGGGAAGGGAGTGGGGAGTAGGGAGAGCAGTTTTGAGTTTTGAGTTTGAGAGGCCAGGGTTTGAACTCGAAGTGTCTAGTTTGAAGGTCGTGGTATCGAGTTTGGAACGCGGAAGATGGAGCCTGGAGGTCGAAAGGTCGAGCTTGAAGGTCGGAAGGTGAAGCTCTGAGCTCGCAAGATGAAGCTTGGAACGCGGAAGATGGAGCTTGGAGGTCGGAAGATGGAGCTTGGAGGTCGGAAGGTGAAGCTCTGAACGCGGAAGATGGAGCCTGGAACTCAAAAGACGGAGCTTGGAGGTCGAAAGGTCGAGCTTGGAAGTCAAAAAGTCGAGTTTGAAGGATTCTTCTGCTCTCTACCCTCTGCTTTCTGCTTCATTTTTGAGCGATCAGCCGTCAGCGGCCAGCGATTAGCTTTTAATTTTTACCCTACTCCCCACTCCCGCCCTTCTGCCTTCTACCTCCTACCCACTCCCCTGCAACTCATTGCTCAACGCAACCCATTGCTCGACGCTCAGGTCTTCGGCGCGGACTTGTGGGTTTACGTTTAATTGTTCCAGTAAGTGGGTGAGCCGATCGCCCTCGACGAGACTTTTCAAGTTGTTTCGCAACATTTTGCGCTTGCTGGCAAACCCAGCTTTGACGATCGTCTCCAGATGACGTGGGTTGTGGGCAGGGGTTGTGATAGGACGTGGATGGAGACGAATGACGGCAGAATCAACTTTGGGCGGTGGCTGAAAGGCTTTGGCTGGGACATCGCAAATAAACTGGCACTCTGCGAGATACTGCACCCGCACGGATAGCGCACCAAAATGGGTGGAACCGGGCTTGCTGCACAGGCGCAGGGCGACTTCTTTTTGCACGAGCAAGACGATCGCATCAAAGGGGTGGGGATTGGGGGCCGCGATCGTCCCCAATAGCTTCTCGATGATCGGGCCTGTAATGTTGTAGGGAATGTTGGCAACGACTTTATTAGGGTTTTGGAAGGCTGGAAACGGCACGAGTAGGGTATCAAGATCGAGTGTTAGGAAATCGCCCTGCAACAGCAGAAAGTGCTCGGTTTGACCCAGCTTTTGGGCGAGACGATCGCACAGATCGCGGTCAATTTCCACAGCTACTACGGCTTGGGCTAGCGGCAGCAATTGGCGGGTCAAAATGCCAGTACCGGGGCCAATTTCCAGGACACGATCGTGCTCGTTCAACGTGGCGGCGTTCACGATACTATTGAGGGCTTTTTCGCTGCGAAGCCAATGTTGGGCAAACTTTTTACGCGGTTGGGGCACAGGGTTACTCCGGTAAACCCACAACGCCGCCGTTCCCAGCAATCACCTCGCCGATCGCAAAAGCAGCGATATTCTGATCGGCAAAGTACTGCATCGTGGTCGTGACCTGAACGGCTGGCACCAATACCACAAAGCCAATGCCCATGTTGAAGGTGTGGAACATCGATCGGGGAGAAACATTCCCCTCAGCCGCTAACCACTGAAAAACGGGCTGTACGTTCCAGGCAGACGATTCGACGGCGATTGATTGGCCTGCACCTAAACAGCGTGGCAGATTTTCTGGCAGTCCGCCTCCCGTGATATGCGCCATGCCGTGAATGGGAATGCCTTGCTTGAGCGCACCCAGAATTGGCTTTACGTAGATTTGCGTGGGTGTGAGCAATACGTCACCCAGGGTTTTGCCATCGAAGATCGCAGGACGATCGCCCCAGTCGTAGCCACGATCGCCCACAATCTTTCGCACCAAACTGAAGCCATTGCTGTGAACGCCTTGACTGGCAAGCCCGATCGCCACATCGCCCACTTGCACCTGCGATCCATCCAGAAGGGCGCTTTTCTCCCCAATGCCAACGCAGAATCCGGCTAAATCGTATTCACCCGACTGGTAGAACCCAGGCATTTCTGCTGTTTCGCCCCCCAGCAGCGCACAGCCTGCCTGCTTACAGCCATCTGTAATGCCCGTTACTACCTGCGCCAGTTGCTCTGAGTTGAGTTTACCTGTGGCTAAATAATCCAAAAAAAACAGCGGCTCTGCGCCACAGGTCAACACATCGTTTACACACATAGCGACGAGATCAATGCCAACGGTGTCGTGGCGATCGAGGGTGTGGGCTAACTTAAGCTTTGTTCCCACTCCATCGGTACCGGACACCAATACAGGCTCCCGATACCCCACCGGAAGCTGAAACAGTCCACTAAAGCCACCAACGTTGCCCAAAACTTCTGGTCGCGTAGTGCTGTCTACCATGCTGCGGATACGTTGCACAAACGCCCGTCCTGCTTCTACGTCTACACCCGCTTCTCGATAATCCATGTCAACTGCCCTTGGGCGATCGTCGCAGGTTGTATTTTACTTGGCTTGGTGGCGAAAAGCGAGAGAGAGCGATGCTCAATGGTTCCGTTTAGCCAACGACAGCAGGAGAGACTGATTCTGTCTTTCGAGCGCGTGGGAAACTCCGAACTCGTTTGGAGCGTACACTCGTCTAGGACGTACAATTTAGACGCAATCCGGTCAATTGCCCCGTTTAGGGATGCTTTGATCCAATCGCTTTAGTACCGTGTGAACCATCATTCTGAAAAACAACCCTGGTGGCCTTATATCCATGCTGTTGCTGCGATCGGGTTATTTTTGCGCCTGGTACTGGTCTTCTTCTCGGATCGGGGGTATCACCCAGATGAAATTTTTCAGTATTTAGAACAGGCCCATCGCATGGTCTTTGGGTACGGCTATATTCCCTGGGAATATCGCTTTGGTATCCGTAACCTGATCATTCCTATCACGTTATCTATACCTCTAAGGCTACTGAAAGCACTTCAGCTAGATAGTCCTGATATTTATATTCCATTCATCAAAGCAATTCTCTGTTTGCTTTCGCTTTCATTAATTTATGGGCTGTATGCTTTGGGCCGAACCGTTGTTTCTGAGCCTGTGGGACGCATTGCGGCGCTGATTGCCTGTTTTTGGTATGAATTGATGGTGTTTGCCCCCAAATCAACACCCGAATGTCTCGCTGCCTATCTGATGGTCGGGGCGCTAGTGTGTCTGGTTAGCTACCCTCGCTGGCAAACGGCACTGGGGCTGGGCGTGATGGGTGCAGGCACGATCGCCCTACGGTTACAATATGCGCCTGCAATCCTGGTTTTGAGCGTTGCCATGATCGTGCTTTGGCGATCGCATCTCAGCCAAATGGCGATCGCGACAGCCGCGTTTATCGTCACTGTGGGCTTGGTGGGCTACATCGACTATTTGACCTGGGGATTATGGTTTGGCAGTTACTACCACAACTACTTGTATAACCAGGTCTATGGTGTCAGCAATCTTTTTGGCAGAGATCCTCTTTTCTACTATTTTGAGCGGCTGACACTCTCTTCAGCAGGGATTTTCCCGCTGAGCATTGTCGTAGCAGTCAGAAAACGAGTCCCTCTACTGGCGTTATGGCTCAGCCTTTTAGCGAGTATTCTGGTCACCCATTCATTGATTGCTCATAAAGAATATCGCTTTGTGTTTGCGGCTGTACCGCTTTGCCTGTTGCTGACCGCGATCGCCTATTGGTATCTCCAGCAGTTCTGCCAGAGATATCCTCGGACGTATGCCCGCATTCCTCAAGCTTTAGCCGTGCTTTTGGTCGCTTATGCCTGCTTCAGCATTTTAGACACCACCGTTTTGACTAGCAGGAACCCATTACTGGAGGGGTATCTTTATCTCTCCAGGCAACCAAATGTGAGTGCCGTCCTGAACCTGAAATCTGAATGGTATGAAACCGGGGGCTATTATTACCTGCACCATCCTGTTCCCATTTACTTTTCCAGGGATGTGAACGCGATCGGCCCAGAAGGCTACGGTCAGTACGTCAGTGATATTCTTTGCCAGCATCACCAGGCCACAATTCCTGGCTTTGGCACGGTACGAACCTTTAAAGAGATTGATATTCGCCACAACAACCATCCCCCAAGTCACTATGCTCAACTGTCAGGAGATTTCTACCAGCCTCAGCAAGGCGGTGTCGATGGGGTCTTTCCCCAGCCAGTCTTTCACCCTCCTGTGCAGATTTTTCCGCCGCAAGGACACCAGCTTTGACCACTCGCCAATGCTGATGTTTCATATTCTTATCTCTAATACCGTTTCCCTTCCATTGAGCTACAGATGATGCACTCTAATCAGCGATGCCATGTAGGTTCGGGCACTCAAAACTCAAAACTCAAAACTGAGAATTAGTTTAAGCCCGGATCGCCTTTCGCAACACCTCACGATGGATCAACGCCCGATCGACCTGAAACTGGATTTGATCGGTAGAGAGGGCTTCACCGTTGGCGTAGAGTTGCAGCCAGATTTGGCTAATGGTGTTGGGGTCAGTGGGGATGTCTGCGAGTGCCCAGCCTGGAAGTTCCAGGGCTTGCATCAGGTTGCTGACTTTGGGGTCATAGCTGAGGGCAAAGCAACGACAGCCTTCAGCCGCTGCCATAATCAGGCCGTGAAAGCGCATGGCGATCGTCATTTCAACGCCACGAAACACGCCTTTTAATTGCTGTGGGTCTTCCAGACGCAAAAGATGGCTGACGCTGGGAAGCTGGGACTGGATGGCTTCGGCGATCGCCAGATCTTGAGCAGCTTGAAAGGGCACCAGCAGAAGACAGGTCTGGGTGGCTTTTTGGAAGGCAATCAGCGCTTGAGTCAGGCTTTCTAGCCGTGCGGGCGTGAGTTGCGGATGGGAGCGTAAGTTGACCGCAACACGAGGGGCTGGCAGATCCCACAAGCCTTCTACGGGCAATGATTCAAGCGCCCAAACAGGATCAGGAGCCAGCGTGAAGGGCAGTCCCCACTCCGCCAGCATGGCAGCCGAACCGTGATCGCGCACACTGATAGCATTGCACCCTGCAAAGGTTTGTCTCGCCATCCCTTGCGTGAGCGATCGCTGGAGCGGCCCAATGCCTTGTGCCCAGGCGATCGTGGTTAAGCCCATCTTTTGCGCGAGGGTCATCAGACCCGCATAGTAAACCGGACTCAGCGCACTGGTGGCATCCTGCATTAAACTACCGCCACCCCAAATGAAGACTTGGGACTTGCGGAGCGCTTGTAAGACGGCAACCAGGCTCTTGCGATCGACCGCTTCCACCTGGTAGCGATCACGGGTTTGGGCAGGATTCCCCGACAGCACGATCGGCGTAACCTGCGCGGGCAGCATTTGCAGCAATGAGGCCAGCAAGGCTTCATCGCCACCATTGCCCTGACCGTAATACCCACACAAAACTGCCCGGATGCCCATGTTGAAGTTTCAGCGTTGAATGTCTGCGTTTGGGTTGAATGGCGACCCATCGATTCGCTCTCCAATCATCCCTGATTTTGACACCCGGTCCGGTAAGAAAATCTACAGCAGCATCCGAGCTATGCCTACCGTAGGAGAGATTCGCTACCGCCACGCACGGCATTAAATAAGCCTAGAAACAACCTGCCATCGGGGGAATGCTTTGATACCGTCTGCTGTGGTCTGGTCAAGCTACAACAGCCGTTGCAGAAATTGGGTGGACGGTGTAGACATCGTTCAACTAGATACCATTCAACCATGCGCCAGTTGTGGCTAATTAACCCGCTATATGAGTGTGGAGATGTGGCTGTGAAAATTAATGGTGTGATCGAACGTCTATGTTTATCCTTAAGTCTTGCTGTTTCGGCGATCGTGTGTGGTCAGTTAGCCGTTCGCGCTGAAGCGACCAACCCAGTTTCCGATCTCCCAATGCTACAGATCGCTGATACGACTCAACTAGCCAGTCATCCAGTCTTGCCAGAGGCTGCTTCTTTTAACAGTCGTGCTGTGACACCCCAGGCGACAACTGCTGTCTTAGCCGCCGCACTAGAGCCAGCCACTCCGTCAGCCGTTCTGCCAACCCAAACAGCAGATCCCTCTCAGGCAGATGTATCAGCTAGCCCGATCGCGTCCACTGCTACAGCCTTAGCGGTTCCGTTGCCTGGTACCGTACCCACATCAGCCGCTGCGCTTGATCTCCAGGCATCTGCTCCAGCCATTGCCGAGCCACAGACTGCCGCCGAACCCTTGACAACCACTGTGGCCCAAATTCCATCGATCGAACCCGGTCGGGCCACTCGCTCCGGTTCTAGCTATGTGGGTGTGGGCGCAAATATTGGCTCGATCGGCAGAACGCCTCTCGGTAGCTTTAGCGGCGCGATCCTGAGCAAAATTGGCTTAACCAGAACTATTTCTGTGCGTCCTGCCGTGCTAATTAATGGTGACGCAACCTTCCTCTTCCCCATCACACTTGACTTTCCCGTTGAGCGTGCGGGAAGTGTAAGCTTTGCACCGTATGTAGGGCTTGGCGCATCGTTTTCGACGGGCGATCGCAAAAATGCGGATCTCATCGTCTCTGGCGGTGTTGATATTCCCCTTTCCTCTCAGTTCACCATCACCGCAGGCGCAAATGCAGGCTTAATTAACGGGATTGAGCTGGGTGTGCTCGTTGGAATTGGTTATAACTTCGCGGGTTTTTAGAGAGGGGAGAGGAGAGGAGGCAGAAGTCAGGAGCCAGAATTTTCCTTGCTTCCCTGCTCCCCTTGCTCCCCCTCTACCCCAACTCCCGACTCCTGACTCCCTAGTTAATCACCGGACTCACCTTACTCACCGTCTTCAACTTGCCATCTGCTTCGACTTCCCATACGTCGTAGACTCCAGAGACATCGCCGCTATCATCAATATCGACATTGCCGCTAGCGCCCTGGTAGTTGATCTTTTCACCCTTGCTTAACAGCTTTAGCCCTTCGCAGACATCGCTGACATCTTTACCAGGGCCATCTGCCACTTCCCGGATTGTGCTCTTGATGGCATCGCCTGTATTGGCTTTAGCCGCTTGAGCTGCAAGCACTACTAATGCTGCTGCATCCCAGGCTTGAGGAGCATAGGCAGCAGGGGCCTGGTTGTACTTTGCTTGCCAGAGTTTGGTGAGTGCATCCAGCGCTTTACCGTCCGCGCCAGGAATAGTGCCAACCGCGCCTTGCAGAATAAATTTGCCATCGCTCGTTTTGCCCACCTGCGACGCAAACTGATCCGATTTAGACCCATCGGTTAGTAGAATCTGCACGCCTTTGCTCAAGCCCTGCTGGTAAGCTGTTTTAAGCAACAGTGCGCCTGTTTCGGCGTAGGCAACCGCTGCGACCCCTTGAGGTTTACCGCCAAACGCTGCTTGCACTTCGGTTTCAAAGGTAGTAGCTTTGGGGTCATAACGAGCGGGCTTTGCCTCGTTGGTGACGGTACCGCCAAGCTTTTTGAAGGCTTGCACAAATTCTTTCTCAAAGCCTCTGCCGTAATCATTGTTGATGACGATCGTCGCTGCCCGTCGAATCCCTCTTTCATAGGCTAACCTTGCCAAGGCGCGTGCCTGATAGGTATCTGGTGGAGCGGTGCGTGCCCAGTAACCTTGAAATTCACCCTTTTTGCCCCGCTCTGTAAAGACGGGACTGGTACTGCCAGGCGATACCAGCATGACCTTGTTGCGAATGGCGATCGGAATGGCGGCGGCCGAAACACTACTGCCAAACGACCCAATGACACCAGCCACTTTATCGACTTCAGCCAGCTTGGTCATACCATCGGCCCCGGCTGTGGGATCGGTTTGGTCATCGGTGTTGGGTAAAAGGTTGACGGGAGCACCATTCACGCCACCGCACTTGTTAACAGTTTCGACCAGCAAAGGCACGGCTGCCAGCATAGGTTGCCCGACAGAAGCCAAGTCACCCGTCGCGGGAAGCAACGTCCCGATTTTGAGACCGTTTCCACCACCACTGGCTGAAACGCTGGGGGATGAAGCGCCTGCCGATGGGGTATTAGCAGGGGGTGCTGAGGCTTCTTGACAGGAAGCCGCGAGAAAGCCGATCGCCAGCGTAGCGAGTGCTAGCGAGACAGCTTTAGCAGGTTTAAGTTGATTCACGGAAGTGAGTGGTTTCATCGGTAAAGTTAAACTCCTCAACGTTTCCTAATAGTTTAGGGGCTATGGACGATCGGTGTAAGTCAGAAGGTAGAAGGTAGGGGGCAGGGAGGGGGAAATAGGGAAAATTCAAAACTCTTACACCTCTCACCTCTCACCTCTCTCTTCCAACTCAAAACTCTCTAGCTTGTCGGCGCAAAGCGCTACTCAAAACTCAAAACTTCTACGCTGACTGCTGCGTCTACGTTCGTTCTTCTGGCGTTTGGATGGGTTCAAATACCGGGCAGAAGCCATCTGGGGTCACTTTAAATTCAAATAGTGGTGAGAGTTGATTCCAGCAGCGCTGACTGCGATAGTGGCGACAGTTACCACAGCAGTTACGTAACGGCGAGTTCGCATCCATCCAGTCCAGCAGGCGATCGTTTGGTCGCAGCAGTTCTCGCTGGGGCAACCCGCGTAACACCAGTTCATCGCCTTGCCAGCGAGCTTCTATCAAGCCGGTATCAGCCAGTTGCTGCCAGCGTGGATCGACGGTAATCGCATCCGGCAGCGTAATCGTCACGCTCATATTTAGCTCGGTCAGTTCGCCCTCATAGCTGGCTTCAGGAGCCGCTGCATGCAAAAACGTTTCCCCGATCGGCAGCTCGACCAGACTGTTAGCTGCTGGGGTATGCAGGTGGTAGCGGTTGTGCAGTTCTTCCAACCCAGTCAAATCTGCCAGATAGGTTGGCGAACCGTGCACAAACACAACGTGCTGTGGTCGCAAGTTATGAATCAATTGCGTTGTCCCAGGGCCATCGCAGTGTTGCGCAAGCAAGTACGTTTCAGTATGGGGTAGGGGATGTAGAAAAATCGAGCTAGGCTGCGTTGTCGCTGGAATGTTACGTCCGCGATCGCGTGATTCGGTATCTGTAGACGTTGGCCTCGCTGGCTTCTCCCCTGCCCCCTGTCCTCCATCCCTTGCTTGATCCCTCCCATAGTGCGGTTCCTGCGGCTGTAACACCAGCCAGGCACCTGGATTATCTGCATAATATTGGCTCAGGTCAGCCGTAACATCCGTTAGTACGATCGACGGACGTTGGGCCAGTAAAACCTGCCGACTGGCGTTGAGATGACGTACACGGGGACGCACGCGTTCATCCCAAAAGAGAGCCTGATGACGGGCAAAGTTTTGTACCGAGGTCGGCAAGTGAGGCAGAATTTCCAAATAAGCATCACAGCCTGCTGCCACAGAGCCATCGACCCAGATGTCGATATCCCGACCTGTAAAGTGGTGGTGGCTGCGCAGTAGCATCAATAGCTCTTGCCCTAACCCCAGCGCTGGAGCGGGAAGAAGAATGGACTGCTTGTCTGCGATCGCGCGCGCGATCCGTTCTGCCAACTGGTTTTCTTGCTGCCGACGGTGGGGATGTCGTGCCGTGCCATAGCTGCCCTCCACGATTAAAACATCTGGCTCAAGGCCACGTAACTCTTCTAGCGGCATTCCCTCCACCAGGCGGGCATTCGATAAAAAGAAATCACCCGTATATAGAACGGTGTAAGCACGAGGGGAGCGATCGTCCTCTGGTAGGGGTGTATAGGTGAGCAAAAACGAAGTCGCTCCAGGTAAATGCCCTGAAGGATAAAGTTCAACATTCAGCCCGTCAAAGAACTCGATTGAAGTGCGCCAAGGCAGTGCATGACATAGAGAGATGCTATGGCCGGGGTCAGCCTTCTCATAAGAACCGTTAGGGTTAACAGTAGGCCAGTTCAGCGGCAAAAACTGAGTGGTGACTTCACTCGCATAGATCGGTAGCTGAGGAAACGCCTGATGCAGTGCCAATAGCCCTCTTGCATGATCGGCATGCGCGTGGCTGCATAGCACCAAATCGGCTGGTGGCGACGCTTTTGTAGCTAAGAGTGTGGAAAGATCGGTCAAACCGCAGTCCAGCAAAACCCGATAACGCCCAAGCTTAAGCAGAAGACAAACCCCTTCATCTGCCCCAACACCATACGCTAAGCATTCCAGTTCACTCACGATCGCGTCGCTTTCCCGCCCTGGGATTCACACAGCATCTACGCCCAACAGCCTCATGCCTCTGTTGGCAAAGTATTGTGTTAGTCATCGCTCTCTAACCAGACTACGCTATAGAGTAACCACTCTGGCGATGCTCGACGGTACTTGCAGGAAGCATCTGATTCTTATCCATCGATGCAAGCAGGAGCTTTTGCGCGTCGATCGCGCAGCCTGAAGCCTCCGTTTGAAAGAGCGTCAGCTAGCAAGGTATAGTTCTGCGGTTGCTAGGCTACATCCAGCGGGTGCATTCGGAGTGCTGCGTCCAGCATGTTGCATTCAGCAAAGCGGTTGCTCTGAAATCACACATCCACCTCAAAATTAATGAGCAGAGCCATTGCCGTGGTAATTATCAGTGTCGTAAAAGCCGTTTTTGGTGCCAAAAAACAAGCATGCCACTGTAAACACAGCCGTCAAAACCACTAGAACTAATTTGACATCCATTTTGAAGGGCCTCCAGGGCTACTATGAAAGTTATTGACATCAGTTGTGCTAGAGGGCGATCGTGCCAGACTCTCAACCTCCGAAGATTGTAAAACGATCTTTTGCGAATCCTAGCGATCCACAGAATTTTGCAACAAGTTTGGTGCTGACACCCGGCTGGTTTGCTCGTCCCTCTACTGCCGTTGCCCCTGACCTTATCGGTTGCACCCTTGTCCGTCGTCTACCGGATGGCACAATTTGGCGCGGTCTCCTTGTGGAAACAGAAGCCTACATGCCGGATGATCCCGCCTGCCATGCCTATCGCCGCCGTACCGAGCGCAACGCAGTCATGTTTGGTGCGGCTGGAATGACCTACGTATACCTCATCTACGGCATGTACCACTGTTTAAACGTCGTGACCGATTTGGATGGGGTGCCCAGTGCTGTTCTCATACGGGCACTCCAACTAGAGACCATTCCGCCCTGGATTGACCCGCAAAAAGAGCCAAAGCCTCATCGCATTGCGGCTGGTCCCGGCAAACTCTGCCGCGCACTCAAAATTGACCTCAGCCTGACGGCTCACCCTCTACAGCTTGGGCAACCCCTGTGGCTAGAACAGCGCAGTCCCAAATTTCAGCACATTCTAGAGCAGCAAGCGATCGCCCTCGTTCAAACCACCCGCATTGGCTTAACTCAAGGTGCTGATTTCCCCTGGCGCTGGTATCTGGCAAATTGCCCCGCTGTGTCGAAGAAATAGTTGTTGGTAAAAGGCAGAGGGCAGAAGGCAGAAGGCAGAGGGAGCAAGGGGTAGAGGAGGAAAGGGTTTTGAGCAGTTAGCGGTCAGCTATCAGTGGTCAACGGTTAGCGATTAGCTTTCAATCTTTAACCTACTCCCTACTCCCAATTTAGCCTTTAGCCTTCATCCTTTATCCTTTCCTACAGCACAATCTCCTCTCCTTTCTCTGTGAACTGCACCGATTTGATTCGCCACTGGACATTATCAATGAGCGTTTTGCGGATGCCGCCGAAGAGGGCGAGCTGTTCGCAGCTTGAGAGCGATCGAAACTGGCGTTTGGCATTGGCAGGAAGACGAAGATCGATGATCGCCCGGTTCCCTTCGCGGCTGATCCGATAGCCTGCAATGGTAAAGTCGCCGCTGTCGGTTTCTTCTAGCACCTTGGCGATCGCGCCTTCAAGCGATTGGTTTGCCGCGATCGTCACTTTTTCAGGGGTTAGCGCAGCACAACGATTATCCACCTTGTAGAGATTGATTGTCGTCATTTTGACAGAAGGTGTCGGTTTGATGGGCCCTAGAGATTGGGCGATCGCCGAGGGTGTTGTTGTAGGACTACTACCTGCAGAAGGGACACTCGCAGAAGGGACACTCGCAGAAGGGACACTCGCAGAAGGGACACTCGCAGAAGGGGTGCTTTCCGGGGGTGGCGCAACGCCACAACTGGTCAAACTAAGTAGGAGCAGGCCTACCATGCCTGTGATGAGGGAAGAAAGGGAGGCATTCATAACTCAGGAGTAATCCTATAGATCGATCTTTTAAAGAAGTGTCCTTCTTTACATTGTGTACTGGACTAAGAAGGGTTAGCATAAGCTCAGCGGTACTTATAGCTAGTACCGATGTCGCATTTTGTGGATTTCATGGACTCTAGTCCATCACCTTACAGTAATACCCTCCTCTAACCTGGTGAGCCTCCATCTCCCAGCGCGGGGGAGATTTAGGAGACGCTATGCTAACCCAGGAAGGTCGTACTTCACTGTCGGATATTGCCGACTTGAATCGTTTAAAGCTAGAGCTAAACCAGCTCCAGCCCGTTGATATCGGGGATTACATTGAAGATCTGCCACCCGAACGGCGTGCGATCACCTTCCGTTTGCTCAACAAAGGTCAGGCAACTGAAGTTTTTGAATATCTTGACCAGGATGTCCGCGAGGAACTCATTGGCTATTTGCACGATGCTCAGGTGTGTCAGCTTGTAGAGGGGATGCGCCCGGACGATCGTGCTGAATTGTTCGATGAATTGCCCGCTGGCGTAGTTAGACGCTTGATCCAGCAGCTTAGTCCGGGTGAACGGCAAGCTACAGCAACCATTCTGGGCTATCCAGAAGGGACGGCTGGACGGGTGATGACCACCGAATATGTGCGGTTGCGGCAGGGCTTAACCGTTGCTCAAGCGCTGAGCAAGATTCGCTTGAATGACCAGGATAAGGAAACGGTCTACTACGCCTACGTCACTGATGACAACCGCAAGCTAGTACAGGTGGTATCGCTGCGACAATTAGTCTTTTCGCTTCCAGAAGCGCTGATTGGTGACATTGCCAGCGATCGCGTGCTCAAGGTCTACACCGACACGCTTCAAGAAGAAGTGGCGCAATTGATGAAACGCTACGACTTGCTAGCGCTGCCTGTGGTCGATCACGAAGATCGCTTAGTGGGCATCATCACCATTGATGATGTGATCGACATTCTAGAAGAAGAGGCCACTGAGGACATTCAGCGGTTAGCGGGTGTGGGCAACGGGGACGAATCCTCTCTGTCTCACCCATTGATCAAGCTGCGCAATCGGTTGCCTTGGCTGCTGGGTATTATGGCGCTATATATCGGAGCCTCAAGCGCGATCGCGCCCTTCCAAAAAACGATCGCGATGGTGCCTGTCTTGGCCGTGATCATGCCCCTGTTCTCAAATACGGGCGGTACTGTTGGTATTCAGGCGCTCACCGTGACAATTCGATCGCTTGGGGTGGGTGAAGTGACTCCCCATGACACGCTCAAAATTCTCCGGAAGGAACTGGTGGCAGGAGTCGGAGCCGCGATCACCCTTGGCTTAACCATGATTATGCTAGCGCTGATCTGGACTCCGCCAAACGAGCGCTGGGTTGCACTGGTGGCAGGCTTTGTGATGGCAGCTAATACGCTCGTTGCCGTCACGTTGGGCACGCTATTGCCAATGGGCTTGAAGCGGCTCAAGCTCGATCCAGCGTTGGTTAGTGGGCCACTGGTCACAACGATGCTAGACACAATCGGGTTTATTCTGTTCCTAACGCTGATCACGATCGTGCTGCGGTTCGTTTCACCATAGTCTGGGCAATTCACGCTATCCCCTGGGACGGTTCCGCCCCACAGGTGTTTTGCTTCCAGTGCTTCATCTCTTCATCAGTAAAGTGATTCACCAAATCCTGGTACATTTTTTCAATGGCATCAGCGTTTAAGCCTTCCGCTTCCGCCCAAAGGCGACGTTGTTTGAGCATCGCTTGCAAGCGATCGGGCGCTCTGACCGTTGTTTCACTGGTCTTAAATTTAGAAGCAGCTTTGACGTAGGCGAAACGCTGACCTAGCAAGGCAATCAATTGACGGTCTAGCCGATCGATTTCAGCTCGAATCTCCGCCATATTTGCGCACTCATCTGGTACCTTCATAAGCCTGCACAGTTTGGTGGGTGGGGTTAGCTTGCGTCTGTTAACGAAGCGCCATAGCAAGAGTTTACCCTGATGGCACTTGTCAAGTGAGAAGTCTAAAGGATGTACCTTAGTGTGGGTGCGTTTGCACTCGATCGCCATGTATGTCCCCCAAATACGGGTGCAGGGCTTTGACATTCCTGCTGCATCAGCAGACTCGTCGCCATCACTCTCTTCTTCTTTTCTCATGAGCGTTACCTGGAATCGGCATCACATCCTATCCTTGGCGGACTTCACCCCCGATGAGTACGACACGGTTCTGCAAACAGCCAACAGCTTTCGTGAGGTGTTGTCACGTCGCACCAAGAAAGTACCGACCTTGCAGGGACAAGTGGTGGCGAATCTGTTTTTTGAGTCATCAACCCGCACTCGTAGCAGCTTTGAGTTGGCAGCCAAGCGCCTCTCTGCCGATACGCTCAACTTTGCGCCGGGAACATCATCGTTGAGTAAAGGCGAAACCATCCTTGATACCGCCAAAACATACCTGGCAATGGGCACTGACATGATGGTGATTCGCCACCGCGAAGCAGGCGTACCGCAAGCGATCGCCAACGAAATGGATCGTCTTGGCGTGAGAGTCGGAGTCCTCAATGCTGGCGATGGTCAGCACGAACATCCCTCCCAAGCGTTGCTGGATCTATTCACCATCACCACCCTGCTTGACCCTGACCATCCCAGGCTGGAGGTCTTGAAAGACAAAAAAATTGCGATCGTTGGTGACATCCTCCACTCCCGCGTGGCTCGTTCTAACCTGTGGAGCCTCACTGCCAGCGGAGCCGAAGTGCATCTGGCGGGGCCACCGACGTTGTTGCCGCAGTTGTTTGCTGATTTTGTGAGGGAAGATAAGGCTAAAGGATTAGAGCTAAAGGATAAAAGTGAGCAGCCAAATTCATCCTTCATCCCACCGCAAAGCGGAAGCAAGCTACATCCTTCATCCTTTCCCCGAAAGCTCTTCCTCCACTGGTCACTGGAACCCGCCCTCCGCGATGCCGATTTTGTGATGACGTTGCGGTTGCAGAAAGAGCGCATGACTAGTCATTTGCTACCCAGCTTGCGGGAGTACCACCAGCAGTTTGGCCTGACGTGCGATCGCCTCAAACTGTGTAAACCCGATGTCAAAGTCCTCCATCCAGGGCCAGTGAATCGTGGGGTCGAAATTAGCTCGGAGCTGATGGATGATCCCCAGTGCAGCCTGATTTCGCAACAGGTAACGAGCGGGGTCGCAGTCCGCATGGCGCTACTCTACCTCATGGGCAGCAGCAAACTTTAAAGGAGGTCTAAAGATTGCTCAAAAAGTCAAAATCTGCGTTCTTTTGCCACGGCATCACGTTAGGATTACCTACACTTTTTAAGTGGATGAAGGTTGAGAGGCTGCAATAACAAGCTCGCTGAATGATTTTGGCAAAAGGGCAGATTGATTAAATAATTAGCCTTCTTCAGTTGATACCAATGGTTCAATATAGTTAAGCAAATGCGGTAAATCTTCATTAATCACTGCCCAAACTTCGTCGAGATCAACTTCATCGTAGTCATGGGTAAGAACATCTCGCATACCTGCAATCTGCTTCCAGGAAATATCTGGATGTTGTGCTTTGAAACCTGGCGATAGCCTTTTAGTTGCTTCGCCAATGATCATGATATGGCGAAGAATTGCATTTTGCTTTTCAATATTGCCCTCTAAAACGTCTGGTTAACTCCTTCAACATACTGAAAGATCAATTTGATGGCTTGTACGATATCGAGCAGAGCTTCTGGATCACGCAACATAAATCACTTTTGCTGCATTCAGAATATTGCTGCGTCGAATCCAGTTACGGCTTTGCTCGATCGCGTTTTTGCTCACCAAATCGACCTTGCGATGTAAGAGTATTTGTAATTCTTCTTGCATCGTCATTTTTTCAACCAAACCTCGTTTTGAGGCTGGTTGGTAAGCCACTAACACATCTATATCGCTATCAGGGCGAAAGTCATCCCGAAGGATAGAACCAAAGAGCGCCAGTTCAGCAACCTGCCATCGTTCGCAAAACTCAACCAGCTGAGCTTGTGATACGCCCAGACGATCGTAGAGTTATCTCCACACTAATGATAAGTCACAGCCCTGCCATTGAGCGCAATGGTCTCCAGCATCTGCGTTGCTTATTGAGTTGATGATGAAATTGGGTTCCAACTTTCTCCTTGCCTTCTATCCGTCGATTCCCGTTCGCCAAAACGCCCCCGGATCACGTAACTGAGTAGGCCACCGTATTCTCTCACTGCAACTCCCAGTCGTTCGCGATAGCCCATCCCAAGTGGCAGGGCATTGGGGTGAGAAATGACCTCAAACCCATAACTTTGAAACGTGAGCCGCGATCGCAACATGTGGGGATAATCCGTAACCAAAATAATCTGCTTGACACTTTGCGGTAACAGCAGGTTTGCCGTAAAGCGGGCGTTTTCTTCTGTGGTCAGGGAGCAGTTTTCACCCTCGATCGCAGTATCAGGAATGCCTTTTGCCAGCAACTGACGCACGATCGGCTTGGAATCTCCCCGTCCGCTTACAAAGATGCGCGAGGCCCGGTTTGCTTGCCAGAGTGCGGCTGTGGCATCAATGCGATCGTACATGAACCGCGAACCACGGCCGAGCACCACGATCGCGTCTGCCTTTGCGCCTGAATCGGGTGGAATTTGACTGGTTAACGCCTTTGTTACGAGCGCAAGGCCTGATGGCGAAGTCAACAGGAGACAGATCAGCGTTAATACCACAACACTCTGAGTCCGTCGGCGATTCCAGCGCCAATGCCGAAGCTGTCGCTGAAGCCATCGCCGTTGAGGTGGTTGCCACAGCATCCAGGCCGCCAAAGCCAGCAGCACCAGGAAGAAGGCTAGCAGCGTCAAACGAATGGATAAACTTAGAGGCTGAGTCAATCGGCCCGAAATCAACCAGGTCAGGCTGACCCAGCGGCTGTGTGACCGAGGACATGAAACAGAATCTAGCATTTACGGGTTCGTTGAGAAGGGCTGATCATGGCAAAAGACAGGGTGGATCGATCACAACCTGCTGTTCTTAACGCCAAGATAGGTGCAAAGCATCTAGGGTTGCTTAGCTAGCGCTATTCTAATTTGCCTGCCCTTGCGAACCTTGTCGCTCATGTGAAAATTACGGATAGCGACTGTGAACTTTTCATGGATAACGAGCTGATTCTCTTCCTCAGCAGCGTGGGGTTGCTGATTCTTTATCTGGTGTGGTCTGCCAAAACAGAAATGGGCACCAAAAACCCCTGGAAGAAGTAGCGATCGCCCTGCTACTAACTTGCAAGCACTGAAGCAATCGGTGCATCAGGCGGCATTACCTTCTGAGTAGGCGCGATCGCGGTGGGACTCACATCTGCGGCAGACGGCTCACGGGGCAGAAAGCGTCCCCGCAACCCATAACCAACGAGTCCCAAATACTCTCGGAACACTAGAAAAGCCTTCTTCTTCGTATCTAAGCGCTGCGGTAGCGGGTTGATATGCGGTACGACCTCAAACCCAAGGCTCCGAAAGGTCAGAAGCGATCGCAACATATGGGGTGGATCGGTCACCAACAGAATGCGATGAATCTTTTGGGGCTGCAAAATAGCTGCCGTGAAACGGGCGTTTTCTTCTGTCGTGCGAGAACACGGTTCACCAGCGATCGCCGTACTCGGAATCCCCTTTTGTTCCAACAGGTCGGCAATTTGCTGCGCGTCACCCCAACCACTCGCAAAGATTAGGGGTGCGCGATGAGCCTCCCATAGACGAGCAGACACATCCACACGTTCCGATCGCATCGCCGTCCCCCGCCCCAGCACCACGATCGCGTCTGCGGTTGTGCCGGGATCGGACGGAAGAAAACTAACCAAAACACGATTCCCGATCTTGATCATGGCAGGCGAGAGGGTCAGCAAGTACACGCATAACAGCGTCGCTCCTAGCGCACTGATGCGCCGCCGCCAGCGCAACCGTCGCAAGACCATCGGCAGCAACGTTAAAAGCACTAAGGGCGGGATGATCAATGCAGGCGTTGTCAGCCAGCTAAAAATCTGCCAGGACAACGAAGTCCAGGAAGTTGTAAGAGTTTTTTGTAGGCACAGGGATGGGTCTAGCATTGCGTTACCTGATCAATCTCATTCTGTATGCAACGATGGTCGTCGGCAGTGCACCCAATGCGATCGTTACTACCTTAACCTCTTCAGTATTAACAAATGTTTATGCAGGAAGTCGCCCCTTGATCACAGACATTGATCAACAGTGATCACAGACAGCGCTCTAGCTCATTAACCGCTACACTGATCACTATTAAAGCCACACTCATCCAACGTTGATGTATCGCTGAGACAACAGATTTACAGCCGTTTTCGTTTGGCTTCACCACATCTGCGACCCGTTCTCCTGCACCCGTCCTTAATAAGACCGTAGTTGAATGACACTGACAGAATAATCCGAACCGCTCCCAACTCCCAAATCTGGGGGAGCCGAACCATAAAGTCCTTTGGGCGCACAAGAAAAGGGGCCTAGTTTCTGCTTATTTCAGTGCCATTCGACTGTAGTTTCCTTGATTGAGAACTGCTGTAAGCTGCCCTTGAAGTGTTTTTATGCAAACCAAACTTCCCATCGTCTCCACCCCGCAACACAGCCGCGATAGTTTGGTCATCACCTTTGCGCCGCTGTCGCTCACAGAGGCATATGCGCTGGCAGAAGATGATGCCAATGGCGCGATCGTGGTGATGAGTGGCACCGTCAGACATCAGACGGATGGTAAGCCAGTGGTCGCGCTGGAGTATCAGGCGTATGAGCCAATGGCACTGCAAATCTTCCGTCAAATTGCCCATGAAATCCGGCAGCGCTGGTCGGATGCCAATCGCGTTGTCATTCACCATCGCACGGGTCGGCTTGAAATTGGCGAAATCAGCGTGCTAGTGGCTGTCGGTTGTCCCCATCGGGCAGAAGCATTCGAGGCATGCCAGTACGCGATCGACACCCTCAAACACAACGCCCCCATTTGGAAGAAAGAGCACTGGGCAGACGGCTCCAGCAGTTGGGTCAGTATTGGTGCTTGTGAACAGCCGGGAGCAGTTTGCTAATGATTCACCTGCCTGATGCCAGTGCGTGTCTGGCCGTTCGCTCAATCCATCAGCATCAGTAGGAGCTTAGCGTTTCACTGCTGTGGGTAAGGTCAGCCTGAAGGCAGTGTGGTCAGCGATCGCCAGGTCAAGGGTTAGTGAACCACCGTGAGCGCGGACAATTTCGCGTGCCAGGCTCAGCCCCAGCCCAATGCCTTCGACTTTGCGGGTACGGGCAGGATCACCGCGATGGAAGCGATCGAAGATACGATCGCGATCGCTCACGGGGATGGGTTTAGAGGCATTGCCAATGGTTATGGTCACGGTCTTGTCCGTTTGGTGTGCGTCAAGCGTAATCCAACCATCGGGAAGATTGTATTTAATCGCATTGCTGAACAGGTTTTGCAGGACTTGCATCAGGAGATCGCGATCGCCCTCCACCCACAACCCTTTGGGAATGACAGTTTGCACCTTCAGATGGGGAGCCAGCAGTTCTAGATCTTCCAGCATTTCCTCCAACAAAATGGAAATTTCCACCGAAACTGTGTGCAAACTCATGTGTCCTGCGTCGGCTAGGGACAGCAGCAAAAGTTTCCGCATAATGCTACTCAGGCGACGTACCTCATCTAGCAGGTTGCTCAAGCGTTGCTGCACTTCAGAACCAGACGGTACTTGTTGAAGCGATCGCTCCAGTTCACCTTGCAGAATTGTTAGCGGCGTTTTAAGTTCATGGGCTGCGTCGGCGCTAAAGCGAGAAGCCTGGGTAAAGCTGCGCTCTAGACGTTCTAGCATCTGGTTAAACACCTGAATCAGTTCGATAAATTCACTGTCTGTTGTCCCCGTAGGAATGCGTTGGTCGAGTCCTTTAACGGTTACTTGTTGAATCACATCGGTTAATTGATGAATTGGACGTAACGCGCTGCCAGCAACCAACCAGGCACCACCCGCGACCAATAAAAGCACACCGGGAATGGAAATCAGGAAGATACTGCGAATGGTACCCATCTCCTGATTGATGGTTTGGAGGTTGACGGCGATCGCAACGCTTAGTTCAGGAAAGTTTGCGGCCCCAATGCGCCAGTCTCCGGTGGTTGTTCGTTCAGTGACAAACTGCGGGCGAGGGGGTGATAGACGCGACGCTGGACGTGATGGATTGTTTGGTGAGTCCGATCGAGGGGGCAATGGTGGTGGTTGCCCCCTTAGCGGCGCTGGTGGTGCAAGTTTCAACTGTCGAATAAGCAATGAGTTCACACTCTGGTCAGCAGGCAGAGCGTTTGTTTGATATAGCGTGTTACCGTTCCCATCCAGCACCAGTAGCGCGATCGGTGTTTTGGTATTGGCTCCAAACGCATAGGCTAAGGTGCTGCCGTAGAAATCCCAGCGTTCTGGCTCTCGCAAACGTGGTGCACGCAGCAATTGATTCACCAGTTCAGCATCCAGACGGCTAATCTTCGCGGTATAAATTTGAAACCAGGAGACTGCCGCAAACCCAATAAGGGCAGTACCTGCCAACATCGCGGACAGCAGCGCCACTCGTAACCGAAACGATTGCCATTGGAAGGAATGCCATTTCATACTAGGTCAGGCTTGCGAAACCGATAGCCAACCCCACGAATGCTTTCAATCCAGCCAGTGTCGTCAATGGGATCAATTTTCTTGCGAATCCGTTGGATGCAAACATCGACCACATTGGTATTGGGGTTGAAGTCGTATCCCCAAACGTGTTCCAAAATTTGGGTGCGCGTGAACACCCGTCCCGGCGATCGCATCAGGTATTCCAGCAAATTAAATTCCCGGCTGGTGAGTTCAATGGCCCGTTGCTGGCAGGTCACTTCGCGGGTGATGCGATCGAGCTTAAGCGAACCAACTGTGAGCAAATTTTGGCGTTCACCGATGCTACGACGCACCACTGCATGGATGCGAGCGGCTAACTCTTCCACAAAGAACGGTTTGGCAATGTAATCATCAGCGCCCAGATTCAACCCTTGCAGGCGATCGTCCAGTTCATTGCGGGCAGTCAACAAAATCACGGGCGCATTCCGACCTTCGCGCCGAAGCTGTTTCAAAATCGCCAAGCCATCTTTGCCGGGCACCATGATATCCAGCACGATCGCGTCGTAGTCGTGATCTAACGCTCTCAGATACCCATCGTCACCATTGTCGCAATAGTCTACGACAAAGCCCTGCTCCTTCAACCCCGCACGGACAAAGTCAGCTATTTTTGCTTCATCTTCGACAAACAGGACGTTCACAAGTCACTTACTGCTTACCAACTGCTCCATTGTAGGGTCACCCTTCCTCAACTTAAATGACAAAACTGTAATTCACACGCAGTGTTAGCTGTCATTTTGGGCAGGCTAGATGGAATTAACTACGGACTACACAACCATTTGGGCAGTGCCTTTGTAGTAGGTCATTGGTGACTGGTGAACCGACTGTTCTTCTATTATCCTGACCGCAGCACCGCTTCAGCTCTACTATCAACATCTAAAGGATTACTATGAACGTGCGTCGAATCTTAATCGCAACAGCTATTCCCGTACTCATGGGTTCGTTTGGGTTAGCCGCTTCCAACCAAGTCAATGCCGCTAATTTAAAGACTCAAGTTGCTCAAGCATCGCAACCATCCAATCAACCGCCCGAAGGTCAACGCAGACCGCCCCGTATCGACTTTGCCGCTGCTGCTGCCAAGCTCGGCGTGACGGAACAGCAGTTAAAAGATGCTTTGGGTGTGCCATCGCAGCCACCGAGCGATCGCAGTCAGCGTCCTCCTCGTCCTGATTTTGCTGCCGCTGCCGCGAAACTAGGCACAACCGAAGCCAAACTCAAGCAAGCGTTAGGAGTGCCTGCTAAGTCGCCTGGTCAACAGGGCCGCACGGGCGATCGCAGCCAACGTCCCCCTGGCCCTGATTTTGCTGCCGCTGCGGCCAAGCTCGGCGTTACAGAGCAACAGCTAAAGGACGCTCTAGGTGTACCCGCTCAACCACCCAGCGATCCTAGTCAACGCCCCCCTCGCCCTGATTTTGCTGCCGCTGCGGCCAAGCTGGGTGTAACGGAACAACAGCTAAAGGATGCTCTGGGTGTACCTGCTCAACCACCCAGCGAGAACGGCGCACCACCTCCTAACTCCTAATCAGTAGGGAGCGCATTTCTCTGCCTTAAGGGTGAGATGTTGGCATAAATTAAACCTCCACATGCGCATAGATGTCTTAATTGAGTTCATATTGCAAGGATGTTTGGTGATGAATCATAAAATCGCAGTCACGCTACTTGCTTTGCCGATCGGTGCCTTATCGATCGGTGCATCTACCCTTCTATCTCAGTCCGCTACTGCCGCAGAAATTACACCTCTGGCAGTGCGTCAGACTCCTGTGATCGTTGCCCAGCGCTACGATGATAATCGTAGCGATCGCGACCGAGACAACGATCAACGTGACGCCATTCGACGCGAAGAAGCTCGACGGGAAGCCCTTCGCCGTGATGCAAATCGCCGCGAACGAAGAGTCTGGATACCCGGTCATTGGGAATCTGGTTTCCTGGGCATTGGTCGCAAATGGGTAGAAGGCCACTGGGAAACACGCTAACGCGACGTGGGTGTATCTGCCGTTGAGCATTAAGCGATTCATTTAAAGCAAGATAACGGGCGATTGGCGATCGTCCGTTTTTTTAATGCAACGCTACTTGCAACAACGCTCTGCAATGAATTGCAGGTTAACAGAACAAAGCCTGTTGAAACGGACTGACGTGGGCTTCTCCTACTAGGCAGTGTTTTAAAACTTCAATCGTTTCATTGCTGATAGCTTCTGCCCCCTTTTCTTGTATGCCCAAAGGGCTTTAAGCCCCCAATGCTGAGGGACTTTGAAGCTGGTTTGTAAGCCCCCAAATTTGGGGGCTTCCGAGGGCTTTAAAGCACGCCCTAGCCCGTTCCCATCGCGTTGCCGAGGGCACTACGTTTAGTTTTGAATAGAGCAATGCCATCGTCGAAAGGACTGAAAGATACCCTCTTGGAAATGCTGCAGGATTTGGATTTAACGCACTAATAGACCAACTATACTCGCCTCCCCTGCCTCCCCCGCTTCCCCTTGCCTCCTCTACCCTCTGCCTTTCCCATAAATGACAAAACTGTAATTCAAGGTGATGGGAAACGGTCATATTAGGCTGCCGTAATGGAACTATCGAACAGCATCACTATGATTCGTTGTTGTTTCCAACAAATGCAGCGTTATGACACTTGATTCCCCCCAAGCTATTCCATTCAATCCGTTGCCCAACCGTATCATGAGACAGCGGTGGACTAAATGGTTGATGGGCCTACTGCTCCTCAGCTCCCTGTCAGGTGGTGGCTATTTGGTTTATCGCCAAACCATTGCTTCCACCAGTCAGGCAGCAAGGGGCAAACAAATCACGGTTCCTGTCTCGCGTGAAACGATTCCCATCACGATCGCCGCCAATGGTACGGTAGAAGCCAAACAATCCACCAACGTCAGCCCCAAAAGTTCTGGACGGCTCAAAAGTTTGATCGTCGATGAAGGCGACGTAGTGCAAGCAGGGCGACCCCTGGCCTACATGGATGACTCAGACCTGCAAGGGCAACTGATTCAAGCACAGGGTTCGCTGGCATCGGCTCAAGCAAACTTGCAGAAGCTCGAAGCTGGCAACCGCCCTGAAGATATTGCTCAGGCAGAGTCTACCGTGAGAAGCGCTCAAGTTACATTGAGTCAGTCACAGGCAGATCTTCAACGGTATGAGCAACTGTATCAGTCAGGAGCCATTTCTGCCCAATCGGTGAGCCAATACCGCACCACGCGAGACACCAATCAGGCAGCAGTAGACAAAGCGCAACAGGCACTCAAGCTATTGCAAGTTGGCAATCGCACAGAAGATATTGCCCAGGCACGCGCTCAGGTGACGCAAGCAGAAGGCAGTTTGAAAACCATCCAAACGCAGATTGAAGATGCCGTTATCCGTGCTCCCTTTAGCGGTATTGTGACGGCAAAATATGCTGACCCCGGTGATTTCGTCACCCCCACCACCTCTGGAAGTTCGGTTTCATCTGCCACTTCGTCGTCTATTTTGTCGCTGGCCTCCACCTATCAAGTTTCCGCAGATGTAGCTGAAACCGATATTGGCAAGATTAAGCTGGGGCAAACTGTCACCATCACCGCCGATGCCTATCCCGATCAAACCTTTCAGGGCAAAGTGTCTCAGGTGGCGGCAGAGGCAACCGTCACCTCGAACGTCACGAGCTTTAAGGTGAAAGTGGCGCTTACCGATCCTAAAAAGCTGTTGCATCCCGGTATGAATGTGGATGCCAAATTTGATGCAGGTAAGTTGGATAACGTTCTGACCGTACCGACCGTCGCGATCGCCCGTCAGCAAAACGGCACCGCTGTCCGCGTACTCACCCCAGACGGGAAAGCCAAATTTATACCCGTTACCACTGGAGCCACCATCAACAACAAGACCGAAGTCCGCTCTGGTTTGCAAGGCAATGAAAAAGTCTTAGTCAGCGCACCAGCCGGAGCTTCGGGGACAGGCGCTTCTAATCGAAGCGGTAATGCCAGTGGAAGGAGCGGGGCAGGGGGAATGAGCGGTGCTGGGATGGGAGGACCGCCGCCGTTTTAGATGAAGACAGAGGCGGGGAGGCAGAGGAAGCGGGGGAGGCAGAAGGCAGAAGGTTAAGTTGACGCTCTAAGCTGCATCTTTCGACCCCTAGACTTGCCACTCCGAGTTCAAAGCTCCACTCTCCGGGTTCAAAGCTCCATCTTTCGACCTTTAAGCTCTACCTTCCAAGTTCAAAGCTCCATAGTCCAAGTTCAAAGCTCCACTCTCCGAGTTCAAAGCTCCACTCTCCGAGTTCAAAGCTCGACGTTTTGACTCTTAAACTTAATCATCCGAGTTCAAAGCTTGATCTTTCAAGCTCAAAGCCTCATCTTTCGAGTTCAGAGCTAAATCTTTTAAGTTCAGATCTCAACTTTTAACCTTAAAGGTTCAACATTTTAACCTTAAAGCTCCATCTTCCAACCTCACTCCTCATTCCTCATCCCTCATCCCTTCTCCACCGAGGTTTCGGCATGAAAACACACGATCGCAAACCACCCCTCAAACAAGCATCCATTCTGATGCAGCGGAGTACATCAATCTCGTTCGGCGAAATTCTGACGATGGCGATCGAGGCACTCTGGAGCAACAAACTTCGCACGGTGCTCACCATGCTGGGCATTGTTATTGGCATTACGGCGGTCATTGCGGTGACGGCGATCGGTCAGGGTACGCAGAAATCGACGGAGCAACGCTTGCAATCCCTTGGTACTGACATTTTGCAAGTGCAATCGGGTGCAGCCAGAAGTGGATCGGTGCAGCAGGGTGCGGGAAGTGCCACCACCCTAACGTTGGAAGATGCTCAGGCGATCGGGCAGCAGGTGATTGGCGTTGATCGTGTCTCGGCGTTCTTGCAGCAAAACGCGCAGGTGGTTTACGACCAAAACAACAACTCCATGACCATCATCGGCACGGATGTAAATTATCCCGATGTGCGAAATACACACCCACAAACGGGCCGATTTTTCACGCAAGAAGAAGTGGATGCTGCCTCGCCTGTAGCAGTTCTGGGGCCTACTGCTCGTGATGAGTTGTTGGGGACAGGCAGCACGGCTGAAGGTGCCCAAATCCGCATTCAAGGGCAAACCTATGATGTCATCGGCGTGATGGAAACGAAAGGTTCACAAGGCCCCCAAAGCCCAGATGAACAAATTTATCTGCCACTCACCAATATGTCTGCTCGCCTGGTGGGAAACAATGCGGTGAAAGGCATTGCCATTCGGGGCGTTTACGTCAAAGTCAAAAGTCAGGATCAGCTCGATGCAGCACAGTATCAAATTACAAATCTTCTGCGGGTACGGCACGGCATTTTTCCAGAGAAAGGCAATAAAGATGATTTTCGGATTATCAATTCAGCCGATGTGATTGAAACGTTGACCAGCACCTCGAAGCTGCTTACGGTGATGGTTGTGGCGATCGCGGGTATATCCCTCATCGTTGGCGGCATTGGCATCGCGAATATCATGCTGGTGTCTGTGGTGGAACGCACGCGAGAGATTGGAGTTCGTAAAGCGATCGGTGCCACCAGCATCGCCGTTCTGAGCCAGTTCCTAGCCGAAGCGGTCGTGATTGCCGCATTGGGTGGCGTGATTGGCATTGGTCTGGGTGTGGCGATCGCCTTTGCTGCTGCCAATCTCTTCAGCTTCCCATTCGTCTTATCAATCTGGGCAATCCTCCTTGGTTTTGGCTTAACCTTCGCGATCGGGCTGGTGGCAGGCGTGATTCCTGCACGGAATGCGGCGCAGTTAGACCCGATTACGGCGTTGAGGAGCGATTGAGCTAGGGAGTAGGGAGTAGGGAAGCAGAGGGGGCAGGGGAAGCAGGGGAGGCGGTTGAGGAAGTGGGCTAGAGGTTTCGATATAGCGAGAGGTTTGTCGCTAGGGTTGATTGAAATTTGCATCATCGACCCATGCCGAAACTGAAAAGGTTTGTAATTCCCCTGCTGCTTGCGTCTCCCTTAGTTTTGCTTCTCACTCACTGTAGTGTTGGCAACCCACTACCAATCCTAATTGGGAAAAAGATTTGGCTCAATAGAGACGACAGTCTTTTGAGAAATGAGGTGAGCCGCATGATTCCAATCGGTAGTTCCATCATGAATGCGAAATGGCTCTTGGAATTTAATGGATTTCAATGTGACTACAAGAAGGCTTCTGATCCGACAGATGGTTATCTTTCCTGTGAGCAAACACAATCTTACCTGGTATGCGCCATAACCTATAAAACTGCTGTTATGTCCGTCAAAAATGCAGTTTCACGTATTGAGTCATCAACTGGAAACTACTGTCTCTAGCTTCCCTACAGCACAAAACCTTTTGTCCGCATAGGTTACGCTCACCTTTTCTGATGTGTCAGAACAGCTTTACCCATCCTACAACTGCTTCCCCTGCCTTCTCCGCTCCCCCTGCTTCCCCTGCTCTCCTCATGTGCAAACTACTCATTAAAAGGATTACTCAACATGGCAACCATGATTTGGATGGAAGACATTCGGAAAACCTATCGACTGGGTGAAGTAAATGTGCCTGTACTCAAGGGCATTGACCTATCCATTGAAGAAGGCGAATACGTCGCCATTATGGGCATGTCGGGTTCGGGAAAATCGACGCTGATGAACATTCTTGGCTGTCTCGATCGCCCCTCTGCTGGACATTACCTTCTCGAAAACAGAGATTTAACCACGCTCACCAATGATGAACTGGCGTACATCCGCAATCGCCGGATTGGGTTTGTGTTTCAGCAATTCAACCTGCTGCCTCGTGCCACTGCGCTCGAAAATGTGATGCTGCCAATGGTGTACGCTGGTGTGCCCAAAGCCCAGCGGCGACGACGAGCGGCGGAAGCATTGGCGCACGTTGGTTTAGTCGATCGCATGAATAACCGCCCCAATCAACTTTCGGGAGGACAACAGCAGCGAGTCGCGATCGCTCGTGCCCTGGTCAACCGTCCTGCGCTGGTGCTGGCAGATGAACCCACAGGGGCTTTGGATACACAGACTTCTCAAGAAGTGATGGATTTAATGACGGAATTGAATCAACAGGGCATCACGATCGTCATTGTGACGCACGAACTGGATGTGGCGAACCAAACCCATCGCACAATCTACGTCAAAGATGGTTTAGTCACCCGTCCCGCAGCCCTGGCACATTAACTACTGACCACTAACTAATCAATCCACTTCCATCACGTTCCCAAAGTTCTATAAATTCGTCGAAATCGCTTGCACGGGACAGGTAGGAATGCACTGCTCACACACAATGCAGCGCGATCGCGTGAAGGTGAGCTTAAACGATTCTGAGTCAAGCTTCAGGGCCTCAGTCGGGCACACACCTGTGCAAAGCCCACAATGCACACAGGTTTCTTCATCAATCATGATCTCGCGGTTAGAAAACGAAACGCCAATGTCTTGCGATCGCATCCAGTCAAGGGCTGCATCCAGTTCGTCAATATCCCCAGATAGCTCAACGACGAGCTTGCCCACCTGATTGGGCGCAACCTGAGCGCGAATGATATTCGCCGCCACATTAAAATCCTTTGCCAATCGATAGGTGACTGGCATTTGAACCGATCGCTTTGGAAAGGTGAGCGTAACTCGCTTTTTCACAGTCTCAAACGTAAAGTGACTCTATCTTATCGATTTCTACAGAAAAGCTGGGGATTATACCGATTTAAAGAATGACGGCTACAGATCAATCGGTGGGTAGGGGCAAGGCATTGCCTTGCCCCTACAAGATGTGTCGCATTTTCAATTCAAATTGGTATTAGAGCGTTGATTTTTCAGTTGTGCCACTGAACCAGAGAGGTTTGAATTCCTCCCTCTGCTTCCTCCGCTCCCCCTGCCTCCCCAGCCCTTCCTATTCAAAAACCTGCGGCGTAAAGCTGCCATGCAACCCATAAGGCACATGATGCTTGAGATGTAAACGGGCGATCGGCCCCCGATGCAAATCGCGTGCGTCTAGAATCACGACATCCGATCGCTCATGTGCCGAGTCATAAACCAGCGTGAGCAACCAGCCATCATCCTCTGCTCCAACCAGATCTGCTGACGGCAATCCATCCTTAAACGCAGCAGAGGCGCGCGGCACAAAGATGGGTTCGCTGACGTAACCGTGTGGTGCTGCACTCCAAAGCTGTCGTTTGTCTGTTTCCACATCAATCTTGGCGATCGCCTGTAGTGGTGCATTTCCTTCAGGTGCATGAGCTGCCCCCATGAAGACGTAATGGTGCGATCGACCCGCTTTCGCCGGATGCACGTAGGGAAACTCACAACAGCGGCTTTCCACCAATTCACGCTGCACTGCTTGAGTGGTCAGGTTCACGTGAAACCGCCAGAGTTGCCCTGGAGTTAAGGCTGCAAAATCTGTTTGTCTAAAATCAGCGTCAGCCTCCACAGCGGGTAACGAACCGTAGCAGACCGAATCGATTACGATTTCATCTCCTTGCTCAAACGCATTGGCATGGTGAAACACAAAGCCAGCGTGAGTCTCAAAGATTCGAGCCTTGAGTGCGTCGCGTTGAGCCGCTGATGCTGTGTGTCGTGGAATCACCACAATCCGCGTTGGTTTTTCAGGATTGAAGGTGATGCATTCGCCAGCACCGCGTTTGCCTAACAGAAACGGTAGTGGGTTAAAGCTGACGGGATTTTGAAAGAAGATGGCGTAATTGGGCGTAATGGCAAAATCGTGAATGAAGGCAAAGCCCGGTGTGGCATGGGAATGCTTTCGCAGCAATTTGCCATCAGGATGGAACTCAAACAGCGTAATGGTGGAAGATAATCCTGGCTTGATGGAAAAATTGACCAGACAAGGTGCACCGTCATCCTGATTGCAGGCAGGATCAATCCAGGGATGAGCTGCAAAGGCAGCACCAGGCTGCAACACGCCATTCAGGTGATCGAGTCCCAACGTCTCTAGTGTGGCAGGGTCAAGCCGATGCGGTTCAGCCGCTTCCCACAGTGCCAGCAGCTTTCCACCCCAGTAAAGAATGTTGGTGTTCGCAATGTTTTTGAGGCGAAAATCAAAGGCATTTGCCAGCCATCCACCCGGCTTTTGCGTCCCAAACACGCCACGATAGAGGATGCGTCCTGCGGCTTGTTCTGCAACATACCCCTCGGTGCGAACGAAGCGATTGCGAAAGTGGGCACGCCCGTTGTCGAAGGCGATCGCGCAAATCATCCCATCTCCATCAAAGGGATGATGAATCGTCTGCCCATTCACATCTAGCATCCCTGGCCCATTACGGAACAGGGTACCGTGCAGTTCAGGCGGAATTTTGCCTTCAACGTCATCGATCCAGTAGTCAAACTCTTGCTTGAGAGAACGGTAGCCCTTCTGCCATCCTTCGCGATTGTAGGAAAGCGTCGGCGGCACGGTCGATGCGCGTTCGTTGAGCTGGAAGCTTTGCATAGAAACCAGGAAAGTTTTTAGATTTTGGTTTTTGGTTGTTGGCAAGCAGGAGCGAGGAGTCAGCTTTAACCTTATGCCCTTTGCTTTTAGCTTTTAGCCTTCATCCCTCATCCCTTATCCCTTATTCCTTCCCCTTACTCTTCCCCCACAGGTTCAATCTGTCGTGACTTCGGCATAAATTCAGTCATTAAATCAGGCAAAAACGGTTGCCCTAGATGCCTGGAAGCGGAAGAGTCGGCTTCGATGACGGGGACTGAATGTAGCGTTGTCGCTAATGCCGCTTCGGTGGTCTGCTCAGCGCGAGGTAGCCAACCCAAAAACGGTAGTGGCAAGAGTGTCGAGAGGTTGGTAATGACGACCAAAAGCGCCAGATTGCTGAAGTTGTTTTCGGTGATGCCTAGCCAGTGCATCAGGAAAGCGCCCGATTCGTAAGACAGTAGCCCAGCCAGATTGACTACCGACATTAGCAGCGCAAAAAAGGTTGCTTCAACACCAGGGGGACAAAGCCTTGCAGCCAAGACCAGAATCGGCATGTAGGCAATCTGACCCATAACCGTCAAAATCAAATTGTCGCCCAGGCTAAACCAGCGATCGTCAATGCCCAGTGTCCGGTTCGCGTGCGTCACCAGCAGCAGGGTTGTCATACCTAACGCCGCCGAAATCACCGTAGACCAGCCAAAGATGACCCGAAACGGCACGGTTTTCAAAAAGCGCTGAAAAAACCAGATGCCTAACAGCGAGGCTAAACTTGTGACGAGCCGCACGCGCCCTAAGAACTCTGGTTCAAACCCTAACTCATTCGTGGTGAAGAAAAAGAACGCAGATTCAGCGGTTGGCATGGCTTGCCAGAGGAAGAGAAATGCTGTTGGCATCCAGATCGATTTCTGGCTGACGGCCTGACGAAGTTGCACAAACTGCTCACACACCAGCGACCAATTCATCCGCTCTGTCACACGCGTTTCGGTGATCAACCATGCCACCAGGGAAACAATCAGTGGAAAGGTTGCCGTAATCCCAAAAACCGTGCGAGTGCTAAAGTTTTGCAGTAAAGAGCCGCTGAAATAGGCTGTGAGAATGCCACCAAGCGCTGAGGTACCCCAGCAAAGCGACTGGAGTGAGCCAGCCTTACCAAGGGACTCGCCCCGCGCCCGTTCCACAACCAGGGAATCCACAATGACATCGCTAAAGGCAACGGAGAGCGAACCCAGCGCGATCGCCGCTGTTGCAGCCCAGGCAGAATGGACGATCGTTGACAAAGCCACCCAGGAAAGCACTCCTAGTAAGCCTGACAAAATTAAATATGGTCGTCGTCGGTAGCCAAGAATCGGTAAACCGTCCGAGATAAAGCCGAACAATGGCTTCACCATCCACGGTAGAGCCGCAATCCCAGCCAAAGCAGACACCTCAGCCGGACTCAGCCCCAGTTCATCCTTCAAAAAGAAGCTGACCGCCAAACGCGCTAACCCCAGAATGCCCTGTACAAAATACACCAGCAAAATGGCAATCAGCTCGGCGCTTGGTTCATTCCCCAAAAAGATCTTCTCGGTGAACGATGCTTTCAGTCTGGCTAAACCAGTTGTGGAAACAATCATTGATAATTTGTTACAAACGTTTATCAATTCAGCCCCTATCATAACGCTTGATTACAGGAGAGGCACTGTTTACTCTTTCAAGCTGCCCAATTTGCGTTCATGGTGATACATTTTCTTCTTGATTGCGTCAGCGTTGAGCATGCCAGCATTGACAAACATCTCTAAGAGCCTTGCCAGTAAAGCTGATTTTTGCATGACGGCTAAATTTGAAGAAGTGTGAACATCAAGAGCAACTATTACGTTATGTAAACGAAATTTGACGAATGGCTCTTCACTTACCTGTCTGAATGAACTTGCAAACAGGCACATTTTTCCAGAAATGATGCCGCCTTACGCTCTGCATCGGGATTGTGGGTATGGGCTGGAGTGGGTCGGATGATGCCGTTGAAGAGATCGTCCAAATCGTAGGGAGTGAAATAGTGCCACACCCCCTGAGCATTGCAGCGCACGCCGATCGCTGTTGCTGTATGAAGCCAGTCGGCAATGCCATCCTCAGTGCTTCTGTAGGGTCTGCGACCAGCACGCCAACGGGCAAAGCTGGCCTGGTTCTTGACATCAAACACGTAGTCAGGAAAGTGCCCGGTCAGAATTGCTTTCGCTACCAATTCTTGATCACGGTTCCCCTGCGCGTCAAAAAACGCCAGATCAAAATCTTTAATGGTCAAGGCACAGTTGCGTCCAAAGCGCGATCGCCACACCGTATTCCGCACAGCCCCTCCTGCCAACCACCAATCGGGTAAATGAAGCTGAGCCATTGCTGGCAGCACCATGCCAACAGGCGATGCAGCCAAAATCTGGTGGAGGCGATCGGATAAGGGATGAATTAAGGACTTAGGCATTGATTAAAACTTCGGAGGTTTAGGCAACAACATTGGCTAGTTGCTTGTTTTTGGGTTCAATCCTTCGAGGTTCGGGTAAGCCCATAGGGCTTAAATCTAGAGGCTGTTTTGCACTAGAGGCTGTTCTGCACTAGAGGATGCTAAGGCCGCATCACACCGATGCAAAAAATTCATAAACAGAAATGTTTTGTGACTAAAGATACGAATTTTTGTGAATAGCCAGCTTACGTTAACTTCAACAAGCGCATGCAAAGTAAATCAGTTGCTGAACAGAATTTGGTTGACGCTGAACAATCTGGTTTGTTTTTAGCTGATTTCATAGGTACAAGCATAGCTTGAAGTGCAGACCCAAGGGACAAGTCTTATGACCAGCACAGTGCCAGCAACGAGTCTCAATAAGTTTGAAAAACTCAAAGCTGAGAAAGATGGTTTGGCCGTCAAGGCAGAGCTAGAGCATTTTGCTCAAATTGGCTGGGAAGCGATGGATGAAACCGATCGCGACCACCGTTTGAAATGGATGGGTGTCTTTTTTCGTCCGGTGACTCCTGGCAAGTTTATGATGCGGTTGCGCCTGCCCTGCGGCATTCTGACCAGTGCCCAGATGCGTGTGCTGGCAGAGGTTGTGCAGCGCTACGGCGATGATGGGAATGCCGACATTACAACACGCCAAAACTTGCAGCTACGGGGCATTCGCATTGAAGATGTGCCGGATATTTTCCGTCGGTTTGAAGCCGTGGGGCTGACCAGCATTCAGTCTGGGATGGATAACGTGCGTAACATCACGGGTTCACCTGTAGCAGGTATTGATGCGGATGAACTGATTGACACGCGCGATTTGATTCACCAGGTGCAAGACCTGATTACCAGCAAGGGGCAGGGCAATCCAACCTTTTCCAATCTGCCGCGCAAGTTCAATATTGCGATCGCAGGCTGTCGTGATAACTCCGTGCATGCGGAAATTAACGACATCGCCTTTGTCCCTGCCTATAAAGAGGGCAACCTGGGCTTCAATGTGCTGGTTGGGGGCTTCTTTTCGGGCAAACGATGTGAAGCCGCGATTCCTCTAAACGTATGGGTTTCACCCGATCAGGTCGTCGCGTTTTGCGAGGCCATTTTGATTGTCTATCGAGACCACGGCTTACGGGCCAATCGCCAAAAAGCGCGCCTCATGTGGCTCATTGACGAATGGGGCGTAGAAAAACTTCGTGCTGCCGTGGCAACGCAGATGGGTCAAACGCTGCAAAGCGAGGCCGAAAAGGATGAAATTCTTTGGGAGAAACGCGACCACATTGGCGTGTATGCTCAGAAGCAACTGGGGCTGAACTATGTCGGACTCCATGTGCCGATCGGTCGCTTATTTGCCGCCGATATGTTTGACCTGGCGCGGTTGGCTGACGTGTATGGCAGCGGTGAGATTCGGCTCACGGTGGAACAGAATGTCATCTTGCCAAACGTGCCCGATTCTCGCCTAGAGTCACTGCTGCAAGAGCCTTTGCTGACCAAGTTTTCGATTAAACCTGCAACGCTTTCTCGATCGCTTGTTTCCTGCACGGGTAGCCAGTTTTGCAATTTTGCCCTGATTGAAACGAAGAATCGCGCCCTGGCCTTAATCAGCGAACTGGAAGCTGAGTTAGATACTCCCAACCACGTCCGGATTCATTGGACGGGCTGCCCCAACTCATGTGGACAACCTCAAGTTGCCGACATTGGTTTGATGGGCACAAAGGTTCGCAAGGATGGGAAAACCGTTGAAGGCGTGGATATCTACATGGGTGGCAAAGTCGGCAAGGATGCTGTACTCGGCACCTGTGTCACCAAAGGTATCCCCTGTAGCGATCTCAAACCCGTACTGCGGGATTTGTTGATGCAACACTTTAGTGCCACACTGCGCCAGCAAGTGGGCGTTGGCAACTAAATTTTGGTATTGCTTGCCGCGATCGTGCAGTCGTGAAGATATCTTCGCGCTGAAGCACCGACAGCGGTGACAAGCATAGGGTTCAATCAGAACTCAAGCGTTTATTTAAGATATTAGGAGCATTGATGATGGCCCGGTTCTCAAGAAGGAAGTTCATTCTCACGACAGGCGCAACGGCTGCGACTGCCCTGTTTGTCAACGGCTGCAAATCGTCTAAATCAGCCAAAAATGAAAGCACGTCGGCTGCCATTCCAGCCGTTAATATCAGTGCTGCCGATGCGCCCGAAGTCACCACAGCCAAATTGGGCTTTATTGCGCTGACGGACTCTGCACCGCTCATCGTCGCCAAAGAAAAGGGCTACTTTGAGAAATACGGCATGAAAGATGTCGAAGTGGTTAAGCAAGCCTCTTGGCCTGTCACCCGCGATAATCTGGTGCTTGGCTCTGCTGGCGGTGGGATTGACGGCGCACACATCCTGTCTCCCATGCCCTACCTGATCTCAACAGGCAAGATAACGAAAGGCAATAAGGTGCCAATGTATATCCTGGCTCGTTTGAACGTTGATGGGCAGTGCATTTCCGTTGCTAATACCTACAAGGACACCAAGCTGGGCTTAGATAGCGCTCCCTTAAAAGATGCTTTCTCAAAAGCGAAGTCAACGGGTAAAGAAATTAAGGCCGCGATCACCTTTCCAGGTGGCACTCATGACTTGTGGATGCGCTACTGGTTGGCAGCAGGTGGCATCAACCCTGACAAAGATATTTCCACCATCCCAGTCCCGCCACCGCAAATGGTTGCCAATATGAAAGTTGGCAACATGGAAGCCTTTTGTGTGGGAGAACCGTGGAATGCCCAACTGGTCAACCAGGGCTTAGGTCTGACAGCATTAACCACTGGAGAACTCTGGAATAACCATCCCGAAAAAGCCTTTAGTATGCGGGCTGATTGGGTAGACAAAAATCCCAAAGCGGCCAAAGCGCTGTTAATGGCTGTACAGGAAGCGCAGATCTGGTGCGATAAGCCAGAGAACAAAGAGGAGATGTGCAAGATTATCTCCAAACGAGAATGGTTTAAGGTGCCTGCCAAAGACATTGTGGAACGGGCGCAAGGTAAGTTTGACTATGGCAATGGCAAGGTGGTTGAAAACAGCCCTCACCTGATGAAATTCTGGGCTGAGAATGCCTCCTACCCCTATAAGAGTCACGATCTCTGGTTCTTAACCGAAGACATTCGCTGGGGCTACCTGCCTGCTGATACCGACACGCAAAAGCTGGTGGATGCGGTCAACCGCGAAGATTTGTGGAAAGAGGCGGCAAAGGCGATCGGGCAGACCGCCGCTATTCCCAAGAGCACCTCGCGCGGTGTGGAAACCTTCTTTGATGGAGTCAAGTTTGATCCGGAGAACCCCGGCGCTTATCTCAAGAGCCTCAAAATCAAAAAGGCTTAGGGTATTAGATTGCAGTCAGATTGTCTGTGAACGGCTGACTGCAACCCGTTTCCATCGTCCACCCGTTCAAGCCTCCCGCGTTTGAACTGCAAATTTCATCCTCTTCTACATCACAACACCTGCAACCCATTTGGAGTAGACCTGGAACATGGCAACAAGACTAGACTTTGGTACTGCCAGAAGCGCCTTTCCACAACGCCTTGCCACTCTTATTGGCAAGCAAGCAAAGGGGGTAATCCCATCGGTGATTGCGCTAGGCGTATTTCTGCTTGTGTGGCAACTCTTGACATCTGGAGAAGGTGCCAGTCTGCCTAGCCCGTTGAAAGTGTTAGAAGAAACCTGGGATCCACTGATTATTGATCCCTTTTTTGATAGTGGTGGTTCAGACGTGGGGCTGTTCTGGCAGCTTGCCGCTAGCTTAAAGCGCGTGGCGATCGGCTATACCCTGGCAGCCGCCGTTGGCATTAGCGTTGGAATCTTAATTGGGGCGGTGGTGCTGCTTTACCAGGCCGTTGATCCCATCTTTCAGGTTTTGCGGACGATTCCACCGCTGGCATGGCTACCCATTTCGCTGGCAGCGTTCCAACAGGCAAATCCATCTGCCATTTTCGTGATTTTCATTACGGCAATCTGGCCCATTATTATTAACACGGCGGTGGGCGTGCAGCAGATTCCACAGGACTACACAAACGTGGCGAAGGTGTTGCAACTCTCAAAAGTGGAATATTTCACCAAGATTTTGTTGCCTGCGACTGTGCCGTATATTTTCACCGGGTTGAAGATTGCGGTGGGGCTGTCGTGGCTGGCGATCGTCGCTGCCGAAATGCTCACAGGTGGCGTTGGCATTGGCTTCTTTATTTGGGATTCCTACAACAGCGGCAACCTCAGTGAAGTGATTCTAGCCGTCATCTATGTCGGCATTGTGGGGTTGCTGTTGGATAAGTTGATCACGTTTATCTCCTCACTGGTTGTTTCTGGAGAGCAGAAATAGCCGCAGTTAATGCTCAAGAATGGGACTCAATGAGTTTTCCTGCTTGAGCCATTCGTTTCGGCTGCACGTTCTTGCCACCCTTCATCTTGTCACCCTTCACCTCCTCTAGTTGCCATGTCTTCCTTTGTTGAAGTTGACCACGTTGATCAGGTTTTTCCGTTACCGAACGGGCTGAAGTACATCGCGCTCAAAAACATTACGCTTGATATTACAAAGGGCGAATTTATTACGCTGCTAGGTCACTCTGGCTGTGGCAAATCGACCCTGTTGAATATCATTGCTGGGTTGAACAGTCCAACGCAGGGCGGGGTAGTGCTGGAGGGACGGCAGGTGTTAAAACCTGGCCCCGATCGCATGGTGGTGTTCCAAAACTATTCCCTTCTGCCCTGGCTGACTGTGCGAGAGAACATTTCGCTGGCCGTCAATCGAGTGCTGAAAGACTTACCAGCCGACGAGCGCAAAGATATTATCGAACGCCACATTGATCTGGTGAAGCTTCGCCATGCGGCTGACAAAAAGCCAGGACAGTTGTCGGGTGGCATGAAACAACGGGTAGCGATCGCCCGCGCGTTGTCCATTCGCCCCAAATTGCTGTTGCTAGATGAACCCTTTGGAGCCTTGGATGCTCTGACCCGCAGCAGCTTGCAAGATCAGTTGATGCAGATTGCCGATGAGCATCAGTTGACCTGTGTGATGGTGACACACGATGTAGACGAAGCGCTGCTGCTGTCCGATCGCATCGTCATGCTCACCAACGGTCCTGAATCTTACGTTGGGCAGGTGCTGGATGTGCCATTTACTCGTCCACGTGATCGCCTGAAAGTGGTCAACCATCCCAATTACTACGCGTTACGGGCAGAAGTGGTTTATTTTCTCAACCAGCAAAAGAAAGCGAAACAGCGTAAGGTTGTGCAAACTGCCGCGATCGCCCGTAATGGCTTGGAGAAAGTTAATCTGGAGCTTGGCTTTGTACCGCTAACTGACTGCGCGCCACTGGTGATTGCCAAAGAAAAAGGCTTCTTCCAGGCGCATGGGTTAGAGGAGGTGACGCTTTCACGGGAACCCAGTTGGAAAGCGATCGCCGAGGGCGTAGCCACTAAGCGTCTGGATGCTGCGCAAATGACAGCCGGAATGCCACTAGCCATGACGTTAGGGATGGGTGGCAAAACCCCGTTACCAACGGTGACGGGCTTAGTGCTCAGTCGCAACGGCAATGCCATTACGTTGAGCAAACAACTCTATGACGCTGGCGTGCGAACATTGCCTGACTTTAAGGAGGCGATCGCCGCTACACCTGATGAGGTGCGGACTCTGGCCGTGGTGCATCCCTCTTCTATGCACAACCTATTGTTACGCCACTGGCTAGCATCGGGTGGCATCGATCCAGATACGGATGTGAGCCTCACCGTCATTCCACCCGCTCAGATGGTCGCAACGATGAAGGCCGGTAGCATCGACGGCTACTGTGCAGGCGAACCCTGGAACTCCCACGCCGTTCGCGAAGGTCTGGGCTTTGTGGTTGCTACTGACCTCGACATCTGGGCAGGGCATCTAGAGAAAGTGCTGGGCGTGCGCGAAGATTGGGCCAATCAGTACCCACAAACCCATGTGGCGTTGGTGAAAGCACTCCTGGAAGCCTGCGAATACTGCGACGATCGCCGCAATCGCGAAGAACTGGTTGAACTTCTGAGCCGACCAGAATACGTTGGCACAGACCCAGCCTACATTCGCCCCGGTTTGCTTGATCCCTATCTTCGGAGTCTGGACGCCGAACCAGAAAACCTCCCGCGCTTCAACCAGTTTTACGTCGATCAAACCAACTGCCCCTATCGCGTCGAAGGGCTGTGGATTATGACCCAATTTGCTCGTTGGGGCCTCACTCCCTTTCCTCGCAACTGGGTTGACGTGCTCGATCGCGTGCGCCGAGTCGATGTCTTTGGTGAAGCCGCACGCGACCTCGGTTTGTTAGATGTAGAACCCAATCGCGGCCCCATTCATTTCAGCGATGGGACGGTCTTTAATCCTGATGACCCCATCGGCTATCTCAATCACTTGACCATCAAACGTGACATCCGTATTGAAGAAATCGCGATCGATGCCCTAGCAACAGCGACGGTTTAGGGCAAGAAAGAAGGCTGAAGGCTAAAAAGCTGACCGCTGTCCGCTCAAACCCTAAAGGTAGAAGGCAAGAAGGTTGTTGGTTTTGAGTTTTTAGAAGGATTCAGGAACAGTTCATGCACTAGCAACCAACAACTGGTTCAACTCAAAACTCAAAACTCAAAACTTTCATCCCTCACGCCTCTCCCCCACTCCTCCCCCCACTCTCCATCCCTATGCAAACAATCAACAGCGCCCTCCTAGAACCGAAGCCACCGATTACGTCTGAACCGTTTTTGGTCATTGAAAACCTGACCAAAGCCTATCCCACCGCTGGTGACGACTATGTGGTGCTTGATGGGATTAATCTAACGGTGAATGAAGGTGAGTTTGTCTGCCTCATCGGTCATTCGGGCTGCGGCAAATCGACTTTGCTAGATATGGTATCGGGCTTCCGGGAGCCGACGACGGGGGAAGTCCGGTTGCGCAACCAGCGGATCACAAAACCCGGCCCCGATCGCATGGTAGTGTTTCAAAACTACTCGCTTCTACCGTGGATGACAGCCTTTGAGAATATTTATTTGGGCGTTCATTCGGTTTGGCCTGATAAGCCCAGAGCGGAGAAAGAGAAGATTGCAAACGACCATTTAGCGCTGGTTGGGCTGACCGAAGCGGCCCACAAAAAGCCAGGACAGCTCTCTGGTGGCATGAAGCAGCGAGTTTGCATTGCCCGTGCGCTGGCGTTGCGCCCTCAGGTGCTGGTGCTAGATGAACCCTTTGGCGCACTCGACCCGATTACGCGAGAAGAACTACAAGAGGAACTGCTCAAAATTTGGATGGAGTATCGTGTGACCGTCTTGATGATTACCCACGACATCGACGAGGCACTGCTGCTGAGCGATCGCCTGGTCATGATGACCAACGGCCCCGCAGCGAAAATTGGCGAGGTTTTGACCATTCCCTTCGCACGTCCGCGCGATCGCACTCATGTGATGGAAGATCCCAAATACTACGAGCTACGCAACTATGCGCTGGACTTCTTGTATCACCGCTTTGCCCATGATGACGTAGAGTAGCGGCGATCGTTCTTGAGCGTGAGTGTTTGCGTGTGTTGCCTGTTTGCGGTTCAGCCCCCTCTAGAACAAATAAACAGCCATTAGCTATGGTTCAGACCTCTTCCACACTGCCTGAAAACTTGCCCGATCGCATCCTTTGCTATTACGAGAACGCCACCAATCAAGTGCAAATTGCCCGCATCATTAATATTCCTAACTGGTTGTTTGAGCGCGTCGTGTTTCCCCGACAGCGCCTGCTGTTTGAGGCCCTGCCTGATGCACTCCTAGAAGTGCGGACTCACAGCAGCACCATACCCCTGTTAGACCACATTCCATGTCTACGCTTGCAGGTGAGGGAATACACGCGTCCGCTGCTGAATCTCTCCGATGCAATCGATGGGTAGCGCCGATGACTCACCCCATCCGAACCCTCTGTCCCTACTGTGGCGTTGGCTGCGGTCTCGAAGTATCGCCTCCAGCTGTACCAGGTAAGACTGTAAATCGCGATAAACAGGGCACTCCCATCTGGCAGGCGCGGGGCGATCGTGCGCATCCTTCCAGTCAGGGAATGGTCTGTGTTAAGGGTGCCACCATTACTGAGTCCTTGCACAAAGATCGTCTGCTGCATCCAATGGTGCGTGACTCGCTAGAGGAGCCGTTTCGCCGTGCTACTTGGAATGAGGCGTTGGGGCGTGTGGTCGATCGCATCCAAACCGTTCGCGCCACTCAAGGAGCCGATGGGCTTTGTATGTATGGCTCTGGGCAATTCCACACTGAAGACTATTACGTGGCGCAAAAGCTGATGAAAGGCTTTCTCGGCACTAATAACTTTGATGCCAACTCGCGCCTTTGCATGTCTTCAGCCGTCGCGGGCTACGTGCAAAGCTTTGGTGCCGATGGCCCACCCTGCTGCTACGACGATTTAGACTTAACGGACTGTGCGTTTTTAATTGGCACCAATGCGGCAGAGTGCCATCCCATTGTGTTTAATCGCCTGCGGAAGCACCACAAGCAAAACAAGCACGTCAAGCTGATCGTGGTCGATCCCCGCAAAACCCAAACAGCGGAGGCGGCTGATTTACATCTGGCGATCGCACCCGGAACCGATATCGATTTGCTGAACGGGCTGGCCTATTTACTGCTTTATCGGGGCTACCTGGATTCGGTTTTTGTGTCCAAGCACACCAACCATTTCACCGCGTTTGCAGAAGTCATTGAAGACTACAAGCCAGAAACGGTCGCGAAGCGCTGCGGTATTTCAGTGGAGGATCTAGAAACCGCCGCACAGTATTGGGGCGAATCCAAACGGGTGCTTTCGATGTGGTCGATGGGGGTCAACCAGTCCAGCGAGGGGACGGCAAAGGTGCGATCGATCATCAACCTGCATCTTATGACGGGGCAAATTGGTAAACCAGGTGCTGGGCCATTTTCACTCACCGGACAACCCAATGCGATGGGTGGGCGCGAGGCAGGGGGCTTGTGTAACCTTTTACCGGGTTATCGACATGTGAAAAACCCGCAGCACCGCGCCGAAGTGGAGCAATTTTGGGGTTTGAAGTCAGGACAAATCTCGGCTGAACAGGGACGCACCGCCTGGGAGATGATCACGGGGCTTGAAGACGGAGCCGTCGGCTTTCTCTGGATTGCGGCAACAAATCCAGTGGTGAGCCTGCCGGATCTGGAGCGCACTAAACGAGCGTTGTTGCGATCGCCCTTCACCGTTTATCAAGAAGCTTACTACCCCACCGAAACGTCAGCTTATGCCCATGTGCTGCTGCCTGCCGCTCAGTGGAGCGAAGCCCCCGGTACCATGACCAACTCTGAACGGCGCGTGACGCTCTGCCCCCAGTTCCGCACACCACCGGGTGAAGCCCGTGCCGATTGGGTGATTTTTGCCGAAGTAGCACGGCGATTGGGCTTTGGTAAACCCTTTACGTTCAACGGGGCTGCCGATGTCCATGCTGAGTTTGTGCAGTTAACGCAGGGTCGCCCTTGCGATATGTCAGGGATGACCCACGATCGCCTGCGCCACGAAGGCCCGCTGCAATGGCCCTGCCCTCAAGGTGAGGAAGAAGAGGGGACACGGGATGAAAAAGGACGACTGCGCTTTCCCTCGTTTATTCGTAATCCCCATAAGCCAGCAGTCTCTCGCTTCGCGGCCAAGCGGCTCTATGGCGATCGTCAATTTCATACACCTGATGGTCGCGCCCGCTTTGCCGCCTGTCACTCACGCGGTTTGGCTGAACCCCCCGACGACACCTATCCCTATGTGCTGACAACGGGCAGGCTCTACGGTCACTGGCACACGCAAACACGCACCGGACGGGTTGATAAGATTCGGCAGATGTACGATGGCCCGTTTCTTGAGATTCATCCCCGCGATGCCGCCGCGATCGGGGTTGAGAACGGCAACTGGCTGGAGGTACGATCGCGCCGAGGGACTGCCCGTTTTCCAGCCAAAGTCACTACGGCCATTGCGCCCAAAACCGTCTTTGTACCCATGCACTGGGGCGCACTCTGGGCAACCAAGGCCGAAGCTAATGCCCTTACCCACCCCGAAGCCTGCCCAGACTCCTTTCAACCGGAGTTAAAAGCCTGTGCAGTGGAGTTGGTAGCGATCGACTCTAAAGGCGTCGCCTCAGAGACGGATGACACCACTGATCCGTTAAGTTCATTGCTGCCCCCGCTTTCTGTCTCATAGCATCTGATGGATGCTGACGGGAGGCTGCGACAGATGAAGTCCGAAACCCGTTGTAGGCTTTGCTTTCTCGAAGGGTAACGGGTTGCAAGACTCTTGTAATCCTTTGAGGAGGACTCCGTTCTATGAGACCACACGTTCAGGGCAGGGCGGGGTAAGCGATTGCTGAAAGATTTGTCAGTCAACCAGGCTAAAAGGTCTGTTTAAGCTTGTGGGCTTTGCTCCCACATTTTTTCTAGGAGTTTAATTTGCGCTTCCAGAGTGGCTACACGGTATGCCTGATAGCGATCGTGCAGAAAAAGCCCTAAACCAAAACCAACGGGAAGGACAAAGTAGAGAATGCCAAGCAAAGCATTTGAAATTTGCTCCATTTGCGTTGCGCTTAAGCCATGACTAACCGTTGCTGAAGTGCTTACGTTAGCAGGCATCGCTTTGGGCAAAGCTGGCACTCCATTCTGTGGTGAGTTCTCATTCGTGCGACACATCAAGCCTTGAGAATCAGCTATACAGGTGGGTGCTTGTAAGGATGGTTCTACCGCCTGTTCAGATTGAGCAGCGGCCATTGGCGCGATCGCCACGATGCCTACAACTGCTAAACCAACTGCCAAAACGTTGAGCCACCGATGTTTACTTGCAAACCTGGCTCTAATAGGATCCACCTTGAAGTTAGACGCTGTTTGACCAGGCACAGCTTGATTGAACAGGGTGCTGAGATGCCTTGGAGGGCTAATCTGTTTTTGCAAATTAGTGAAAAGCATTTTTCACTCGAACTTTAAATTTATTTCTGTATCTAACAATACCAATTATCTTATTTCAACGCAATTCATTTCTTCACTCCACAAACCTCACCTTCTGACCCGATTATTCAATCACGGCAGAAATCATGTGTTACCGACTTAAAGAGATTGCATGGCCGCTAGTCTACAGGGGCGTTACCTGCAACGTCCCTACAAACCAGTCAACAAGAGGTGAACTTAAATGGGTTAGGACTTACGCAAAAGCGGTCATCTTTCGCTCTCTAGCCCCCAATTCATATCCCTTTGGGCATACCCTTCGGGAAGCATAATGCCGCCACCCAGCAAAATATCGCCGTCGTACCAAACGGCAGCTTGACCGGGTGTGACGCTCGATTGCGGTTCGTCAAACACCACACGCACACGATCGCCCTCTAATGGCGTGATGGTTGCAGGTACGGCTGGCGATCGATAGCGAATTTGCACCTCTGCTCGGATAGGGGCAGTGGGTGCGGCAATGGAAACCCAGTTGAGGCGCTGCACCGTACAGTCCGAGGCGAGGGTCGCATCACGATCGCCGACAATCACGCGATTCTTGGCCGCATCCAGTGCCACGACATACAACGGTTCGCTATGGGCAACGCCCAGCCCTTTACGCTGCCCAATGGTGTAGTGATGCACGCCTTCATGCCGTCCCAGGATATTCCCCGACTGGTCAACAATATCGCCTTGCTGAGGCGTGATGTATTTGTCTAAAAACGCCCGCATCGAACCATTCGCTTCCACCAGACAAAGATCCTGGCTTTCGGGTTTTTCAGCGGTATGCAACCCAAAGGCTGCTGCAACGCGGCGAGTTTCGGTTTTCGGCTGTTCTCCCAAGGGAAAAATCACCCGCTTTAACACGTCTTGTGACAAGTCATAGAGAAAATAAGACTGGTCTTTGGTGCGATCAAGCGCGCGTAGAAGCTGATAGCGTCCGGTCGCCTCATCGTAGCGAGTGCGGGCGTAGTGACCCGTCGCAATGCGATCGATGCTCAGTATCTCCTGGGCATACCGCAGCATAGGGCTAAACTTGACCGCTTTGTTGCACTGCGAACAGGGCAGGGGCGTAATACCTGTGCCATATCCCGCTACCAAATAGTCCACAATGTTCTCTTGAAACGACTCGCGGGTATCCACAATGTGGTGAGGAATGCCCAATTGCTCACAGAGTTGAGCCGCATCCACCATGCCTTCTGAGCAGCACTGCCCTTTGCCCTTCATCAACCATAGAGTCAGCCCCACGACTGAGTAACCCTGGTCGTGCAGCATGGCAGCGGCTGTTGAACTATCGACTCCCCCAGAGAGACCTACCACAACGTTTTTCATGGACAGCGAACCCAAAATGCGTGCAAGAGATTGCTTCTCTAGGCTAACACCCACAAGGGCCTGACGGCGATCGAGCAAGGTGATGGTGGATTAGTACAGGATTCAGTTGCCCTGTGCTTTCAGATGCGTGTGCTGGATAAAGCTCGGCTTATGCGGAGATTAGGTCAACTTCTAGCTGAACAATCGCTCAGCTAGAAGAAACCGTGTTGATACCGTTAGGATACAAGCGAAACGATCAGTAGAGTAAGCTGATACCAATTTGAATTGAAAATGCGACACATCCTGTAGGGGCAAGGCATTGCCTTGCCCCTACCCACCAATTGATCTGTAGCCGTCATTCTTTTAATGGGTATGACACACTCATTTAAGACCATCGAAGACTTATAAATGAGGTATTCGATGGTCACGAATGAAGATGAGAGACTCTCGAATGAACATGCGGTACCTTATTCACCCGTATCTGAGGCTCATTAATGAGTATTTGAGGCTCATTGATCAGCACTTGAAGGCTCATTCACCAGCATCCTGCAGGCATTAATGAGTATCTGAGGCTCATTCACCAGCATCCCGGACTCATTTACGGACATCATGAAGCTCATTTCCGATCATCTGAGAGTCTTTAAAGAGTCTTGAAGGCTTGTGAAGGACGATCGAGGCCATAACGACCCGCTCAACGCCGTCTCCTCCTGCGCCTCAGAACTTCGACAGACTGTCTTTTGACGGGGTGGATAGTCAGGTGAACAATGGGGTTGCTGATGCTTCATTGTTAAAAGGGGAACCGCTGTGAAAAAACTGCTTTGTGCTGCAATCGCGATCGTCATCGGGATGATGCTCTTTGTGCGTCCTGTATTAGCAGACGCTGCAACAGATCTCACCGCTCAGGGGGCAAAGATTTTCAGTGCTAACTGTGCGGCCTGCCATCAGGGGGGAAATAACGTTGTCTCTGCGAATAAGAACCTTAAGTCAGCCGCGCTGAAGCAGTATGGGATGGATTCGACCGATGCCATCATTACTCAGGTCACTAACGGGAAAGGTGCCATGCCATCCTTTAAAGGTCGTTTGAAGGAAGAGGAGATTAAAGCTGTTGCCGCTTATGTGTTAAACCAGTCAGCAAAAGATTGGAAGAAGTGAGGCCATGACAGATTGGTTGCTGGTCATGCTGCTGGGTCTGCTGGGCAGTTTTGGGCATTGTGTGGGGATGTGTGGGCCTCTCACTGCTGCGTTTGCCCTTTCACAGTCAGGGTCGCAGCAAGCACCAACTTGGCAGCAACGGCTTTGGTTTCATGGGTTGCTCAATCTGGGTCGCATTACAAGCTACGCATTGGTTGGTGCGGGCATTGGAGCGTTAGGTTCAGTGTTGGTGGCGGGAGGACAACTGGCAGGCGTTGGTAGTGGGTTGCGGCAAGGGTTGTCGATCGCCACTGGTCTCCTGCTGATCTGGATGGGACTCACACAAATCAACCCCAAACTGCTACCGGGCATTCCCCTACTCCATCCCATCCTTAAAGGTGGCCTACATGAGCGGTTGAGTGCGGGGATGATGAAGCTCTCCAGCCACATGCACTGGTGGACTCCTGCACTACTCGGCATGACGTGGGGCTTGATTCCCTGTGGTTTTCTATATACCGCACAGGTCAAAGCAGCGGAAACAGGTAATGCATGGCATGGCACTGCAACAATGCTGGCCTTTGGGCTGGGCACGGTGCCTTCGATGCTGGGGATTGGCGTTTCGACCGCTTTGCTGAGCCGCAATCGCCGCAGCCAGCTTTTTCGCATGGGTGGCTGGGTGACGCTGACGATCGGCCTGCTCACCCTCCTCCGCACTGATGAGATGGTGGATTATACGGGCTATGCCGCTTTGTTCTGCCTGATGCTGGCGCTGATTGCTCGTCCCGTCAGCCGTCTGTGGTCATTGCCGTTGCGCTATCGTCGGGCGCTGGGCGTTGGTGCCTACGTTCTATCACTGGCGCATACCGGGCACATGTTAGACCACACCTTTGAGTGGGATTTACAGGGGTTAGCCTTCATGCTGCCTCTGCAACAGATCGGCATTTGGGCAGGCGTTGTCGCTGTCGGGTTGATGACACCACTGACGCTCACGAGTTTTGATGCGATCGTGCAACGGCTGGGTCGTTACTGGCGTTGGCTGCACCTGTTGAGCGTTCCGGCACTGCTTCTTTGCGCCATACACACGGTATTAATTGGTTCGAGCTATCTAGGCGATGTGGACTGGACAACCTCAAATGAACTCCTGTCTGTGCTCTTGGGGCTGATCACGCTGATCGTTCTCTGCATTCGTTCTCGTTGGAGCTGGTTTCTCGTAGGGCTTGGCAACGTTTATGCACCTCCAAGCAAGAAAAATGAGCTGACTGGGACTTAACGTTTGACAGCGTGTCTTTTGACAACCGCGATCGAGTCCCACACAATCAGAAACGCTGTCTTTGCAAGGCAAGCGTCATTCACCATTTGTTTGTAAAACACCCTGTTTGGAGACGTTTTATGCCCCGCTTTAGTCAGTTGAGTCATTATGCTGGCTGGATGCTATTGCCAGCCCTGTTGGTCGCGCCCGTTCTGGCCCACACGGTCAAGGTTAATGGTGATGTTGCTGCCACGTTTCATGTCGAGCCGCGCCATAATCCTGTTGCTGGTAAGCCCTCACTCGCGTGGTTTGCCCTTACCCGGAAGGGTGGGCAGTTGATCCCGCTATCTCAATGCAACTGTCAGCTAGAGGTCTATCCCATCCCACATACAGAGGGCAAAACGCCTCCGCTACTCAAGCCTGCTCTGAAGACGGTCAATGTCGATCGCTATAAAGGCATCATCGGAGCGACGATCGCCTTCCCAAAAGCAGGGCAGTATGAACTGGAGTTAAGCGGTACAGCGAAATCGCCAGCAACCTTTAAACCGTTTACGCTGTCTTATACTGTCACGGTGGGCGGCAATTCTAGCCAAATGCAAATGCATCACTGATAGCGCGGAGGTGAGAGGTGGTAGATACAGCATCCAGTTTGAATGGTTGAGGTCTGCTACTGTACTTTCGCCACTCTTTCCTCCGCCGAGATTATCAGCAACTGTTTTTGGCTCTACTAGACCTTGCCATACCGTTCTCGTTTCTCTGTAAAGAGGTTGTGGTTAAGCGCTAGTACGCCTGAAGTAGGGTAAGGCAAAAAATAGGGCACATTAAAGGGGTCTACAGCTTATTCTCCTTGCGCCCTGGTTAGGCCGTTGCTATGCAAGTACCAAACGCCCCAGAAAATGAAGCCGCACGCCTTCAAACTCTTAGGGCATTGCACCTCCTTGATACACCACCAGAAGAACGCTTTGACCGCCTCACCCGCCTTGCTAAGCGCCTTTTTGGTGTTCCGATCGCCCTGGTCTCTCTGGTAGACATGAACCGCCAATGGTTTAAGTCTTGCCAGGGGCTGGCTGTTAGTGAAACGCCACGAGACGTGTCCTTCTGTGGTCACGCAATTTTAGGCGACACTCCTTTTATCGTGCCTGATACCCTGCTGGACGATCGCTTTCACGACAACCCGCTGGTACTCTCTGAGCCATGCATTCGCTTCTATGCAGGTGTACCGTTGCGGGTGCATGGCAGTAAGTTAGGCACACTGTGTCTGATTGATCGCGACCCACGGATGATGAGTCAAGAAGACCAGGCGCTACTGCTAGACCTGGGACACCTGGCAGAGCAAGAACTCGCTGCTGTACAGTTAGCAACAATCGACGACTTGACGATGCTCTCAAATCGGCGAGGGTTTCTCGCCTTAGGCTGTCACACCTTGCAACTGTGTCAGCGGTGGCAGCAACCAGCCACTCTCTTATTGTTCGATCTCAACGACTTCAAAGCAATTAACGATTCTTATGGTCATTCTGAAGGCGATCGGGCGCTGGTTACCTTCAGTCAATTATTGAAGGACACCTTTCGAGAGTCTGATGTGATTGGTCGATTGGGCGGCGACGAATTCGTGGTGCTCCTTAGTCAGACTGACGCGATCGCCAGTGCTCAGAGCTTAAGACGGTTTGACCAGGCGCTAGCAGAGAAAAACAGGGCGGCTCGTGGCTATACCCTTGCTTACAGTGTGGGGCTTGCGACGGCTGATCCACAACAACCACAGTTATTGGATGACCTTTTACAAGCAGCAGATGTGCGTATGTATGCTCACAAGCGGGCGCAACAGTTGGCTGCCTCAAGGCTCTAGTACAGCGCATCAAAAGTTCTGCAACGTTGGTTGCAAGAGTGCTGATACCGATTTAAAGAATGACGGCTACAGATCAATCGGTGGGTAGGGGCAAGGCAACGCCTTGCCCCTACAGGATGTGTCGCATTTTCAATTCAATAGGACTTACGCATTTGCCCCCAACCCCCAAATCTGGGGGCTTTAATGGACTCGGTTCCCCCAAAGTTGGGGGCTAGGGGGCGAATTTGACAGCTTTTGCGTAAGTCCTGTTCAAATTGGTATGAGTGCTGTAGCTTGCTGCCGCTTTGCGGTGGACTGAGTGCTGAGGACTGAGTAGCGCTCAAGCCTGTTGCATCATTTCTGTTTCAGAACACTAGTGCTTGAAGATTGGCGAGAAAGCATTCCTCGCTCACGCTACATCTCCTGCTTTCATTGCAACTGAGAACCCCCGATCGCCCAACGAAACTCTCCAACGCGAATCATAAAATCCCATCACAACAACTTGCCCATTCTTGGCTAAGGCTACACTAACTGTCAAAAGACAGACCGTCGAATTGGAGGGGGAAAGGTAGAAGGCAGAGGTATAAAGGATGAAGGCTAAAAAGCGAACGGTTGGCTCTTTTCTTCCAACTCAAAACCCAAAACTCATTTAAAGTAAATCAACAGATTCAGCCCCGGAATCGTGCGCGAGAGCGTCCACAGTAGGAGGGCGATGTAGAGAATGCCCAGTCCCCACTGATACCAGACGATCGCGGTGATGTAACCGGGGAGATGTTCATCGCGCAGGCGAATGTCGTTGAAGCCAAACTTGAGCAGATTGTTGAGGCTAAAGTCAAAATAGTTGAGCCAGCTCCAGCGACGATCCCACGAGATGGGGAGATACCGTTCGCGGAACATCTCAAAGCGCGGAATGGTGGGTAAACGTCCGATGAGAATGCGGAGTTGTCGCAGCGAACCTTCTTCGGTGAAGTAGCTCACATCCATCATGGGATGATAGCGCCCCTCTTTGTAGAGCCGAAAGAGCAGGAAAGCGGGCACCGGAATGATGAGTGCGGCAATGCTGGAAAGCGTTAACCAGGGTCGATCGGCGGCTCGAAAGATGGAAATCAAGCCCCAGAACGATAGGGCGCTAAACAATGTCAGCACCCAAATGGTTTCGGAGACGGTGGGCAGAATGGGCTTTGGGGTAAGGCGTCGCCATCGATCGATCAACCAGAACAGCACCCCAAAATACGCACTTGCGACCAATCCCACCCCAAAAATGAGCCAAAAATCGGTGCCATAGCGTGTCAGCAGCAGTAATTGGCTTAACCCTAACCAGCTTAAACCTGCGGTTAGACGGTTGAGCGCTTCTAAACTCGGTGGCACGGCTTCTTTGGCGATGATGCGATCGCGCACGTTGATGTAGGTCGCCAGATCCACACTGCCCACAATCAGCAGATCTGCTGTGTTCCGAAACGGCTGTTGGGCACGACGCTGGACGATCGCTTCTGCCTGTGTTTTGGAGAAGCCCACTGCCATTAACTGAGCTAGTGGTGCCGTGTTGATGTTCATGCCCACCAATTGCTGATGCAGTTCTCGTAGCCGCAACCGCTCTCGCATATACTCCAACTGGTTGGCATCAGGGATCTGCTCCAAGCGTCGAAAATTTCGCACCAGTTCTCGCAGTAGGTTTTCGTTGCCTTGTAGCGCTGGCACGGAGATCACACGGCTGATCTGGCCTGGATTACCGATAATCTTGGCGCGATCGGAGTCAAATCGCAGTCCCGGCACATTCAAATACGCGCCCTTGGCAAAGCCCGTATAGCCAAACTCAGCGCGATCGAGAATGGAAGCCCCACGCAAATTCACCGGACGGTTAAACTGCGCTTCGCGGAACAGCACCGTTTTTTCAAACACCGCGTCTGTGAGAAAAAACGACTGGTTAAACGTGCCCTTGGTAAAAATCGCCTGATCTTGCCAGTGAGCCTGAGCAAAGTCCGCATTGCCCAACCACTGCACCCGCATAAAGTTCGTCGGCTGCTGAAACAACGCCTGATTGAAGTTTGCTGTCGCCTGAAATTCACTATTCTGAAAATTCACCGCGCCCAACCACTGCGTCTGTGTAAATTCTGCCCTGGCAAAGAAAATACTGCTGCGAAACCGGGCATCCCGTTCAAACGTTGCCCCTGCAAAGCTCACATGCTGACTCAAACGGGCCTGTGACCAATCCGCCAACTGGGCAAACTGCACACTTTGGGCTTCTACCCGATTGAGAAAGAAGGTGTTGGTAAAATCAGCAAATCCGGTGAAGCGCGTCTGAATCAGCTTCAGTGGCCCACGAAAGACCGTAATCTGTAGCGGTGCAGGCGGCGTTCCAGCATCGGGGGTAGACAGCAGCGACTGTGATAGAGTACTCAGGCGTGACAAAAGCCGCCGATCGCGCTGAAGCTGCTTTTGCTCAGCGGGGGTAAAAATCGGTGACAGTGATTCTCCGTATAACGGTGCCCGTAGCCCCAGTTGGCTGATTTTAAACTCGCCCTGGATTTGGGAATAGCTGAGGTCAAGACCAATGGGCGTACCCGGTCGCTGAAGTTGTCCCTGCACCAAACCATAAAACTGATCGCGAAAGGTCGCATTTTCGGGACGTAAATCGATCGTCAAACGGCTCAAATCCAGAATGCGCCCCCCTTCGCTCTGCATCGGATTCTTCAGCCGCTCTTGCAACAACTCCAGGGTCAACGGCACGCGGTCGGGCTGTGCGATCGCGGCCCACAGTGGTTGAGGCAAGCTAGTCAACGTGATCACTACCCAGGCAAGCAGCAACAGCAAAGAGTAGAAAGGGGTTCGAGACACTACGATCGCTCTGGACGGGCTGCTACCAGAATACCGATAACCGTGCCGATGTGGACGCCGCCGCGCATATCCCATGCAGCAGATCGCTATGCTCGTCTTTTTTCCTAAAGAACTTATAAGTAGGGGCTGGTTTACTCCGCCAACAAAATTTACACTGAACGGGGCCTTTATTTCTGAAAAGGTCCTTCGTTCTTGCTGAAACTGCACGCGATCGTCTGTCTTTTAAAGAGAAGGGATGCTGCTTGCTTTAAATTTTTAGCTTAAAAGCAAAAAAATGATAAACACTGTTGCTGCTATTCAGAGTGACTTCAAAGTCGGTGGATACGTAAACAGGTAGATTACGCGCATTGACTCTGTCATACATATCTACTTCGGATTTTCATCATTCACCTAGTCGGAGATTTTTTGCGATGTTTGGCTTTCTAACTAACTATCGGCTCTTACAAGCAGAGCTTATAAAACTGGAGCAGTCAAAGACAGAGTTAAAAGCCTTGCCCATGCATGGCAAACAGTTGGAGAAGGTCGAACGCAAAATTGCTATCGTGAAAGCTAAAATGAGTGCGCTATACACTGAAGCGCGCTCTTTAGGGCTGGAAGCGTCAGTAGAGGTGCTATCGCCACAAGGAAATGAAGCCAGTAGGTTCGACGACTCGATCGCGCTGGTTTGCTCCGCCGACGAACCCTACGCTATGCCCATGACGGCGATGCTCTGCTCGGTGTTAGCAAATCTTAAGACGAACGCTCCGTTGCTGATTTCAGTGATAGATGGTGGTATTCGGTCAGCCACAAAGCAAAAGGTGCTGCGATCGCTTCAAGCTCAAAAGGTACCGTTCCGTCTGAACTGGCTCAAACCAGACCTTACCTTACTACAAGGCTTACCGCTGAGCTACCGTTACACGCTGGCAGCATACTACCGCCTGCTCATCCCCGAAGCCTTACCAACTCATCTCAACAAAGTAATTTACTTAGACTGCGACATGATTGTGCAGGGAAACCTGGCAGAACTCTGGCAGCTAGAGTTAGACGATTATTATGCCCTCGCCGTTCAGGACGACTACCAGCCGCTAGTTTCCAGCCGTGGAGGCTGCGGATTACGCAATTACCAGGCACTCGGCTTGAATCCAGAGCAACCCTATTTCAACTCTGGGCTGCTGATCATTAATCTCAAAAAGTGGAGAGAGGAAGCGATCGGCAGGCAGGTTTTGGAGTTTTCTAGACAGAACTGGATGTATATCCAGAATGCTGACCAGGATGGCCTGAACGCTGTGTTTCGGGGAAACTGGGGGCGACTTGATGAGCGGTGGAATCAGATGCCACAGATCTACACGTATGCCTCCTGGCAAGAAAGCCCTTATGACGCGATCGCCTTTCAGTCCTTACGAGAAACTCCCCATATCGTTCACTACACCAATGCGCCAAAGCCCTGGCAGCATCAGTGTGACCATCCAGCTAAAGCCCTGTTTTTTGCCTATCTAGACCAAACCGCCTGGAAAGGATGGCGCGATACGCTACTGCGGCGCGTTGTTAGAAAGATTAGAAAGAGCCTTTCTGCTTCCAAAAAGCGACTAAACCCGATCGCAGCACTCACAGCAGAAGTCAGGAGTCAGGAGTGAAAAGAGCTACAAAGAAGGCTTTTAGGCTTCGAGGTGTACTTCATTCGGCTGTAAACGGCTGTATTGAAGCTATGTAGCGAGTGAATGGAGTGTGATTAAACTTGGGGCTGCAAGCACTCAGGGCTATCGTGCTTTGGACTATTGACGATATCGCTGACCGGATATCCCTTCATAGCACCAGCGTCATAAGGATGCAAAAGTTGCTGCAAAGACGCAGCAGACGTGGTTGAGTCGAGCCATCGATCGTAAGCGTCGGGGGCAAGGATCACAGGCATGCGATCGTGAATGGGTTCCAACAGTTCATTCGCCTGGGTTGTAAGAATGGTGCAGGTTTCAACGACATCATCGTCCTGCTGCCAGCGTTCCCATAGTCCTGCAAAGGCAAACGGCTGTGCTGACGCTAACTGAAAGTAATAAGGCTGCTTTGTTTTGCGATCGAGCCGCTGCCATTCATAAAAGCCATCTGCCAGGATTAAGCAGCGTCGTTGTTTGAACGCAGCTCGAAAGGATGGTTTCTCGGCAGCGGTTTCGGCGCGAGCATTGATCAGCTTTGTGCCAATTGTTAAATCCTTTGCCCAACCTGGCACTAGCCCCCACCGCAGCAAACGCAGGCGTAATGATTGTGTGGGTGATGCGGCGATCGCGGCCACCCGTTGAGTCGGCGCAATGTTGTAGCGCGGTGTCCACTCTGGCAATGCGTCTAGCTGAAATGCCTCTGCTAGTGTTTCCGCCGATGCTGTTAAGCTAAACCGTCCGCACATGGGCTTCCGTCGCAGTGATAAGGCTTGCGGTGCAGTGCACACCGTCTAAACCTTACTACTTCAAACTTACCAAATCCCCCACCTCTAGCCAGATTTAAGCTGCTCCTAGTACAGAATCAATGGGAAACCCAACGGCCTTCCAGGCAGGCATACCACCCCGAATTTCAGAGACGTAACGATAGCCCACTGCACGCAGTCGATCGGCGCTTTCAGCCGTTTCTTCATCCGTTTCACCGTAGACGTAGAGATCTCGGTTAAGCGGGAGGCTTACCAGTGCTCGATCGGTTAATTCATCCACTGGCATGGAAATTGCACCAGAAATGTGGCTGATGTTAAACAACCTGCGATCGCGGACATCCAAAATGGTCAGCGCCGGATTACCCCAATCAAGGCGTGTTTTGAGATCGTAAACCAGCGATCGTGGCTGTAATGGGGGTGGAAGCGGAATAAGGCCAAAGATGTGGTGCATGAGTATGAGTTGCCAGCAATACCTGAAATGTAACAAGTTAATTTACAGTTTGCAAAAATTTGTGCTGAAACGTTTACAAATTCACCCTCTTATGGATCTTTTATGCAGGGTACGTTTAGCACTCCATCATCTGTGTTCTTCTCCGGCCACTTTCTGCTCGATCGCTCCCCGCGTAGTGCTAACCGAAAGAGTAGTGTTAACTGGAAGAAGTGTCTTAAGAGAAACAACTGGTGTTGAACTACGACCTCATTGTTTGCGGAGCGGGGCCATCTGGCGCAATGGCAGCAGCAACGGCAGCCCAGGCGGGTCTCAAAGTAGCGTTGCTTGAGAAGCGCACCCTACCGCGCCATAAAACCTGTGGTGGTGGCACCCCAATGGTGATGCAAACGCTGTTGCACGAGTTAGTACCAGAAGCCTTTGTTGAAGCCAATGTCGCCTCGTTGCGGCAAACGTGGAAGTTTAGCGATCCATACCTGACAGCGATTAATCCGCCGCAGGTCGATCGCCCGCTGTCCATCTGGATGATGCAGCGGTCTATTTTTGACAATGCGCTGGCACAGAGAGCCGCCAAAGCTGGTGCAGAATTGCACGATGGTTTGGCAGTGCGGGCGATCGACGTCGATCAGGATGGCGTTCGCGTGCGTGCTCAGGCCATTAAACCGAATGGCGATCGCAGCAAAGGTGACGCATGGGTCGCAACGGCACGGGTTGTGATCGGGGCAGATGGGGCGAATGGAGTCACTGCGAAAGCCGCAAACCTTCGACAAAAGCCGACGATCGCCTTGGGGATGGAAGTGGAGCTACCGCACACCTGGGGCACTGGGCATCCCGATCTGCGTCCAGAGGTGGCTCATCTGGAATATGGTGCGATCGATCGTGGCTATGCCTGGATCTTTCCCAAAGCCGATCATTTAAATGTCGGTGCGGGGTTGTTTCGTCCCAATGGTCAGGATGCGCGAAATGTTCCTCACATTCGGGAAGCACTGCAACAAACGATCGTTGATTATCTGGAGGCGATGCAAGTACCCTACGATCGCGCTCAACTTAAGTTTCATGGTCATCCGTTACCGCTGTGGGGCGGCAAAGAACCACTGAACACAACAGACGGACGCATTCTGCTGGTAGGCGATGCCGCAGGGTTGATTAATCCTGCCTTTGGGGATGGCATTTTGTATGCGGCTAAAAGCGGCATCATTGCAGCCAATTGCGTCATTAATGGCACCACAACTACCTACAGCGATCGCATTCACACAGAGTTTGGCAATAGCTTTGATGCTGCCCGCAGACTGGCCTATTTCTTCTATCAATACCCTAAGTTGTTCTACCAATACGGCGTGAAAAATCCCAGAGCCGCTCACATTGCCACTCAACTACTTGCCGGAGAAATACCTTTTGATTCCATTCTCGGTCGTGCATTCCGTCGCGTTGGTACGGGTCTATTGAGTAGTTTTTTACCAGGAAAGATGATGCGATGAATGGTTAGCGGGGGCCAGCAGCGATCGCGGAGTTCGCCATTTCAACTAAATCTTGCTGCTGTTCTCCCCTGCCTTTTATTCGATATAACACTCCTTGATATTTCCACTCAAGATAGGAAACACAGTAAGTACCACAGCTCTCACTGAAAATACCTTCGATGCCGTTTGCTAACTGAATAGCTCTAAACGTATCTTTTAGTAGCCTTGACGAGCTGCTAAAAGCTCCATTCTTATGTGCTGAGAATCCATCAAAATCTCTTGTTAGCGGTCTCTTAATGCACGATCCGGAGAACTTATTATAAAAGCTGTAACCACTTTTATCCGCACGACAAACCTCATAGTGAAGGTAGTGAGGTAAGCCGAGTATCGTACTAGGAAGTAAGATGGGAACTTCAGTCTTAGTTCTAATTTTTGGTAGGATTTCATTAATGGGAAAGGGACTTCCAACAAAAAACTTGTTCTCATTCTCTGGTAGCGGTCGAAACTTTTGCACGTAATTTATCCACGTTGGAATTCTTGAACCCGTAATATTCAAAACCGGAATCGCTTCCTTTCCTAAACGCATAATAGGGCGATCGCTTTCTCTCGTAAAGCGACCATTTTCATCCAAAGGTGGGCGAATCGCTGTTTGCTCTGTTTGACTGAAGCCATAAGCTGTTACGATTTCACGGGCTAATTTGCAGGCTATTATGAACCGCCCCATATCAACATTTCCATTTGCCGCTTCATAATGCCAGGTAAAGCCCTTAAGTGTACGACGAGCAATGTTTTGCTGGCAGAGATAATGCGTTACTTCAAACATTTTGGCGACGTGAATATCGTACCGCCGCAGTTCTCCACCATAGGCAGAGATTGTAGTGTCTTGATCCGGCACTGTAAGCTGAATCGATTGCCAGGGATCTTCAGGAAACTTGGTGGGAAACCAGTTCCACCAACGGAGGTCTGTGATGGGAAAGTCAGGGGCAGCGGCGAGGCTGGGTTTGGGTGTCCAGGGAACGACCATCAATGTTGCTACACATGCTGATGTCGCCCATGCCACGAACCATCTTACTGCTCTCATACCCGCTACCGTGCTGCTTAAATTAAGCTATAGCGTATCTTCTACTGGAACGGAATACTGGAGTCAGCAGGTGATTAGCCATTCGCTCTTAAAAACCGTTCCAATTGCTTCTGGATTTGCTTGCTGAAGCGGTGTATTAACCGAGATTCCTTTTACAACCCTGCTTCTTCGTATGCGTGTTTGGAAACTAAGTTGGTGGAAAGTCGCGTTATTGGGTAGTACGATCGCCCTTCTGGGCTGGGTTAGCTGGCGTTATGCTGACCAACGCAGACCGACCCTGGTAGCTCTCAATACTCAAACGGGTAAGTTGCAATGGGTGCATGCTCTCACCGCAGACGCAGGGTACAGCAAAGGGCCGATCGCGGGTGATGGGAAGGTTTTGCTTGGCTTTTGCAGAGAGACCGCTGAGCAGCGGTGTGGTGCTTACCAGCTTCAAGCTTTTGATGCCCAATCGGGAAAGCTGCTTTGGAGCGATCGACCCGCAGGGCGCTACGATCCCTACGAGATTGCATCCAATCAATCGGCCCTGCTGCAAGACAATCAACTTTACCTTCAGCTTGAGGAGGAGTTGCGATCGCTCGATCCGGCAACGGGCAAGCAACGCTGGGCGATACCGCGACGATGGTTTTTTGCGCCTGCGGGCGTGTGGCACGGTATGGGATTCATTAGCCACTCTGATGCTGTAGCAATCATCAACCTCGATGGTAAACAGCAACAACTGCAAACGCTTGATCCCAAAACAGGCAAGCTGTTGCAACAGACCAAACGATCGTTCGACAAGCTCACAGCCACCCAAAATCTGATTGCCGCGAACGATCGCACCCTGTTTTTAGAAACATCGGGATTGGTGCCAGCAGATGTTCCAAACACCTTTTTTGATAGTGGCACATCCATTGTTACCGCTTACGATCGCAAGACGTTAAAGCCGCGCTTCCGCACAACCATTCAAGGCAATATTTCCCATCTACAAGTTGCGGGTGAAACATTACAAATTCGCACCGCCAGTCAATACGATGGACAGAAACAAACGATCGTGACGGGAAAAGTTCTCGCTGTCAGTACCACTTCCGGACAAATACTTTGGCAAAAAAACAGGGCGCAATTGGGCTGTCGTGAAGATGGCTACTCCTGGCGAGTGGATGCAGACACCGTGTACCTCAACTGCGATCGCAATGGTCGTGTCCGGTACAAGTCGCAGGAGAGCAAAATTGTGGCGCTGCCTGCCCAAACGGGACAGGTCAAATGGCAAACACAGATCAGCCCGGATCGCTATTCCTACAATTTGCCCAATGCTGTGAGTGCTCAACAATACTTTACTTTTCGCCTGGTAGGAACGGCAGACAAACGGCAAACGCAAGCGATCGCGCTCGATCGTCAAACCGGAAAATTACTCTGGGCGTTTTCTCTTTTCGACCCGGAAGCTAAATATGTGGATACTTTTCAATCCGTTGTAGCTGCTGAGGGCGATCGCTTCTTTTTCCTCGATTCGCTCTCTCGCTGGCAACTATGGCTGCTGCAAATAAACCGCAATTGGTACTTGAAACAGCCTCTTTCTGTCAGTAGTTAAGTCAATGGCAGCGTTCTAATCGTTCTCATCGAACTAGCGTGGCCCAGCAGCGATCGCGGAATTCGCAATTCTAGCCCACCACTCTTGTTGCCCGCCCTTTCCACCGATTTGATACAAAACTCCCTGATATTTCCACTCAAGGATAGAGATACAGTAAGTACCACAACCCACCTTGTAAACACCATTAATACCGTTTGCCAACTGAATCTTTCTGAATGTATCTTTTGGTAGCCCTGAAGGTTTGCTAAATGCTCTATTTTTGGATGCTGAGAAGAAGTCAAATCCTGCCATCAATGGTCTCTTACTACACGGTGTGGCGACCTTGTAACACAACCTATAACCATTGGAATCAACGCTGCCAACTTCATAGTGACGGTCTAAAGGTAGGTCGAGTACGGTACTAGGAAGCAAAATATAGCGATCCTATTTGGATTGTGAGAAAGGATTCCACTGGAATCCTTTCTCACAAAGCCTCTCAATCTCACAAATGATTTAGGATTGCTATAGGTACTTCAGTTTTGTCTTTGATTTTTGATAAGACTTCGTCAGTAGGAAAAGAATTTTCAACGAGAAGGTGTTTCCAAGGATCTGAGGCTGGTTGAAACGTTTGCACATAGCTCATCCATGTCGCCACTTTTGAACTCGTAATATTCAAGACGGGGATGGCAGGTTTTTTTACACCAATGATGGGGCGATCGTTTGCAATCATAAATTGCCCATTTTCATCAAAAGGTAGGTTAATTTCTGTTTGTTCTATATGACCCAAACCGTATGCCGTGATGATTTCACGGGCTAGTCTACAAGTAATTTTGAATCGCCCCATATCAACATTTCCATTTGCTGCCTCATAGTGCCAATCAAAGCCTTTGAGGGTACGACGAGCAATATTTCGCTGGCAGAGGTAACGCGTCACTTCAAACATTTTGGCAACGTGAATATCGTATCGCCGTAATTCACCACCATAGGCAGAGATTGTGGTGTCTTGGTCGGGCACAGTGAACTGAATCGACTGCCAGGGGTCGCTGGGAAACCAATTCCACCAGCGTAGTTCTGTGATGGAAAAATCAGGGGCAGCAGCGAGGCTGGGTTTAGGTGCCCAGGGAACGACCATCAGTGTTGTCATCGCACATGCCGATGTTGCCCACGCCAGTACCCGTTTTACTGCTTTCATACCCACTATCGTGCTGCTTGAATTAAGCTATAGCGTATCCTGACTTGTTAGAAACGCCTAGCTGTATTGCCCAGGCTTAGCTTCCGTTATCGATGGGAACCCAAGAAACTGCGCTAAGATCCACTTGAGCAGTCATCATGGCAGGCCAAACACCCGATCACTCCACTGCAATCGAGCAACAGCAACAGCAAGATGCAGTAGTCGCTCAAATCCACGAAATTTTGTTGCTAGTGGCTCAACGGCAAGACCGCAACGCCGCTTAGAGTGAAGTAAAGACGATCGCGATCACTGAACTGTGGGCACTGATGCAGAAGCGTTACAACGGTAATCACAATGCCTAACCGTTCTCTAAACTTTGAGATGTACTCTTTCATATGCTGATCGATATGGTGGCAGCTTCTCAATTAACTAACGGCCTTGCTCTCGGTACGCTGCGGAAGGTGCATCACGTTGCCTTTAACGTGAAAGATATGCAGGCATCCCGCCAGTTTTACGGGGCATTTTTAGGCCTGCATGAGTTGACAGGTGATGAGGTGCCCAGCACTCTTAAAGCTCTAGTCGCTAAAGGTAAAGTGGCTAATTTTGTCACACCCGATGGAACGGTGATTGATTTATTTTGGGAGGCAGATTTAGAGCCACCCCATACCGATCCGTATCAACAATTCACACGCGCGAATCATCTGGCGTTTGATGTTGCGCCTGAAGTGTTTGATCAGGTCGTTGCGGTACTGCAACAGAGTGCGGTGACGATCGATCACGGCCCCGTTACCCGCCCCACTGGACGCGGCATCTATTTTTATGACCCCGATGGCTTTTTGCTGGAGATTCGCTGCGATCCTTGAGGTCGAATGACTAGATTCTCGCTGCTCAGGTGGAGCCACTTCGCGATCTCACAAACGCCTCTAACCGCTCCATGCCTTTCTCGATGGTGTCCATATCCGTGGCGTAAGAAAGACGAATATGATCGTCAGCACCAAAGGCGATACCAGGAATGAGGGCGACCTTTTGCTCATCCAATAGAGCATCACAAAATTCCAGCGAGGTTATCCCCGTTTTGGCAATGCTGGGCATCACGTAAAATGCGCCGTTTGGTTTGGCACAGCTTAAGCCCGGAATCGCATTGATGTAATCAAAGATGGCTTGACGACGCTCGGCAAACGCAAGCCGCATGGTTTCTACACAGTCTTGAGAGCCTTCGAGGGCAGCGATCGCGCCCCACTGTGCAAACGTACATACATTTGAGGTGCTATGCCCTTGAATTGATGTAGCGGCTCGAATGATCTCCACTGGCCCTGCCAGGAAGCCCACACGCCAACCTGTCATCGAATACGCCTTGGCAAAGCCACTGCTGACGATCGTACGTTCGTAAATTTCGGGACTGAGTGCACCAATGCTGACATGCTTTGTATCGTCGTAGACTAGCTTTTCATAGATTTCGTCTGAGACAACGAAAATGTCATTCTCCACCACCACTTCAGCTAGTGCTGCCAATTCCGCTGGTGTGTAAACCATTCCAGTGGGGTTGGAGGGCGAATTGATAATAAACAGTTTGGTCTGTGGCGTAATGGCTTGCTGAAGTTGAGAAGGCGAGATCTTAAACTCGCTTTTCTCATCGGTATGGACGATGACAGGCGTACCGCCTGCCAGCTTTACCATCTCCGGGTAGCTCACCCAGTAAGGCGCAGGAATAATCACCTCATCACCTGGCTCAATGAGCGCCAGCATCAGGTCAAACAGAGAATGCTTGCCGCCATTCGTGACGATAATATTTTCTGCGCCAAAACAAAGCCCATTGTCTGATTGCAGTTTTTGGGCGATCGCGGCTCTTAGCTTGGGTTCACCCGCCGCAGGGCCATAGCGCGTTTTGCCACTGTCCAGCGCTTGCTTGGCTGCTGCCACAATATGTTCAGGGGTCGGAAAGTCAGGTTCGCCAGCGCTAAAGCTGCAAATATCCACGCCATCGGCTTTCAGTGCCTTCGCCTTCGCATCGATCGCCAGGGTGAGTGACGGAGTGACCTGCTCAACGCGCTTCGCCAGTTTCATGCTACTTTCAGAGCCTTTCTTGCCGTATGTTTCTGCTGTGATTACGTTCAGAATACCCCAGTTGCCGTTGACCGCGCATCGATTTTACCGGTTTGTTAGCGAACCACCATCCAACAAAAAGGCTCCCGCCAGTAAGGAGGAGCCTTTCGATTGTTTCACTGTAGCGTCAGCAATGCTTTAACCCTAGTCAAGGTTAGGCATCGATAGTACGGGTTCAGTATCGCGATCGATCCCCTTCTCAAAGCCAGCCACCGCAGCGCGAGCACGACCCGCGTGCCAGAGGTGACCCACCAGGAAGAAGAAGCCCATCACAAAGTGGAAACATGACAGCCAGGAGCGAGGCGATACATAGTTGAAGGAGTTGATCTCCGTCGCCACACCACCTACAGAGTTCAAAGAACCCAGAGGCGCGTGCGTCATGTACTCAGCCGCCCGACGTGCCTGCCAGGGTTGAATGTCGTACTTGATCTTGTTCAAATCAAGCCCGTTGGGCCCACGCAGAGGCTCCAGCCACGGACCCTGGAAATCCCAGAAGCGCATCGTCTCACCACCGAAGATGATTTCGCCAGTCGGAGAGCGCATCAGGTATTTACCCAGACCCGTTGGGCCTTGAGCAGATGCCACGTTCGCCCCCAAACGCTGGTCACGAATCAAGAAGGTCAGTGCTTGAGCTTGAGAGGCTTCAGGCCCCGTCGGACCGTAGAATTCGCTGGGGTACGCCGTGTTGTTAAACCAGACAAAGCAAGCCGCGATGAAACCCATTAAGGACAACGCACCCAGGCTGTAGGAAAGATACGCCTCACCAGACCAGATCAGGGCGCGACGTGCCCAGCCAAAGGGCTTGGTGACAATGTGCCAAATGCCGCCTGCAATCAGGATCAGCCCCAGCCAAATGTGCCCACCGACAATATCTTCCAGGTTGTTGACGCTGACAATCCAGCCATCGCCGCCAAAGGGAGACTTCACCAAGTAGCCAAAGATGACTGCGGGGTTAAGCGTTGGGTTTGTCACCACGCGAACGTCGCCGCCGCCCGGTGCCCAAGTATCATACAGACCGCCGAAGAACATCGCCTTTGCCACCAGCAAAAACGCGCCCAGCCCAAGCAGGATCAAATGAAACCCGATGATGCTGGTCATCTTGTTCTTATCTTTCCAGTCGTAGCCGAAGAAAGAGGAATAGTTTTCCAAAACTTCAGGGCCACGCACAGCATGATAGATGCCGCCAAAACCAAGCACAGCAGAGGAAATCAGGTGAAGCACACCGACAACAAAATACGGGAAGATGTCAATGACTTCGCCACCCGGCCCCACGCCCCAACCCTGGCTAGCCAGGTGAGGCAGCAAGATTAAGCCCTGCTCGTACATGGGCTTCTCAGGAATAAAGTGGGCGACCTCAAACAGAGTCATCGCGCCAGCCCAGAAAACGATCAGCCCAGCGTGAGCGACGTGAGCACCCAGCAGCTTACCAGAGAGATTAATGAGGCGAGCGTTACCGGCCCACCAGGCAAATCCAGAGGATTCCTGGTCGCGGTTGCTGCCGACGATGTTACTAGAGAGCGTTACCACGTGGGAGTACCTCTTCGGGGAAGCTAAAGTGTTCATGGGGTTGGTCTTGGGGAGCCATCCAAGCGCGGATGCCCTCGTTGAGCAAGATGTTCTTGGTGTAGAACGTCTCAA
>JAESFU010000169.1_pt1 | contig 86906 bp, 74 predicted proteins | sample 9269461 | NCBI WGS metagenome assembly JAESFU01 (sample SAMN14502556, study PRJNA617107) | algae metagenome | isolation source: Stenomitos rutilans HA7619-LM2 and co-occurring heterotrophs from cave walls | place: USA: Waikapalae cave, Hawaii | collected 2009-07-28
CCAAGACCGACCTCACCCTGAGGAGCGAACGCAGTGAGCGTCTCGAAGGGTGGGCAAGCGCACCGCGTCCGTTACCATCTTTCGAGACGCGGCCTGCGGCCGCTCCTCAGGATGAGGGTTAGTCTAGAGCCGATTATAGGCCTTGAACCAGTCGATGAAGAGCGGGATGCCCTGGTCGACGGTCACCTTGGGGGTCCAGCCGAAGTCGCGTGTGGTGCTGTCGATGTCGGCGGCGGTTTCCGGCATGTCGCCGGGTTCGCCGGGCTTCAGCTCGATGATCGCCTTTTTGCCCAGCGCCTTCTCGAACAGCGCGATGACGTCGACGATCTCCTCGCTGCGCGACCCGCCGAGATTGTAGATCCGGTGCCCGGCCGTCTGCGGCGGCTGGTCCAGCGCCGCCAGGGTGCCGGCCACGATGTCGTCGATGTAGCTGAAGTCGCGCTTCAGCTTGCCGTGGTGATAGAGCGGGATCGTGCGGCCCTCGTGGATCGCCCGGGCGAAGATGTACGGCGACATGTCGGGCCGCCCCCAGGGTCCATAGACCGTGAAATAGCGCAGGCCGGTCGCCTTGAGCCCGTACTGGTGCACGTAGGTCTCGGTCATCAGCTCGCCCGACCGCTTGGTGGCGGCATAGAGCGACACCGGATGGTCGACCGGGTCCCCTACGGCGAAGGGGAACTTGTCGTTGCCGCCATAGACCGACGAGGACGAGGCATAGACCAGGTGCCGGAGCTGCGGCCCCAGCTGGCGCGCCAGCTCGAGCAGGACCAGATGGCCCATCACGTTGGTCTGGACGTAGATGTAGGGATCGACCTTGGAGTGGCGAATACCCGGCTGGGCGGCCAGGTGGACGATCCGGTCGAGGCCGCCCGGCCGGTCGGCCAGGGCCAGCATCGTCTCGCGATCGGAGATATCGCCCTCGATGAAGGTGAATCCAGGCATCTCGCGCAGCGGCTTGACCCGGGCAAATTTCAGGACCGGATCGTAATACTCGCTGAAATTGTCGATGCCGACGACGGACTCGCCGCGTGCCAGCAGGGCGCGGGCGACGTGGGAGCCGACGAACCCGGCGACACCTGTAACGAGGACTGAAGTCATGGCGGCGGACGCTTACAACATTTCACGTAAAGGAGACACCGTGAAACGGCGCCCCCTTGCCGCCCGTCCCGACTTACGTAAACCGTCGTTTTTCGGCCGGCCCCGCCTTCCGCATTGCCCGGCGCGTGCAAACGTCGCTACCGTCCCCATATTGAAATGGGAGGTTGCCATGCCCCTCGCGGTGACCCTGGACGACAAGTACGTACTGGAACGTGGACGCGTTTACCTGACCGGGACGCAGGCGCTGGTGCGCCTCCCGATGATGCAGCGTCAGCGTGACCTCGCGGCCGGCCTGAACACCGGCGGCTACATCTCCGGCTATCGCGGCTCCCCGCTCGGCGGCTTCGACCAGGCGCTGTGGCAGGCCAAGAAGTTCATCAAGAAGAGCCATATCGAGTTCCAGCCGGGCACCAACGAGGATCTGGCCGCGACCGCCCTGTGGGGCACCCAGCAGATCCATCTCTATCCCGGCGCGCGCTACGACGGCGTGTTCGGCATGTGGTACGGCAAGGGCCCTGGCGTCGACCGTTCGGGCGACGTCTTCAAGCACGCCAACTATGCCGGCACCTCCAAGCATGGCGGCGTCGTGGCCCTCGCGGGCGACGACCACATGGCGAAATCCTCGACCGTCGCCCACCAGAGCGAGCCGGCCTTCATGTCGGCCGGCATGCCGGTCATCCACCCGGCCGGCGTCCAGGAATATCTCGACTGGGGCCTCCACGCCTTCGCGATGTCGCGCTACTCGGGCCTGTGGGTCGCCTTCAAGGTCCTGAGCGAGACGGTCGACAGCTCGGCCTCCGTCTACATCGACCCGCACCGGGTCGAGATCCACACTCCCACCGATTTCGTGCTGCCGCCCGACGGCGTGCACATCCGCTGGCCCGACGATTGGCTCGGCCAGGAGCGTCGCGTCGTCACGGTGAAGCAGCCCGCCGCACTCGCCTACTGGCGCGCCAACAAGCTCGACCGGCTGATGCTCGGCCGTCCCGACGCCCGCTTCGGCATCGTCACCGTCGGCAAATCCTATCTCGACGTGCGCCAGGCGCTCGACGAGCTGGGGATCAGCGACGCGGAGGCCGAGGCGCTTGGCCTCGCCATCTACAAGGTCGGCATGGTCTGGCCGCTCGAGACCGAGGGCGCCACCGCCTTCGCCGCCGGCAAGCGCGAGATCCTGGTCATCGAGGAGAAGCGCAACCTGATCGAGCAGCAGCTCAAGGACGCGCTGTTCAATGCCCCGGCCGACCGCCGCCCCATGGTCGTCGGCAAGACCGACGAGCGCGGCCAGATGCTGCTCAAGACCGACGGCGAGCTGACGCCCGTCGAGATCGCCTCGGCGATCGTCGCCCGCTTCGGCCTCGACGCCTTCAGCAGCCGCACCAAGGAGCGCTTCGAGGCGCTGAAGCGCCGCGCCGGCCGCCAGGTGCGCAACGAGGCCGGCCTCGCCCGCGTCCCCTATTTCTGCTCCGGCTGCCCGCACAACACATCGACCAAGGTGCCCGAGGGCTCGATGGCGATGGCCGGCATCGGCTGCCATACGCTGGCGATCGGCATGGAGCGCAACACCAAGACCTTCACCCACATGGGCGCCGAGGGCGCGCCGTGGGTTGGCGCCAGCCACTTCACCGACACGCCGCACGTCTTCCAGAATCTGGGCGACGGCACCTATTTCCACTCGGGCTATCTCGCGATCCGTCACGCGGTCGCGACCAACACCACCATCACCTACAAGATCCTCTACAACGACGCCGTCGCCATGACCGGCGGCCAGCCGCACGACGGCAACGTCCATCCCTGGACGATCAGCCAGCAGGTCTACGCCGAGGGCGTGCGCCGCATTGCGTTGGTGAGCGACGATCCCGACAAGTATCCAATCGGCACCGAATGGGCGCCGCATGTCAGCTTCCACCACCGCGACCAGCTCGACGAAGTGCAGCGCGAGCTGCGTGAGTACAAGGGCGTGTCGGTCCTGATCTACGACCAGACCTGCGCCGCCGAGAAGCGCCGCCGCAGGAAGCGCGGCACATTCCCCGATCCCAACAAGCGCGTCTTCATCAACGAGGCGGTGTGCGAGGGCTGCGGCGACTGCTCCGTGAAGTCGAACTGCCTCTCCGTCGTGCCGGTCGAGACCGAATTTGGCCGCAAGCGCGCCATCGACCAGTCGTCCTGCAACAAGGACTTCTCCTGCCTGAACGGCTTCTGCCCCTCCTTCGTGAGCGTCGAGGGCGGATCGCTGAAGAAGGGCAAGGCGGTCGCCGCGAAGAAGACCGATGCCGCCAAGGCCACGCCGGAGCCCGAGATGCCGGCCACGCCGGCGCTGCCGTCGGTCGCGGACAAGCCCTACGGAGTCCTCATCACCGGCATCGGCGGCACCGGCGTCGTCACCATCGGCGCCATCATGGGCATGGCCGCCCATATCGAGGGCAAGGGCGCGACCGTGCTCGACCAGCTCGGCATGGCGCAGAAGGGCGGCGCGGTGATCAGCCACGTCCGCATCGGCGCCAGCCCCGAGGCGCTGCACGCCGTGCGCCTGGCCGCCGGCGGCGCCAACGTGCTGCTGGGCTGCGACCTCGTCGTCAGCGCCAGCCCTAACGCGCTGGCGAGCCTCGAGCCCGGCGTCTCGCACGCCGTCGTCAACACGCACGAGACCATCACCGGCGAATTCACGCGCCATCCCGACCTCGCCTTCCCGGCCAACACGCTGAAGCTCTCGGTCGAGGCCGCGGCCGGCGCCGACGGAGTCGAGTTCCTCGACGCCACCGGCATCGCCACGGCGCTGATGGGCGATTCGATCGCCACCAACATGTTCGTGCTGGGCTACGCCTACCAGAAGGCCCTGATCCCCCTCGCCCACGAGTCGATCGAGCGCGCCATCGAGCTGAACGGCGCCGCCGTGCCGATGAACCTGGCGGCCTTCCGCTGGGGCCGCCGCGCCGCCCACGACCGCGCCGCGGTCGAGAAGCTGGTCGCGCCGAAGGAGACGAAGGACAACGTCGTCGCCTTCACGCGCAGCCAGCCCAAGACGCTCGACGAGATCGTCGCTTCGCGCAGCAAGCACCTCACCGGCTACCAAAACGCCGCCCTCGCCCAGCGCTACAAGGCGCTGGTCGACAAGGTGCGCGCGGCCGAACAGAAGATCGGCCAGACCGGGACTTCCTTTCCCTTGGCCGAAGCCGTCGCGCTCTATTACGCGAAGCTCCTGTCCTACAAGGACGAGTACGAGGTCGCGCGCCTCTACACCCAGGCCGCCTTCCAGGCCGGCCTCAACAAGCAGTTCGAGGGCGACTACAAGCTCAAGTTCCACCTCGCCCCGCCGCTCTTCTCCAGCCGCGACCCGCAGACCGGCCAGCTCATCAAGCAGGAATTCGGCGCCTGGATGCTCCCGGCCTTCCGGATGCTGGCCAAGCTCAAGGGCCTGCGCGGCACAGCCTTCGACGTCTTCGGCTACACCGAGGAGCGCAAGACCGAGCGCAAGCTGATCGCCGACTACGAGACGCTGGTCGCCGAACTGCTGGCAACGCTGTCAGCGCAGAACCACGCGCTGGCGATCAAGCTCGCGAGCATCCCCGACGACATCCGCGGCTACGGCCACGTGAAGGACGCGCACCTCGAGAAGGCCAAGAAAAAGGAAGCCGACCTGCTCCACCAGTGGCGCAATCCGGAGGCGATGAAGGCGGCGGCGGAGTAGCTCATCCATTCCTCACATCAGCTCAAGCTCACATGATCAAACACCTCCGTCAGGAAAGCCGTGTTAGCGCAATCCGACTAACAATTACTTAAGCGGAGTTCGGCCGAGAGATAGAGAGCCAATCTTGTCAGAAGCGAGTCTGCCAACCTGCTCAGCTTGCTCTTTACCGTTAGTCGACCACATTTGTCGGCGAATCAGCTCTGCAGCAAAGCAAAATTGTGCGATCGTCGGAGCAACCCACAGCGCAACCTCCGATTGTTCTTCATGCCGATTCGAGAGGGTGAGCGCCGCTCGATATGCCTTTTGCAAATCCTGATCTGGCTGAATTAGCGCGTATCTCCAGACCACGTCGTAAGTCATCATCGGGATGTCGAGCAGACCGGAATACATGTCGATTGCATCGCCAGCATACCGAAAGCATCGTGCTCGATTGCTTTCATCCAACTGATGCATGGTAGCCCACGCTGCAGAGATTCCTATTTCTAATAGAGCAAGTTGCCTCTGCCTTTTCCGATCAATAAAGGATCGCCAAGATGACATGGCCAGCTCCCCCCGGGCACTAAATCAACGCAATAGACGCCAAACATGACACTCGCAAAATCCCCAACTTTGCGTCTATCGCGTTACGCGACACTATAGTTCGCATGCTCGGGTAGTGTCCTAATTTGAAATCAGCAGGGCCACGCGCGGCGCAGCGCCTCGATGGTTAACCCTGCGAATGGCTCATGCATTCGGGCCGGAATCCGCTGGAAATAAGCTACAACCACCTTCACGGCTTGCGTGTTGGTTGCGGTAGCAGGCGCGCAAATGCGTAGTTCGCTGGGGAGCAACGGCCCAACCAATACAATGGCATTAACAGTGCCTGAGCAAACGCCTTGTCGGAAACTGGTCGAAGAGCTGAGGCATCCCGGCATAACCCAGTTCGCGCTATTCGTATCGTCCTGTCCGAGTGAGGGGCCTGAGGACGCGATCACAGTCAAGGCCACCAGCGGCGCTAACAATCTCATGTTTTCGCCCTCCGCTGCGCCACGATGGCTGCCCGGACCGCATCCAGCGGCGATCTGATCCCGCCTAGGTGCAGCACGGCAAAGAACGGCGCCGGTTGCTGCCTTCCACTGGAGACGACAAAGGCATAAGCCCGCGTGGCCTTAGGATAGCCCTCCAAGTCGAAGACGTGCACGACGCCCTCCCAGACGGTCTTGCCCTCGTAGACCTCTTTGACGGGCGCACTGACCAGCGCGGGCTTGCCTCCATGCTGGCCCTCGACGGCCTGTTTCAGCTGGCAAAGGTCCACTTCGATCATGGCCCAGGATACCATCCTTCTACCGCGAGTCCTTTGCGCCTGAGTACCTGCCTTTCTCCGGATGGCAGCCCGGCTGAGAAAGTTGGACAGATGTCCCGCTGGGATTTCCGGCAGCCGTTTTCAAAGTCCCTTGCCGTCGTCGTTTCGGTATTCAAGCGGCAGCGGGATTGTTTCTCCGTACCGGGGCCGAAGTCGGTCGAGCTTGCTCATGAAGTCGCGCCAATCCGTGCTGAGCTCCATGATTGCCACCACTGAGCCAAGATGCTCTCGCAGCTTTGGATAGCCGGTGTTTCCTGTGAGGCGTCGGAACAAATGATGCTTATGTCGGCCCGTCGCCTCGTTCTTCGGCGTTACTCGCTTCAATTCGTCGAGCACGCCCGGTGCAAGGCGCTTGTAGACGACGTCATTCGTCAGCATCCCAAAGTATTGGGGGCGCTTGACCGACCCGGCCGGGAAATCCAGCCCGCGCAGCCGGAACATTTGCTCGTAAAATTGCGATGGAAACGTAGGAAGCCAAGGCTGCAATTCCTTGGCAATGAAAGCCTCCAGGATCTTTCCTAAAGCGTCCTTCGCTCGGTCCCGCTGATAACCCGTCGCCTCATCGACCAAGGCGATAATGCCAACGCGCGCCAATCCGCGAACCAAGACCTCGCATTGCTTGGCAATATGCGACTGGCCCGCAAGCAGGGACCCGCTATCGCGCGCGGCTAAAATGGCATCGCAAAGATCGGGCACTATGGTGGCCTCGTACCCGTATGCTTCTTTGTTGATGCCGGGCGGATAAAACAAAATTGGGCTGGCGATGCGTGCCGCCAAATCCTTTGTTTCAACGCCTTTTTCAGCCAATGACGCCACGAACAGCGCCAGTCGATGCGCCCCCCCTGAGCCGCCACTGGTCGACATGCCAATGCCCGTTTGAAGGCTGCGCTGAGAGATTACCCTGATTTCGCCTTCAAGCACGTAGCAGGGGATTTCGATGTCACCGATACGAATGGGATGATCCGCTGAGCCGTGCGTGGCCTTTCTAACTGGACCGGCCCATCGCGCGGCGGCTGCCCGCTTAGCAATTTCGCTGCGGCGCTTCGGGGAGAGTGCATCTCTCCGGGCCACGCCACCCTTTGCTCTGCCTGTAATTTCACGCGCGTCGGCCATTTGGGCCTCCATGCTTGCTTCAGTATTTTGCAAGAATATGCTTGCAAAAAGTAGACGCAAGCATTGAATTGCAAGCGGCGAGTGGAAAAACGTGAATCGTCTCAACCTCGACGGTCGCATCCAGATTATTTCCGCTCTCGTCCACCAGGAGCTGCGCCATGGTGGGGAAGATATGGTATGATATCGGCCAAGCTGGACGCCGATTAGCAGGCCATTGGACAGTTGCCGTTCCGGCGAATAAACGAAACAAACGCAATAAAAGACTCAGACGAAATGGAAAATCGCTGATTCTGGCGAGGTAATAAAATACCGCTTACGGCTAGATGTTGTACCTCTGCACCTCCGCCCCCCATTTCATTGATCGGTTGCAGCCCATTTGCGCCAGCGCAAATCCACGTCATGCTCTCCTCAAGGAGGAACGACATGAAATTCGGCATCTTCTACGAGCTGCAGCTGCCCCGTCCGTGGGCGCCGGGTGACGAGCACCGGCTCTATCAGAACGCGCTCAACCAGGTCGAGCTGGCGGACCGGTTGGGCTACGACCATGCGTGGCAGGTCGAGCATCACTTTCTCGAAGAGTATTCCCACTCGCCCTCGCCTGAGTCCTTTCTCGCGGCGGCGAGCCAGCGGACCAAGAACATCCGGCTGGGCCACGGCATCTTCCAGGTGACGACCAACCATCCGACGCGGGTGGCCGAGCGTGTGGCGACGCTCGACCTGCTGTCGAACGGGCGTTGCGAATTCGGCATGGGCGAGAGCGCGTCGATCACCGAGCTCGAGCCGTTCGGTGTCACCATGGAGAACAAGCGCGAGATCTTCGAGGAAGCGGTTCGCGCCATCATGCCGATGTTCAAGGACGGGCCCAGCGAGCACCAGGGCAAGGTCTGGAACATCCCGCTGCGCATGGTCGTGCCCAAGCCGCTGCAGAAGCCGCACCCGCCGCTCTGGGTCGCCTGCTCGCAGCTGCAGACGCTGACCAAGGCCGGCGAATGGGGCATGGGGGCGCTCGGTTTCCAGTTCGTCTCGGCCGATGCCGCGCATGCCTGGGTGCATGCCTACTACAACGCCTTCGTGAAGCGGCAGAAGAAGCTCGCCGACTACAAGACCAATCCCAACATTGCGCTGGTCAGCTTCTTCATGTGCGCCAAGACCGACGAGGAGGCGCGCGAGCGTGCCGACGGCGACACGTTCTTCCAGTTCGCGCTGCGCTTCTACGGCCAGTCGGCCGACCGGCGCCGGCCGGCCGCCGGCACGGTCAACATGTGGGACGAGTACCAGAAGTGGAAGAAGGCCAATCCCGAGCAGCATGCCGCGGCGTTGCGCGGCGGCCTGATCGGCTCGCCGGAAACCATCCGCCGCAAGCTGAAGAAGTTCCAGGCCTCGAACATCGACCAGGTCGTGCTGCTGAACCAGGCGGGCAAGAACCGCCACGAGGATATCTGCGAATCGCTAGAACTGTTCGCCAAGGAAGTGATGCCCGAGTTCCAGGGCGCCCATCCGGAGCTGCTGAAATGGAAGGAGCGCGTGCTCAACCGCGACATCGAACTCGAGGAGATCGACACGACCGCTTTCACCGACCGCTACGGCGGCACGATGAAGGGCATCGCGCCGGCTACCCAAGGCGTGCGCGCCGCCGAGTAAGCGGCGCCGAGCTTCATCCTTCAACCTCATGCTGAGGAGCGCTCCGCAGGAGCGCGTCTCGAAGCATGGGAACGAGCACCGCGCCTGCAGCCCACCCTTCGAGACGGCCGCGATGCGGCCTCCTCAGGGTGAGGTGAATTGGTAAGTGAGAGGCGAGGGAAGCGCTACGGCGCGAGGTGCGCCAGCGGCAGCGCGCCGCCCGCCTTCAGGGTCTGGATCGCGATGGTGCTCTTCACTTCGCGGACCAGCGGCAGGTTCAGGAGCTTGGCCACCAGGAAGCGCTGGTAGGCGTCGAGGTCGGGCACGGTGACTTCGAGCAGGTAGTCCGCGTCGCCGGCGACCATGTGGCAGGCGACGACTTCCGGGCAGGCGACGACCTCCTCCTCGAAGGTCGTCGCGCGGTCGTCGGCATGGCCCTCGATCTTCACGCCGACGAACACGGTGAGGCCGAGTCCGATGCGCTTGCGGCCCAGCATCGCGCGATAGCCCTCGACATAGCCCTCGCGCTCCAGCCGGTTGACCCGGCGCAGACACGGCGACGGTGACAGTCCGACCTTGTCGGCAAGGTCGACGTTACTGAGGCGGCCGTCGGCTTGCAGCGCGGCCAGGATTCGCCGGTCGATGGCATCCAGTTCTTCGTTTGGCATCTATCGGCCCCCGGCCTCTTCTCCGCGCAACATCATGCCCTTGCATGCCGCCATCCACGGCATGAAAGCAAGGACATGCCGGCCCCGATCGGCGGACTGTGGCCGCCCCTTTCAAGGAGGCTGACATGACCCAGAACGACGAGAACGACGAGAACAGCGAGACCGAGAGCTTCTCCATCCCCGGCGCCATCGCCGACACGCTCCAGCGCTACATCGACGGCGCCCGGACCGGCGACATCGCCCTGCTGCGCTCGGCCTTCGCCGAGGGCGCCCGCGTGAGCGGAAGCTACGGCGGCAAGCCGGTGACCTGGAGCCTCGGCGAATTCTGCGACGCCGTCGCCAAGGGCGGACCGGCTCCCGGCCTGAAGGCGAGAATCGTGTCGATCGATCCGGCCGGAGGGGCTGCGATGGCGCGGCTGGAAGCACTCGACTGGCGCGGCACGCGCTACACGGATTTCTTCGTGATGGTCCGGCGCGACGGCGGTTGGCGCATCGACAGCAAGGTCTTCCACGCCCACGCACGGGCCTGACGCGCGCTTCCGGAGCGGTGGAAAACCGCCGTCCCGGTCGCAGGAAAGTCACAGTCGGCGCCATGCGGGCGCCGCTTCAGTTCGCTAGTTAACGCTGGAAGGAGAAACCGCACCGCAGATGCGGCCTGTTGAGCTTGCCCCGCCGTCAGCCAGGGCCTCTAGTGATGCAAGGGGAAGACGATGTCACGCAGCCTGGATGCTCCACTCAGTCCCAACGAGGAAGTGACGTTGCGTCGAGTCGCGCTCGGCATATCCCCGATGAAGGACCTGGCGCCGCGCGACCTCATGCGGCTGAAATCACTCTCCCTCGTCGAGATCGACGCCGGCGTGGCGCGCCTCACGGACTTCGGCCACCAGCGCTACAGGTCCCTGCCCCGCGCCGGCAGCGCCAAGGACCTCTCCTCCTACGAGGCCATGGTTGCCGCCGTCGGCGAAAGGCTGCGCAAGTCGGCCGACTGATGTCTGCTCGAATGTGAAGTCTTTGCGACCTGCCGCAACTGGCCGGGAAAGCCTGCGTTCCTCAGGCACCCCAACCAACGGACAGGAGAGAGCAATGACCGACCTTACCCTGACGCCGAGGAACCTGATCGCCGCCGAGCGCGTCACCGGCACCGATGTCTACAATCTGCAGGGCGACAAGCTCGGCACCGTCGAGGACATCATGATCGACAAGGTGAGCGGACGCGCGATCTACGCCGTCATGTCGTTCGGCGGCTTCCTCGGCATCGGCGAGAAGCACCATCCGCTGCCGTGGTCGACGCTGAAGTACGACGAGCGCCAGGGCGGCTACGTCGTGGCCCTCGACAAGAAGATCCTGGAAGGCGCGCCGACCTACGACGATGCGGAGAACTTCAGCTGGACGCCGGATTACGGCCGCCAGGTCGACAAGTACTACGGCGTCCCGACCTACTGGTAAGCACGGGCCTCGATGAGCCGGTCGGCCGCCTCCGCCTGGAGGTGACCGGCCGGTTTTTCTATGGCGTCACCTTCTGGCAGCCCGCGCCTTGCCAGCGATAGCCCTGCGCCGAGCCCGACGCCAAGGTCCATTCGACGATGCAGCTCTGGCGTACAAGGGTCGGCGGAAAGCCGCCCATCGGGACCCACATGCCGCCGCCCCAGCCCCATCCCCAGCCGCCGAAACGCGTGTACATCGGCGGCATGCCCGGATCGATGTACGAGGTGTCCCACCGCCATTGCAGGATCTTGGTGCCGTCCTCGAGCTGGTAGGTATTGTCGGGGATGCGGCCCATCGTGTTGAGCAGGCCCGCCTCCGGCGCGCCTGCCATTGCGCGAAGCTGATTGTCGAACACCGCCTCGCGCTCCGCTCGCGTTTCGCAAGCGGATGACAGGGCCAAGATCGACAGGATCGCCAACAGCCGTTTGATGCACATGCTCCCATTATAGCGCGCAATGGCTTGGCATTCACGTTGCGGTCGTGGATGTTCGCCGGCGGACCGAACCTGGTCCGCAGGGGATCAGGAAGACTGGATGGCATCGGCGTTGAAGTGGCTGGCCTTCGCGATCTGCGTGGCCGGGCTTGTATGGGGGCCGTTCCAGCGGACCTACGAGGACGTCCGGCGCTACGGCTACATGGCCGACATCATGCCGTCCGACTGGCGGGCCACCAACATCTGGCTCGACAGTACCGAATGCACCGTGTCACGCGGCGTCTGGCTGGCGGTGTGCGAGAACGGCAAGCTGATCCCGATCTCCGAGCGCGCCATCGCGGACGATCCCGGCCACGCCCTGCTGCTCAGTGCCTGGGCGGCGATCACCGGCAAGCGCGCCACCCTGGTCGACGTGGCGCGCCTCAGCACGATCCTCAACACGATCGGCCTGGTGGCGCTGGCGGGGCTGCTGTTCTCGTTGAGGGCCTGGATCACCTCGATCGTGCTGCTGACGCTGGGGCCGGCCGAATTCCTGGGCTGGATGGGCACCTCGCCGCACTGGGCCTTCATCGGCATGGTGAGCCTGGCGGGCATCCTGCCGCTGGCGATCGTGACGCGCCGCGGCGCGGGCTGGATCGGCGGCGGGATCGTGGCGCTCGCGGTGGTGACGCTGGTCCGCGAGTCGATCGGCCTGATGGGCTTCGCACTCACCCTCGGCGCCGTCGCCGTCGCGGTATTGCAGCGGCCCCGCCCGGCCCATGCCCTCCTCCGGTCGGCCTTGGTTCTCGCGATCGCCTTCGGCGCATTGCTCGCGCCCAAGTGGGCGACGATGGCGCGCGATGCCGCCTTCCCCATGGCGCCGGCCGAACGGCTGCAGACGCACGGCCTGTCGCACACTCTCTATCTCGGTCTCGGATTCGTCGAGAACAAGTGGGGCATCCGCTACGACGATGACTACGGCGAGGACCTCGCCAACAAAGCCGGGATCGTCTTCTGCTCGCCCGAATATTTCCGCCTGATGTGGAAGCTCTACTTCGCCCGCATCGTCGAGGATCCGGTCGAGGTGGCGCGCATCTACTGGGAGAAGGCGATGCAGCTGCTCGCCGTGCCGACGCTGCACCCGGGCCCGCCCTTCGGGATCGTCCTGGCAATCGGGCTCGTGCACCTGCTGGCGGCGACCTGGTTCGGCCTGTGGCGGCGCATCGGCTTTCCGCAGGGCCTGCCGATCGAAGCCCTATCGCTGGCCTTCCTGAGCCTGTTCCTCGCCCAGGCGATAATGGCGCTGCCCAGTCATATGTACGCCGTGCCGGTGAACGCCTTCATCCTGGTCCTGTTCGGCGTCCTCGTGGAGTTCGCGGTCCGGTCGCTGCTCACTGTGCTGTTGGCGCGCCGGCGCCCTACTTGATCGCGTCCTACTTGGTGGCGCCCAGGTACTTCTTGCACTCGTAGGTGAGCTGGTTGGTGCGCTGGTCGTCGCACGGCTTCTGGCGCTCGATCAGGATGGCCGTCGCATAGAAGACGAAGACGCCCAGGATCCAGGCGGTGATCGACCAGCCCATGGCGCTGTCCAGCCGCCGGTGAAAGGCAGGCGTGGCGCGCGACGGCGCCGCCACCGACACGGCACCGCGCACCAGCATGATGGTGAGGGGGAAAGTCGCCGCGCCGCAGGCCAGATAAAGGAGGAAGACGTTCAGGGCGCCCATGTCACCAGGTAAGCTTGGGCATCGGGATCGGCCCATTCTGCTTCGGCGCCCAGCCACGGGCCTCCATGCAGGTCGCCACGCCACGCTCGAAGTTATACTTGTACCCCTGGTTGGCCATGTCCGAGTAAAGGCCCTGCTGGCCGTAGCGCTCGCGCTCGGCCGCGAAGGTCGCGCGCCGCTGGTCGTCGATGTTGCGCTCCTGCTGGGCCCGCGCGCGGACCTGGCTGCGGCACTGCGATTCGTCCTTCGTGAACTGCTCGGCGTCGCTGCCTTCCTTGGCGAAATCCTTGGGCGCGCAGGCCGAGATCGCGGCCGCCGCCATCACGAGGGCGATCGCGAGCTTCATGCGGCGCCTGCCAGTGCCGCCTCGATCGCCTTCAGCGCATCGGACGCCTTGGCGCCGTCGGGACCGCCGCCCTGCGCCATGTCGGGCCGACCGCCGCCGCCCTTGCCGCCCAGCGCGGCCACGCCCGCCTTCACGAGCTCGACGGCGCTGTGGGTCTTGGCGAGGTCTTCGGTCACGCCGACCACGGCCGAGGCCTTGCCATCCTCGACGCCGATCAGCGCCACGACGCCAGAGCCCAGCTTCTTCTTGAACTCGTCGGCCATGCCCTTGAGGTCCTTGCCCGGCACGCCGTTCAGCACCCTGCCGATCAGCTTGACGCCGCCGACATCGCGCACCTCGTCAGCCGCCGCAGCGCCGCCCGAGCCGCCGCCGGCCAGTGCCAGCGCCTTGCGGGCGTCGGACAGTTCGCGCTCGATCTTCTTCTGGCCTTCGACCAGCGCCGCCAGACGGGCCGGCAGGTCTTCCGGCCGCACCTTCAAGGTCGCCGCGGCTTCGATCAGCAGATCGGCCTGGTGACGCACATGCGCCTCGGCCGCGTTGCCGGCCAGCGCCTCGATGCGGCGGACGCCCGCCGCGACCGCGCCCTCGCCCACGATCTTGAACAGGCCGATATCGCCGGTGCGCCGTGCATGCGTGCCGCCGCACAGTTCGACCGAGTACCGCTCGCCGCCGGGGATCTCGGCATCGCCGCCCATCGAGAGCACGCGCACCTCGTCGCCGTACTTCTCGCCGAACAGCGCCATGGCGCCGGCGGCGATCGCCTCGTCCGGGGTCATGAGGCGCGTCTCAACCGCCGAGTTATGGCGGATGCGATCGTTCACCTCGTCCTCTATCTTGCGCAGCTCTTCCGCCGAGACCGCCTTGGTGTGGCTGATGTCGAAGCGCAGCCGGTCGGGCGCAACCAGCGAGCCCTTCTGCGTGACATGCTTGCCGAGATGACGGCGCAGCGCCTCGTGCAGCAGATGGGTCGCCGAATGGTGCGCGCGCAGCTGCGCGCGGCGGATCGGATCGATGGTCATGACGAGGTCGTCGCCGACCTTCAGCTCGCCCTTCTCGACCTTGGCGTGATGCGCATGCAGGTCGCCCACCATCTTCTGGACGTCTGCGACCGACGCCTCGTTCGCGCCGCTCACCAGCCGGCCGGCATCGCCCTGCTGGCCGCCCGACTCGGCGTAGAATGGCGTCTGGTTGGTCACGATCCAGCCGGTCTGGCCGGCCTTCAGGGACGAGACTTCCTTGCCGTCGAGCAGGATCGCCTTGATTTGTCCTTCGGCGCGCTCGGTGTCGTAGCCCAGGAACTCGGTGGCGCCGGCCTTCTGGCGAACGTCGAACCAGATCGCCGTGTCCGCCGTCTCGCCGGAGCCGGCCCAGGCGGCGCGCGCCTTGGCGCGCTGCTCGTCCATCGAGGTCTCAAAGCCCGCCGTGTCGACCTTGATGTCGCGGGCGCGCAGCACGTCCTGTGTGAGATCGAGCGGGAAGCCGAATGTATCGTAGAGCTTGAACGCGACTTCGCCCTTCAAGGTGCCACCGGCGCTCAGCCCCTTTGTCTCGTCCTCGAGCAGCTTGAGGCCGGTGCCCAGCGTCTTCTTGAAGCGCGTCTCTTCGAGCTTCAGCGTTTCGGTGATCAGCGGCTGGGCGCGCGACAGTTCGGGATAGGCATCGCCCATCTCATGCACCAGGGTGGGCACCAGCTTGAAGATGACAGGATCCTGCGCGCCCAGGATGTGGGCATGGCGCATCGCGCGGCGCATGATGCGGCGCAGGACGTAGCCGCGGCCCTCGTTCGACGGCAGCACGCCGTCGGCGATCAGGAACGACGTCGCGCGCAGATGGTCGGCGATCACCTTGAGCGATGCACTTTGCGCACCGTCGGGATCGACGTTGATCTCGTGCGCCGTCGCCTCGATCAGGGCGCGGAACAGGTCGATGTCGTAGTTGTTGTGCTTGTGCTGCAGGACGGTCGCGAGACGCTCCAGGCCCATGCCGGTGTCGATCGAGGGCTTGGGCAGCGCAACGCGCTCTTCCTTGGTCACCTGCTCGAACTGCATGAAGACCAGGTTCCAGATCTCGATGAACCGGTCGCCGTCCTGGTCGGGGCTGCCCGGCGGGCCGCCCGGAATCTTGTCGCCGTGGTCGTAGAAGATCTCCGAGCACGGGCCGCAGGGGCCGGTGTCGCCCATCGCCCAGAAATTGTCCGAGGTCGGGATGCGGACGATCTTGTCGTCGGACAGTCCCGCGATCTTCTTCCAGTGGCCGGCCGCCTCGTCGTCGGTGTGGTAGACCGTGACCAGCAGCTTGTCCTTGGGCAGGCCGTAGTCCTTCGTCAGGAGGTTCCAGGCCAGCTCGATCGCGTGTTCCTTGAAGTAGTCGCCGAACGAGAAGTTGCCCAGCATCTCGAAGAAGGTGTGATGGCGGGCCGTGTAGCCCACATTCTCGAGATCGTTGTGCTTGCCGCCGGCGCGCACGCACTTCTGCGAGGTCGCGGCCCGCGAATAGGAGCGCGTCTCCAGGCCGGTGAAGACGTTCTTGAACTGGACCATGCCGGCGTTCGTGAACATCAGCGTCGGGTCGTTACGAGGCACCAACGGGCTCGACTCCACGACTTCGTGGCCGTTCTTGCGGAAGTACTCTAGGAAGGTACGGCGGATTTCGCTGACGCTTTGCATGCCGGCCTTGTAGCGTGCGCCCGCCCGTCAAGTCCAGAACAGGGAACCCAGGCTAAATGGCCGCCGAGGCCCATTCTACCGCCACTCTTCGCCTCTCCGTGGGCGACCTCCGGATCGTCCATCCGATCACCGTACCGACCGGCCCGGTGCCCGCCGCCGAGGTCGTCCCGGCCCTGCAGGGGCTGGTGAACGCCGTGGTCACGGCGGCGGAGGCCGGCAAGGCCATTTCCTGCCGCAAGGGGTGCGGCGCCTGCTGCCGCCAGCTCGTGCCGATCTCGCGCACGGAGGCTGAACGGCTGCTGGTGACGGTCGCGGCCCTGCCTGCCGAGCGGCGCGCCGTGCTCGATGCCCGCTTTGCCGCCGCCGAGGCCGCCCTCGCCGCCGCCGACCTGAAGGAGCGCAAGGGCCGGCCCGACCGCGAGCTGTCGACGGGCTACTTCGCGCTGGGCATCCCCTGCCCCTTCCTCGAGGAGGAGAGCTGCTCCATCCACCCGGACCGGCCGCTGGTCTGCCGCGAGTATCTCGTCACCTCGCCCGCCGAACTCTGTGCCGGGCCCGAGCAGGAAGGCGTGACGCCGGTGCCGGTGCCGAAGGTCTCGCTGGCCGCTCGCGGGCTGCAGCACGAGCGCGAGGATTGGTTTCCGTTGGCGCTGCTGATGGACTGGGCGAAGACGCCGCCCAAGGCCGGCGCGCGGCGGACAGGGCCGGAGTGGATTCAGCGGTTCCTGAAAGGGATTTCAAGCAAACGGGCTTGAAGGATGCGACATAAGAAAATGGGCGGTGCCACGCGTGGGGTGTGGCACCGCCCTTAGGGACCCGGAGACAGGGGATCGGGGTTCGCTATTCCTCGTCGTCGTCGTCTTCCTTGCCGCCGTCCATCAGGGCGTTGGCGAGGATGCCGGCGTTGGCACGCACCTTGTTCTCGATCGCATTGGCGACCTCGGGGTGCTCCTTGAGGTAATTCTTGGCGTTCTCGCGGCCCTGCCCGATGCGGGTGCCGTCGTAGGAGTACCAGGAGCCCGACTTCTCGACGACGCCGGCCTTCTCGCCGAGGTCGATCAGCTCGCCGGCCTTGGAAACGCCCTCGCCGTACATGATGTCGAACTCGACGACCTTGAACGGCGGCGCCACCTTGTTCTTCACGACCTTGACGCGCGTGGCGTTGCCGACGACCTCGTCCTTGTCCTTGAGCGCGCCGATGCGGCGGATGTCGAGGCGGACCGAGGCGTAGAACTTCAGCGCATTGCCGCCCGTCGTCGTCTCGGGGCTGCCGAACATGACGCCGATCTTCATGCGAATCTGGTTGATGAAGATCACCAGCGTGTTCGACTTGGAGATCGAGGCGGTGAGCTTGCGCAGCGCCTGGCTCATCAGGCGGGCATGCAGGCCGGGCAGCGAATCGCCCATCTCGCCTTCGAGCTCGGCGCGCGGCACGAGGGCGGCGACCGAGTCGATCACCAGCACGTCGATGGCGCCGGAGCGCACCAGCGTATCGGCGATCTCGAGCGCCTGTTCACCGGCGTCGGGCTGCGAGATCAGCAGGTTGCCGATATCGACACCCAGCTTCTTGGCGTAGGCCGGATCGAGCGCATGCTCGGCGTCGACGAAGGCGCAGGAACCGCCCTTCTTCTGCGCCTCGGCAATGACGTGCAGCGCGAGCGTCGTCTTGCCCGAGCTTTCCGGTCCGTAGATTTCGATGATGCGGCCCTTGGGCAGGCCGCCGATGCCCAGCGCGATATCGAGGCCCAGCGAGCCGGTCGAGATCGCCTCGATCTCCAGCGCCTCGCGCTGGCCGAGCTTCATGATGGAGCCCTTGCCGAAGGCGCGCTCGATCTGGGCGAGAGCGGCATCCAGCGCCTTGTTCTTGTTTTCCATGCCTTCTTTTTCGACCACCTTGAGCATCGCCGACATTGGCTCTCTCCTTCTTCCCATGCCCCTGTCAGGAGCGGCAATGCGGATAAGTCCGCAGCGGGTTTGATCGTCTGGTGGCGCCAATGTACCTATTTTGTTCCAGTCGGCAAGCAGGGAATTAACCCGCTGATTCAATATAATTTATTGACACAAGTTCTAGTATTGTTCCGGATGCTTAGGCCTTGGGCGGCACGAACATGTAGCCGATGCCGCGCACCGTCCGGATCGCCTCGGGATGGGCCGCGTCCTTCTCCACCTTGCGCCGAAGCCGCGTGATCCGAAGATCGATGGCGCGGTCGAAGGTCTCCATCTCGCGATGCCCCACCGTTTCGAGGAGCCAGTCGCGAGCCAGCGGCCGGTTGGGATTTTCGGCGAAGAGCTTGAGCAGGTCGAACTCGCTGGCCGCCAGCCTCTCCTCGCTGCCATCGACGTCGACCAGCACCCGCCTGTCGAGGTCGAGCACGCGACGGCCCATGCGCACGCGCCCGCCTGTGGGTGCGCTCACGGCACCCGTCGCTCGCCGCAGCACGCTCTTGATGCGGGCCAGCAACTCGCGTGGGTCAAAGGGCTTGGGAATGTAGTCGTCAGCACCGGTTTCGAGTCCGACCACGCGATCGACCGTGTCGCCCGCCGCCGTGACCATGATGATGCAGACCTTCCCGCTCTTCTCGCGCAGCCAGCGGGCGATGGCGAAGCCATCCTCTCCGGGCAGCCCGATATCGAGCAACACAAGCGCCGGCAGTTCGCGCGCGATCAGGCTTCGCAAGCCGAGCCCGGACTCGAAGCCGGTCACCCTGAAGCCCTGCCTGGAGAGATAGTCGAGAAGAAGCTGGCGCTGAGCCGGCTCGTCCTCGACGACAACGATATGCTGACGATTGTCCATGCTCTCCCCATGCAAACCTAGCACACGCGGCACGGGGGCCAATGGCGATTAGAGCGGAGACCTGTTGAACACTATGGCTCCGTGAGCCCGAGCGAACTCCTCGGTGCAAATCGCCCCGGTGCGGCCGCGCAAGGCAGGATAGAGCGCCTCCAGTTCGGCCAGCGTGACGTTCTCTTTCACCCGGACATGATGAACACAGACAGCGCCATCCACATTCCAACCGGCTTCGAAGGCGTCCAGGTGTGAATTGTCGGGCCTTTGCACGCCGCTATCGTCGTACAGATCGATCCGCATGCCATTCCTGGTCCAGCCCCGGGAGCCACCATAGTCGCCGCGCACCATACGAACACAGGCGGCATGTAGTGGTGCCATCGACCCGTCGGCGGCATCAGTGGCCCACCGGCGATAGCCAAACCGCACGCACTTGGCGATTGCACCGCCCGTACAGCTGAGTTCCGCACCTCCAGTATCGCCGGAGGCCAAGGGGAAGGCCTGGCGGCGGCCATCGGGGCCGGCGCTACAGACGTTGACCCAGGCTCCGTTGCGGGTGGCCGATTCGAGCGTGTGCAGCCAGACAGTGCCGCTGCGATCCTGGGGATCGGGTTCCACCGCCGCGATGCGAACCCGCATCGGCCGTCCGCCGACACGCAGATCGAGGACAGCCCCGACAAGGTCTCGGCTGCGCAGGACACGGCCATCCGCCAGCGCGGCAACGAACTCGGTGCCGTCGACCGACACACTGGTCGCCGATTGTAGGGCCGGCTCGGCACGGGCCGGCACGGCAGTCGCGGATATCGCAGCAAGGATGGCGAGGAAAGCGCGGCGCATGACGATTGCTCCGAAGAAAAGGAACGGCCCGTCGCAAGGGACGGGCCGCGGGGCGACAGGATCAATCGGCTTGCGGCGGCAGCTCGATGCGCAGGACCGACAAGGCCGACCCGCCGATCTCCAGACCGTTGTCCGTGAGGGCGTTGCCGGTGATCGCGTTGTCGGTCAAGGCGTTGCCAGTGATCGCGTTGTCCGTCAGGGCATTGTCCGTGAGCGCATTGTCGGTCAGGGCGTTACCGGTGATCGCGTTGTCCGTCAGGGCGTTGTCCGTGAGCGCATTATCGGTCAGAGCGTTGCCGGTGATCGCGTTGTCCGTCAGAGCGGCATGCGCCGGGACAATGGACGCCATCGAGAAGGTGGCGAGCGCGGCGATCATTGCGAAGTTCCTGAACATTGTCTGTCTCCCGTTTCAAGGTCTGGCGGGCCGCGGGATGCCGTCCGCCGATGAACAGACTTATGCCGGTGCTCCGTATCGTCGCCGTGTCGCCTCCCCCGGCTTTTGTACCGCCTGTATCGCCGCGCCGGCCGGCTTCGTGCCGCCTCTGTATCGTCCCGCCGGTCCGACGACTTCGACGATACAATTCGCCGGTCCGGCGACACGTCCGCGATACGGAGAGACGGCAACATGCCCGGCATGAAACAGGTCGATACAACTGCCATAGCGCCGGACCGCGTCGCCTGGGTCGTGACGGAGCGGCTGATCGCCAGTCCTACGCTCGCAAGGTACCGGACCTTTCCGATCATCGCCGTCACGGCAATCTTGCTCTACGACGGAGCCGCGCCGGCGTGGATGGTCGCGGTGCCCACCCTCTTCTACCTCGCCTCGCTGGCGGGAGCCTGGCGGATCCGGCAGGCCTTCCTCAAGGATCCGACGGCGCAAAGCCTCGCTCGCTGGCATTTGTTCTATGCCGCCATCGCAATATGCAGCGCCTTCGCCAATGGCCTGATCGGTGGCCTGTTCGCCACGCTGCCGGGAGAGCACGAACGCTTTATCTGGTCCCTGGCACTTTGCCTTGCGGTGGGCTGGCTCCCGACGCGAACCTTGCACGGTCCGACGTTCCTGCTGAGCGGACTGGCGCTCCTCCTGCCGCTCGCCATCGCGCTGATCCTGGGTGACGGCAGCCGCGACGCCCTCTGGCTCGCAGCCGTTCCATTCATCTACTTGACGGTTATCAGCTTGCTCACCCACGTCGAACGTCGGCACACACGCGAGCAGATTGCACGCGACCTTGCCGCCGCCGACATGTCTCAGGCCCTCGCGCAGGCGCACAGGGATGTCGCCATCGCCCAGCACACGATGCGCACCGTCCTCGACAACATGAGCGACGGCGCCATGCTCTACGACGCCGATGGTCGCTGGCTCTATCAGAACATGGCGATGGCGCGCCTGCACAACATGCCGGATGCATTGTTGAGGACGCTGCCCACCTTTTCCGACATCGTCCGCCATCGCGCGAATCGCGGCGACTACGGCCCGGTCGAAGCCCTGCCGGGTGGCCTCGAAGACTGGATCGCCAGCCGTGTTGCGCGCTTCAACGCGCACGCCCAGGCACCGGAACAGCGTCCGACCGTGACCGGCCGCATCGTCGAGGTCACCTACAGACCACTGCCCGGTGACCGCGTGCTCACCGTGCACCGCGACATCACCGACCTCGAGGCGGCACGCCGACAGGCCCTCGCCGCCCGCGACGAGTCCGCCCAGGCGCACAAGCGCCTGCTCGAGGCGATGAGCGCACTCGACGACGGCATTGCTTTCCTCGACTCCGAAGAGCGGCTCGTGCTCTGCAACGAGGCCTATCGCCGCTTCATGCGCGACATGCCGGAGATGGTGGCGCCGGGCGCGCGCCTGCCCGATGCGCTGCTGCATGCAGCGCGACTCGGCGCCGTCCCACCGGGCGACACCGTCGAAGCCTGGGCCGCCCGGCAGCTCGAGACGCTTCGCTCCGGCCGGCCCTCCGTCATCCGCCACGGACCGGACCAGTGGGCGCGCGCGTCCCTGCGCTACGAGCCGGACCGCCGCGCCGTGCTGATCGTGTCCGACGTCTCGCAGGAACGCCACCGCCAGCGCGACCTCGAGAAGGCCCTCGCCGCCGCCGAGCAGTCGCGCGCCGAGGCCGAGGCCGCCGACCAGGCCAAGTCGACCTTTCTCGCCACCATGAGCCACGAGATCAGGACGCCGATGAACGGCGTGCTCGGCATGATGGAGGTCCTCGAAACCGAGGGCGCGCGCGGCGATCAGGGACGCACCCTCGCGACGATGCGCGAGTCCGCGCAATCCCTGCTCCGCATCATCGACGACGTCCTCGACTTCTCCAAGATCGAAGCCGGCGGGCTGGAGCTGGAGGAAGCGTCCTTCTCGCTCACCGGCCTGGTCGACGGCGTCGTCAGCACGTTCCGTCCGCAGGCGGAGCGCCGCGGCCTGTCGCTCGTCGCCGCCGTCGCACCGGGCTCGACCGATGCGCTGGTGGGCGACCCGACCAGAGTGCGCCAGATCCTGTTCAACCTGTTGGGTAATGCGCTGAAGTTCACCGAGCGCGGTGGTGCCATGATCCGTGCCCGCACCGAGCCGCTGGGCGAGGGCCGCACGCGCGTCATCCTGTCGGTCGGCGACACCGGCATCGGCATGACGGAGGCGCAGCAGGCCCGGCTGTTCCAGCCCTTCTCGCAGGCCGACAGCTCCACCACGCGGCGCTATGGCGGCACCGGGCTCGGCCTGTCGATCGTGCGCCGGCTCGCCCAGCTCATGGACGGCGATGTCACGGTCGAGAGTTCGCCTGCCGCCGGATCGACCTTCACCGTCACGCTCGACCTGATGGCGGCACCTCCCGATTCGCCGCTGGTCGACCTGCCCACGCTGGAGGCAACGCCTGTCGGTCCGCGGGCGGTCGCCGCCACCGCAGGCAGCACCGTCCTGGTCGTCGACGACCACCCGATCAATCGCGAGGTGCTGGTGCGCCAGCTCCTGGTGCTGGGCGTCACCGCCGACTCGGCAGCCGACGGCGCCGAGGGGCTGAAGGCCTGGAAGAGCGGTCGCTACGCCATCGTCTTTGCCGACATCCACATGCCGCGGATGGACGGCTTCGAGATGACGGCGGAGATCCGCGGCATCGAGACGGCCGAAGGCCGCCGGCGCACGCCGATCGTCGCCGTGACGGCGAACGCCATGGCGGGCGAGGACGAGCGTTGCCGCGAGGCCGGCATGGACGGCTATCTATCGAAGCCGGTCGGGCTGGTCCGCCTGCGTGCCACGCTGCAGCGCTGGCTGAAGAAAGGCGGCGACGAGACGCCGGCGATCGATCCCACGGTGTTAGATGCCTGGCTGGCCGATGACCATGTCGCACGGTGTGATCTGCTGCGGAAGTTCGGCAACACCGTCACCGAATCGCGGCTCGACATCGAGACGGCCATGTCGGCGGGCGACCTGCCGGCGCTGGCGGCGGCGGCGCATCGGCTCAAGGGCAGCGCTCTGGCGGTGGGTGCCAAGGCACTCGCGGGCGCGGCCGCGGCGCTGGAGAACGGCGCCAAGGCGGGAGATCGCGCAGCGTGCCAGGACGGGCTCGGGCCGCTCGCCGTGGAAGTACAGCGGGCGCAGGCTGAGATCAGCAGCCAGCAGGATTGAATCAGGCTGTCGGTAGGCGCCGGCGAGCAACATTCGTTCGTCGCCGGTCGCCGCGGGGAGTCGCCTTTTTCAATTCGTTGGCTTCGTTTATTTCGTTTGCTTCGGTTATTCGGCGCTGGAGAGGCACCGGTGATGGGAGGCCGTCCTATCGCGGACCGAGCGCGCCGGCTTCCTTCAGCCTGTCGATCTCGACGATACCATAGCCCAGCGCCTCCAGCACCTCCTCGTTGTGCTGGCCGATCTCGGGCGGATTGGAGACGAGCGGCGGACGCCAGCCCATCATCTGGAAGGGCAGCAGCGGCAACTGGGTCTGGACGCCGCCGGGCAAGGTCGTCGGCGCCAGCGAGCCGTTGGCCAGCAGGTGCGGATGATCGAACAGGTCCTGCGGCCGGGCGACCGGGGCGAAGGAGATGTCGGCATCGAGGCACATCTGCTCAAGCGCCTCCTTGGTGTAGGCCTTGAACACCTCGGCGACCTTCGGCACCAGCCACGGCCGCGCCTCGATGCGCAGGTTGTTGGTGGCGAGCTTGGGATCGGCCGCCAGTTCCGGCTGCTTGAAGAACTCGCAGAAGCGCTTCCACTGGCCGTCGCTGGTGATGCCGATGAAGACCTGCAGCCCGTCGGCGGTGTTGAAGATCTCGTAGACCGCCCACGAACTCACTCGTTCCGGCATCGGCGGCGGTGCGGCGCCGTTGATCGCGGTGATCGCGAGATGCTGGCCCATCAGGAAGACCACCGATTCGAACAGCGCGCTCTCAACCAGCCCGCCCTTGCCCGTGCGGTCGCGCTGCTTCAGCGCCAGCACCGTGCCGAAGGCGCCGAACATGCCGCCCACGATGTCGATCACCGAGGTGCCGGCGCGCAGCGGCCGGCCGCTGGGGCCGGTCATGTAGGCGAGCCCGCCCATCATCTGCACGACCTCGTCGAGCGCCGGCCGTTTCTCGTAAGGCCCAGGCAGGAAGCCCTTCAGCGCGCAGTAGACGAGACGCGGGTTGATTTTCTCCAAGTCCGCCGGGCCCAGCTTGCGCTTGGCCATCGAGCCCGGCGCGAAGTTCTCGATCAGCACGTCTGCCTTCTCGAGCAGCTTCACCAGCACCTTGCGGCCGTCGGGCGAATCCGCATCGAGCGCCAGGCTCTTTTTGTTGCGGTTGAAGTAGCCGAAGAAGCCGGCGCCGAAGCCGCGCAGCTTGCGCGTGCGGTCGCCGTCGACCGGCTCGACCTTGATCACCTCGGCACCGAGGTCGGCCAGGATCATGCCGCAGGACGGACCCAGGATGGTGTGGGTGAGTTCGACGACGCGGACGCCCTTGAGAGGCGGTTCAAACGATGAGGTCATGCCCCACCAGATACCTCACCCCGCCGGGGCGAGCCACGTATCGATATCCTTGGTGAACGGCAGGCCGGCCGCCTCACCCAGCACCTGATGGCCAACGCCGGCGCCGACCAGGAACGCCTCCTGGTGCGGGACGGCATTCGCTTTGAGCATCGTGCGGATCGCCTTGCCGTCATGGCCCCAGCCGACCGCCTCGACCTTGCCGTCGAAGGCGCGGTTGACGATCGACAGGAACTGGGCGCGCTCCTCGTCGGTGAGGGCCGGTACGGCATCGATATCGCCCAGCAGAAACAGCCGGCCGCCGAATTTCGCGACCAGCTCGGCCACCGAGTTGCGGGCTTCGACGATGATCTCGCGGTTGGGCCCCCGGCGCACCCGTGCAGCCAGCGACAGCGGCATCACCGCGGCACCCAGATTGGCGCCGGTGTTCATGAGAGCGGCGGTCAGTTCCTTGTAGGTGATCCCGAGGCGTTCCGCGCGGCGGATGCGCATTTTCGCGATCTCGGGGCTCGGCGTCTTCCACGCCTTGGCGGCGGCGCGGCGCCAAACCCAGGCGCCCCACGACATGTCGAAGGTCGGCCCGTTATTGTGCCCGATGCCGGGACGGCGTAGCAGGACCTCGACATTTGCATGCCGGGTCGCAAGACGGTCGAAACGATCACCCATTGCGCCTATTGTATCGCAAATTTAGTGCCGAAATCGAGGAGCGAGGCGTGGACGATTTTCAGGTCGATGTGTTGGTGGTGGGTGCCGGAAACGCGGCGGCCTGTGCGGCTCTCGCGGCTCGTGAGACGGGCGCCTCTGTCGCCATGCTGGAGGCCGCTCCCGAAGAGGAGCGCGGCGGCAACAGCACCTACACGGCCGGCGCCATGCGCGTGGTCTTCCACGGCGTCGACGACCTGGTTCAGCTCTACGACCTGACGGAAGACGAGAAGCGCGACGTCGATTTCGGCAGCTACTCGGCGGACGAATATCTCGACGACATGGGCCGCGTGACCAACTACCGCTGCGACCCCGAGCTGACCGACATCCTGATCGGCCGCAGCTTCGAGACGATGAAGTGGATGCGCTCCAAGGGCGTGCGCTTCCAGCCCTCCTACGGCCGCCAGGCCTTCAAGGTGAACGGCAAGTACAAGTTCTGGGGCGGCCTCGCGGTCGAGGCCTGGGGCGGCGGGCCGGGCCTGGTCGATCTTGAGCACAAGGCGGCGGTGAAGGCCGGCATCCCGATCCACTACGAGACGGCGGCGGTGTCGCTGATCGAGGAAGACGGCGTCGTGCGCGGCGTCATCGCCCGCCACAAGGGCCGCAAGGTCCGGATCGGCGCCAAGGCCGTAGTGCTGGCCTGCGGCGGCTTCGAGAGCAATGCCGAGATGCGCACGCGCTATCTCGGGCCGACCTGGGACCTCGCCAAGGTGCGCGGCACCCGCTTCAACACCGGCGCCGGCATCAACATGGCGCTGGCGATCGGCGCCAAGCCACACGGCAACTGGTCGGGCGGCCACGCGGTCGGCTGGGACATGAATGCGCCGGAGTTCGGCGACCTCGATGTCGGCGACAACTTCCAGAAGCACTCCTATCCGCTCGGCATCATGGTGAACGCCAACGGCCTGCGCTTCGTGGACGAGGGCGCGGACTTCCGCAACTACACCTACGCCAAGTACGGCGCGGTGATCCTGTCGCAGCCGCAGCAGTTCGCGTGGCAGATATTCGACTCGAAGGTGCTCGACAAGCTCCGCGACGAATACCGCATCAAGCGCATGACCAAGGTGCGCGCCGACACGATCGAGGAACTGGCGACCAAGCTCGAGGGCGTGAACCAGGAGCAGTTCCTGAAGACCATCAAGGAATGGAACGCCGCCGTCATGACCGACGTGACGTTCAACCCGGCGATCAAGGACGGCCGCGGCACGCGCGGCCTCGCGGTGCCGAAGAGCAACTGGGCCAACACTATCGATGAGGGCCCGTTCGAGGCCTATGCCGTGACCTGCGGCCTCACCTTCACCTTCGGCGGGCTGAAGATCACCAACGAAGGCGAGGTCGAGAGCACCGACGGCCACGTCATCCCCGGCCTGTTCGCCGCGGGCGAGCTGGTCGGCGGGCTGTTCTATCACAACTATCCGGGCGGCACGGGCCTGGTCTCCGGCGCGGTGCTGGGCAAGCTCGCGGGTGACGGCGCCGGCAAGTACGTCGTGGGGAAGAACTAGCCAGAACTCTTCCTGAGAACAGAGGCAAGGCCCTCAGCTGCCCCGGTAGGTGGAGTAGCTCCACGGTGTGCAGATGAGGGGCACATGGTAGTGCCCGTTTGGCGTATCGACGGAGAATCGCACGGGCACGTAGTCGAGATAGGGCGGATCGCCGACCGGGATATTCCGGGCGCGGAAATAATCCGCGACCTGGAAACGCAGCTCGTATTGTCCGACGACCAGCGGACGGCCAGTCAGCAGGTCGGCGCGGCCCCTGGCGTCGATCGTGGAGGTGGATACGGGATGGACGGCTTCTCCCCTCACCTCGAGCAGCTCCACTTTCATGCCCTCGGCGTAGCGGCCGCCCACGCCGTCGAACACGTTCGTGTTGATGATGCCGCCGCTTCCAGGGGGCGATTGCGCACTTGCCACACCAGTGGCCACGCCACTGGCGAAGATCGCCACGACGAGCATTACGCGGCGGAACATGTGGAGAGCCTGCTCAACCATGCATCGTATAGCTCCAGGGGGTGAACACGACCGGCACATGGTAGCGACGGTTCGGCTCACCGAGATGCAGTCGGATCGGCACGATCTCCAGGAACGCCGGTGTGCCGGATTGGCCGCCGCGGCGACGGAAATAGTCGCCGACTGAGAAACGTAGCTCGTAGCGTCCCGTCTTGACCGGACCGTCGATCAGGGTCGCCTGTCCGTCGACCTTTGTCACCGCTTGGTGAATTTTGACAGCCGGCTCCGCCGAGACGAGGAAGAGTTCGACCGCGAGCCCCTCGGCCGGCCTTCCGACCGTCGCATCGAGCGCGTGGATCTCCAGGCCGCCAGCCGCCTGGGCCAGCGCGCCCGGCATCCGGTAAACGCCGGCCGCGGCGACGCCCGCGAGTCCGATCCGCAGCAGCCGGCGCCGTCCGGCAGCGGGAACGAGGCACTTGCTCATGGTCAGTCCTTGTAGACTTCCACGGTCTGCATCATCCCCATCTCCTCGTGGTTCATCATGTGGCAGTGGAGCATGAACACGCCGGTGTAATCGAGGAAACGCGAGCGGAAGACGACGCTGCCGCCCTTGTTGGGCACCAACACCGTGTCGCGCCACTCCGGATCGGCCTGCGGGCGGCCGTTCACCTGCGTCACCTGGAACGGGTTGGTATGGATGTGGAACGCATGATCGTCGCGGCCATCGTTGTTCACGATCGTCCATTCCTCGACCGCCCCCAGCTTCACGCGCTGGTCGATGCGCGACGGGTTGAAGGTCTTGCCGTCGACCATGAACTTGAACTCCTGCCACAGCGCGCCGGGATAGTTGCCGGGCGGATCGCCGTAGGTCGACAGGGTGAGCGTCCGCCGGCCGGTGATCTCGCTGTCGCGGATCGTCTCGAACGGCGGCTTGGGCAACGCGGCGGGCAGCTTCATCGGCAGCGGCTCGCCGGACACAACCACCCGCGCCAGCGGACCGGTCGGCGAAGGATGTCCCTGGTCGAACGGCATCGCGTTCAGCTCGTAGGTTCCCGGCGCGCCCGCCTGCACCAGCACGTCGGCACGCTGGCCGGGCACCATCAGGAGCTGCTTCAGTTCCTTCATCGCGCCGAGCTGGATGCCGTCGTAGGCGATGACGTTCAGCCGGTGCCGGTCGAGCTCCAGCAGCAGGTCGTCCTGGTACTGGGAACCGACCAGGCGCCAGCGCTGGACCTCGCCGGGCCGCATGTCGATGGTCGGCCGCTGCTGGCCGTTGACCGACAGGAAGCGCGTCGCGTGCTCGGGGAAGATGGTGTTGAAGTCCTCGATCATGCCCGCGAAGTCGAACACGACCTGGCCCAGCAGCATGACCCGCTCGCGCGCCCGTGCGATCTCCGGCACATCGGCGAAATCGCCCTCGACGACGATCGCCCCCACCATGCCGCTTGCGACCTGCACCGACGCGGAGCCGTGATGATGCGGATGATACCAGTAGGTGCCACGCGTATGGTCGTGGGGCAGCTCGATCTCGATATCGTAGGAGTTGCCGGGGGTCATGGAGCGCATGACGTTGTCGGCGATGCCGCTCGGGCTGCAATGGGCGCCGTGGAAGTGGAAGTTGACGTTGTTGAACTGGTGGGGCCGCGTGTGATCCTGCGGGGCCACGTCGCGATTCGGCGGCAGGTCGTTCACATGGCGGATTTTCAGCCTCTCGCCGGGCTTCATGCGCAAGGTCGGGCCGGGTGAGCCGCCCTCGTAGCTGCGCAGGTAGAGCCGCTTGCCGCCGATGTCGCGATAGGAGTAGGCGCAACGGATCGTGGTGTTCAGCACGCCATTCGCCGAGCGGCGGGCTTCCGGCTCGATCAGCGGCGCATCCAGGGCCGGCGGCGTCGCCGGGATGAGGCCTAGCGTTCCCGACATATGGCTGCCGTGATCGTGAACCGCTTGGGCAACGGCAGAACGCGGAACGATGATCGTCGCGCCAAGTGCCGCTCCGGCCTGCATCAAACGGCGGCGTGAAAAGCCGGAGTTTGCATGCTCCGCCCCCGCGCCGTCGGCGCGTTCCAGGTTTTTGGACATTTTACCCCCGAGTGACCCCGGCGCCCTCGACGCGCCGTCCCTAAGGCAATTACAGGCGACAATCCTGCAAATTGCAACTTTAAGTAATTTTCACCCCGACGCGCCTACCCGTTCTCCGCGAACGAGCGCAGGCCCCCTTGGCAACTGTCCGTGCTTGCTGCCGGGCAAAATAGGCTTCAAGGTCCCGGCAAGATTCAGGCTGCCCAAGGCGGACAACCGCACGGCATTAGGAGGAAGAAAATGTTTCCGATCACGCGGCGTCATGCCTTGGCCCTCGGCGGTTCGTCGCTGCTGTTACCGTCGGCTGCACGCGCCCAGGCCAACTGGCCGACCGGCCCGGTGACCTTCGTCGTCGGTTACGCCGCGGGCGGCAGCACCGACATCAACGCCCGCGAGCTGGCGCATGTGATGACACCGGTCATCGGCCAGCAGATCATCATCGAGAACAAGGGCGGCGCGGCCGGCTCGATCGGCCTGCGCGCCGTCGCCAACGCCAAGCCGGACGGCCAGACCATCTTCGTCGCCGTCGGCACCAACGTGATCATCAACCCGCATGTCCAGAAGGGCATGATCGACACCCTCTCCAGCCTGGCGCCGATCTGCCAGATCACGGACTACCAGTACGTGCTGGTGGTGGGTAACTCGGTGCCGGTGAAGAACGCCGCTGAGCTGGTGGCGCTGGCCAAGAAGGATCCCGAGAAGCTCACCTACTCGTCGTCGGGCGTGGGCGGCAACAACCACCTCGCGGGCGCGCTGTTCGCCGAGGCCGCCGGCGTCAAGCTGACCCACGTCCCCTACAAGGGCACCGGGCCGGCGGTGGCCGACGTGATCAGCGGCCAGATCACCATGAACTTCTCGTCGCTGCCGCCGGCGGTGTCGCAGGTGAAAGGCGGCAACCTCAAGGCGCTGGCGGTGACCGGCAGCAAGCGCATCAAGTCGCTGCCCGACGTGCCGACCCTGCAGGAACAGGGCATCGACGTCGTCGTGACCAGCTGGCAGGGCCTGTTCGCGCCGGCCAAGACGCCGCCGGATATCCTCGACAAGATCGACAAGGCCACCAAGGAAGCGATGAAGAACCCGAAATGGGAAGAGGCCTTATCTCGCGACGGCCTCGAGATGCCGCCGGATCGGACCCGCGCCCAGTTCACCAAGTTCGTCGCCGACGAGCACGCCTTCTGGGGCAAGAAGCTGCGCGAGCTCAACGTCCAGATGGAGTGACGGCCCGAGGCCGTCATCCCGAGTCGCGCGGGGTAATCCCCGCGCTGATTTGCGAGGGATCTTCACCGCTTTGGCACCATGCAGAAGCCCTGCGCCTCGATCCCGAGCGCAGGATTGAACTTCGACCGGAAGTTCTCCATCGCGATGGCCGCCGTCAGCTCCACGATCTGCGCGTCGCTGTAGTGCTGCTTGAGCTGGTCGACGAGCGCATCGTCGACCTTGCGGTCGGTGTAGGTGATGCGCTCGGCATATTCGAGCGCCAGCCGCTCGGCTTCGCTGAAGAGCTTGCTGTCCTGCCAGGCCGTGACCTCGGCCAGCTTCTCCATCCCGCCTTCCGTCGTCTCCAGCACACGGCTGGAATTGATATCAATTCAAAACGGGCAGCCGTTGATCGTGGCGACCCGCACGTAGAGCAGCGCCGGCAGGCCCTTCGGCAGAAGCCCCGACTGCTCGATCGACTGGCCGAGCATGCCCGCGGCTCGCAGGATCGGCGGACAGTGTGCCATCACCTTGGTCGGGTTCAGCAATCCGCCGAACATCTCGCGCTGCCGGTCAAAGGCAGCCTTCAGGACGGGATCACCGCCATCGTCTTCGATCGCGCTGACACGGGGCATGGAGCGCCTCTCCTACTGGACGTTACGGACTTCAGACCGTCCGATGAAGGTCGGGCCGTGCGATCAGCCAGAAGACGATCGACGAGGCCAACGCACAGATCATCACGAACGGTAGCAGGAACACGAGGTTGGCCAACAGGTTCAGCCAGGCAGAATTGGCGGCCTCCCCATCGAAGCCGGCCAGACCGGCAAACAGCGCCAGGAACACCAGACCCAGAATCAGGCCGGCGAGCGCGTAGGCCCTCAGGCCGTTCCAGCCCCAGCGGCGCATGAGCAGGAACGACGGCAGGCCGACCAGCAGGGCGAAGGGATAGGAGATGTATCCGACAAACGCGGCATAACCCAGCGTCTGCGAATTGCCGCCGGCGGTCAGCACCACGCCCGCGAGGATCAGTGCCGGCATCATCGGTGCAACGACGAACCCCGCGACAGTACGATACGCCCCGCTCCGAGCGGACGACATTTCAGCTCCCCCTGGTAGCGCTCAAACCTTGCCGCCAGCCAGCGCGGCCGCCCGTTGTGACGGCAGCCCGAGCCCCTGGAGAATGGTCGCAACAACCGAACGCTCATAGCTCGCCGCCGGCCGTTCGAGCGCGATGATGCGCATGGCCAGCATGACATAGCCGAGGACCAGATCCACCGCCGCCTGCTCGCCGAAGATCGTGAATTCTTTCTGCCTTGCGCCCATGCGCACATCGGCCAGCACGAAGCCGCCGATCGTCTTCAGCATCGTGGGCGACGCCGCGGCAAGTTCGAGCACCAGCAACGCCCGCCTCGGGCTCTCGCGGGCGATCGAGAGATAGCGTTGGCAGCCGTCGACGATTCGCTCCGCGCCGGTCGGCAACGCCGCGCGTGCTTCGTCGGCCGCATTCAGCATCGTGGCCGAGAACCAGTCGGCGACCGCCTCGATGATCTCGGCCTTGCCCCGGAAATGATTGTAGACGGTGCCCGTCGTCACGTTCGCGCGCGCGGCGATTTCGTGGATCACCGCCCGTGTCGCGCCCTGCTCCGACATCACCTGGATCGCCGCCGCCATGATCTCCCGGCGCGTGCGTTCGCGCTTGGGCACCCTGGCGGTGGAGGTGGCTCGTGGCGACTGAGCGGCGGGTTTCATCTCGAATGAGCTGATTACATTTTTTTAACTTGTCGTCCAATTTTAGACGATACATATAATTTTGTATGACCAGTACCAACACAACGGCAACGACGCGGCGCACCTTCCTGAAATCCTCGGCAGCCGTGGCATCGGCCCCTCTCCTGGCGGCAGCGCCGGTCGAGGTCGCCCAGGCGCAGACGCAGGGCACTGCCCCCGGCGTCTCGCGCAGCCGCGGCCCGATGAACATTCTCTTCGTCTTCACCGACCAGGAACGCTTTCACAGCCGTTGGCCGAAGGGCCTGTCGCTGCCCGGCCATGAACGCATGGAGCGCACCGGCGTCACCTTCACCAATCACCAGTGCCCGGCGACCATGTGCACTTCATCACGATCAGTGATCATGACGGGCCTCCAGACGGTGAATAACGGCATGTTCGAGAATCTCGACGTGCCCTGGATGAAGGACCTGTCGGCGCCGACCTCCGGCCAGATGCTGCGCAAGGCGGGCTACTACACCGCCTACAAAGGCAAGTGGCACCTGAGCCGGGATTTCGACACCAGCTCCATCGACAAGTTCATGACCCCGCATATGGAGAAGTACGGCTTCGCCGATAATTTCTCCCCGGGCGACCTGATCGGACACACGCTGGGCGGCTACGGCTTCGACCACATCACGGCGGGCAGCGCGATCAACTGGCTCCGCACCAAGGGACGGCCCTTGAGCGATGACGGCAAGCCCTGGTGCATGTATGTGAGCTTCGTCAATCCGCACGACGTGATGTACTTCAATACGGACGCGCCGGGCGAGAAGGTGCAGGACACCGGCAAGCTGCGCCTCCAGGCGGCCCGAGCGCCCGAGCACAAGCTCTATCAGGCGACCTGGGACGTTTCCGTTCCCGACAACCTGCGCCAGGCCTTCGACGAGCCCGGGCGTCCCGGCGCGCATGGCGAGTTCGATCGCGTCTGGGATTATATCCTGGGCCATATCCAGCCCGACGAAGCGCGCTGGAAGAGGTTCAACGACTATTACCTCAACTGCATCCGCAACGTGGACCGCTCGATCGAAGCGCTGCTGGCCGAACTCGAGGCGCTGCAACTCGACCAGAACACGATCGTCATCTTCACGTCGGACCACGGCGAGATGGCCGGTGCCCACGGACTGCGCGGCAAGGGCCCGTTTGCCTACCAGCAGACGAACCACCTGCCGCTCTACATCGTCCATCCCGACGTCAAGGGCGGCCAGCAGTGCAAGTCACTGAGCAGCCATATCGACCTGCTGCCCACGATGTTTTCAATGGCGGGCGTGAAGGCCGATCGCGCCGCGGAGCTGGCGGGACAGGCCCTGCCCGGCAAGGACCTGTCGACACTGCTTGCCAATCCGGCCAGCCAGGCGGTCGATGCCGCGCGCCCCGCGACCCTGTTTACCTACAGCGGCCTCGCCAGCAACGACGCCTCGGTCTTCGACTTCGCCGCCAAAGCAGCCATGGCCGGCAAGGATCCCAAGGAAGAAGCCAAGCGGCAGGGTTTCCGGCCCGACCTCAAGAAGCGCGGCCATGTCCGGTCGGCCTTCGACGGACGCTACCGGTTCACGCGATATTTCGCGCCGGTCGACCATAATGCGCCGGTGACGATCGACGAGTTGTTCAAGTGGAACGACGTCGAACTCTACGACCTCGCCAGGGATCCCGGCGAGATGAACAATCTCGCGACGAACCGCACCGCCAATGCCGAACTCATCCTGACGATGAACGGCAAGCTGTCGGCGTTGATCAAGGCGGAGATCGGCAAGGATGACGGGCGCGAGCTGCCCGACATCGCAGGCATCACCTGGGGCCTCGACCAGATCGATCTCTGACGACGCAGCAAGGTCGTCGAGGTCGGTCCAGAAGCCCAGCGCCTTGGCCTGGACGACGCCCTCGGTGCCGCCGATCTTGCCCATCAGCTCGGGCAAGATCGGCTGGTCGACCTGGAGCAGCGCGATGGCCGATCCGCCCGGCTTGTCGCGGCCGAGATGGAAGGTGAAGCCTGGCTTGTCGCGCCCGTCAGCAAGTAGTCGGCATCGACGCGACATGAAGCCCGCAACGATACGATACGCCCTGCTGCGCGCGGACGGCATGAATCTCCTCCTGTGGCCGGACCGGCAAATCCGGTCCGGACCATCGTCTCTGGCGTCAGACGATCAGGAAGTCAGTGTGGTTCAACGACCCGCCCGTGAGCTGCTGCATCGTCGCGAAGACCACTGCGGCACCAGCGCCGGATCCGTCGGCGTCGTAGCTCACAGTGCCCGTCGTGCTGTTGAAGATGATACGATCATTCGCATCGAGGGCTGCGGTGCCGTTGACGAAGGCTCCTGCACTGAGCGCTCCGTCAGCCCCGAGTTGCGTGAAGATCGCATTGTCCAGATTGAAATGATCCTGGCCGTGCGCATAGCCAACGATCGTCGCAAGATTGCCCGCACCAATCGCTGAGTTGAAGACGAAGGTGTCGCCACCGCCATTGCCGATCAGGGTGTCCATCCCTCCCCGGCCATTGAACACGTCGGCGCCGTAGACGCCGTCGATGATGTTGTTCCCGCTGGTACCGATCAGCGTGTCGTTCACGAATGTGCCTGCAAGATTCTCGATGGAAACATACGTGTCGCCGGCGGCATCGCCGGTATTGATCAAAGCGTTCTCCAGCGATGCGGTGACTCCGCCGGAGGCGCTGTATTGATAGTACGAGACCATGTCGATCCCGTCGCCGCCGTCCAGTATGTCGGCGCCGGGTCCTCCTTCGAGGAAATCGTCGCCCGAACCGCCGTACAGCTGGTCGCTGCCCTCACCGCCAGAAAGAGAGTCGTTGTCGGCTCCACCGTACAACAGGTCGTCGCCGCCTCCTCCGTTGAAGGCTTGCGCGCCGCTCGTACCGTTGAACGTGTCGTTGAAATAGCTTCCTGCGACAGTGTTAACGTTCGAGAAGGTGTCGGTCGAGGTGTCCGCTGTGTAAGTCGCGATGACACTGCCAGCGGCCGCGCCGCTCATATTGACCGTAATGCCGGCGGTGGCATGCATGTAGCTGATGCTCGTGGCCGAAATGCCCGAAGGATTGAACGTCGGGGTGCCGATGATCGTATCGGCTCCGCCGAATCCCTCGAACGAATTGTAATCGTCATAAGGGATGCCCGGCGTACCGGCGGTATAGCCCGAGGCGTCGTAGGTGTCGGCGAAATGGGATCCCCAGATACCCTCGATGGAGATGAGGGTGTCCTGCCCCGCGCCCCCCGTCACGATGCCCGTGCCCAGATTGATCCAGACGCCGGAGAACGAATTGTCGTAGCGGGCGGTATCGAATCCCAGACGTCCATCGATCGTGTCGTTGCCGCCATTACCGATGAAGTAATCGCCATAGAGATCCGACCCGGTCAGGGTGTCGTTCGAGTGCGACCCGATCAGACCGTTGATGTTCGTGAAGGTATCGCCGGCCGCCTCGCCCGTGTTCAAACCCGGGTTGAAGAGCGAAACCGTCACGCCGGACTGGGAATTTATGTAGGAGGCATAGTCGGCGGCGTCCGGCGATTCGGGCATCGCATGATCGCCCGTGCCTCCGTTCAGCGTGTCGGCACCCAGGCCGCCGTTCAGGATGTTGCCGAAAGCGTCGCCAGTCAGCGAATCGTTGAAGTTTGAACCGATCAGGCCCTCGATCGAGTTGAACTGGTCGCCGGTCGCGTCGGTCGTGAACGCACCGCCGCCGCCAGTGACGAGCGAAACCGTGATGGTCGATCCGGCATTGCGGTAGGAAGCGAAGTCAAATCCGCTGCCGCCGTTCAGGGTATCCGCGCTGCCGCCGCCTTCCAGAATGTCGTCACCGGCACCGCCGTTCAGGACGTCTGTGCCGAACTGGCCGAAGAAATTGTCGAACCCGGCGCCACCGTTGAAGGTGTCGGCGCCATTGCCGCCGTTGATCCCTCCGACGCCCGTGAAGGTATCGGTTGCCGTGTTGCTGCCGTAAGTGGCAACCACGATTCCCGATCCCTGCCCGTTCAGGGTGACGGTGATCCCTCCCGTCGCATTGAAGTAGTCCAGGTAGGTATTGCCGTTGCCGATCACCAGGTCGGCGCCGCCCTGCCCCTCGAAGCGGTTGAAATTGCCGTTGGAGCCCGCGTTCGTGCTCAGGTTGGAGAAGCCGGTGGCATCGAACCTGTCGTCCAACTCCGAACCGCGAATACGTTCGATCGAGTCCAGCGTGTCGGTGCCGATGTTAGATCCCGGCACCCGGCCGGTGACGATGCCGGCCGCCAGCTGCACGTCGATGGCCATGCGGGTGGCGCCGTCGTATTCGACCATATCCGTGCCGCCGCCGCCGTGGAACACATCGTCACCGCCTTCGAAGCCGTCGAAGATCTCGGCATTGTTCGTGCCCCAGAACACGTCGTTGTAGAGCGATCCGACGAACCGGCCGACGTTGGTGAGCGAGTCCGTTCCTACGCCGCCGCCCGTCGCCGTACCCGTGTAGGTGTTGCCCACCAGGCTGAGGGTAACCGTCACGCCGCTCGTGGCGTCGGAATACGAAGCATCCGTGCTGCCGTTGCCGATGATCGTGTCGTTTCCGCCGCCGCCGCGGACGAGCTGGTAGCCGCTGAAGTCGCCCACTCGCGACGACAGCGACGAAAAGCCCGTGGCGTCGAACGTGTCGGCCAGGGAGGTGCCGTAGACGGCCTCGATGTTCCAGATCTGGTCGGTGTCGATGATGCCGGCCTGGCCCGTGACGGTGCCCGCCAGCCAGTTGACCGAGATACCGCTCGACAGCCCCGTCACCGGACTATAGTCGACCCGGTCGACGGAACCATCGAACCCGCTCGTCGTCGAGTTGCCGTAGAACGTATCGTTGCCCGCACCCCCGAAGAGAATGTCGGCGCCGGAGCTGCCGTACAAGAAGTTGTTGCCCGAGTCGCCGATCAGGAGATCGGCAAACGTCGAGCCGCTGAGATTCTCGATCGAGATGAAGATATCGCCCGCGGCATCCCCGGTATTGGTGTAGGGCGCGGAGGTGTTGAGCGTTGCCGTAACGCCCGAAGAGGCATTCTGATAAGACACCGTGTCGATGCCGGCGCCGCCGTCAAGCTGGTCGGCACCGCCTTGTCCGCGCAGGACGTTGTTACCGCCATCGCCGATCAGGATGTCATTGAGCGCCGAGCCGGAAAGGCCCTCGATGGACGTGTAGGTATCACCCGCCGCCTCGCCGGTATTGGCCGACGGGTTGGCCAGGGACGCCGTCACGCCTGCGGTGGCATTTCCGTAGGCGGCAACGTCGAAGCCCAGGCCGCCATCCAGCTGGTCGGCGCCAAGGCCGCCAAGCAGCCAGTTGTCTCCACCATTACCGGTGAGGACGTCGGCGAACGCGGAGCCGGTGAGACCCTCGATGTTGGCGTAGGTATCGCCCGCCGCTTCGCCGGTATTGCTCGCCGAATTGGCAAGCGACGCGGTGACGCCCGTCGTGGCATTGAAGTAGGAGGCATAGTCGAATCCCCCGCCGCCGTCGATCTGATCCGCCCCGAGGTTTCCTTGGAATGTGTTGTCGAAGGCATCGCCGATCAAGATGTCGTCGAAATTCGAACCCGAGAGAGACTCGATCGAGATATAGGTATCACCCGCCGCTTCTCCCGTATTAACGGTCGAGTTGGCCAGCGAAGCGGTGATGCCCATCGTCGAGCCAGCGTAGCTGGCATAATCGGCGCCAGCGCCACCATTGAGCACGTCCGCCCCGAGACCGCCACGCAAGGTGTTGGCTCCGGCGTCGCCGATCAGCGTGTCGTTGAAGGCAGAGCCTGAAATTCGCTCGATCGAGACATAGGTATCGCCCGCCGCCTCGCCCGTATTCACGCTCGGATTGGCGAGAGAGACTGTCAGTCCGGCGGTGGCAAATTCGTAGCTGGCATAGTCCGCCCCTGCGCCGCCGTTGAGGACGTCCGCACCTTCCCTGCCCACGAGCCAATTGTCGCCTGCATCGCCGGTCAGATTGTCATCGAACTTCGACCCGCCGAGCCCCTCGATGGAGACATAGGTGTCTCCGGCTGCGTCGCCGGTGTTGCTGCCAGGATTGATCAGCGAGGCAGTCACGCCTACGCCCGCCGTATAATACGACGCATAGTCGAAGCCCGCGCCGCCATCCATCGCGTCGGCACCCGCGCCTCCCCGCAGGGTATTGTCGCTTGCGTTGCCGATCAGTGTGTCGTTGAAGGCGGAACCTTCGAGGCGCTCGATCCCGATATACGTGTCGCCCACCGCTTCGCCGGTATTCACCGACGGATTGGCGAGCGATACCGTGAGGCCGGCGGTCGCGTTGCGATACGAGGCATAGTCCCCGCTACCGACGCCTCCGTTCAGAACGTCGGCCCCGAGGCCGCCGATTAGGACGTCGTCACCACCGCCGCCGATCAGGGTGTCGTTACCGCCGAGTCCGCTCAACGTGTCAGCCGCATCGCCGCCGGTGATCGTGTTGGCGAGGTCGTTGCCGGTTCCCGTGAAGGAGCCGGTGCCGATGAATTTCAGGTTGCTCGTGAACGCATCCAGCGTATAGCTCGACAGCGCCGTCTCGATGGTGCCGCCTCCCTCGCTCTGAACCTCGTCGATACCCTTACCCGCCAGCGCAGCATTTTCGGCTGGCGTCAGTGTGGCGAGGTTCGCCGAGGTGTCCCTCAGGATGACATAATCGGCTGCCGTAAGCGTCACCGCGCCCAGTGCGCGATACTGTGCGACCGTCAGGGTCAATGCATCGTTGATCGCGTTGATCGCATCGATGCCCCTACCCGCCAGGCCGGAGAGCTGCGATGGCGTCAGCGCGGCGATATTCGCGCCCGTGTCGGCGAGCGTCACCACGTCGGCCGCCGTAAACTGGACGGTCCCGAGGGCCTGAACCTGCGCCGCGGTCAACGAAAGCGTGTTGTTCGTCGAATCAATCCTGTCGACGCCCTTGGCCGCCAATGCGGCAAACTGCGCGGCTGAGTAGCCCTGCAGATTGGCCGCAGTGTCGGTGACCGTCACATTGCTGGCACTGGTCAGCTCGACCGCACCGAGTGCTTGCACTTTTGCTAATGTCAGCGATAGCGCGCCCAGAGCATCGATCTTGTCGACACCCTTCCCCGCCAGCGCCGAAAGCTGCGCGGTTGACAGCAACTCAATGTTTCCGGCGGAATCTCGCAGCGTCACCATGTCGGCGGTGGTCAGCGCTACGTTCCCCACACTCTGGTACTGCGTAACTGTCAATGACAGCACGTCATCAGTTGCATCAATTCTGTCGACTCCTAAGCCGGGGAGTCGCGCCAGATAGAGCGACGAGCCGATATTCTCACCTGTATCAGCGAGCGTCACCATGTCGGCAGCCGTCAGCATGCCCTCCGAAACCCGGTCGGCCTGCGCCATCGTCAGAGACAAGACGTTGTCGGTCGCGTCGATCTTTCCGATATTCCTTTGGGAGAACGCCTGAAAATCCGTCACCGACAAAGCTGCGATATTGGCGCCGGTGTCACGCAGGATCACATCAAAATCGCTGGCCAGGCGTATATTGCCCAGAGCGCCATACTGAGCAGCGGTCACGACCAGAGACGCATTAGTCGCATACAGGTCATCGAAGCCCGCGGCCGCGAGGCTGGCGATTTGCGCGGGCGTGAGCGCCGCGATCTGCGCAGCCGTGTCCTTCAGAACGGCCTGGTCGTTGGGCGTCAGCGTCACGGTACCCAGTGCCAGTGCCTGCGCTTTGTTCAGCCGAATTTGACCGCCAGTCGAGTCCAGATGATCGACGCCACTGGCTGCGAGCGCGCTGAGTTGCGTCGACGTCAAAGCCGACAACTCGTCACCCGTGCCGGTTACTGTCACGACATCCGCGGCCGTCAGGGTCACACCCCCTAAAGCCTGAAACTGAGAAACTGAAAGTGACAGGACATTGTCGGTCGCATCGATCCTATCGATGCCCTTGCCGGCAAGCGCCGCAATGGCCGAAGCGGAAAGCGCGCCGATGTTCGCGCCCGTATCGGCCAGCGTCACCACGTCGGCGGCAACCAGCACCACCGTGCCGAGAGCCTGATACTGCGCCAGCGTCAACGACAGCACGTCGTCGGTGGCGTCGATCCTGTCGATGCCCTTGCCGGCAAGAGCTGCGATGGCCGCAGCGGACAACGCGCCGATGCTCGCGCCCGTATCGGCGAGCGTCACCATATCGGCCGCGGTCAGCATGCCGGCGGGAACTTCAGCAGCCCGCGCCACCGTCAGCACCAGGACGTCGTCCGTCGCGTCGATCTTGTCGACGCCTTTGGAGACGAGCGACTGGAAGGCCGTCACCGGCAAGGCCGCGATATTGGCTCCGGTGTCGCGCAACGTAACGGTGTCGCCCGCCGTGAGCAGGACGCTGCCCAAGCCGAGATACTGGGCGACGCTCAGCACCAGCCCGTCGTTGCTGGCATCGATCCGATCGATGCCAGCCGTCGCCATCGCGGCGAACTGTACCGCCGTGAGTCCAGCCAGCGCAGCGCCCGTATCTGCCAGCACGACGAGGTCGCCCGCCGCCAGCTTGGCGGTCCCCAGTGCCACGAACTGCGCGGCGCTCAAGGTCAGGACGTCGTCAGTTGCATCGAGCTGGTCCAGGCCCTTTGCCACGAGGCCGCCGATCTGCGACGGCGTAAGCGCCGCGATCTGCGCGCCTGTTGCGGTCATCGTCACGACATCCGCGGCGGCCAAGGTCACGGCACCCAGCGCCAAGACCTGCTCCATCGACAGCGTCAGCGCATTGCTGGTCGAATCGATCCGGTCGATCCCCTTGCCCGCAAGCGCGCCGAGGTCCGAAACCGACAGGCCGCTCAGCACCGCGGACGTGTCGGTCAACGTGACGACATTGGCGGCACCCAGAGCCACCGTGCCCAGCGCCTGCAGCTTTGCCAGGCTGAGGCTCAGGGCATTGTCGGAGACACTGATCCGGTCGACGCCCTTGCCCGCCAGGGCAGCCAGTTGGGCGACCGACAGGGCCTCGAGGGCGGCGCCGGTATCCGAGAGTGTGACCATATCGTCGGTCGTCAACACGACGCTGCCCAAGGCGAGGTACTGCGCGACCGAAAACGTCAACTGGCCATTGCTGCTGTCGATCTGGTCGACGCCCTTGCCGGCCAGGGTGGCGATATCCGCCGCCGTCATCGCGCTCAGCGCACCGCCGCCGTCCGAGAGGATCACGACGCTCGCCGGCGTCACCAAGCCCGGCGTGAGGGTCGCAGCCCTCGCGAGGTTGATCGTGAGGGGGTTGTCCTTGACATCGATCTTGTCGACGCCCCTGGCGACGAGCGCCTGGAAGGCCGAAGCCGACAGCGCTCCGATATTGACGCCGGTGTCTCGCAGGGTGACGACGTCGCCGGTGGTCAGCACGATGTTGCCCAGGGCGTTGTACTGCTCGGCGGTCAGGGTCAGGGTACCGTTGGTCGCATCGATCCTGTCGACTCCCTTGATCGAAAGATCGGCGATCTGCGCCGCGGTGAATTCGATCAGCCGGCTGCTGGTATCCGCCACCACGACGACGTCATCGGCTCCGAGCTTGATGGTGCCCAACGCCAGGGCCTGGCCCTTGGTCAGCGTAATCGCATTGTCGGTTGCATCGAGCCTATCGACGCCCTTGGTCGCAAGCTTGCCGATCTCCGCGATCGTCAGCAGTGCGATCTCGGCGCCCGAACCGGCGACCGTTACGACGTCCGCCGCTGTCAGGGTCACACCGCTCAGCGCCATCGCCTGCGCGATCGACAACGCCAGCGAACCGTCGGTGGAATCGAGCTTGTCGACGAAGTTCGCCGCAAGATCGGCGATTTCGACCGGCGAAAGGGTTGCGAGATTCGCCCCCGTATCGGCCAGCGTGACTACGTCCGCCGCCGTGAGCTTCAGCGCTGCGACGACGGCGCGGTACTGCTCCACGGTCAGGGAGAGCGCGTTGTTGGTCGCATCGATCTTGTCGACGCCTGCCGCAGCCGCCGAGATCAGCTCGGCCGCGGTCAGGGTCGCGAGGTTTCCGCCGGTGTCCGCGAGGGTGACGACGTCGCCCGACGTCAGGACGATCGGGCCCAGCGCCCGGAACTGGGCCACGTTGAGGGCCAGTGCATCGTCCGTCGCATCAAGTATGTCGACGCGCGCAGACATGCCGGCGAGCTGGGCCGGCGTGTAGAGTTTGAGGCGGGCGCCGGTGTCGGCCACGGTCACGGCGATATCGCCGGCGATCGACGTGAACTTCGCAAACTGCGCCACGTTCATCCGGACGCTGCCGGTACCGCTCAGATGCACGAATTCGACGCCGGACAAGGCAGGAAAGCGAGTCGTGAAATCGACGGTGCCGCCCATCTCGACGTTCAAGCTGTCCGTTCCGCCGTACAGGTTGAAGGCCGTAACCCGGTTGAACTGCTCGACGCTGACAGTGAGCGTGTTGTCGCCGCTTCCGCCCGCCACCTGCAGCTCCTCGACATTGACGAGGTCGAGCCATGCTCCCGCGTTGTCGGAGATGTCCGCGGTGCCTGCGAACTGAAGGTTCACCTTGTCGGTGCCGCCGCCGCCGTCGAAGGTGCTGAACTGCGCGAACTGGCCGAAATTCAGCGTAACTGTTTCGGAGGCGCTGCCGCCGTTGAACGCTTCGACGCCCGCAATCGAAGCAGAAGACAAGTCAATCGTCGTCGTCGTCGCGTAGAGGTGCAGCGTATCGACGCCTTCTCCTCCCACGATGCTGACGCCCGCTCCCCGGTCCACGAAAAACTGATCGTCGCCGTCGCCGCCGAGCAGGGTCTTGGTGCCACCACCGTCCGCGGTCAGGGTGTCATTGCCGGCACCGCCATCCGCCGTACTCGTTCCGGTGCCGTTGATTCGCAGCGTATCATCGCCGCCGTTGCCGTTCAGTGTGTCGTTTCCGCCGTTGCCGATCGCGGTGTCATTGGCCTCGGTGCCGTTGAAGGTGTCATTCGCCGAAGTGCCGGTGAAGTTTGCCATTTGCCGCGTGCTCCCAGGTACAGTCGCCACACACTAAAACAGGCCGCGCCGGGCGGCCCGAGGTCGTTCGCCATCGGGATTTAAGGTAGCGTTTTGCGGTTGGCAGTTTCCTGCCCCAAATGGATGAGACGCCCTCCCCGGCGTTCGTCACATTTCCCAAGTACGCGACGCCAAGCCCCCCATTTCCCACTTACAATCCAGCCGGGAGTTAAGGGACAAAACGATCGCTTGTAAATTGGGAACTGCACTCAACTCACGGCAAGTTAGCCGCAATTCCGTCATATCCCGTACACAACCCAGCGTTTTGGGCCATTTGTGCTGGCTGCGACTCAAGCGGATGCGCTCAGTGGTTGCAGGGACAAGCTGCGCGACCGACGATGCGAAATTCACAGAATGTGCAATGGTGCGGGAACTGAACGTCAGGACCCGTGGCGAAAGCCCCGCTGGGGCTTTCGCGATATCATGCTGACGATGAAGGCTAGAAGCCCAGCGCCTTTGCCTGGACGACGCCCTCGATGCCGCCGATCTTGCCCATCAGCTCAGGCGAGAGCGGCTGGTCGACCTGGACCAGCGCGATGGCCGATCCGCCCGGCTTGTCGCGACCGAGGTGGAACGTCGCGATGTTGACCTTGTTCTCTCCCAGCAGCGTGCCCAGGCGGCCGATGAAGCCCGGCTTGTCGTCGTTGGTCATGTAGAGCATATGCGGCGCGAACTCGGCGTCGATCTCGATGCCCTTGATCTCGACGATGCGCGGGTGCTTGCCGCCGAACAGCGTGCCCGTGACCGAGCGCGTGTACTTCTCGGTCGTGACCGAGAGGCGGATCATCGAATTGTAGTCGGTCTCGCGCTCGTGCTTGACCTCGGCCACCTCGACGCCGCGCTCGCGGGCGATCACCGGCGCGTTGACCATGTTGACCGAGGCGAGCTGCGGGCGCAGCACGCCCATCAGCGCCACCTGGGTGAGCGGCTTGACGTTGAGCTTCGCCACCTGGCCCTCGTACTCGATCGAGACGGCCTTGATGTCGGTGTCGGTGAGCTGGCCCGCGAACGAACCCAGCTTCTCGGCCAGGTCGAGATACGGCGCCAGCTTGGGCGCGTCCTCGGCCGAGACGTTCGGCATGTTGAGCGAGTTGGTGACCGCACCGGTCAGCAGGTAGTCGGCCATCTGCTCGGCGACCTGCAGCGCCACGTTCTCCTGCGCTTCGACCGTCGAGGCGCCGAGATGCGGCGTGCAGACGAGGTTCGGCGCGCCGAACAGCACGTTGGTCTTGGCCGGCTCCTCGACGAACACGTCGAAGCCCGCACCCGCGATATGGCCCGAGACCAGCAGGTCGCGCACGGCCAGCTCGTCGACCAGGCCGCCGCGCGCGCAGTTGACGATGCGCACGCCCTTCTTGGTCTTCATCAGGTTGGCGCGCGACAGGATGTTCTTGGTCTGCTCGGTAAGCGGCGTGTGCACCGTGATGAAGTCTGCGCGGGCCAGCACCTGCTCCAGGGTCGCCTTCTCGACGCCCAGTTCGGTGGCGCGCTGGTCGCTCAGGAACGGGTCATAGGCCACGACGCGCATCTTGAGGCCAATGGCGCGCTCCGCGACGATCGAGCCGATATTGCCGCATCCGATCAGGCCCAGCGTCTTGAAGCTGAGCTCGGTGCCCATGAACTTGTTCTTCTCCCACTTGCCGGCCTGGGTGCTGGTATTGGCCTCCGGCACCTGGCGGGCGACGGCGAACATCAGCGCGATGGCGTGCTCGGCGGTGGTGATGGCGTTGCCGAACGGCGTGTTCATCACGACGACGCCATGCGCGGTAGCGGCCTTGATGTCGACATTGTCGACGCCGATGCCGGCGCGGCCCACGACCTTCAGCTTCTTGGCCTCGGCCAGCACTTCGGCCGTGACCTTGGTGGCCGAGCGGATCGCCAGGCCGTCGTAGTTGCCGATGATCGCGCGCAGCTCGGCGGGCTTCAGGCCCGGCTTGAAATCGACGTCGCAACCACGCTCCGAGAAGATCTCGACAGAACGCGGGGACAGCTCATCGGAAATGAGAACCTTGGGCTTTGCCATTACAAAAACTCCTCAAGTCAGGGGAGCGCGCCACTCCAGTGGCGCACGATGCGCTAGAGCGCCACTTCGGGCGGAGTAACCTCCGCCCTTAAGTGGCGCGCTCCAATGAAGGATCAGGCGGCCTTGGCGCCGAACTCGCGCTCGATCTCGACGTAGGCCCAGTCGAGCCACGGCAGCAGCGCTTCGAGGTCGGCCTTCTCGACCGTCGCACCGCACCAGATGCGCAGGCCCGGCGGGGCGTCGCGGTACGAGCCAACGTCGTAGCCCGCCTTCTCGGTCTCGAGCAGGTCGCCCATCTTCTTCGCCGCCGCAGCCTGCTTGTCGGCCGGCAGCGCGGTGAACCACGGCGCCTTGATCACCAGGCACACCGAAGTGTTGGAGCGGATCGCCTTGTCGGCCGCCAGGAAGGCCGCCCACGGGCGGGATTCGACAAATTTCTCGAGCACGCCGAGATTGCCCTCGGAGCGGGCCATCAGGCCCTTCAGTCCGCCGACGCCCTCGCCCCACTTCAGGCCGTCGATCGCGTCCTCGATGCAGAGCAGCGAGGGCGTGTTGATCGTGTCGCCCTTGAAGATCGCCTCGGAGAACTTGCCGCCCGAGGTGAGGCGGAAGATCTTCGGCATCGGCCAGGCCGGCGTGTAGCTTTCGAGCCGCTGGATGGCCCGCGGTGACAGCACGAGCATGCCGTGCGCACCCTCGCCGCCCATGACCTTCTGCCAGGACCAGGTGACGACATCGAGCTTGGCCCACGGCAGGTCCATGGCGAACACGGCCGAGGTCGCGTCGCAGATCGCGAGGCCTTCGCGGTCGCCGGCGATCCAGTCGCCGTTGGGAACCTTCACGCCGGACGTCGTGCCGTTCCAGGTGAAGACGACGTCGTGCGTCCAGTCGACCGCCTTGAGGTCCGCGATCTGGCCATAGGGCGCCTTGAGCGTGCGGGTGTCCTTGAGCTTGAGCTGCTTCACCACGTCGGTGACCCAGCCTTCGCCGAAGCTTTCCCAGGTCAGCATGTCGACCGGGCGCGCGCCCAGCAGCGACCACAGCGCCATTTCGACGGCGCCGGTATCGGATGCGGGAACGATGGCAATGCGATGGTCGGCGGGAATGCCCAGGATCGCGCGCGTGCGATCGACCGCTTCGACAATCTTCTTCTTGCCGAGCTTCGAACGATGGGACCGCCCGACGGCGGCATCTTTGAGAACTTCCGGTGTCCAACCCGGACGCTTGGCGCAGGGGCCCGAAGAAAAATCGGGACGCGCAGGACGCAGAGACGGCTTCGTCATTGTCAGTTCTCCCTTACAGAAGAAATGCACTCCGGTGGGGGAGCGTGGCCCGCGGCCGATATACGGGCCGACGGATGCGGCGTCAATGTGGAGAGTTTGTCGCGCTGCGGTTCAGCGGCGCTGCAGCTCGTAATAGGTTCCGGCGATCGGATCCTTGAACGCCTCCGTTGCGCGGAAGCCGTCATGCAGCATTCGATAGATCGCATCGGTGCGGCCGGCAGCGGCGACGGTGCCGAGATAGGCCGCCAGCACATCGGGCGGCCATGACCACATGTCGGAGATGACGACGCGATAGCCGCGGTCGAGCGCGAGATCGATGTCGCGCTTCAGCGCGGCGGCATGCTCGGCAGCCGTCCAGCCGGGATGGCGGATCGCGCCGGCATTGACGGCGATCCATTTGAACTTCGGATCGGCAGACGGCGCCGGCGGGATCGCGACCTTGTTGTCCCAATCCCAGGTGCGGCTCCACAGTGCGTACTTCCAGGTCGTGACCGATTCGTAGCCGAAATAGAGGAAGACCGTGGAGTCCGGCGGAAAGCGCTTCTCCAGCGCCGCCGTCGCCGCAAGCCAGCGCGTATCGTCGCCGCGCCACTTCGCGAGCGCCGGGACGTTCCATGCAAACGGCGCGAACGACAGGACCGCGAGCACGGTCGCCACAGCGCGCCGCGACGACAGCGCCGCCGCGAGCAACAGCGCCCAGGCCACCGTCAGCCACGGCATGACGTTGAGCTGCATCTGCGGGTCCTGTGGCTGGGAATAGAAGTTCAGGACCTGCCCTGCTCCCAGCGTGCCGAAGAAGACGATGGCGACGCTGCGCAAGCGCGGCTCATCTCGGCGAGGCCACAGCACGATCGCGCTCGCAACGAAGATCGCGGCCTGCACGAGTACGGAGAGCGACAGCGGCAACAAGGCCTCGCGCGCCGAGCGCGGATCGACGAAGCCGCCGACCAGCAGCAGGTAGTTGCCGACGCCGGACAGCATCATCCAGGCCTTGTCCCACGTGACGCCGGCCCAGCCGGTGGCCACGCCCTTCCCGGTCCACAGGATGTCGTGCAGCCCGATCGCGCCGTTGTGGCCCTCCCACAGAAGCTGGACGATGCCCGACGTGGCGAGGATCGAGACCAGCAGCACGAGAACATGGCCGAGACGCTGCCGCACCGGCTCCGGCGCGGCCAGCAGCGCCAGCACGAGCGGCGGCAGGGTCGGGAACATCAGCCGCCATTCGATCAGCCACCCCAGGGTGAACAGCACGCCGACGAGGGCGATGCGCTTCCAGGTCGGCCGGTCGAACCAGAGGCCGGCCAACGCCATTGCGGCGAGGACGAACACATAGCCCGGCATGATGTCCTCGCTGATGACCGACAGCAGCAGGACGAAGCCGCATCCGAGATGGAAGACCGACGCCAGCGCGGCGACAGCAGCCCTACCCGTCAGGCGATGCACGAAGGCGTAGACCACGACCGTGCCGAGGCTCGCCCAGAAGGCATTGAGATAGGCGAACTGCTTCCACGGCACGCCGCGCAGGATGCCCAGCGCATCGAGAAGCCGGGCGCTAACGCCATAGAGCGGGAAGAACAGATAGTTCGACGGGTCGAGCCGCGCGGTCGACGGGCTGGCGATCCAAGGCTCAGCCTGGATGCTCTTGTACATCCCGTTCGAACTGATGATGTGGACGTTCTGCAGCCAGCCGATCAGGCCGCACAGCACGGCCAGCGACAATACGAACGCCAGCAGAAGCTGCCAGGCTGGCGCCGTCCTCGTCACTAGTGCTTGCGACCGACCAGGGTCACGACGCCTTCGGGCCCGAACGTCTCGGTATGCAGACAGCCGCGCGCCATGGTGAAGACCTCGCCGGGGCGGAAGGTCTGCGTCCGGCCATCCCAGGCGAGCGTGATCGCTCCGTCGATCACCATCGCCTTCACATCGTAGGGATGGCTGTGCTCGGCATTGTGCTTCGGCCCCTGCGTCGTGCCGTTGGCGATCTCGTCGTAGCCTTCACTTTTCAGCTCGGCCTCGAAAACCTGTCGGTCCATCCATCCCTCCTCAGGCCGCTTTGCGGGCCGTGACCGCATACTGCGCGCCCATCGGCAGCCACGCCAGCAGGGGATCGATGCCCCGGAGGAAGGCCAGGCCGGGCGGCATGAACATGAGGTAGTCGGTGTCGAGATCGTAACGTGCGGCATCGAGCAGCCCATGCCGGACCTCGCTCGCGTCGAGCAGGATGGCGTTCCGGTCGATCGGGGTTCGGGCGATGACATAGGGGACCAGAGGATTGCGCGGATTGTGCTCGAAGACATAGAGCCGGCCGCCGGGCTTCAGCACGCGACCGAGCTCGGCATAGACCGCCGGCCGGTCCGCGACCGGCACGTGATGCAGCACGGCGCTGATCATGGCGATGTCGAAGCTTGCGTCGGCAAAGGGCGTGCTTGCACCCTGCTGCGGCGCCAGCGCCGGCGGCTCGCCCAGTTCGCGCGGCCAGCGCTTCTCGACCTGGCGCAACATGCCGGTCGAGATGTCACAGCCGGTGAACGATCCCTTGGCGCCGAGCCCGATCAGGACGCGCATCAGGCTGCCAACACCGCAGCCATAGTCGAGCACGGACAGTCCACCGATGCGCAGCGCCGGTTCGCGCCGCAGCAGCCAGCGCGCCTTCACGGCGATGAACTGGTCGGGCGAACTGCCCATCATGCGCTTGATCGGATTGTCGAGACCGCCCTCGTACTCGGCCGCGTAGTCGTCGAACTCCGCCGGCTCGCCCGACCAGGATTGCGGATCGGGCGCGCTCACTTCGGCGCCTCGATCTGGCCACCGACGATGTCGCGGATCATGAACAGCGGCCGTCCCTTGCTCTGGTCGTAGAGGCGGCCGAGATAGGCGCCGATCACACCCAGCATCAGGAACTGCATGCCGCCCAGCAGGCCGACCGCGGCCATCAGCGACGTCCAGCCCGGCATCGTGTGACCGCCCCACCAGCCCACGATCGAGTAGATGAAGAAGCCGAAGCCCAATGCCGCCATGATCCAGCCGATGGTCATCGAGGCCATCAGCGGCACGACGGAGAAAGAAGTGATCGCGTCGGCGGCGAAGCGGACCATCTTGCCGATCGGATATTTGCTCTCGCCGGCCACCCGCGCGTGGCGGTCGTAGACCAGCGGCACCTGGCGGCCGCCGATCCACGCCACCATGCCGCGAATGAACCGGTGGCGCTCGGGCATGGCGAGCAGCAGGTCGAGCACGCGCCGCGTCACGAGACGGAAGTCGCCGGCATCGGCCGGTATTTGCACGTCGGTCAGGCGCGCGATCAGGCGATAGAAGGCGGCGGCCGTGGCGCGCTTGAACAGGCTCTCGCCTTCGCGCTGGCGCCGCTGGCCGTAAACCACGTCGGCGCCCTGGTCGACGAGGGCGATCATGTCGGGCAGCAGCTCGGGCGGATCCTGCAGGTCGGCGTCGATGATCAGGATGCGCTCGCCCCGACACACCGAAAGCCCGGCGGTGAGCGCGAGCTGATGGCCGTGGTTGCGCATCAGGCGCACGGCGACGATCCGCTGGTCGCGGCCCGCCGCTTCCGCCAGTAGATCCCAGGTGCGATCGCGCGACCCGTCGTCGACAAGCACGATTTCGCTGGTACCGCCGATCCCGTCCAGGACGGCGCCGACCCGGCGCAGGAACTCGGGCAGCGCGTCCTGCTCGTTGTAGCAGGGCGCAACGACGGAAATGGCCGGACGTAAGGCGGGACTCATTGCGGCAGCAATAACCCATGCGCGGTGGGAAAACGAGCCGCCCCCTCTCCGCGCCTCCCCTGTCTCCCCATTGTCAGCACAATGGGCTATCAAGCGGCACCATGAGCTCCAACGACAATGACCATCGTGGCCTGCTCCCGGCAGGACTGGCCGACCTGCTGCCTCCCGACGCGGCGCGTGAAGCGCGCGCCATCGACGTCGCCATCGAGCGTTTCGCCGCCTTCGGCTACGAGCGGGTGAAGCCGCCGCTGGTCGAATTCGAGGAATCCCTGCTCGGCGGACCGGGCGCCGCGCTCGCACCACAGACCTTCCGCCTCATGGACCCGGTCTCGCAGCGCATGATGGGCGTGCGCCCCGACATGACGGTCCAGGTCGCGCGCATCGCCGTGACACGCCTGAAGCACGAGCCGCGGCCGCTGCGCCTGTCCTACGGCGGCAACGTGATCCGTGTCCGCGGCAGCGCCCTGAAGCCCGAGCGCCAGTTCGCGCAGGTCGGCACCGAGCTGATCGGCGTCGACAGCGCCGGGGCCGACGCCGAGGCCGTCCTGCTGGCGGTCGATGCGCTGCGGGCGATCGGCGTGTCCGGGCTGACGGTCGACCTCAACCTGCCTACGCTGGTTGCCGCCGTCGCGAGCGGCGTCAACCAGCCCGACGAGGCGATGAGCCGCCTGCGCCGGGCGCTCGACCGCAAGGACGAAGGCGGTATTGCCAAGGCCGGCGTCGACAAGAATGCAGCCGACCTTTTCGTTGGCCTCCTGCGCGCCGCCGGCCCTGCCGACAAGGGCCTCGCGGAGCTCGGCAAGCTCAAGCTGCCGGAAGCGGCCGAGGCCGAAGCCGCCCGCCTTGCCGAGGTCGTGAAACTCGTCGCCGCGGCCGAAGAGGGCCTGCCGCTTACCATCGATCCCGTCGAGTATCGCGGGCTGGAATACCAGACCGGCGTCTCCTTCTCGGTCTTCGCGCTCAAGGGCCGCGAGGAATTGGCACGCGGCGGGCGCTATTCCGCGGGCTACCCCGAGGACGGCGTCAGCGAATCGGCGACCGGGTTCACCGTCTACATGGACGCCGTACTGGCCGCCTCCGAAGCGCCGCCCGAGCGGCCGCGCCTCTATGTCGAGATGGGCATGCGGTGGGACGATGCCGCGATCTGGCAGGCGAAGGGCTACGCCGTCGTGCGCGCAGTCGTCGCAGCGCCCGAGCCGCGGGCCGAGGCCAAGCGCCTGCGCTGCAGCCATGCCCTGATCGACGGCGAGGCCGTTCCTCTCTGAGGATGCATTTCGCCTCGCTACAGGCGGGGGGAAGTGCTATCCGACATCACGCCTCTCCGGAACCGGCCCCGGGGAGGCGTTTTCGTGTGTGAAGGGAACCGGCCGAAGGAAACAGGCAATGGCCAACGTGGCAGTGATCGGCGCCCAGTGGGGCGACGAAGGCAAAGGCAAGATCGTCGACTGGCTGAGCGAACGCGCCGAGGTCGTGGTGCGCTTCCAAGGCGGTCATAATGCCGGCCATACGCTGGTCATCGGCAACCAGACCTACAAGCTGGCGCTGCTGCCGTCGGGCGTGGTGCGCGAGGGCAAGCTCTCGATCATCGGCAACGGCGTCGTGGTCGATCCCTGGCACTTCCTCGAGGAAGTGAAGAAGGTCACCGCGCAGGGCCTTTCGGTCACGCCGGAGAGCCTGAAGATCGCCAACCATGCCGTGCTGATCCTGCCGCTGCATCGCGACCTCGACGGCTGGCGTGAAGACGCGCCCGGCGTCATCAAGATCGGCACGACGCGTCGTGGCATCGGCCCGGCCTATGAAGACAAGGTCGGCCGTCGCGCCATCCGCGTCGGCGATCTCGCCGAGCCGGACATGCTGCCGCTCAAGGTCAACACGCTGCTGGCGCACCACAATGCGCTGCGCCAGGGACTGGGCCAGCCGATGATCGACCCCGCCAGGCTGACCGCCGAGCTGCTCGAGCTGGCGCCGAAGATCCTGCCTTTCGCGGAGGATGTCTGGGAGCGGCTCGACGGGCTGCGCGCCGCCGGCAAGCGCATCCTGTTCGAGGGCGCGCAGGCCACCATGCTCGACATCGACCATGGCACCTACCCCTACGTCACCTCCTCCAACACCGTGGCGGCGCAGGCGATGATCGGCAGCGGCATGGGCAATGGCGCGGTCGGCTACGTGCTGGGCATCGCCAAGGCCTACACGACGCGTGTCGGCGACGGTCCCTTCCCCACCGAACTGACCGACGAGATCGGCCAGGGCCTGGGCGATCGCGGCAAGGAGTTCGGCACCAACACCGGCCGCCGCCGGCGCTGCGGCTGGTTCGATGCCGTGATGGTGCGCCAGGCGGTGAAGCTGAACGGCATCGACGGCATCGCGCTGACCAAGCTCGACGTGCTCGACGGCGAGAAGATCATCAAGGTCTGCGTCGGCTACGAGCTCGACGGCAAGCGCATCGAGCGCTTCCCCTTCACCATGGGCGCGCAGGCCAAGCTGAAGCCGATCTGGGAAGAGTTCGAGGGCTGGAGCGAGAGCACCCAGGGTGCGCGCTCCTTCGCCGAGCTGCCGGCGACCTGCATCAAGTACGTGCGCCGCGTCGAGGAGCTGGTCGGCTGCCCGGTGGCGCTGCTCAGCACCAGCCCGCAGCGCGAGGACACGATCCTGATGACCGATCCGTTCCGCGACTGATCGTGGAATACGTCAACGAACTGCTGGCCCGCGCCAATCTGGGGCCATGGGAAAGCTGGAGCATGCAATACCGCGTGCTCGGGGTGGTCGTCGGTTTGCTCGTCGGCTACTGGGCGCTGCAGATGCTCCTGCCGGTGGTATTGCGCGTCCTGCGGCCCTTCATCTTCCTCGCGGTCATCCTGGGCGCCGTCTGGGCCCTCTTCCCGGCCGAGGTCTGCTCGCTCGAGATGCTGTCCAAGATCCCGAAGCTCTGCGCCCGTTGACGCGCTTTCACCACGTCATCCGGAATCCGTCGGTGACGTAGATGCCGAGCTGGTACGGGTTGTTGGTGCCGTTGGGTGTGACCAAACCCAGGGGAATACTGACGGGCGACGGCGCCTGGGCATGGACCGAGACGGCCATGCCGCAGCCCAGCGCAAGGACAGCCAATGCCGCCGGCACGAAGACAGTTCTCATTCTTCCCCACTCCCCGGGGCGGACGTTACAGTCGAACTGTCAGACGCGACAATCCGGCAACTTACCAAATTGGGTCAAGCCGTGTCGCCCATGACTTGGATTGCGGATTCCTGCCGGGATTGCGAACTACTACTGATCGGTGACACCGCGTGACGCAGATCTCAAAACGACGAACGGTTGCCGGAAAGGGCCGCTCCCAGGCGACGGCCAAGGTCGCGCTCGATGCGGACGCCCACCCCATCGGACGTGTCTCGGCAGAATTCTTCCTGCGCTGCTTCGAGGTGTTCGGCCTGCTGCACGGCGACATCGCGAGCGGCATGATCGTCATCGCACTGTGGCATCACGCTCTCACCGCGACGGATGAGAGCGAGTCGATGAGTATCCGGGAGTTGTCACGCCGGATCGATCTCCCCTTCGAGACGGTGCGCCGTAACGTACACAAGCTCGTGCGCAACGGAATCTGCCTCTCCGGCGACGATGGAATCACCCTGGCCCCGATGGTGCGGCGGGGCGCACGCGCGACCGCGATGCTGCGCAAGATCCATGTCGAAGCCGTGCGCCTGCTCGACGGATTCAGGCGGCTCAAGGTCGGAAACTACAGGCCGCGACCGCTGCAGCCGGCTTCTCGGCGCCTGGACAGCGAGGAGACCGCCATCGTCGTGGCGTCGCTCAACGTGCTGCTCGCCGCCATGAAGGTCCTGCGCGTCTTCTTCGACGGCGACATCGTCTGCGGGCTGGTTTTCACGGCAATGCGGGCCGCCAACGTCAAGCACATCACGAATGCCGGACCGTCGCCTCAGTCCGACGTGCTGCCGGATTCGGACCGGCGCCCGGTCAGCATGTTGGCAATCTCGAACTCGATGGGCCTGCCCTACGAGACTGTCCGGCGGCACGCCGGCAAGCTGGTGAGACAAGGCAAGTGCATACGCGTCGGTCGCGGAGGACTGATGGTGCCGGCGAGCGCATTCCGCAAAATGAATGTCGAGGCGAACGCTGTCCGCCAGCTCGCGCTCGGCTTCCTGGCCGAGTTGCGGGCCGCGGGCGTGAAGATCTGACTCTTCCGACGCCCGCGGCCCGGAAGACTACTTCAGGCTGACCGTCGTCAGGTCGACGAACCAGGACTGGGCCGGCTGGAAACCCTGCACGTTCTTGCTGAAGGCGCGCGGGTTCAGGTCGTGGACGATGTAGAGCCACGGCGGATTGTCGACCAGCCGCTCGTGCGCAACCTTGAAGTTCTCCAGGATGACGGCGTCGTCCGTCGCCTCGGCCAGCGTGGTGAGAGCAGCCTCGAACTTGTCGTCCTTCCACTGCTGGAAGTTCGAGCCGGTCGGCGAGGAATTCGCCGCCGCGAAGTAGCGGAACATCATGCCGACATCGCTCGACGGCGAGCTGACGTTCAGGCCCATCGCACCGTTCAGCGCGGGAGCGTCGGGCAAGGCGCGGCTGGCGTTCAGCAGGACCTGCCACTCGACGGCATCGACCTGGATGTCGACGCCGCAGGCCTGCTTCAGGTTCTCCTGCAGCGCCTCGTTCATCGGCAGCGGCAGCATCTGGCCCGAACCCGAGGTCGAGATCATCACCTTGAAGGAGAGCGGCTTCTGCGGCGTGAAGCCGGCATCGGCCAGCAGCTTCTTGCCCTTCGCGGGATCGAACTTGTACTGGTTCTCGGGCTTGCCGAAGGCGGCATCGGTGGGCTTCAGCCAACCGACCGACGGCTCGGCCGTGCCGTTCAGCATCGCGACGATGGCGTTTCGGTCGATGCAGTAGTTCAGCGCCTGGCGCACGCGGACGTCGGCCAGCGGGCTGTTCTTGGCGGCCATGTTGTAGAACCACGGCCAGACGTGCGGGTATGAATTGGTCGAGATGACATAGCCCGCCTGCTTCAGCGACGGGATGCCGTCCGGCGGCGGCACCTCGATCCAGTCGACGCGACCCGAACGCAGTGCGGCCAGGCGCGTATTGGCCTCGGGGATCGGCATCAGCAGGATCGCATCGACCTTGGCCTTGCGCGCCGGATCCCAATACTCGTCGTTGCGGCCGAGCGACACCGACTGGCGCGGCACGACCTTGGTGATCTTGAACGGCCCGGTGCCAGCGGCACCGGCGGCGCCCACCTTGCCCCAATCCTTGCCGAGTTTATCCCACTGTGTGGGCGAGGACGTGAGGATGTAGGGCACCATCCACGGGAAGTACGATGCGACCTGCGTCGTCGTCAGCGCCACCGTGTAGTCGTCGACCTTCTTCCACGAGGCGAGGATCGGCACGCGCGCGCGCATGATGCCGGTTGCAGCCGGCTCGAACTGGGCGCTGTCCTTGTTGAAGATGCGCTCGAGATTCCAGATCACCGCGTCGGCGTTGAAATCGGTACCGTCATGGAACTTCACGCCCTTCCGGAGATTGAAGATCCAGGTCTTCTTGTCGTCCGGCGCCTGCTTCCAGCTCTCGGCGAGGCCCGGCCGCAGGGTCGCGAGCTGGTCGGACTTCGAGAGGTCGAACAGGATCAGGCCCTCGAAGATCGGGAAGCCGAGGAAGCGCATGCCCTCGAAGCCGTTGTTCGGCATGCCCGTCGTGGTCGGGATGTCCGACGCCGTCATGGCGATGCGGAGCGTCTTCTCCTGGGCCTGCGCCGCGGACAGAGGCAACAAGGATGCGGCGGCCAATGCCACAGCGAGACGGAATCGGCGAAGGCTCATGCATATGCTCCTGAAGACTGCTCCCCAGGTGCGACATGCAATCAGTGGGCCATCAATTCCACGAAGCGGTTGAGATAATCCCGGGCATGCGCCTTATAGTCGGCGCCGGGGATTTGCAGGTGAGCATCCGAAACCATGGCCCACATGGCCTCGCGCAAGGCGCTCGCCGCTTTCATCGCCTGGAAGGACCGGCGCAGATCGACGGAGACCTTGCCCTCGAAATAGGCATCCAGAAGGGCCTCATCCTCGGCCTCGCCGAAGGCGCCGTTCGCGGAAAGATTGGCCAGGTCGAACATAGCCGTTCCAAAGCCGCCATATTCCCAGTCGATCAGCCAGAGACGTTCGCCGTCATCCATCACGTTGCCCGGCAGCAGGTCGTGATGGCCGAACACAATCGGCATCGGCGCCTGAACCGCTTCCAGCGCCCTGTTCGCCTCCAGGTAGCGCGGCACGTCGGCCGCGAACGGACTGCCTGCCGCCACGATCGCGCGCCCGTAGTCACGGATCACGTGGAACACCCAGAAGAAGTTCGGCGGTCCCGTCAGATGCCGGCCCACCTCGCGATGGCATGCCCTGAGGAGAGGCGCCAGACGCTGGATGTTGGCGCGCAGATCCGCCTCGGTGAAGGTCCGTCCCTCGATCAGGCGCATCACCAGGATGCCGGGCTCGGTGTGGACGACCTCGGGCGAGAGGCCGGCGGCATGCGCGGCGATCGAGGCCGCGCGCTCGCGATCGCGAAACACGTGGTGGACGGGAATGTCGTCGCCGCAGCGCACGACGAATTTCTCGCCGGCATCCTCGACGACATAGGAAAGATTGGTCAGGCCGCCCCTCAGGGGCGCCATCGTCACCGGGCGGCGCCAGCATGCCAGCGCCGCGATCCTGCGTTCGAGGTCAGTCACGGGCTTTTCGCATCGCGGCGTGGTCTTCCAACCGTCATGCACTCGATCATTTCACGAGCTACGACGGCACGCTACCCTCCCCGCCTTCTCAAGGAGGAAATGAAATGCCCGACGCACACGTCCCCAACACCATCACCGGCCGCGACGCCTTCCTGCGCGTGTTGAAGGACGAAGGCGTCACCAAGATGTTCGGCAATCCCGGTACGACCGAGCTGCCGATCATGCATGCGCTCTCCTCGGCGCCGGAGATGGGCTATGTGCTCGCCCTCCAGGAGGCCGTCGTGATCGCCATGGCCGACGGCTATGCCCGCGCCTCCGGCAAGCTGGTCTCCTGCAACGTCCACGTGGCCCCCGGCCTCGGCAACGCCATCGGCTCGATCTACACCTCGATGATGTCGGGCACGCCGATGATCGTGACCGCCGGCCAGCAGGAGCAGGGTCACGGGCTGACCGAGCCCCTGCTCTACGCGCCGCTGGTGCCGATCGCGCAGCCCGTCGTGAAGTGGGCCACCGAGGTGAGCCGCATCGAGGACTTGCCGCGCATCCTGCGCCGCGCCGCCAAGGTCGCCCTGACGGCGCCGACCGGCCCGGTGTTCATCTCGCTGCCGGGCGACATCCTGAACAACGAAGCCGCCATCGACATGGGCGACGTCACGCGGGTCGACACGGCGGTGCGTCCGAGCGACGCCGCGCTGGAGCAGCTCGCCAAGCGCCTGCTGTCGGCCAAGAAGCCCGTGATCCTGGCCGGCCACGAGATAGCCACGTCCGACGCCTTCGCCGAGGCGGCCGAGCTGGCCGAGACACTGGGCGCGCCGGTCCTGCAGCAGACCGTGGCCTGGGGCGCCCACTTCCCCTCGGAGCATCCCGCCTATCTCGGTGCCCTGAACCGCGACCAGAAGTATGTGCGCCGCGTCCTCTCCGACTACGACCTGATGCTCTGCGTCGGCGCCGACGTGCTCAAGATGTCGGTGTGGAGCGAGACCGAGCCGCTGCCGGAGACCACCAAGGTGGCGATGATCGGCCTGCGCGACTGGGAGATGGGCAAGAACTTCCCGGCTGAGATCGCGCTGCGCGCCGACGTGAAGGAAACCCTGAAGGCCCTGATCCCGCTCCTGAAGAAGCTGGGCGGCAAGCAGCTCGCCGACCAGGCCAAGGCGTCGCTGGCCGAGATATCGACACGCAACTGGAGCGCCCAGCGTGCCCAGAAGGCCGCCAAGGTGGCGACGCCCACCACCAGCCCGCTGCCGGCGGAATGGGTGATGATGCGTCTCAGCGACAAGCTGCCCAAGGACGCCATCGTCGTCGAGGAAGGCCTCACCAGCACGATGACGCTGCCGAGTTACTTCCCCTTCCGCGACAAGAACAGCTTCTTCGGCAATGTCAGCGGCGGCATCGGCTGGGGCATCGCCGCGGCGGTCGGCGTGCAGATCGCCGAGCCCAAGCGCCGCGTCGTGGCCGTGATCGGCGACGGCAGTGCCATGTACTCGATCTCGGCGCTGTGGAGTGCCGCCAACCAGAAGCTGCCGGTGATCTTCCTGATCACCAACAACGAGGGCTACCAGATCCTCAAGAACCGGCTGAAGCTGTTCCACGGCAACGACACGCCGATCGGCATGGACTTCAACGATCCGCCGATGAACATCGCCAAGATCGCCGAGGGCTTCGGCCTGCCGTCCGAACGCGTCGACACGGCGGAAGGCTTCGACGCCGCCCTCGACCGGGCGCTTGCCCGGACCGACGGACCGACGCTGATCGAGGCGATGGTGAAGAAGGCCTGAGCCAGGGAGGCGCCCATGTCGGCCGTCAGGCACGCTTTCGTCGAGACACGCGGCTTCGCGACCCATGTCGCCGAGACCGGCAGCGGGCCGCCGTTGGTCCTGCTGCACGGCTGGCCGGAATTCTGGGCGACCTGGGAGCCGATGTTCGGGCGGCTGGCCGATCGCTTCCGCCTGATCGCGCCGGACTTCCGCGGCTTCGGCGAAAGCGGCAATCCGACGCCGGGGCCCTCCGATCAGGCCGGCCCCGACGTGCTGGCCGACGATATCGTGGCCCTTCTCGATCGCCTCGGCATCGCCAAGGCGGGTTTCGTCGGCCACGACGTCGGTGCGTTCGTGATGCAGCGGCTGGCGATCCGTCATCCCGACCGGGTCGCCGGCCTGTTCTTCTTCAACTGCGGCACCCATGGCGTCGGGGCGCGCTGGCGCGAGCCCGAGCAGATCAACGAGATCTGGTACCAGACCTTCCATCAGATGCCGTTTGCGCCGTCCATCGTCGGCGCCTCACGCGATTCATGCCGCGCCTACTTCCGGCATTTCCTCACCCACTGGTGTCATCGCAAGGACGCGTTCGACGCCGTGCTCGAGCGCTGGGTCGACAATTTCATGCGCCCCGGCAATCTCCAGGGCGGCTTCAACTGGTACATCTCGCAGAATGCCGGCCGGCTCGCCGTCATGGCCGGAACTGCACCCAAGCCGCCCATGATCACCCAGCCGGCGCGCGTCCTGTGGGGCCGCCACGATCCAGTGCTGAAGTCGGCCTGGATCGATGTGGTCGGAAACTACTTCCAGGACGTGGAAGCCGGCATTGCGGAAGATGCCGGCCACTTCGTTCACTATGAGCAGCCCGACCTCGCCGCCACGGAGATCGCAAAGTTCTTCGAGCGGATCGGTCACCGCTAGAGCCGAAAATCGAAAAGAAATGCAGTCTGCACTCATGGCCGAGGGGGAGCGGAGCGATGTCCGTGCCCCCGACGGCACCCGGCTTGCCGTCTACGAATGGGGAGACCCGTCAGGACCCGAACTCGTGCTGATACACGGGTTCGCGCAGTCTCACCTTTGCTTCGAGCCGCAGGTTCGCAGCGCGCTCGCCAGCCACTGCCGCCTCATCGCTTTCGACATGCGCGGTCACGGCAGTTCCGATCAGCCGGCCGATCCCGCCGCATATCGCGGAAGCCGGGTCTGGGCAGACGATATCGAAGCCGTGCTATCGGCAAAGGGGCTCGCGCGGCCTGTTCTGGTCGGGTGGTCAATGGGGGGACGAATCATCCGCCAGTACCTGATGACCTACGGGGATGGCCGGCTGGGTGGCGTGAACTTCGTCGCTTCGCAGGTGATCGAGCAGCCGCACTTTCGCGGCCCATCGGCCCCCAAACCGCTGCCGGAAGAATTGTCTCTCGCCGGCGAAATCGAAGCGGCCATCGCCTTTCTCGATGGCTGCTACGGCCGCAAGCCCGATGAGCACTCGTTTCGAAAAGCGCTGGCCTACAACATGAAGGTGCCGGCGGCCGTACGCCGGGCGATCGGCGGCTGGTCGACCGACGCCACCGCAACGCGTGCTTCGCTTGCCAAGCTCCAGGTCCCCGTCCTGGTTACGCACGGCCGCGCGGACACCGTCGTGTTGCCGGCCGCCGCGGAAGCGGTCGCATCGGTCGTGGCACATGCAAAACTGTCGTGGTTCGAAGGCTGCGGCCACTCGCCCTTCTGCGAAGATGCCCCGCGCTTCAACCGTGAACTGCTGGCTTTCGTGGCGGCCTGCCAGAGCTGATCGCGGGTCGGCGCCTGTTTGCCTGAGACAAGTGTGATAGGATTCCTGAATGCAACCGGGCCTTCTGGCGTACTATCGCTCAAACGGCAAAGCGACCGATCCCGGCAGGCATGCTCATCTCTATGCCGGTCTGCCGTTGGAGGTTCCAGCGCTCGTCAGGAGCGTCCAGGGGCTCATCGTCGACAAGGACTTTGTCGGCCTCTACGAGCTGGCGCTCGCTGAGCGCGAACGCCTCGGTGAAGTCGACACACGCTATCTCTCGAATATCCTCGAAAGGCTTCTCGCAAAGGATGGGCGGTCGCTCCTGCAGGCACGTGAACCAGCCGCCCGATTAGTCGGCAGTTGCCGTGACTACGCCCTGCTCCTGTGCTCGATGCTCCGCCATCTCGGGATACCGGCGCGGATACGTTTCGGCTTTGCGACCTACTTTTCGAAACAACCGGGCACATACAGTGACCACTGCGTCTGCGAATACTGGAACGATGGCGAGAGGCGCTGGCTGCTCGTCGATCCCAACGTCGATCCGGTCGTCAAATCGAAGGTCGGCATCACGGCCAACGAACTCGACTTGAGCCGTGACGAATTCCTGGTCGCGTCGGACGCCTGGCGACTCGCACGCAACGGCAAGGCGGATCCCGATCGCTTTGGCGTCCCGAGCATCGGCATCCAGGGTCTCTGGTTCATCCGCGGCAGCCTCATGCGGGACCTCGCCGCCCTCAACAAGGTCGAGATGCTTCCCTGGGATTATTGGGGTCTCGCCGACCGGACGCCCATTGACGCATTGCCGCGTGAAGAAATGGCATTCCTCGACGATTTGGCTGCGGCACTCGCGAGTTCGGATGAGCTGGTGGCGATCCAGGCGGCGTATGGCCGTGACGGATTGATCGTGCCCGCGATGATCCGGAGCTTTTCGCCCCTCCACGGCCAAACCGAGATCGAAGTGCACTATTAGCCCGGCTGTATCAGGATCAGGGGCGGGCGCGCTCACGCAGCGGCCGCTCACCATCATCAAACACGGTCTGCAATACATAGCCGGATTTCTCAAAACGAAGGTTCATCTCAATGAAGGCCGTACAGACCGCTGATCTCAGTTCCATCGACAACTATGCCCTGGTCGACCTGCCTGCGCCCCAGCCAGGCGAGGGCGAAGTTCGTATCAAGGTCGCTGCTTGCGGGGTCGGGTTCGTCGACTCTCTGGTTGCGCTCGGCCGGTATCAGGTCAAGCCACCCTTGCCTCATGTACCTGGGTCCGAGATCGGGGGCTTGGTCGATGCGCTGGGGCCAGGAGTCACGGGATTCACACCTGGAGAGCGTGTCCTGGCACAGGTGCGCGGCGGCTTTGCGGAGTACGCGATCGCCTCCGAACGAGCCGTCAGCCGCATACCTGACCGGATGAGCATGAACCAGGCCGCCAGCTTTCGCGTCAACTATGGCACGGCCCTGCACGGCCTTCGCGATCGCGGTTCGCTCAAGGCCGGGGAGACCCTGGTGGTGATCGGCGCTGCCGGTGGAGTCGGCTTGGCTGCCGTGCAGATAGGTCGGTTACTCGGCGCGAACGTCATCGGTGTCGCTTCGACCGAGCAGAAGCGCGCCGTCGTTGCAGAGGCAGGTGCAGGAGCGACCCTCGACCGGACCGTTGAAGGATGGCGGGACCGGTTGAAGGCGGTGTCCCCGAACGGCGTCGACGTCGTCTTCGATCCGGTCAGTGGGCCCTTGCTGCAGCCTGCGTTCCGGTCGCTCGGATGGGGTGGGCGCTACCTCATCATAGGCTTTGCCAGCGGCGACATTCCCGCCCTGCCGGTGAACTTGCCGCTCCTCAAGGGAGCAGCCCTCGTCGGCGTGGACTATCGCCAGTTCGGAGCGGTGTTCGAGGTCGAATCCGCCGCCAGCGCACTCAAGGAACTGCTTGCCTGGGTCGCGGAGGGCGAGCTCGACGTACCGGTCGGCAGAACCTTCCCATTCGGCGAATACCGCGGCGCACTCGAGTATGCGCTCTCCGGTGACGGAACGGGCAAAACCATTCTGGTGGTCGATCCGAGCCTCGCCTGAATCGGGCGTAAAGGCAGCCGCGTGCTAGGTTGCCTTCTCGTGCTTCTTGATGGCCGGCATCAGGCCGGTCGGATCGACCAGTTTGCCGTGCGCCAACATGTTGTGGGCATGGGCGAGATGGTGGAGCGCGAAAGAGGTCTGCATGGCGCCGACGCGGCCCTGTGCGTCCTGAGCGGCGTTGATGGCCTGTTTCACCAGCTTCAACGCAAACAGCGGCTTCTGTGCGATCCGTTCGGCCATCGCGAGACCGAAGGACTCGAGTTCGGCGCGCGGCACGACGTGGTTCACCATGCCGAAGCGATGCGCTTCGGCCGCCTTGATCCAGTCGGCAGTGAACAGGAATTCCTTGGCCTTGCGGATGCCCATCTCCCAGGGGTGGGCAAAGAACTCCGCGCCACCCACTCCCATCGCAACCGAATGGTCGAGGAACTCGGCGTCCTCGGAGCAGACGATGAGGTCGCAGGGCCACATCAGCATCAGCCCGCCGATCATCACCTTGCCGTGGACCAGCGCCAATGTCGGCTTGGGAATATTTCGCCAGCGCTCGCAGAAGCCGAGGTAGATCTCCTGCTCGCGCGCGTACTGGGCCTCGGCGCCGGGCTTGCCGAAGCCGCCCCAGGTACCGACGGTGTCGTGCTTGGACATGTTGCCGTGTCCGTCGACCTCGCGCAGGTCATGCCCTGAGGAGAAATGCGGCCCGTTGGCCGACAACACGATCACCTTCACCCCGTCGTCATGGGCGGCGCGGTCGAAGGCCTCGTTCAGTGCATAGAGGAACGCCGTGTCCTGTGCGTTGCGTGTGTCGGGCCGGTTAAGGACGATCCGGGCGATTCCGCCCGGCAAGGTCTCGTAAAGGATCGGCGACGTCGCCATGGCGAGCTCCCGGATGTTTCCGGGAGCTTACCGTAGGGAGCGTTTCCAGTCGCTCAGCCGCGTGCCGGCTGAGTCGTCGGCCGCCCCGCCGCCTCGACGACCATGTTCTTCATGGCCTTCTGCAGCTTGTCGAAGGCGCGCACTTCGATCTGGCGCACCCGCTCGCGGCTGATGCCGTACTTCGACGACAGGTCCTCGAGCGTCTTGGGCTCGTCGACCAGGCGACGCTCCACGATGATGTGACGCTCGCGGTCGGTGAGCTGCTTCAGGGCCGCGGCCAGCATGCCCTTGCGCTGGCCCAGCTCCTGGCTCTCGCCCAGGCGGGCTTCCTGGTTGGGCGCATCGTCGACCAGCCAGTCCTGCCACTCCATGTCGCCCTCGGCCTTCACCGGGGCGTTGAGCGACGAGTCCGGCGCGGCGAGGCGGCGGTTCATGTTCACCACCTCCTCCTCGGGCACGCCGAGGCGGGTGGCGATCTTTGTCACCTGCTCGGGGCTGAGGTCGCCCTCCTCGATGGCCTGCATCTGGCCCTTGAGCTTGCGCAGGTTGAAGAACAGCTTCTTCTGCGCCGCCGTGGTGCCCATCTTCACGAGCGACCAGCTGTGCAGGATGTATTCCTGGATCGAGGCGCGGATCCACCACATGGCATAGGTGGCCAGGCGGAAGCCGCGATCCGGATCGAACCGCTTCACCGCCTGCATCATGCCGACGTTGCCCTCGGAAATGAGCTCGGCGACCGGCAGGCCGTAACCGCGGTAGCCCATGGCGATTTTGGCGACGAGGCGCAGGTGGCTGGTGACGAGCCGGTGGGCGGCTTTCGAGTCACCATGCTCCCGCCAGCGCTTGGCCAGCATGAATTCTTCCTGGGGCTCCAGCAGGGGAAACTTCCGGATGTCCGACAGGTAACGGCTGAGATTGCCCTCCGGCGTCAGGGATGACGGCAGGGAGGGAAGGTTTGCGGTGGCTACACTCATGGCTACTCCCCCTTTCATACGCGGGACTGCCGGTGAACGAGCATTTAGCACTCTCGTCCCCCGACTGCTAAATCCGACTGTAGAAGTCGGAATGGCCCCGGGTCAATATAAATCCTAGCAATTCCCTCGGGTATTGAGGGCTTTACTTAACGCTGTTCAGTGTTCCCACCAACTTCCTGAAATCTTCGGGCAATTCTGTGGCAAACCGCATGTCCTCCCCTGTCTTTGGGTGTTGGAAAGCGAGCACAGATGCGTGAAGTGCCTGCCTTGGGAAGCTTCTCAACGCCTCCGGGGCAGCACCGTTGCGGGATTTGCGGCCATAGACCGGGTCCCCGACCACCGGACAGCCGATATGGGCCATATGGACGCGCACCTGGTGGGTGCGGCCAGTCCCGAGCTTGGCGCCCACCAGGCTGGCGACTGGCGCGATCGGCGGCCCGAAGCGCTTCTCCAGCCAGTATTCGGTCAGGGCGGCCCGGCCCCCGCTCTTGCGGACGGTCATGCGCTTGCGGTCCACCGGATGCCGCCCCAGCGCCGCCTCGATCGTTCCCCGTGCGGGCTTGGGCGCTCCCCACACCAGCACCGTGTAGATGCGCTCCAGATCATGGACAGCGAAGAGCTTCGACAGGGCATGGTGTGTCGCGTCGTTCTTGGCCACGACCATGACCCCCGACGTGTCCTTGTCGAGCCGATGGACGATCCCGGGCCGGCGGACGCCGCCGATACCGGAAAGGCTGTCGCCGCAATGGGCCAGCAGCGCGTTGACCAACGTCCGGTCGGGGTTGCCCGGCGCCGGATGGACTACCATTCCGGCAGGCTTGTTCAGGACCAGCAGGTCCGCATCCTCGAACAGGATCTCCAGCGCCATGTCCTGCGCCTGCGGGGTGGCCGGTTCGGGCTCCGGAATATCGACGATGACGACATCGCCCGTTTTGACCTTGCGGGACGGCTCTTCTATCGTCTGGCCCCCCGCCAGCGCTACACGGCGGCCCTCGATCAACGCCTTCACGCGGCTTCGCGTCAGGGCAGGCAAGGCAACAGCCAGCGCGCGGTCCAGCCGTTCGCCGGCGGCGCTCTCGTCGAAGGTCACGGTGTGGCGACCGGCGTCGCTCATGGAGTTTTCTTGGCGTCCCCTGCTCAGGCCTCTGCACCGCTCTGGCTAAAGGTGCTCGTGATCGGAATGGGCCTGCTGATCGTGGTGGGCTTCGTCGTTGCCGTCGCCGAAATCGCCCGGCGCATCTCTACGCCCAACGCCGGCCGTTCGCCAGCATCCGAGGGCAGCCGCTTCACCGAGCGAATCGCCCTGCCGTCCGGCGCCCGCATCGTGTCGATGAACGCGGTCGGCGACCGCCTCGTCGTGCATGTCGAGACCCAGGGCGGGCCGACGTCTGCCTATGTTGTCGATCCGCGCAGCGGCGCTCTGCTGGGCACGATCGAATTCCCGCCGGCCGCCGGCCGGTAGCCGAGGACAAGATGAACTTTCGCAGCGATAACGAAGTGGGAGCGCATCCGGGCGTTCTCGAGGCCGTGACGCGGGCCTTTTCCGGCGGCAGCACGGCGCCGTCCTATGGCGCCGACGACTGGACCCATCGGGTCGAGCGCCGCCTGCGCGATATCTTCGAGAAGCCCGACTTGGTGGCTTTCCCCGTTGCGACCGGGACGGCGGCCAACTCGCTGGCGCTGTCCTGCTGCACGCCGTCCTGGGGCTCGATCTATTGCCACGCGGAGGCGCATATCGTCGTCGACGAGGCCAATGCGCCGGAATTCTTCACCTCGGGCGCCAAGCTCTCCACCATTCCCGGCCCCGCCGGGAAGATCGACCAGAAGAAGCTCGCAGAAGCCCTGGCCCAGCCGGTCTACGGCGTCGTGCATCATCCCCAGCCGGCGGCCGTCAGCATCACCCAGGCCACGGAATGCGGCACCGTCTACGGGCCCGACGAGGTCGCCTCGATCGCGACGACGGCGCACCGCCACGGGCTGAAGCTCCACATGGACGGGGCCCGCTTCGCCAACGCCCTCGCCTTCGTCGGCTGCTCTGCGGCGGAACTGTCCTGGATGGCGGGCGTGAACGTGCTCAGCCTCGGCGCCACCAAGAACGGCGCGCTCGCGGCCGAAGTCGTCGTGTTCTTCGATCCCGACCTCGCCCGCGAATTCGAGTTCCGCCGCAAGCGCGCCGGCCACCTCTTTTCCAAGATGCGGTTCCTGTCGGCCCAGTTGGAAGCCTACCTGACCGACGGACTGTGGCTGGCCAACGCCGGTCACGCCAACGCGATGGCGCGCCGCCTCGTCGCCGGCCTGACGACCCTCAAAGGCACACAGCTCCTATACCCGGTCGACGCCAACGAAATCTTCGTCATCCTGCCGCCGCGCATGCATGATGCGCTTCAGGCCGCGGGAGCGCAGTATCATCCCTGGCCGTCGGACCGACCGGGCGAACGGGCCTACCGCCTCGTCACGGCCTTCGACACCGAGCAGACGACCGTCGACCGCTTCCTGAGTATCGCCAAGAAAGCAGCGTGAGCGTGCCATGACCCATCAGCGTACCCTGACCGCCGCCCACTGGGGCGTCTACGAAGTCGAATACGACGACAAGGGACAGGCGACGAAGCTCCATCCCTTCTCGCAGGACCCCGATCCCTCGCCGATCGGCCTGCACATGCTCTCCGACGAGGTCGCGCGGATGCGCGTGCGCCGGCCCTCTTTCCGCAAGAGCTGGCTGGAGAAAGGCCCGGGCGCGAACAGCGACAAGCGTGGCCAGGAACCCTTCGTCGAAGTGCCGTGGGACGAGGCGCTCGACATGGTCGCCGCCGATCTGAAGCGCGTGAAGGACGCGCACACGAACCGCGCGATCTTCGGCGGCTCCTACGGCTGGTCGAGCGCCGGGCGCTTCCACCACGCACAGAGCCAGGTCCATCGCTTCCTGAACGCTCTCGGCGGCTATGTCCGCCACCAGGATTCCTACAGCCTGGGTGCCGCGCGCGTGCTGATGCCGCACATCGTGGCCAGCATGGAAGACCTGATGGCCATGCACACCACCTGGGACGTGCTGGCCGACCATTGCAAGCTGTTCGTCACCTTCGGCGGCGCGCCGCACAAGAACGCGCAGATCAGCGCCGGCGGCGCGATGGTCCATCGTCTCAAGGACGGGCTCTACGGCATGCGCGCCAAGGGCGTGCGCTTCATCAACATCACGCCGACCGCCGAGGACCTCGACACCGGCGGCGACATCGAATGGCTGGCGATCCGGCCGAACACCGACGCCGCCATGATCCTGGCGCTCTGTCACGTCCTCTACACCGAGAAGCTCTACGACCGGGAGTTCCTCGACCGCTGCACCGTGGGCTTCGACAAGTTCGCGCCCTCGCTCGCGGACAAGACTCCGGAATGGGCCGAGAAGATCACCGGCATCTCAGCCGTGCGCATCCGCGCGCTGGCGCGCGAGATGGCGGCGACGCGCACCACGGTGAACATCAACTGGTCGCTGCAGCGCTCGCATCACGGCGAGCAGCCTTTCTGGGCGCTTGTGTCGCTCGCCTGCATGCTGGGCCAGATCGGTTTGCCGGGCGGCGGATTCGGCGCGAGCTACGGCCCGACCAACGGCATGGGCAGTCCCTCTCCGCTGCTGTCGGGCCCGACCCTGTCGCAGGGCACCAACGCGGTCCCCGATTTCATCCCGGTCGCGCGCTTCACTGACATGCTGCTCAATCCGGGCGGCAAGGTGCCGTACAACGGGAAAGAGATCACCTACCCCGACATCAAGCTGATCTACTGGGCGGGCGGCAATCCGTTCCATCACCACCAGGACCTCAACCGCCTGCGGGCCGCGTGGGCCAAGCCCGAGACCATCATCTTCAACGAGCAGTTCTGGACGCCGGCCGCGAAGATGGCCGACATCGTGTTGCCCGCGACGACCGGCCTCGAGCGCGACGATATCGGCTACGCGCGCCGCGAGCCCTTCCTGATCGCCATGAAGAAGGCGCGCGAGCCGATCGGCGAGGCGCGCGACGACTACTGGATCTTCTCGGAGATCACCCGTCGTCTCGGCGCCGACGAGGTCTACACCGAAGGTCGGGATGCGATGCAGTGGCTCGTCCACATGCATGAGGAGAGCCGGCAGAAGTCCGCCAAGATGGGCGTTGAACTGCCCTCGTTCGAGGACTTCTGGGAAGCCGGCATCGCCAAGGTGCCGGGCGAGAACACCGATCCGGTGATGCTCGCGAAGTTCCGCGCCGATCCCGCCGCCAATCCGCTGCGGACGCCGTCGGGCAAGATCGAGATCTTCTCCGAGAAGATCGCCTCGTTCGGCTACGACGACTGCCCCGGCCACGCGGTCTGGATGGAGCCGATCGAGTGGCTGGGCTCGAAGACCGCCGAGCGCTATCCGCTGCACATGCTGTCGGACCAGCCGACCGACAAGCTGCACAGCCAGCTCGACCACAGCCCGCACGCCAAGGCGACCAAGGTGAAGGGCCGCCAGCCGGTCACGATGCACCCGGCAGATGCCGCTGCTCGCGGCATCGCCGACGGCGACCTGCTGCGCGTCTTCAACGACCGCGGCGCCTGCCTCGCCTCGGCCCAACTGACGGACCGCATCCGCCGCGGCGTGGTCCGGCTGTCGACCGGAGCCTGGTTCGATCCGCAGGACTCGGGATCGAACACGCCGCTGGAGAAGCACGGCAACCCGAACGCGCTGACGCTCGACATCGGTGCCTCGAAGCTCAGCCAGGGCTGCATCGCGCAGACCTGCCTGGTCGAGATCGAGCGCTTCGACGGCGTTGCCCCGGCGGTGACCGCGCATCAGCTACCCGCCTTCACCGGCCGGTAAAATCCACCTTCCTGGCCTCGCTTCGCCATTGACATCGCCTGTGTTTAGCCTGCAAATGCGAGTGACTTGCAACTAAACAAGCGAGGCCAAGATGGACCAGATGATGCAGCTGCATACTGCAGGTGACGTTTCCCGCGCGAAGCCCGAGCGCGACGCCGCGAGCATCGACAGCACCCAGCTCATGGCCGGCCGCCGCGAGCTCCTCATCCGCCACGGCGCCAGCACCTACCGGCTGCGCGTCACGGCTTCCGAGAAGCTGATTCTCACGAAGTAGATGCTTACGGCTCGAGCCTGACAAAGGCTCGGACCTAAAGCTCAGAGCGATGCCACAAACGAGGCATCGCTTCCTCAGCGTCGGGAAAGAGCGTCCGTCTCAAACCAGGTACGGCGGGCTTCCTGAGGGGAAATGCCGTACCGACGCTTGAACATGCGGCCGAACGACGACAGGTCGGTGAAGCCGCTTTGCAGGGCAAGTTCGCCCACGGTCTGACCGATACCGGCAGCAGAGCAGACATTGCGCCGCGCTCGCTCCAGCCGCGCCTCCCATACTACCTCGGCGACGCCCTGGTCATTGCGGGCGAACAGCCGATAGAGAGACGCTCGCGAGCAGCCGACGGCGAGCGCGATCCGATCCGGCGACAGATCGGGATCGACACAGTCGCGTTCGATCACCGCCAAAGCCGCTCGATAGAGCCCCTCGCCCAACTGGTCAGGATCGGCAGCGCCGAAGCGTGCGTTCTGGAGGACCACCAGTGCCATACCGGCGACTGCTTTCACGGCGGCAATCCGCTGCTGCGGAGACATGTACGGCGCCTCGTCCAACGCCGCGGTCATGTGCGCACGCACAACGGCGCCAAGTCCGCGACCGACGACGCGATAGCCGCCCAGCCCGGATAGATCGCCACCCAACACCTCTTGCACGCTCCGCCGCGATAGCACGATGCCGCAGGCACGGTGCCGCGACAGTTCCGTCCGAAAAGGCTGCGCATAGTCGACCAGCCACATGTCGCCGGTCTTCAGCCGCTGCTCGCCATTGTGGGCGAGATTGGACGTTCCCCTGCGCATCAGCTCAATCGCGATGTCGTCGCCGCCGTCGAATCGCGTACGTCCCGGCGCCCGGCCTGAAACGATGCCTTCGGACGCATGCTCGATGAGTTCCACGTCGGCAAGAACGACTCGTCTCAGTCGCGCGCTGAACGGCTGCTCGCCGCGCACGACCTCTGGGCGCGTTCGCCGCAACACGGCGTCGCGCCAATAGTCAACCCGGTCGCGCGCCACCACCCCATCGGTTGTCAGGTCGACGAGTCGGCCATGCTCCTGAGACGCCTGATCCAACATATGGATTACCCATTGAGACGTGCGGCAATAGCACGGCCTCCCCAGACTGCAATAATGCCGAGGGGCGCACGGCTGCGCGAGAAAAAAACACAGCCTGTGCAATTTGGGGTGGGACCAATCTTCAGGAAAAGATCGCTTCCGCGAGGCAAGAGCCGGCGCCGCAAGCTTGCTTGCTTGCTCGGTGTCCTGGCCGCTTTGTCATTCTCGCCAGGACTGGCCCATGCGCAGGCGTCGCCGGCGATCAGCGGCAATCCCTCGGCCACGGACTATTCGGTCGTCGGCACGGGCTGGCTCGGCCGGGAACTCGGTCTCAAGGACGAATGGGGCGTCAAGCTCGGCGGACTGTGGCTTGCCGATACCAACCTGGTCGCCGCCGGAGGCGCGGTGCCGGGTGGCTGGACCAACAACCAGGCATTCTTCCTCGGCTTGGCGGTCGATGCAGACAAGCTGGTCGGATGGCGGGGCGCGTCGTTCGGCTTCCAGTTCCTGCAATTCAACGGCGGCGATACGAACGAGCAGGCCGGCAGCATCGCCGGCTACAACAGCATCGTCGGCCTTCCGCCGTACAACCGCACGGAATTGCTGGAGGCCTATTACCGACAGGAAATGATCAAGGACGTCCTGTCGATGCGGATCGGCCGGATGATCCCAAGTTACGACTTCGGGAACGTCCTGCGTCCCGTCATCATGTCGGACGCCGACCAGAACATTCCGGCCGTGAGCGGACTTCTGTGGACGCCGATCTTCGTCAATGCCTCGATGATCGGCGCCATGATGGGTTACTACAATCCGGGCAACGGCGTGACGGTCAACTTCTCGCCGAATGAATCCTTCTACCTGAATATCGGCGTCTATGACGGCAACCGCGCACGCGGCATCCAGACGGGCGTAAACCCACCAATGTTCAACGGCTACTGGTTGAACCTCATCGAGATCGGAGTGGACTGGCTGCTGGGCGAGGGTCGTCATCCCGGCCAGTTCGGCATCGGCCTGTGGCGGCAGACCGGGGAACTCACCTTCCGGGGCGCCACCGAAAACGGCACCGGCGGCTTCTACCTCTTCGGCTCGCAGCGCATCGCGCGCGGCGTCAATCCTGCCGCACCCGCCTCCTCCATCCTGGTGTTCTACCAGCTCGGTGCGAACGATTCGGTCACCTTGCCGATCAACCAATACTATGGCGTCGGCGCCACGGCCTTCGGCCTGATCCCGGGCCGCCCGCAGGATTCCATGGGCTTCGGCGTGAGCCTGTCGCGGATGAACCAGAAGCAGTTCCAGCGGCCCACCGAATTCATGGTGCAAGCCTACTACCAGGCGCAACTGTTCGCTTCGACATTCCTGCAGCCCACAATTACCTACATCCCAACGCCGGCTCTGGCGCCCGATCTGCCGGGTGCCTTGACGACGACGTTGCGGGTGACAGTGCTGTTCTAGACGGAGAGGCGAGCGATATGGAGACAGTCGAGTGAAGCGGCGCCTTTTCCTGACCGTCCCCGTCATTGCGGGTGCGACCTGGCCACAGGCGGCATGGTCCCAGCCCCGCAAGATCCAGAAGATCGCCTTCCTGCATGGAAACAAGCCCGACGGCGATGCCGGTGCGGCTGCCGGCATCAAGGAAGGCCTGCGGCAGGCTGGCTTCATCGACGGCCAGAACGTGACGTTCGACTATCGCTGGGCCGGCAATGACTTCAGCCGCTTGCCGGCGCTGGCGGCCGAGCTGGTTGCGGGCAACCCCGCGGTCATCGTCGCAGGGGGAGGTTCCGCTGCCGCGGTGGCGGCAAAGGGCGCGACCTCGACCATCCCGATCGTCCTCGCCTTCGGCTCCGATCCGGTCGAACTCGGTCTTGCTGCGAATCTCGATCGCCCCGGCGGCAACATCACAGGCGTGATCCTGCCCGGCCAATATGCCGGCGAGCGCGTGAAGCTGCTGATCGCAATGGCACCACGGGCGACGTCCATCGCATACCTGCGAACCGGGCCGCAGCATTCCAATGCGGTCACGGAAGAGCAGGCGGCAAACGTCGAAGCGGCGGCACGCGCGCTCGGTCGGCGATTGATCAGCTTCAAGGTCGACAGTCGCATCGGTATCGACGCGGCGCTTGCGGCGATCGTCGAGCAGAAGATCGGCGCACTCGACATCGCGGCCCATCCCTTCTTCGACGACGATTCGACGATTGCCGGGCTCGCCGCACAGACGTTGCGCCACAAGATCCCGGGCATATTCATCCAGGAGGCCTTCCCGAAGGCCGGCGGCCTGATGAGCTATGGCGAGAGCTATGCCGAGGGCTTTCGCCACGCCGGCTCGTATGTCGCCCGGATATTGAAGGGCGAGAAGCCGGCCACCATGCCGTTCGACCGGAGCGTGAAGGTCGAGCTGATCATCAACAACGGGACGGCACGGTCGCTCGGCCTCGCCATTCCATCCTCGTTGGCTGCCCGCGCGACCCAGGTCATCGAATGAGAGGCCTGGAGATCGGCGGACGCATGTTCGTAGTCATCAAAAATGGTAGTGATCTGCGGGGAGCAGGTTGGGGGCACTCATGAAGAAGACATCGGGTCAAGGCGGGATCGAAGATCACCCGCCGGCGAAGACGACGATGCCGAGGCGGCACATGTTGAACGGCGGCACCGCACTCGGCGCCACCCTGCTGCTGACGCGGACGGCTGAAGCACAACATCAGCATCATGAGCCGGCACCTTCGTCCGCTCCGAGGCCCGTGCAGCAGGCCCAGGCACAACCGCGTCCGGCGCCGCGCCATCAGCACGATCACGCCGCTATGGGTCTGGACCCCGGCCCCGTCGTCGAGCCGCCCCCGCCCGCCATGGATCGGCCCCTGGTCGAGCCCGAGGTGCGGCGCTCGGTCAACGGCGTGCTGCAGACGACACTGTCCTGCCGCTATGCCTACAAGGACATCGGCGGCCAGCGCCTCTATTTGCGCAGCTACGAAGGTGCGCCCTACGGGCCGACCTTGCGCATGAAGCCCGGCGAGACGCTGAAGATCCGGCTCTCCAACGAGTTCCCGCCGAATCGCGATCCGATGCCCGCGAACATGGCGATACCGCACCAGTTCAACAACACGAACTTCCATTTTCACGGCGCGCACTGCAGCCCCAGCGGCATTTCCGACAATGTCATGCGCTCCATGGTGCCGGGCAAGAAGTACGATATCGAGATCACGCTGCCGAAGGACCACACGGGGGGTACCTACTGGTACCATCCGCACCATCACGGCGGTGCCGACGTGCAGATGGCGAGCGGGATGTCGGGTGCCATCATCGTCGAGGGCGATTTTGCGGACGTGCCTGAGATCACGGCCGCGAAGGAACGCGTGATGCTGATGTCGCAGGTCGTGTTCGACGCCTTCGGCATGATCGAGAATTTCTCGACCCTGTTCCCCGAGACGGCGACCCGCTTCCTAGCGATCAACGGCCAGCGGCGGCCGACCATCGAGATGCGGCCGGGCGAGGTGCAACGCTGGCGCCTGGTCGGATCCCAGTACCAGGACGACATGCTTCTGGAGCTCGAGAAGCACGACCTGAACGTCATCGCATACGACGGCATCGCGTTGCGTGACATGCAGTCGCTGAAGACGCTCCTGTTCGCCCCTGGTCAGCGCGCCGACATCCTCGTGCAGGCCGGCGCGCCCGGAACGTACGAGTTCCGTGCCCTGCCCTATGACCAGGGCCATCCCTCGCCGGTCGGCCCGCTCGCGCGTGTCGTCGTTTCCGGCGATCCGATGCCGATGAAGCTGCCCGCGCGCCTGCCCAAGCCTCCGCTGGAGGACATCAAGGACAGTGAGTTGACCGGCGGACGTACCCTCGTCTTTTCGGCAACCGCGCCGGAAGCCGACGCGGCCGGCCACTGGCAGGAATTCAAGTTCTTCGTCGACGGCAAGAGCTTCGACCCGAACCGCATCGACCAGCGGGTGAAGCTGGGTGCCGTCGAGGAATGGACGATCGTCAACACGCACGAGCACGACGATCACGTCTTCCACATCCACACCAATCCCTTCCAGGTGACGAAGATCAACGGCGTCCCGCAGAAGGATTTGCTGTGGCGCGATTCCGTCATCGTGGAACGCAAGGGCGGCAGCGTCGTCTTCCGCTCCCGGTTCCTCGATTACACCGGCGTCTTCATGCTCCACTGCCACATGATGAACCATGAGGAGATGGGCATGATGCAGACCGTCGAGGTCTACAAGGAATGATGCCGCGATGAACCTCAACACCATCGCCGAAGTCCGTCGGCCCGCCTCCGCCGACGAGATCGGGGCTTGGCGCCCGAACTATGCGTGGCTGGCCGGCGGCACCTGGCTCTTCTCCGAGCCGCAGGTCGCGACCGACACGCTGATCGACCTCGATTCGCTGGGCTGGACGCCGCTCACCGCGACAGCGGAGGGTCTCGAGATCGCAGCGACCTGCCGCGTAGCCGACCTGCATGCCTTCGAGGGCCCGGCCAGCTGGAAGGCAGTGCCCCTGTTCCGCAACTGCATCGACGCCTTCCTCATGTCGTTCAAGATCTGGAACGCCGCCACGATCGGCGGGAACATCGTGATGTCGCTGCCGGCCGGCGCCATGATCTCGCTCACGGCCGCGCTGGAGGGGGTTTGTACGCTCTGGCCGCGCGACGGCGAGCCCCGGACCGTTCCCGTGGTCGACTTCGTCACCGGCAACCACAGCAACGTGCTGCAGCCAGGTGAGCTTCTGCGCTCGATCCACCTGCCCGCGTCAGCGCTGACCAAGCGCTACGCCATGCGCCAGATGTCCCTCACCCATCTCGGCCGCTCGGCCGCGCTGATCGTGGCGACGGTCAATGACGACGGAACGGACTTCCTCCTGACCATTACCGCGGCCACGCCCCAGCCGATTCACCTGCGCTTCGAGCGCACGCCGACTGCTGCCGAACTGGGCCGGGCCATCGACGAGAAGCTGCCCGCCGATGGCTACTTCCAGGACGTCCACGGCTCGGCCGCCTACAAGCAGCACATCACCTATTACTTCGCCGAACAGATCCGGGCGGAACTGGCATGAGCAAGTTCGAAGTCAACGGCCATCTCTACGCTGCCGAGCCGCGCGCCGGACAGTGCCTGCGCACCTTCCTGCGCGACCTCGAAGTGTTCGGCGTGAAGAAGGGCTGCGACGCGGGTGATTGCGGCGCCTGCACCGTATGGATCGACGGCAAGCCGTTCCACTCCTGTCTCGTGCCGGCCTTCCGCGCCGAGGGCCGCAAGGTCACGACGATCGAGGGGCTCTCCACCAACGGCGAGATGCATCCGATCCAGAAGGCCTTCCACGACGCCCAGGCCTTCCAGTGCGGCTTCTGCGCGGCCGGCATGATCATGACGACCGCGAGCATGAGCCCGGAGCAGAAGCATGATCTGCCGCACGCCCTGAAAGGCAATCTCTGCCGCTGCACCGGCTACCGCTCGATCACCGACGCGCTGAACGGGAAATCCAATATCGAGGCGGACGTCGCCGGCAAGGCGTGCGGCGCCAGCCTGCCCAACCCCTTCACCGACGCCATCCTGACCGGCAAGGCGCGCTACACGATGGACGTGGCGATGGAGGGCATGCTGCACCTCAAGGTGCTGCGCTCGCCGCACGCCCATGCGCGCATTACCCGGATCGACAAGACGGCGGCGCTGGCCGTGCCCGGCGTGGTCGCCGTCTACACCTGGGAAGATGTGCCGCGCCGGCTCTACAGCACGGCGCTGCACGAGGATCATCTCGTCGACCCCGACGATACCTACATGCTCGACAGCGTCGCCCGCTTCGCGGGCCAGCGCATCGCGGCCGTGGTCGCCGAGAGCGAGGGTGCCGCCGAGGCCGGCTGCCGCGCCCTCCATATCGAGTACGAGCTGCTGCCAGCGGTCTTCGATCCGGTCCAGGCCATGGAGCCGGGAGCGCCCCTCCTTCATGGCAAGGACGTGCTCACCAGTGACGGCAACGTCTATTGCGACCTGCAGGGCGAGATCGGCGACGTCGCCAAGGGCTTCAGGGAGGCCGACGCCATCCACGAGATGACTTATTCGACGTCGCGCGTTCAGCACGTCCATCTCGAAACCCACGGATCGATCGCCTGGCAGGGCGAGGACCGGCGCTGGCATGTCCGTACCAGCTCGCAGGGGCCGTTCGCTGCCCAGAAGAAGCTCTGCTACCTGATGGGGCTCAAGGCCCGCGATCTGCACGTCTTCACCGAGCGAGTCGGCGGCGGCTTCGGCGGCAAGCAGGAGATGGTCTCGGAAGACCTCGTCCTGTTCGCCACGATGAAGCTCGGGCGTCCCGTGAAGTGGGAATGGACGCGCGAGGACGAATTCGTGGGCGCCACGACGCGCCACCAGATGACGACCCATGTCAGGATCGGCGCGCGCAAGGACGGCACGCTGACGGCGATGGACGTGCGCGTCGTGTCCAACACCGGCGCCTACGGCAACCACGGCAGCGAAACCCTGGCCGCCGCCATGGCGAGCCCGATCGCCGCTTATCGCTGCGACAACAAGAAGGGCGCCGGGTACGCCGTCTACACGAATATGGTTCCGGGCGGCGGCTTCCGCGGCTACGGCGCCTCGCAGACGACCTTCGCGATCGAATGCGCGATCGACGAGATGGCCCGCCTGCTCGACATCGATCCCGTCGAGATGCGGCGCAAGAATGTCGTGCGGCCGGGCGACAATATCGAATCGATCTGGAAGGAACCCAGCGACGCGAGCTTCGGCAGCTATGGCATCACCGAATGCCTCGACATCGTCGAGCGCGAGCTGGCCCGGGGTAACGGCGTCGCCAAGCCCGAAGGCGAGCATTGGGCCGAGGGAACGGGCGTGGCGCTCGCGATGCTCGAATGCGGCCCGCCGACCGAGCATCGCTCCGGCGCGGAGATGAAGCTCCTCGCCGACGGCACCTATCACCTGGCCGTCGGCTCGTCCGAAATGGGCAACGGCATCACCACGGCGCACATGCAGATGGCCGCATCGGTCATGGGCGTGCGCGCCGGCGACATCGCGATCATCAATGCCGACACCGACCGCACGCCCTACGACACCGGCACTTTCGCCAGCACCGGCACGGTCGTCGCCGGCAAGGCCGTGCACATCACGGCCCAGGCGATGAGCCAGGATATCCTCGACTTCGCCAGCCGCCACACCGGCACCGATCCGGCGCATTGCCGGCTCGACAGCGACGCGGTCGTCTGCGGCAACCGGCGGATCCCGCTCAGCGAGCTGCACGCCGCCGGCGCCGCGGTCGACCATCGGTTCGCGGTCAGCCGCAAGGCCTATCTCTCGCCGCGCACCATCGCCTTCAACGTCCAGGGCGTGCGGCTCGCGGTCCATCGCGTCACCGGCGAGATCCGCGTCCTGCACAGCGTGCATGCAGCCGATATCGGGCGACCAATCAATCCCATGCAGTGCCGCGGCCAGCTCGATGGCGCGGTCGCCATGGGCTACGGCTGGGCGCTGACGGAGAACATGGTCCACGACGAGGGGCACATGGTTAACCCGCAGCTGCGCAACTATCGCATCCCGGCCTATGCCGACACGCCCCACACCGACATCTTCTTCGCCGATACGGTCGACACGATCGGTCCGCTCGGCGCCAAGTCCCAGGGCGAGTGTGGAATCAACCCGGTCGCGCCAGCCGTCGCGAACGCGCTGGCCGATGCGACCGGCATACGCTTCGCCCACCTGCCGTTCACGCCCGACCGGCTGTTCGCCAAGCTCGCGGCGAAATCGTGACCCCCGCCGCGACCGGCCCGATGCGCAGCGTCAGCATCGTGACGCAGACCTGCGTGCGGCCGGAGCGCAACGAGGATTTCGCCCGCTGGCAGGGGGAGACCAGCGATTTCATCCAGCACTTTCCCGGCTTCATCGAGCAGAGGCTGCTGCCGCCCAACCCGCCGCTTCAGGTCGACTGGGTGATCCTGCAGCGCTTCGCCAGCCTCGCCGATGCCCAGCGCTGGCTGGGATCGGCCGACCGCCAGAAGCGCATCGAGGGCGCGGCTCCGATGCTGGTCGGCCGCGACGACGTGCACATCGTCCAGGACGAAGCCGGCGGCATCAAGCCGGCGCCCGTCTCCACCATCATCTCGACACGGGTAAAGCCCGGCAAGGAAGCGGAATACCGCGTGTGGGAGCGCAAGATCGCCGCCGCCCAGTCGAAGGCACCCGGCCTGCAGGGCTATCGTTTCGAGCCGCCTGTCCCCGGCGTGCAGGAGGACTATGTCGCCATCCTGCGTTTCGACACCCAGGCCAATCTGCAGGCCTGGCTCGACTCGCCCGTCCGGAAGGCGCTCATCGAAGAATCCGCCCCCCTCACCGAAGAATTCCACTCGCGCATCGCCAGTTCGGGCTTCGAGCAATGGTTTCGCGACGCCGCGCCGGGCGACGGACCGCTGCCGGCCTGGAAGATGAACATGCTGGTCCTGCTGATGCTCTACCCGGTCGTGATGGTGTTCGGGTATTTCGTGGGCACGCCGGTGTTCGACAAGTTGCTCGGCCTGCCCTTTGCGGTCTCCATGTTCCTGGGCAACGTCGCCAGCGTGGTGATCACGGGCTTTCTCGTCCCCTGGGCCGCCGGTCACTTCGGATGGTGGCTGCAACCCGCGCCGGGCCGGGAAACGCGCCACAATATCGTGGGTGCGGCACTCCTTGTCATGATCTACGCCGCGATGGTTTTCGCGTTCCTGCACCTGCTCTGAGAGCCGGCTGTACCGGCCGCCTCGACGGTGGCAGATTCAGCCGGAATCAGTCCGGGAGTGGTCATGGCGTTATTGCATGAGGCGAAGCAGCTCCTTGGGAAAATGACGGCGGCCGCCAGTACGGTGCGAACCAACCGGCAAATCGCCCCCTCTCCCGAAGTCGAGCTTCTCGTGCCTGCCAGGCCGTTGCAGATGACGCGGCTGAATGCGGATTTTGCCTCCAAGGCCACGGCCTCGCTTTTTCAACCGCAACGGGATAGTCATTCAAACCTGAACTGTGCCGCTATATCGAACCCGTGAAGGGTCTCATCGATCTTCGCATCGGCGATCTGCGTTTCCCGAACAGGTCGCTCAAACCGACGACAGGCGTTTGAGCGATGTCCTGCGGGCCGCCGAAGAGCCCCTCACCAGAACCTCGAGGAACGTGCGCAGAGACGGCAATCGCCCCGGCCGGCAATCCTCTTCGGCACTTTTCGACATATAAAATAAGGCCCATCATGAGGGCTCTCCGGAGTTGATACCCCAGCAGGGAGGAATTCCATGCCCAGGCGCCTCAGTACCGACGAGGTGTCGCGCTATCGTCGCGATGGTTTCCACTTTCCCGTTCGCGTGCTTTCCGCTGAAGAGGCTGCCGCCTGCCGCGAGCGGCTGGAGGAGCACGAACGCGCGACGGGCGGACCGATCGCGGGGAACATGCGGCACAAGGTACATCTGCTCTTCACCTGGGCCAATGCGCTGGCGCGTCATCCCGCCATCCTCGACGCGGTGGAGGACGTCATCGGACCGGACATCCTGTGCTGGAGCAGCACCTTCTTCATCAAGGAAGCGCGATCGCCCTCTTTCGTGTCCTGGCACCAGGATGCGACCTACTGGGGCCTCAGCACCGACGAGGTGATCACCGCCTGGGTGGCCTTCGCCGATGCGCCCGTCGAGAGCGGCGCGATGAAGTTCTGGCCCGGGAGCCACCTCAAGAAGCAGATCGAGCATCGCGACACGTTCGACGAGAACAATCTGCTCAGCCGCGGGCAGGAGATCGCTGTGAAGGTGCCCGACGGCGCGGGTGTCGACGTCGCGCTGAAGGCCGGCGAGATGTCCCTCCACCATGTCCTGCTGGCCCACGCGTCGGGACCGAACACGACCGACGACCGCCGCATCGGGCTCGCCCTGCGCTACATCCCGCCCCATGTCCGCCAGCTCAAGGTGCGCGATTCGGCGACCCTGGTCCGCGGACGCGATCCCTATGGAAACTTCGATCCCGAGCCCGCGCCAAAGGCCGACCTCGACGAAGCGGCGCTCGCCACCCATCGCGAGGCCGTCGAACGCTCGGCCAAGGCCCTCTATTCGGGCACCGACCGTACGACCTTCCGCGCCTAGAGCAGTGTGACTCCGCGCCGAAGAGCTTTTTCCGTTTCGTCTGATTCGTCTATTTCGTTTGTTTCGTCTACGCTCCTCGACGACGGCACGGCGGTGCCGCCGTCGGGCCGACCACGCAACGGAATCGGATCATATCATAAAAGGGGATCCCTTTCGACTCCCCCTTCAGATCATGGCGTTCCGGCCAGCGTAGCGGATCAAGCGGCGGTCAGTGACGCCAGCTGGCGTCGACCTTGTCGAGCTTGCGGACGAGCGCCGCGAATTCGAGGTCGCCTACGCCCGCCGCGGATTCCATCTCCGAGAAGCGGTCCATGTCGGCGCCGGACTTGGCCGCCAGATTGTCGCCCAGCACGTTGAGCGGGCCGGCGGCCGCTGCGTCGAGCTGGATCTGGCAGGCGCGCTCCAGGCGGTAGAGCCGCAGGAAGGCCTCGGGCACCGAGCGGCCGGTGGTGAGCAGGCCGTGGTTGCGCAGCATCATCGCCTGGTTGTTGCCGAGGTTCGCCAGCAGGCGCTCGCGCTCGTCGAGGTCCAGGCTTGGGCCTTCATAGTCGTGGTACGACAGCTTGCCGTGGAAGGCCGTCGCGACCATCGACACCGGCAGAAGCCCGTCCTTCAGCGCACAGACCGCCATGCCGGCGCGCGTATGCGTGTGCATGACGACCTTGTGGCGCTCGGCATGCGCCATGTGGACCGCCGAGTGGATCACGAAGCCGGCATAGTTCACCGGATACTGGCTCGGCTCGACGATCTTCCCGTCGAGATCGATCTTGACCAGGTTCGAGGCCGTGACCTCGTCGTAGTTCAGCCCGTAGGGGTTGATCAGGAAGTGCGGCGCCTCGCCCGGCACCCGCGCGGTGAGATGGCCGTAGATCAGCTCGGTCCAGCCGAAATGGTCGACCAGCCGGTAGGCGGCGGCCAGCTGGCGGCGCAGCACCCATTCGCCGTCGGCCGACGGCAGTGCATGCACGTCGATGCCGGTGAGCGGCAGTTCGGAAGCGATCGGCATGTCCATGGCGGGTCCTCCAGCGGCGGCGACGAAGCTTAGGCTCACGGGCTATGGTCAGGCAACAAAAGAGGAAACGCCAGAATGCCGGAAAACCAGCGTCTCGACACGACACGGTTGCAGAAGATCGCCCAGGCCTATTGGGAGAGCGCCGCCCTGATGGCCGCGGTCGAGTTGGAGATCTTCACCGCGATCGCCCACGGCCACGACACCATCCCCGCCGTCGCGAAGGCCGCCGGGATCTCCGAGCGCAATGCCGAGCGCCTGCTGACCGTGCTGGCAGCCATGACGCTGCTGTCGCGCGACGGCGAGCGCTTCGCCAACGCCGCCGACGTCCAGCGCTTCCTGGTGAAGGACGGCGAGCGCTACGCGGGACCGTGGATCCTGTTCACCAAGCCGCGCTGGAAGGCGTTCGGCGAACTCTCGGACCGCCTGCGCGACCCGCAGGAGAACCGGCTGGGTGCCTACGTGAACTTCTCGGTCGAGGACGCCCGGCGCTATCACGCCGCCACCTATTCGATCGGCATGGGCGCCGCCCGCCTGTTCAGCCGCAGCGTCGACCTCTCGGGCCGCAAGCTCATGCTCGATCTCGGCGGCGGTTCCGGCGCCTACAGCATCGTCGCCACGAAGACATTTCCCGGCCTGAAGGCGGTGGTGCTCGACCTGCCGCCGGTCACGGTCGTGGCCGACGAGTACATTTCCGCCAACGGGGCGGCCGACCGCGTCCGGACCCTGCCGGGCGACTTCACCGAGACGGCTTTCCCGCAGGGCGTCGACGTCGTCGTGATGGCGAGCAACCTGCCGCAATACGAGCCCGCGCTGATCCGCCTGGTCGTCGCCAAGGCGTTCGAGGCCCTCGTCCCGGGCGGCGAGATGCACCTGATCGGCGAGACCCTGCACGACGACCGGAACGGCCCCCTCTCCGCGGCGCTGTGGGGCCTGAACGAGGCCATCCAGAACAGCACCGGCCTCGCCCACACCGAGTCCGAGGTGAAGGGATATCTGCAGGGTGCAGGCTTTGCCGAGGTGGCCGTCCACCCTTTCGTGCCCGGCGTCCTGTCGCGGATCGCCGGCCGGAAACCGAAATGAACCAACGGGGTTGCGCCCGCCCGGCCATTCGACTATCAACCCGCCTCTGGCCCTTGCTCCCTTCGTCTAGAGGCCTAGGACGTGGCCCTCTCAAGGCTAAAACACGGGTTCGAATCCCGTAGGGAGCGCCAGGCTGGAACCCCCGATCAAATTGAGCGCCCCGCAGCCTGCAGCTGGAACCTAAGCCCTGCGGGCGGCGAACCTGTTCCAGATGAACAGCACCACCAGGGCGCCGAGAGTCGCGGCGATGAAGCCCGCGCCCTGGTCGGCGCGATACCAGCCGACCGCCTGGCCGATAAAGGTGGCGACGAAGGCGCCGGCGATGCCCAGCAGGGTCGTGAGCAGGAAGCCTGTGGGCTTGTTCGGCGCCGACGACAGGAGGCGCGCGACGATGCCCGCCACGAAACCGATCAGGATGATCCAGAGCATCGGTGCCTCAGAGCGCGTTGTCGATCTCGCGGGGTGACGGCAGGCGGCCGGTCGGCGTCAGTTCGTCGACCGCCCGGGGTAGCTGGTCGGCCAGGCCTTTCAGGAGGTCTTCGCGCGACAGGCCGGTCCTTTCCATCAGGAAGGCGATCTGTTCCTCCGACAGGACTCCGCCCAGCTCCTGCGAGGCGATCTGCCGGTTCTGGCCGGTCCCCACCCAGGAGTCGGCGACGTCGCCCTTCCCGGCCCCCTGGAACTGCTTCAGGAGATCGCCCAGCCCACCACTCAGGATGCCGCCGAGGCCGCTGGCTCCCAGACCGCGTGCCAGAGGACTGTTGCCCATCCCGAGCTTGTCGAGGATGTCGCCGATGCCTCCCCCGGCGGATGCCTCGCCGGGCTTGCCGGACGTCGGCGGGGCCGACGCAGAGGGTGATGCCGGGGAAAAGCCCTTCACCGCCTTGTAGGCAAGCAGGCCGAGCAGCGCCATGGTGATGGGCGACATCCCCCCACCGCCCGCGGCTCCGCGTGGCCCGTTGCGCATTCCGGTCAATACATCGAGCAAGCCCATGGAGGTCTCCACGAATTGGGTGTGGGGACCCCAACGTGACAAGGAACCGGACGTTGCCTGATTTACCCGGCGCGCCAGTTCATCGCGTCGCCGGCTTTCCGGATGGCCTGTAGATCTGGTCGAACACACCACCTTCGGCGAAGTGCTCGGCCTGCGCCTTGGTCCAGCCGCCGAAGGTCTGGTCGATCGTCACCAGCTTGATCTTCGGGAAACGCGCCAGGTCCGCCGGGTCGGCCGCCTCCGGCTTGAAGGGACGATAGAAGTTGCTTGCGATGATCTTCTGCGCCGCCGGCGAATAGAGGAAATCGAGATAGGCCTGCGCCACCTTTCGCGTCCCGCGCTTGTCGACGACGAAGTCGACCAGCGAGACCGGCGGCTCGGCCAGGATCGAGAACGGCGGCACGACAATGTCGAACTTGTCCGCGCCGAATTCCTTCACCGTCAGGAAGGCTTCGTTCTCCCAGGCGATCAGCACATCGCCGACCGCGCGCTGGGCGAAGGTCGTCGTCGAGCCGCGGGCGCCGGAATCGAGTACCGGTACGTTCCTGAAGATCTTCTCGACGAAGCCCTTCGCCGCCGTCCGGTCTCCCTTGGTGCGGTCGAGTTCATAGGCCCAGGCCGCGAGATAATTCCATCGCGCCCCACCCGAGGTCTTCGGGTTGGGCGTGATGATGGAGACGCCTTGCCGCGCGAGATCGGACCAGTCCTTGATGCCCTTGGGGTTGCCCTTGCGCACCACGAACACGATGGTCGAGGTGTAGGGCGAGGCATTGTTCGGCAGGCGTGACTGCCAGTTCTCCGGCAGCCGCTTGGACTCACGCGCGATCGCGTCGATGTCGCCGGCCAGAGCGAGGGTGACGACGTCGGCCTCCAGCCCGTCGATCACCGACCGGGCCTGCTTGCCGGAGCCGCCATGGCTGGTCCGGATCGTGACCTTCTGCCCGGCCGCGGCCTGCTCCTTCGCGAAGGCATCGTTGAGCGCCTTGTACAGCTCGCGCGTCGGATCATAGGAGACGTTGGTGAGGACGACCTCCTGCCCCGTCTGGGCGCGGACTGCGACGACAGTGGACATGACGCCGAGCGCGATGGCCAGGGCGCCAAAGAAAATCTGACGGGTCGACATGATGGTTCTGCTCTCGAATCAGAAGGGGCGGAAAGCGGCGGGACGCACCGTGCGGTGCAGCCGGGCCGCGGCCAGGCGGGCATGGCCCGGCGTGGTGAACTGCGTGCCGTCGAGCTCGAAGAACGGACGCGCCGTCGCATGGAAGCGAAAGGCATTGCCTTCGCGCAGGACGACGCCTGCGGGCTCGCCCCAGATTTCGACGATGAAGGGTTCGGACATGGCTTCGCTCCTCCGGCCGTGGCATTACGACAATTGCTTGAAGGAATGGCGGCTCAGAAGAACCGACAGGTCGTGCGGCACATGTCGCGTCGACAGAGGGCGCGGAGGAGGTTCGGAGCGGGAAGCTGGGTCATCGCTGTTTCATCCGTCGTGACGGAGCCCACGAACAACGTCGTGACGCTTTAGCCTTGGTGACGCGGGGCAAGCTGCTCCATCAAAACCGCGGTCTTTCGACCCTCTTGAAATGCCCGTGATTGCGCCCGCGGACAATGAAGGGGTTTGTCAAAATCGGGACGCATCGTGGAAGAGACGCGACGAAACCGGCGTCGTGGAGAAAGTTTTTTCGGTCCGCCCCCGAGAGAAGGCGCCGATGGTTCACCCAGCCAGGGCTTTGCGGAGACGATCCGCGATATGCCTTTCGACATCGTTCTCCGAGGGAAAGCGCGCGACGATCTCCGCAACTCGGCTTGCCAGCGGGCGAGGGATTGTCTCGATTGACGGAAGAAATGGCCGTTCTTCCGGCTCATCCTCGGTAAATGGCGGCAGAACGTCTCCAGTATGCGCCTCGATGAATGCCAACTCCTCGTTGTAGCTGTCGCGTAGCGCCCGCCATTGCGCGCGGGTCAAATATTGGACCGTACCCTCCAGATTCAGCCCCTCGCCGGAACAGTTCACGCCCATGTAATCGAGCACTCGACGCGCCGCCCGATACTGGATTCCCTTCTTCCGCTTGCCAGGCGCGGCCAGTGCTTGCGCGAACCCGAATCGGCGCAGCTCGAGCAATGTCCAGGGTATCCGTTGATTGTAGCGCATCTCTCGATCTACGGACGTAAGCATATCCGACAGGCCTGCGGCTTCCGCATAGTCGACCAGAACATCGCGCACCAGACGGACCGTTATGTTCTCCCAGCCAAAGACCGCAGCCCAAGCCGATAAATTGGGTGCGGCTGGCAGGCGGCTCGATCTTTGCGAAAAGAAGGCGTCGAAGTCCGATACCGTCGTTCCCTTCTTTGAGGCTTGGTTATAGAGGGACACCATCAGGGATGGGTGATCACGAAGGTACACCAACACCTTGACGGCGTGCCCGGACATGGCTGCCTTGATGCGAGAGAGCAATTCCTGATCGGTGATTCCGAAGGCGTACTCGCTCGACACGATGAAGGTGGCATCCGGAGATGCCTGAAAGAGCGCCCGGAACTCCTCCAGCGTCGACATCGGCTCGCCCTTGTGCGGTTTGAGGCCGACGGCGACACGCCAATCGCGGCGATCGACAACATGGCGATCCGCGCCGACAACGGGAGCGATCCGTTCCAGAAACATCTGGATCGAAGAGGAGCCGGTCTTCGGGCGCCCGATGTGGAGGTGGATCATCCAGCGCGATAGTGTGGCATTCTGGATGCGCCAGCAACCGTCATGCGCCCTTCCGGCCTTGGCGAGTTCGACGGTCTGCGAGCGGGCGCTGGACACGTCGGCAAGCTGGGCTTTGAACTCGTCGAGATCCTGCTGCTTCAGCCGCTCGGTGTGGGCGCGAGCGTCGGCCTCCGCCTGCTAGAGTCTTTCCGGACGAGACAGAATCATCACCACCAACCTCATGCTGAGGAGCGCTCCGCAGGAGCGCGTCTCGAAGCATGGGCAC
>JAESFU010000170.1_pt1 | contig 86591 bp, 85 predicted proteins | sample 9269461 | NCBI WGS metagenome assembly JAESFU01 (sample SAMN14502556, study PRJNA617107) | algae metagenome | isolation source: Stenomitos rutilans HA7619-LM2 and co-occurring heterotrophs from cave walls | place: USA: Waikapalae cave, Hawaii | collected 2009-07-28
CGTTGACGCTCTCGCGTCTCTGTAAAGTTGTAGTCATGATAGGTAATGAGTGCGTTGTGGAGATGAATGTAACGATTGCAGAAGCAACCGTACACATAACATAACGAAATTCACAAGACTTGTAAAGCATTGTAAAGAAAATCGTAAGTACGAGTCCCTAATGCCTCTAGGGGCTGTCATCAATTATTCGTACATATGACTTACAGCAGGGGTTCCAGCCCCTAGCCTTGTTTGTTAGAACGGGCGCGATAAGGCTGATACGAAAGCTTTCTGAGCTTAATTGATGACGCGCCCTAGGCTGGAGTGGTAGTCAGTCAACCTTGCTTATGAATGACCAGTAAGGACCGCTGCTTCGTCGTTTGGCAAACAGATGGCTTCTGGATAGCTCTACAGCATGAAACTGTACGCTGATTAAAAGCCTGCAATTAAACTGACGATCTTGTAAAGCGGTCAGCCTTTAGCAGCCAGCCTTTAGCTTTTCCAGTATGTTCGGGTTAATTGTGTCCGTTTACTTGCCGCTAAGGATGCACGGGTTTTTGTAAGAAGGGTTTTTGGCTTCCCCTTCTACCCCTCAAACTGCCTCTATTAATTACACCCGCTACTTAACTCTGTTGCATTCTCATTGGACTCAACTCAGCCTACAGCTACGTGCAGGGTCATCAGAGGTGCGATCGCGCCTCTGATGCAACTATCTTAACCGTGACGATTCACCTCTGCTTGCAGCCAAGTGTCTACAGGCTGACCATCTTTGCGGCGGAGTTCAACTTCTACAGCCATGACTTGTCCTGATCCAGGAGGGGCAGGTTTTTGGTGAAACAACACATCGTAGGCACCAGGGTCTTCATTGCGCTCCTTCAGCCAGTCTTGCACCTTCAGCGTGGCAAAAAATGACTGCCCCTGCTCAAACATGCGGGTGATTTCCATCTGAAGCGTAAAAGGATTGAACCGGGGCATGGTTAAACCTCATGCAGTGCCGCGCTTATTCTAACTTAAGTGGCAAGAATGGGCATCAGCTTGCGCTGCCAAGAAAGTAGGACGTTTGACAAGTTCACCCTTACTTAATGCAGCAAGGCTCGATTTCGGGCGAAAACTTGTTGCCAAGTAAAGCGGAACTTATCTGATCGCACCATTTTGTAACTCTCGCTACTCATCAATCTCGGCAGAAGCAGTGTAATGCGGGAGTTATTCAAGGTCGTGGAGAGTTGATGTGTACTTGACTCCTAGAGAAATGGAGCGGTTAACGATTTTTACAGCGGCAGAAATTGCCCGTCGTCGAAAGGAAAAAGGTCTCAAGCTGAATGTGCCAGAAGCGATCGCCTATATCACCGATGCCATGATTGAGGGTGCACGCGAAGATAAAAGTGTGGCGGAACTTATGTCTGAGGGCGCGACCTTGTTGGCGATCGAGGATGTGCTGCCGGGTGTCACCGAACTGATTCCGCTGATTCAGGTGGAAGCGCACTTTGCGGATGGCACCAAGCTGATCAGTATTCATCATCCCATTCGTAGCGCTGGAGCGTGATGCTATGACCCATGTTTCTAATGCCTTTCCAGGGGAAGTGTTGTGTGCTCCTGGAACCCTGCAACTCAATGCTGGAAGAGCCACCAAAACTCTGATAATCGCGAATTTAGGTGATCGTCCCATCCAAGTAGGTTCCCACTATCACTTTTTTGAAGTGAACCGCGCTTTGCAATTCGATCGCGCTGAGGCGTACGGATTTCGGCTGGATATTCCCGCAGGAACGGCGGTACGGTTTGAACCAGGCGACACCAAAACGGTGGCTCTCGTAGCGATCGGTGGTACACGCCAAATCCAGGGACTCAACAGCCTGGTGAATCAAGCGTTAGATGATCCCGACGCGAAAGCAGCGGCATTAGAGCGTGTGCGATCGCTGGGTTACAGTACGCGTTCTACAGAGAACGAGCCAGTCGAGGAATGATATGGAAATTAGTCGGGAACGTTATGCCGAGTTGTTTGGCCCCACAACGGGCGATCGCATTCGGTTAGGAGACACGTCTTTAATCGCTGAAGTCGAGCGAGACACTACGATTTATGGCGATGAATGTGTGTTCGGTGGTGGTAAGACATTGCGTGATGGTTTGGGGCTGGCTCCTGGTGTGACGGCAGCAGAGGGCGCGTTGGATCTGGTGATCACAAATGTCGTGCTAATGGATCCCGTGCAGGGCATTGTTAAAACCGACATCGGCATCAAAGAGGGTCGGATCGTTGGCATTGGTAAAGCAGGCAACCCCGGCGTGATGGATGGCGTGCAGCCAAATCTGGTGATTAGTGCGAATACCGATGTGCGATCGGCAGAAGGGTTGATTGCCACTCCGGGCGGCATTGATTGCCACGTTCACTATGACAGCGCTGGACTCTGTGCCGAAGCCCTCTCTAGTGGACTGACCACCATGATTGGCGGTGGCTTAGGTCCGGTAACGGTGGGGATTTGCTCCGGTGGAGCCTACAACATGGGCTTGATGCTGCAAGCGTCTGAAGGCTTTGCCATGAACTTTGGGTTTCTCGGCAAAGGGAGTTCCAGCCTGCCTGCCAGCCTGGTGGAACAGGTGGAAGGGGGCGCGATCGGACTCAAGATCCATGAAGATTGGGGTGCGATGCCTGCTCTGATTGATACTTGTCTTTCAGTTGCCGATGACTATGACCTTCAGGTGCAAATTCATACCGATACCTTGAATGAGTCGGGCTATGTGGAAGATACATTGGCAGCGATTCGCGGTCGCACCATCCACATGTATCACACAGAAGGCGCAGGCGGTGGACACGCGCCAGACATTATTAAAGTGGCATCTTACTCGTACTGCCTGCCGTCTTCCACCAATCCTACCAATCCTTACACCGTCAACACTTTTGATGAACACCTAGATATGGTGATGGTGTGTCATCACCTCAACCCCAAAGTGCCAGAGGATGTTGCCTTTGCCGAATCCCGTATTCGGGCTGAAACCATCGCGGCAGAAGACATCTTGCACGATATGGGTGCAATCAGCATGATGGGTTCAGATAGTCAGGGCATGGGACGCATTGGCGAAGTCATCTGTCGTACCTGGCAGTTGGCATCAAAAATGAAAGACCAACGCGGCGCGTTACCAGAAGATAGTGAGCGTAATGACAATCAGCGCATTCTACGGTATCTGGCAAAGTACACCATCAATCCAGCCAAAACCTGTGGCATTGATGCTCATGTGGGTTCCATTGAACCCGGCAAAGTTGCAGATATTGTGCTGTGGCAACCGGGATTCTTTGGCATCAAGCCAGAACTCATCATCAAAGGCGGCTTTATTGCCTGGTCGCCGATGGGTGAATCTAATGCCTCGCTGATGACCTGTGAACCGATTCTCTATCGTCCCCAGTGGGGTAGTTTTGGCAGTGCGAAGCAAACTACTTCATTTTGCTTTGTTACTCAAACTGCGCTGGATCAGGGGTTGCCTGACAAGCTAAAGCTACGCAAACAACTGCTACCTGTGAAAGGAACGCGATCACTCAGCAAAGCGGATATGTTGCATAACAACGCTTGCCCTGAAATTGAGGTTGATCCAGACACATTCCAGGTACGAGTCAATGGTGAAATTGCTACCTGCGAGCCAGTCTCGCGGGTGCCGTTAGGACGGCTGTATTTGTTTCGGTAAATCCATATTGAAGGCAAAAACGATGCCAAAATCAGTCGCTCGTTTAGGAATAGGGGGTCCCGTTGGTAGCGGTAAAACGGCACTGCTAGAACGGTTGGTGCCGTTGCTAATGCAGCAAGGCATTGAAGTAGCGGTTGTTACTAATGATTTATTAACGCAGGAAGATGCTGATCGCCTCAAACGCAAAGGCTTTTTGCCCACCGATCGGATTATTGGTGTGAAAACGGGAAGTTGCCCCCATACCGCCATTCGCGAAGATCCCACCATGAATCTGCTAGCGATTCGCAATCTGGAGCGGTCGTTTCCTAAACTTGATCTTGTCTTTGTGGAAAGTGGGGGTGACAATCTCGCCTCGACCTTCAGCTATGACTTAATCGATGCGTATATCTTTGTGCTGGATGTGGGTGCTGGTGATGATATTCCCCGCAAAAATGGGCCGGGTTTTATGCAGGCAGACTTAGTGGTCATTAACAAAATTGACCTTGCCCCCTATGTGGAAGCTGATTTAGATCTGATTCATCGCGAAGCCACAGAACGCCGACGTGGTAAACCGATCGCCTATACCAACTGCAAAACAGGTGAAGGGTTGGATCAGGTGATGCAATTCATCTTTGACAAATTGCTATTTCGATCGATGCGGGTATTAGCTCAATGACTTTGATGGAAACCAGCATAAACGGTAGACAAACAGCAGACATGGTTGCTGCACTCAGCAAACCATCAACCACAACGTTAGAGCATGCCGTCTTGCACAATCATCTTTCTGTGCAAATGGGGTTGGATCACAACCATCACTCCTTCGTGCAGCGGCAGTATGCCACCTACCCCTTCAGGCTCTCACGGGCATTACGGCTTGACTCCACCAATGCCCATCGCATCTATCTTTACATCATGAATTCGTCACCTGGTCTGCTGGGTGGTGACGCATTTCAGATTGGTATTCGGCTGAGCGATCGTACAGCCCTTTATCTCACCGATCAGTCAGCAACGAAGGTGCATCGAATGGCGACGGGGCAACGTGCTCGCGTTCATTACAAGATTGAAATCGGCTCTGGTGCAAGCTTAGAGTATGTTCCAGAACCCATCATCCTCTACCGTGATGCCAATCTACAACAAACAATGCAAGTCATGTTGGCACCGACTGGAAGCCTCTTTCTCAGCGACATTATGGTTCCCGGTCGGTTAGCACGAGGCGAATACTTTCACTTTCATCAGTATTGCAATCGGCTGCAAGTTTACACACCCGCTGGAGACTTAGTTTTCACCGATGCTATGAAGCTGAAGGGGCAGGTTGAATCTCCTTTCCGTAGCCCTATTTTTGCCTCTCAACCCATCCTCGCCAGCGTTATCCTGGTTGTGCCTGATACTGACCTGTACGCTTTGAGCCTGGATTTAGAACAGGTTACTCACGCACAAGCAGATTTAACGGTTGCCAGTTCTGCCTTACCCAACTGTAATGGCTTGCTGGTGAGAGTAATGGCAAGAAATGTACCGATCGCCAAAGCTTACATCAACTATGCCTTGTCGAAAATGCGCCAGCTCAACAGACAGCCTGCCTTACCGGAGGTACCCAAATGACAATCCTGGCAGAGACGTATTTAGGCAATCAAGAGACTGACCCTACCTTGCAGCAGCAAGTGGCGCAAGCTCGACACGCAGGAGATTTGCTAGAGGTTTACTTAAAGACAGACGATCGCGCCAAAGGTCGGATTCATGCCCACTCTACAACTGGCGTTGGGATTGGCATCATGAAAAGTCGTGATCACGCTTTAAATGCAGGTGATGTCTTTGTCACTCAAGCAAACCAACTCTTGCTCATCCATCTTCATGCTCAAGCTGTGATGGTATTAAGCTTTAACGGTGATGCCACGGGTCACGCTATTGCTCTCATTTACCTGGGTCATGTGCTCGGCAACCACCATTGGTCAGTGCTAGTGCAGAACGATCGCATTTATGTGGAAATGGTGGCTGATCCAGCCGTGATGGAAGCCACGGTGAGAAGCGTTAATATCCCAGGTTTGTGCATTGACTATGAAGTGCGATCGCCAGACGCACCACTGCAATTCTCATCTCACTCTCATCATTGAAGTTACAAGCTGCTTGCTATGGTTGATTCTCGGCTTGCCTTAATGCAATTGTCTGATTCCTTTTTTCCATCCGGCTCCTTTACGCTGTCTTACGGATTAGAAAGTCTGGTGCAGACCAATCAGGTCTGTACTGCTCAGGATGTAGAAACGTTTCTTCACCTGCTGTTGCACCATAAAGTCGGTTGCTCCGATCTGGTTGCCCTTGTGCATGCGTATCGCGCCAGCGTTACCAACGAATTCAGTGAAATCCAACGAGCCGACGCTTGCCTCTATGCCCAAACGCTTATTCAATCCACCCGTGAAGCGCAACGCCGAAGCGGACATGCACTGTTGATGGTGGCCCGATCGACCTGGCGCGACCAGCAACTAGAAGCATTACAGGACGCGATCGATGCAAAGCAAATGACTGGCTTGCATCCGATCGTCTTTGCGGTTGTGGGTCGTGCCGTGCATTTGAGCGAGAGCGACACTAGCGTTGCCTTCCTCCACAGCTTTATCACTGGAGTTGTTGGAGCCGCCATACGCTTGGGCGTTTTGGGGCACTTGAGCGCACAAATTCTTCTTTCTACGATGGCGGCAGAAATAGAGCTGCTTGTGAAGCAAACCCCATCGTCCTTAGATGAAATGTGGTCATGTACACCGACGATCGACGTGGCTCAAATGTCCCATCAACGCCTGAATAGCAAACAGTTTGCGACTTGATATGACAATAAAAATGGGCAGTACAAGATTCGAACTTGTAACATCCTGCTTGTAAGGCAGGCGCTCTACCGTTGAGCTAACCGCCCGAAGGAGTGTGCTTTGGACACAGTTATTAATAATAACAGATGCTACGCCTTTGTTCACGTTCTTCCTCAGAAAGCATCAAGCGATAAATTTGCTCCAAAACCTTCAGTCAGTGCGTTTGTACCTGTTACGATGCTGTCAGCGTTGTCTGTCTCTATATGCCTTCCGGTCGGACGCACGACAGTATTACTCTGTGGAGTTTGCCGCTGCTTGCTGGGTTAACCTTTGCAAGCACTCAAAGCAGTAGCCTGACGCTCTTTGTGTCTGGCAGCTACCTCTTTAGCGGGCTGATGTTCGGTCCCGATTTGGATGTGTATTCGCACCAATACAAGCGCTGGGGGCCGTTGCGGTGGATCTGGCTACCCTATCGGCGCAGTATGCGTCACCGATCGTTCTGGTCGCACGGGCCGATTGCAGGCACGATCGTGCGAGTTGCCTATTTGCTCATCTGGGTAGGGCTTTTCGGTAGCTGTGGGATGCTCGCAAGTGCGATTATCGCTCAACTTGCAGGTAAAGCCAACGATTGGTTTGTGCTCGCTCAGCAATGGTGGAGCCGCAGCGTTGTGTTTTTGGGACAGGCACCTTTGGAATACCCAACCGAAGCAATCGCGATCGCCTTGGGACTTGAACTGGGTGCACTCAGCCACTCATTGAGTGATTGGCTGGCGTCAGCCTACCGACGTGCTGTCACCAGACGCATCAAGAAACCTTCCCCGTCAACCAAGCAGATACCTCTACCACCAGAACGTTCGCTGCCACCAGAAAACATGGTGACACAACAGCCGTCTTCTCAACGATCGACACTACCTGCACCGCAACCACAGGTTCGCCGCGAAGCTCAACTGCCACCTTTTGGTCGAAAAAGTGAGAGGAGTGAAGAGTGAGAAAAAGGCAAAAGGTAAAAAGGATAGGACTTACGCAAGAGCGGTCGTCTTTCGCCCCCTAACCCCCAATTCATAGCCCTATCGGGCATACCCTTCGGGAAGCAAGCTACAAGAAAGGGGGAACCAAGCCAATTAAAGTCCCTAGAATTGGGGGCTAGGGGGCCAAATGCGTAAGTCCCAAAGGATAGAGTTTGGGGCTAACGTTGACCATTGGCGGCTGATCACTGATCGCTGACTCCTGACCGCTAAAGTAGATAAAGATCAGTCATTTCTAACTCTGCATGTCTATTTCTGAGCCATCTCCTGAGCCTTTAGAACTGCGAACTGCCATGTTAGACGCCGTGCAGCAGCTAGTTGCTGTAGTTGCGCAGTTGCGATCGCCCAATGGTGGTTGCCCGTGGGATCTGGCACAAACGCCTGAAAGCCTAACCCCCTACGTGATTGAAGAAGCTTATGAAACGATTGATGCGATTCAAAGCGGTGATGCGAAGGCTGTATGTGAAGAACTGGGCGATCTGCTGTTACAGGTTGTGCTTCAGGCTCAAATCGCCAGCGAAACCAATCAGTTTAGCCTTACAGACGTCGTTCAAGGCATTAGCGAGAAGCTCATCCGTCGCCATCCACATGTGTTTGGGGATGTGAATGTCGAAACAATGGCTGATGTGCATCGTCATTGGGAGCAAATTAAGGCGATCGAGAAAGGTGAAGATCCAAATGCAACACCGCTCTTGAGCAAAAAGCTGAGTCGGTATGCTCGATCATTACCGCCTCTGATGGCCGGCATGAAAATCTCTCGCAAAGCAGCAGAAGCTGGCTTTGAGTGGGAGGCAATTGAGGGCGTATGGGCCAAGTTTCAGGAAGAACTCGCTGAATTTAAGGAAGCCCTTACAGAACAAGACAAAGCCCATCAAGAAGCCGAACTGGGCGACCTCCTGTTCACGGTCATCAATCTTGCTCGCTGGTACGATTTAGACCCTAGTGCAGCCCTGCAAGGCACCAATCAACGTTTCATCCAGCGGCTAGAACAAATGGAGGCTGTTGCCGATCGACCCCTTGCTGACTATAGCTTGGAGCAGCTAGAGATGCTCTGGCAGCAGGCAAAGGTGAAGCTGAAGCAATAACCGCTGTAAGACCAGCCACCAATTTGATCGCACTCCTCAAAAACCGCAATCTTTGGGTTGAGCTTTGCAACGCTTCGATCTACTGCCTTCAAGCATGTAGAGGCGAAAACGAGGTTCGTCACGTTACGCTAAAGCAAGTGGGCTAATCAGTGTTTAGGTGCTGTAACGATGGGGGCGAGCATGCTTATCGTTGCAGCATGGAAAGCGATTTATTGCCTGAAGGGGTTCATCCGATAGAGAGAAGGATCTATGTTGCTGGATAAGCTTGAAAAACTGAACACGTTGTTTGCTGGCATGGAACGGGCGCTGATTGCCTATTCTGGCGGTATTGATAGTACGCTGGTCGCAAAGATTGCCTATGATGCTTTGGGCGATCGTGCCCTTGCGATCACAGCCGTTTCACCGTCCCTTCTGCCCGAAGATTTGGAAGATGCTTGCGTGCAAGCGGCTGAAATTGGCATTGCCCATGAACTGGCGCAAACGCACGAAATGGATAACCCCAACTACACGGCAAACCCAGCGAATCGCTGCTATTTCTGCAAAAGCGAACTGCACGATACATTGAGGCCTCTGGCGTTGGAGCGGGGCTATCCCTATGTGATTGATGGCGTGAATGCGGATGATCTGTTCGACTACCGACCGGGCATTCAAGCCGCGAAGGAACGGGGTGCCCGATCGCCCCTTGCTGAAGTCGGCATTAGCAAAGTCGAAGTACGCGAACTGGCTAAGCATTTGGGACTGTCCTGCTGGGACAAACCCGCGCAGCCCTGCCTCAGTTCACGCTTTCCCTACGGTGAAGAGATTACGATCGCCAAACTACAGCGCGTGGGCCGAGCCGAAGCCATGCTGCGACGGATGGGGTTACGAACCTTTCGCGTGCGATCGGAGTTCGATACGGCACGCATCGAACTCCCTGCCGAGCAGTTGAAAGAGTTCGTCTTAACAACGGATCTGCCCACGTTAGTCGAAAAATTCCAGTCTGTCGGCTTTCTCTACGTCACCCTTGACCTGGAAGGATTTCGGAGTGGTAAGCTCAATCAGGTGCTTCAGTTTGCTACGGCTGAAAAATGAGGACAAGCTGATATGACGCGATCGCCTGCCCTGAACCAAGACATCATCTATCCCGACAGCGATGGACAACCCATGTCTGACAATACCAGGCAGTTTAATTGGATTGTCTACATCAAGCTCGGCTGCGAAGCTCTGTTTAAAGACGACTCCAATGTTTTTGTAGCAGGCGATTTACTCTGGTATCCGGTTGAAGGCGATAATACCATTCGAGCGGCACCCGATACGATGGTTGTGTTTGGTCGTCCCAAAGGCGATCGGGGATCTTACCAGCAGTGGAAAGAAGACAACATTGCGCCTCAAGTGGCCTTTGAAGTGCTGTCCCCCGGTAACACGCTGGTTGGTATGGCAAAAAAGTTCCGCTTCTACGAGCGCTATGGCGTCGAGGAGTATTACCTTTACGATCCCGACAAAGGAGATTTCAGCGGCTGGTTACGGTCTGGAGACTTTCTGGAAGTAATTGAAGAGCCGATCGGGTGGGTCAGTCCTCGCCTCAAAGTCCGCTTTGAACTGGTCGATGAGGCGCTAGAGATTTACCGTCCCGATGGGGAGAGGTTTGCAACCTATCTAGAACTAATCGAGCAGAACCAGCAAGCTCGACGGCAGCTAGAACAAGAACGGGAGCGATCGGACAAGCTAGCCGCCAAGCTAAAAGAATTGGGCATTAACCCAGAGGATTTAGAAGAACTCTGACTGCGGATTTGTTTAGGCAAGCCTTTCAAGCTGCATGAATTTTATACCGTCTTGCGATCGCTTAAACTCGCAAGCTCTCTCAAAGCCAAGTTTGTAAAATGTCTTGAGCGATCGTTCATTAAACGCAGCGACTGTGACTCGAAATTTAGCTGGCGAGAACTGAACTCTACCAAATTGAAGCACCGCATCCACAAAATTGCTGCCAAGACCGCTTCCAGTTTTATCTGGATGCATCCCAACCCCAACATCCAAAATCGCTGGCTCTTGCTCGCTATAGCTGCCGCCTGCAACTCTCGCTTCTTTGCCAAAGCAGCAATAGCCAATCAATGCCTGTTTTTGGTCAAGCACACTGTAATAGCGGTTTGTTGGTTCCCAGAGTAATGAGCAGTCCTCTTCTGACAAGTCATACAGCGAAAAGGGCGGTTCGTATCTCCAAGCAGAAATTTCTCTCGCTTGCTTGATCGAGATTTGGTAGACCGCAAGCTTCATGCGCTTAGTGACAGCCTTGTGACAGCGTCATTTTTGAAAGCATTAAATGTTAGCGGTGGTTGCCCAACCGATCGCAAACCCAATGCCCGCCACCAAACTCAAAACGGCGAGTAATCCTCCGGGCATAAATTTGCCAGTCTTGCGAAAGCGGAGTGCGAAGACAACCAGTAGCGCCAACGCAATCACAGTCGCCAGTGCTAACCCGATCGCAGGATTTTGCAGACTAATGTACCAGGCGATCGCCAGTGCTACACCGCTACCTAACCCTGAGATCAGTGATTGATTGCTCTTGGCTTTGATATAACCGACAATGCCACCGATCGCCACAAGCAGTGCGTAGACTAAAATGAGCCAGATAATCGTTGCCAAAGGGGTGCCTCCTTTTTCTCAACATCTCACACCCTACACCGTATTTTGACCATTCGCGTCTCGCTGTCATAATGCTTCTTACACAGACCATTCCCGTTTTAGATTTGCGCGATTTTCATACGGACGATCGTCGCCAAACGTTTGTCACCCAGATGGGCAGCGCTTTAGAAGACACAGGCTTTTTTGCCCTGACGCACCACAGCGTTGATGCCAATCTGATTCAAACGGCCTATGCTGTGACGCAAGCCTTCTTTACACTGCCAGAAGCGGTGAAGCTTCGGTATGAAAATCCTGCTCTGCATGGACAGCGCGGTTTTACACGCTTTGGACGCGAACATGCAAAAGATCACCCCGTTCCCGACCTCAAGGAATTCTGGCATGTTGGGCGAGCACTGGCTCCCGACCACCCTTTGGCGGCTGCGTATCCAGCCAACCTGTCACCGACTGAAGTGCCACAGTTTGCCTCCGTGATGAATCAGCTTTATGCGCAGTTGGAGGCGTGTGCTACGGAGCTACTCAAGGCTTGCGCTCTGTATCTGGGCGAGTCAGAAAACTGGCTAAGCGACATGATGCGCGATAGTGACACCATTCTTCGCGTGATTCACTATCCGCCGATCGCGCCAGATGTCCATCCTGCCAGCTTACGAGCAGCGGCTCATGAAGATATCAACCTCATCACGCTCTTATGCGAAGCCACGGATGATGGGCTGGAATTACTGCAAAGAGACGGCACTTGGCGAACGATCCGAGCGCTACCAGGGCAAATCATTGTCGATAGTGGAGATATGCTGCAACAACTCACCAACGGCTTGCTCAAAAGCACGACTCATCGCGTGGTGAATCCGGTTGACGGACGCGATCGACGCTTTTCGATGCCATTCTTTGCACACCCACGCCCTGAAGTCGATCTCACGCCCCTTTCAAATTGCGTCGCCAGAACTAACCAGCCACCCTTCCCCCGCATCACGGCTGGCGCTTACCTACAACAGCGCTTACGCGAGATTGGCCTGGTAGGGTGAAGAAAGGCTAAAGGCTAAAAACTGATGGTTAGTTATTCAAAATTCGCTCAGCCTTTATCCTTCTCTACCTCACCCTCCCGCAGCAAATGTCACCATAATGGCAACCGAAAGGAGAATGCCTGGAGACAGCATCAGCACTAGCATCAGAAGGTCGTGTGTGTTCATCGTTGCCTTTTGTGATCAAAATTTGAGTGAGTGGAAGGTGCTACGATTCGCCTGCCTGTGAGCCACTCGATCGTGAACTGTCTTCATCCTAGTGAACGATGCTCGCGTCCTTACCGCTAAAGCATTGAGAAATGCTGAAGATTGCAATGATCGCGAACCGACGTTTAGACGTAAGGTAAGGAGAGCAGCAACTGACGGCTGATCACTGATGGCTAATGGCTGATCGCTTTGAAAGGCTGAAGGGGCTGAAAGCTGTAGCTTACTTCTGCGTTGTGGTCGGCTGACCGCTGTAGCGTGCTTCCCAGAGGGTTGGCTGATCGCTTTAGAATGGAGTCCAACGTTGAGTCAACTATGAGTAACTTTTCTTTTGATGACCTGTTGCGACGAGATTTTCTCAGAGGGCTGGGTCTGTGGATCGTCATTGAAATCGTCAGTTTTCTCGTACTGCCAGGGCTTGGAGCCATTCAACCGGGCGATCGACTCAAGTTTTGGTTTGGCCTGAGTATTCCGCTGGGGATCGGTGGGGCGCTGCTGTTGGGCGGGAGCTCTCGTTTTGTCGCCCTCACAAATGAGCGGATGGCTAGCGGCAACAAAACATTGCTCACCCTTCTGGGACAATTTGGTGGGTCGATCGGTATTGCGGGTATTCTCTTTCCCTTTGTCATGGCGGCGGGCGAATTTCTCGCCAAAATTTTTGATCGGTAGAGAAGAGGGAACGGTGAGATGGCAGGTATAGAGTCAATAGCGCTGCCAATGACCCATGCGCTGAAAGAATGGCAGGTTGCTGTACACGCTTTGGAGCAGGGTGAGACGATCTTGCTGCTGCGGAAAGGAGGCATCCGCGACGCTAGAGGCACGTTTACAGTCGCCCACGAGCGTTTCTGGCTATATCCCACCCATGAGCATCAGCGATCGCATCTGGTCAAAGAGCAATATGCCGATGCAATCACGCCTGTCGAACCGGGTTGGCATCCTGAAACTGTCCGCATTGCTTCGTGGGCGCAGATTATCGATCGCTTTGAGGTTAGCGACGCGGCAGTCGTGGCGGCACTGCACCCGTTTCACATTTGGCATGAGACCTTTGTGGTAGAGCGGCTGAAGTGGAAACCTAGCCAACCCCTGTCGATTCTTTTGTTGCGGGTTTATACCCTACCGCAACCGCAAATGCTTTCGTATGAAGCAGCGTATGGTGGGTGCAAATCGTGGCTTGACCTAACGCCGATGAGTGCACAGCATGCAAGCCTGATGGAAGGCTCAGAAAATCTGCCAGTGCTAGGGGATGCTGACTATGCTGCTCAACGCGAGGCGATTCAGGCAATCATAGCGCCGTGGTAAGTGAGTCACGCTTGGCGTGAAAATGCTGCTATGAATGAAATTTTGTGAATAACCCTGTCAACCCCTATATCTGGTGCCATGATAAAGGGGCATTTAAGGTGCTGACCCTAAATAGATTCTCTGGGTGATTCTCTAGATAGGGTATAAGGTCAGTTGTGTGTTTGCAGTTGAAGTCGGTTCTAGTGCGCGATCGGAGCAACCATCGCTTTGCGTTTAGTTTCTTAGCACCGTTCTGGTTGAAGACGTTTTCCTATATCTCAAGCGCAAATGCTTCGGTGATGATGGCGGCTACTTCTTCTCCAAGGGGTATGCGTTGGTAGTCAAATACTCCAGTTGCGACTATCCTTAAAGCCAGATCAACCGAACACCAGATTCGTTGGACAGGTTCAGCTCAAAGTGATGCAAAGCCAGAAATTCGCTCCAAATGTTCATCCTAAACCGAAACGGCTCTTGATCCAGCAATCAGGTGTGCAACGGTTGTTGAGCGCTACCATTGCTGCGATCGGGGTTGTGACGGCTGAGGTGACTGTTCTTGCGGCGCAGGCTGCCTCCCTGACGCAATGGAGTTTTGATCCAGCGGCAAACCAGCTCGAAATTACGGTCAAAGATGGCACAACGCCCCGCTACTTTCTGATGGCTCAGCCTGCTCGCATTGTGCTCGATCTTCCCGGTACGGCTGTTGGGTCTGTCAGCGCTCAACAAACCTATGCGGGTGCCGTGCGTCAGATTCGGGTGTCTCAGTTTGAGCCAGGTCTGGCCCGCATTGTGATGGAAATTTCCCCAGGCGTTTCACTGGCACCAGGACAGGTGAAGTTGCAGAAGGTTGGTAATGGAACGGCTCCATCAGGCACCTCTCGTTGGGTCTTGCAACCGCTGATTACAAAGTCGCTGACTGCCAATGTCGCCACGGTGAAGCCATCTACCTCTGCTCCATCTACGGCACGTGTCCCCAAACCAATAGCCACAAAGCCCTCGATCGTGCCATCTACCCCTGTCCAGCCGACTCGTGCAGAGACCTCGATCGCACCATCTCAAGCGCCGTCTGGCAGCAACGCGACCTCAAAGCCTGCCGAAACCGCTATGCCAGCCGTCTCAAGCGACCCAACGGCGGACAGTAGCCGCGATCGTCAGCCTACGGTTGCGGTTCCTAACCTGGCGGCAGCAACGGTACCCATGACATCGCCTCTGACGGCGATTACACCGACTCCATCCGCGACCCAGCCTGCTGCTCTAGCACCAGTGCTGCCATCCCCGCCTACACCTGAGACACAAACACCCACACCACCGCCACCAGCAGCAACCCCTCCAGTTGATCCCAATGTGGCAGTCGATACTCAACGTGGCGTGGCGATCGCGGTACCTGCGCCAGGTACGCTTTCGACCGTTACAGGAGCACCGCTTCAGACACCTGCTACCAATGCTCAGGCTGCTAGCTCTCCGCCAATAGCACGGGTTGAACCATCTGAGGCTGCTCGTTTGCGTGCCACAGCCAAACCAGTCATGGCAGCGCCCCCTACGACGGCTTTAGCACCCAGCGTCAGCGTACCGCCATTGAACACGTTGAATGCTCCCCCTGGGACACCCAGTACGCCTGATGCCCAAACCACAAACACTCAAGCAAGGCAACCCGACGCCCCATCGAGTCTTCCGTCTGGTAGATCACTTCCGGCTGCAAGTACGCAACCGAGTGTGAGCGTTCCACCGCTCATTCAGGTTGGCACCCCCGATCTGGGCTTGGCGAATGGCACACCAGCGAATGCTTCAGCCCCTCCCATGTCGGTTTTTGCTCCGAATGCGTCGATCGAACCCCCTGTAAGCGTGCCGCCGTTACAGAAAACCCCACCGCTGCAACCGCTAGATGCCCCTACCGCCGTACCCATTAGGCCAGCACAGACCTCCTACGATGCCAATACGATTAGACAGCCGTCCTCAAGCGCAGACCTTGCGCCACCGCTGAATGTGGTGCCATTGCAAGCACCTGTACAGCAGGCTGCTGCACCCTTACCAACGGCAGTTCCAGGGTACAATGCCGATACCATTAAGCAGCCGCCATCTCAAGTGGCCTCGGCCTCAGTTGTTGAATTTGGTCAACCGCTGCCTGCAAAAAACAGTGCTGTAAGGCCAAGTCAACCGCTCAATGGTCTGACCACATCTCAAGGTGTGCGCCAAGCCTTCAAGCCAACCGCTCCAGATGTTTTGTTGCCTGTTGGCACCGTGCTCAATCTGCGCTATCCCGGTGAGGAAACGCTGCTGTTGCAAACCGCTCGTCCGCAGCAAGAAGTGATGGTGCTGCTCACAGAATTGCGTGACGCGTCTGGCAACCTTTTAGCCCCCGCTGGCAGTGCTGTCACGGGACGCTTTGAAACCACGACCAGCGGTAGCCAGTTTGTGACGCAGGCGATCGCAGTCTCAGGTCGTACTATTCCACTCACCGCACAATCTGACACACTAGATGGTAGCCGGAAAGTGCAAGGCAACAACTTGGCAGTTAATTCTGGCATTGGGCTAGTGGCAGGCGGCGTGCTGGGGGCTGTGGGCGGTTCGGCTGGGCTAGGTGCGATCGGTGGAGCGGCGGCTGGAGCGGCGGCTACACTACTAACAGCACCCAAGCCTGCTGCCATTCAACCTGGTCAGGTGGTGCAGGTGCGTTTAACCCAAGACCTTCGGAGTTTCGAGTAAGGTTTGTAGCGCCGTTCATGCAAAACCATTCATAAAAAGAGAGCCGCAACAGTTAAGTCATGACTCTCTTTGAGACGGTTTGGATTCTAGACAGTTCTAGCTGTGACCGTTTAATATTTCTCGTTCTCCGGCTTCGGTGCGCCGCCTGTGCCGGGTTGGTTTAGGAAGAGGTTCTTCGCGGCATCGTTCTGATAGATGCAGTCAATTCTGGGCGATCGCTCTAGTGCATCGGTAAAGCCGAAGGTATTCATGCGGTTTTTGCAGTCACGCACCTGCTCCGATTTAACTAAGCCTCGCTGCTCCAAGATCGACCAGTTATTGGTCCGAAGCACGCATCCTGGCTGGGTACTAGGCTGAGAAATGTAGACGTTCAGCGGATTGAGGGTGACAAAGACACGCGCATCCATCGTGATGGCGGCAGAACCAAACTGGGCGCAAAGTTCGGCATTGGGCGCACGTTGGCTGAGGTCAAGGTCGGTGACAATTTTGCCCGCACCAGAACTGGAAACAGAGCTAAAGCCAAGACCAATGCCAATGCCTAGAATAAAAACACCTGCCAGCACCGCTAGAGCCGTCGCGTTGAACAGTGCCGCGATCGACGATTTAGCTGGCTTTTGCTTAGAGGATTCTGGACTGGAGTAGCCGTCGTAATCACGATCGTAGTCGCGATCGACCTCGCGGTCATAGCTAGAGCCTGAGTTCCTGGGTTTACGTTTCATAGTCATCTGACCCGGTTGAACGCGTTAAAAGTGACCTTCTTCCAGTATGCCGCGAATGGACAGCGGTCTGCACACAAAGAATCTCTGTACCTACAAGAGACACTCTCCGCGTCACCCTAGCGTATTTTTGCCTCAAACAGCAAGAAGGAGCCTACCGCAATGGAAGGCTCCTCCGCACTAACAGTATGGAATGAGCAGCAATAGCTTAGTTGCCGCCAGTGGTAATCGGTTTATTATGAATGCCGATATCAGGCTGCTGTCTGAAGTGCCATTTACCATCGGCTCCTTTTTCGTAGTTTGGCTTGATCGAGTTCCAGGCAACGTTGGTAGCGGCTTCTTCATCTAAGCCGTCGCTCACAGCACTGTTGTAAGCGGTTACAAAAATCTGCTGTGAACCGTCAGCCAGATTTTCTTGGATCTCTTGGGGAAATTCTTCCAGTTGTTTAGCCATCGGTATCTCCTGACAAACCTATCAATAGGGATCAGCTTAAGTGTCTGGTACTGATGCTTCCTCTTTCTGAAGAGGAGACAAGGCTTCTACCCAACGACCAGCGAGGGATGAATGCTCTTAGTAGCTTTGAAAACAATCCATACGTTTGTGAAGCCATCCGATAACCGATTCTGGCTGCTGACAGATAACAGGTTTCTGCCCCTCAAGATTCTAGAGCGCGTGTTAGCGCAGGTGCCGATGTGCCCACAGCGCTGCTTGAACCCGATCGCGCACGCCAAGCTGACAGAGGATGCGCGTAATGTGATTTTTCACCGTCCCTTCGGTGAGATGCAGTTGTTGAGCAATTTCTCGGTTACTGTTGCCTTGGCCCAGTAGTTTCAGCACGGCTTGTTCGCGATCGCTCAATAGCGGGACGGCTGATGCTTTGGCTTCAGGTGCCTGAAACTGGATCTGGGCAAATACTTTGGGGGCGATTGTCGGGCCGAGTTGACTATAGCCCTGATGCACCAGTCGAATGGCCGCAGCTAGTTGCTCTGAAGGTGTGTTTTTAAGAAGATACCCGGCAGCACCGACTTGCAGCGCTTTGAACACATACTCATCTTCATCAAAGGTTGTCAGCACAAGAATTCGCATGTGGGGATGGCGTTGATGGATTTCACGGGTTGCGCTCACCCCATCCGCGATCGGCATTCGCACATCCATCAAAATCACATCTGGTTGGAGCTGGTCGGCAAGCGCAATGCTTTCCCTACCGTTGCTGGCCTCACCAACAATCACTAAATCTGTTTCTAACGCCAGTAAAACGGCCAGTCCTTGCCGAAAGAGCACCTGATCGTCTGCCAGTAAAAGCTTGATCATTGGGGTAGGCTCACGTCAAGCTGAGTTCCTTCGCCGATCTCGCTCTCGATCGTAAACACCCCTGCCAACAGATCGACCCGTTGTTGAATGCTTTGTAACCCCAAGCCTGTGTGAGAACCAGTGGGGTCAAAGCCGCTACCGTTATCTGTGAGCGTGAGATGAATGCGATCGGCCGTCGCGGTCAGTTGCAAGTGCACATGAGAAGCCTGAGCATGTTTACGAATATTCGTTAGCCCTTCTTGCACAATGCGGTAAAGCTGCTGGCTGGTCTGAGGCGTTAGGAGCGGTAGGTTTACATCCGTTGTAATGATTAAAGCGGTATGCTGACTGGCTTGCTCAATGAGCACCCTCAACGCCTGATCAAAATTAAAGGTAGATGGCTGGATCGTCTGCAAAGCCAATCTCACATCCTCCAGGCACTGATCGGTTAACGCTTTCGCCTGATTGATTGCGTCCAATGCCTGCTCAGGGTTCCGCTGGCGGAGCTTCTGCGCGACTTCTAACTGCACACCCAGAGTGGTTAACGTATGCCCCAGTGCATCGTGAAGATCCCGTGCAATGCGAGTGCGCTCTACCATAGCAGCCAGGGTTTTGACCTCTTGTGCCAGAGACTCTGCCCGTTGACGACTCTCGCGTTCTGCCACGATCACAAAGCCTAATAAGATCACGAAAATGCTGATGCCTGAATACTCAATTAAGGCTGATGAAAAGACTGGCAATGGACTCAAAAGTTGCTCTATTTGATTGGCTTGAGCCAGTTGTGCCAACGTTTGTTGTTGCAACTGACGCAGATTGCCGACCACACTGGTCAGGTAGCCTGCCCCCACAGTCAGCATGATGAGAATGACCTCGCGACGGCTGAGAAAGAAGCAGCTTTTAATCAAAAAGAAATACAGCAAAATACTGGTTTCAACGCCCATAAAGCTAGCAATTAGGGTTAAGCCCATTTCGATCGCAATATAGACGCGCCGCTGCCAGAGAGGACGATCGATCGGAAACCAAAAGCTCAGCAAAAAAAAGAGACTGTTAAACCCGATCGCTTTCGGCAGCAACGATTCGGCATTAAACGGCACTGGAAACACCCGTTCAATGGCATACAAGAGCGTCATCATCAGCAACAACACCCACTCGGCATACTGCATGACCTGGCGCAACGAAGCTGAAGGACTGGCGATCGTCCTCTCAGCAGGAGATTGCCGAATCTTTGCGTCTGTAGTCCATGCAAGTCGTTTCATCTTCAGGTGCTAGCTACCGACATTATCGTTTCAACCCGTCGCTGATGATCATCACTATATGAGTCAGCATATGAGCAACAATCGCCGATTCTAGCCCTTTCTGCCAGTACAAATAGCCTGCAATAAACCCAAAGAATGAATTGCCAATCACCACGTAGAGGATGAGCGGCATCGTTGCCTGGGCTGTAAGTGCGAACGCGAGTGGCAAATGCCCTAAGCCAAATATCAGGGCCGAAACCACGATCGCGAGAATGACATAGGCTGGCTGAGGCGCTTCACAACCTTTCTGTAGCATACGCCACAGACCCCAAACGAGGAGCGTCATGAACCCCCACCGCACCATTATTTCTTCTGTAATCCCTCCATACAGGATGCGAGTGAGCAATGGAGTCGTTTCTGACAAGGCTTCCCCCTTTGCAAGAAAGTCTAACGGTAAGGAAGACCACCATAGAAAAGACCAGGCTGAAATCACGACGCCTCCGATCGCACCTCCGATTAAACCTGGCATAATCTGTGGCTTGAGAAGCAGAAATTTTTGCGCTGTACCCTGAGCGATCGCTTCAGCAAATGGTGCCGACAAACCAACTTTAGGGGCTAGATTGACCCCTATAAGTACGGCGATTGAGAGGAGAAACGTGGGCGAAATGAGACTCAAAAGCTTAATAGCGACTGGAGAGAAAGGAACCGCTTCTTCCGAGGCTGGCAGGTTAATCCAGAGTGCCGAAAGCACACCGCTCATGCCAATTAGCCACAGAACTAAAAACAACATTCTTTTAGCAACCATCAGCAACTTTGGAGTAACTGGCACTATTTTGTAATACTTGTCATTGCTTTCATCGTGACTAAAGTCATTGAAATTACATGACCAATCGCTGCTTCAGTTAATGCTGTTTGTGGGAGTCAAATGCCCTGTAGCTTTTCTATGATGGCTGCTAGTTAATAGCACGCATTTCCAGACTTCTTATGCAGCAGTTGCAGAAATTAGTCGCTCTTGTGGGTGTCGCCAGCATGTGTATGGCCTGCGATCTGCTTGAGCCAAAAGCCTCCCAGACAGTAGTACAAGCGGCTCCGGTGGCAGCGGTCGTGGCGTTAGGACGATTGGAACCAGACGGAGAAGTGATTAAACTGTCGGTACCCAACGCTCAGGACAGCCGTGTGAACCGCATCTTAGTGAAAGAGGGCGATCACGTGCAGTCGGGTCAGTTAATTGCTTTATTGCAGGGCATCGATCGTCGGCAGGCAGATGTGCAAGATGCCAAGGCAGACGTGCGCTTACAGCAGGCAACGCTGACAAAAGTGCGGCAAGGAGACGCTAAACAGGCACAAATCACTGCTCAGCAAGCAACGATCGCCCGTTTGGAAGCACAGCTTAAGACTGAAACCCAACAGCGACAGGCTGCGATCGCCAGCGCCAGCGCCACGCTTCGTAATGCGGCTCTAACCTATCAACGGCGACAGGCATTGCAACAAGAAGGCGCGATCGCTCGTGCCGATCTCGATACGGCTCAACGAGAATGGGATACGGCTCGTGCTGAACTGGCAGAGCGTCAGGCGGCTTTACAACAAACGCTCACCACCGTATCAGCCGAAATTGTCCAAGAGCGTGCCAGGTTAGCCGAGCTGCGGGAAGTGCGTCCAGTGGATCTGCAAATCGCTGCCGCACAGCTTGAAAAGGCTGAAATTGCCGTCCAGCAACGTCAAGCGCTCTTAGAAGATGTGCAGGTGCGTGCGCCGATTTCAGGGCAAATCCTCAGAATTAACACGCGCATTGGCGAACAGGTGAATACGGCCCAGGGCATTATGGAACTGGCGCGGACGGAACAGATGGTCGTTACAGCGGAGATTGCCGAGATTGACGTTGGCAAGATTCACAATGGGCAACGGGCCATCATTACCAGCGAATATGGCGGGTTTATAGGCGAAGTCCACGGCACGATCGCGCACATTAGCTTGCAGGTAGGGCGGCGATCGCTCCAGGATGCTAACGCAGTCAACAGCCCTACGACTGACAGCAATGCCCGCGTTATCGCCGTCAAAATTCGGATCGATCCCAAAGACAACGCCAAAGTTGCCTCATTCACCAACATGCAAGTGCGGGTCAAGCTAACAATGGAAAAACGCCAGGCTAATAGGTAATAGCGGTCAGCGGTCAGCTTAGAGTTCTTTGCTAACCCCCAGTCCCCTACCCCCTATCCCCCAACCCATCCCCCTTCAACACTTGTCAATTGCTAAATATCCTACCGCTATGACCAAATCACGCTACTTCATGCCACCTACAGCACTATGGCACATGTTGCAAACTCAGCGACCGCTTGCGTGGGCACAACTTTCACATCAAAAAGTGCGTTTAGCCGTGGCAATGGGTGGTATCTCTTTTGCTAACGTGCTGATTTTTATGCAGTTAGGCTTCCTGTCGCTTTTTACTGGCGGTGCGACGGCCTTACCGCAAAGTTTGAAAGGAGACTTGTTCTTACTCAACCCCAGCACTGAATTTTTAGGATCAAATGGGTTCGATCGCATTCGTCTCTATCAAGCCGCCGCAATTCAAGGCGTGGTTGCAACAACACCGTTGTATATTTCACCCACGTCCTGGGCTTATTCTGAGCAGAAAAAATCTTTTGAAGGTCGTGTGTATGCCTTTAACCCCACTCAAACGGTCTTTAATTTGCCCGCTGTCACTCAGCAACAGCAGCGACTTAACGTTCCCAACAGCGTGTTGTTCGATCGACAGGCAAAGCCTGATTTTGGCCCCATTCCCCAGCTTTTCGCCGAGAAAGGCCCTGTGATGGCTCTGCTCAACAACCGTCGTGTCACGGTCGAAGGGCTTTTTAGTCTAGGCAACTCATTCTTCTTAGGCAGTGGGAACGTGATCATGAGTGAAGCCACTTTTGCAGACATCTTTGGTGCAAATTTGCTGGATCAAGTGAGCGTGGGTGTGGTGACACTGGCAGCCAACGCAAACCCAGCGGCCGTGAAAGCAGGTATTGAAAAGAACGTGCCAGGAGTGAAAGCCTATACCCACGATGAGTTAATAGCCAAAGAGTTAACTTTTCAGGAAAGTACGGCGGTAGGCCCCATCTTTAGCTTTGGTACCATCATGGGCTTTATTGTGGGCGTAGTGATTGTGTATCAGGTGCTCTACAGCGATGTCAACGATCACCTGGCAGAATACGCCACGCTTAAAGCAATGGGCTACTCCGATCGCTCCTTACTCATGGTTATTTTTCAAGAAGCAACAATCCTTGCCATCTTGGGGTTTCTGCCTGGGTTTGCCATTTCCGTCTGGATGTATGGCTTTTTGGGCGGCTTGACCCGACTGGAGCTCATCATGAGTCCTGAAATTGCCCTCACAGTTTTTGTTCTCACGCTTGTGATGTGTACCGTATCAGCGGCGATTGCCTCCAGCAAGCTCCGGTCTGCCGATCCAGCCGATGTTTTTTAGCGCAGTATTTCGTTCCAAGCTTAACCACTATGCCTATAGAGCCAACAACGCCCCCTCCTGACTCCTGAGTTTTGAGTTTTGAGTTTTGATACCAATTTGAATTGAAAATGCGACACATCCTGTAGGGGCAAGGCATTGCCTTGCCCCTACCCACCGATTGATCTGTAGCCGTCATTCTTTAAATCGGTATGAGTTTTGAGTTTTGAGTTTTGACTCCTGACTCCTGACTCCTGATGCACCGTCCTTAGCCACTCATACTCACTTCTTTATGCTGCAAACCCCCGTCATTGCAATCCAAAAACTCAACCATACGTTTGGCAAAGGGGCACTCCAACAACCTGTATTAAGCAACATCAATCTTGAGATGAATTCTGGTGAAATTGTGATTCTGACCGGGCCTTCTGGGAGCGGGAAAACGACTTTGCTGACGCTGATCGGAGCGCTGAGAAAAATGCAGGATGGGAGCCTTAAAATTCTCAACCAGGAATTGCAAGGTGCCAACCAGCGCAAGCTCATGCAAGTACGCAACCAAATTGGTTTTATTTTTCAATCCCACAATTTGCTCAAGTGCCTCACGGCTTGGGAAAATGTAGCGATGTCGCTTAAACTCCACAAAACGACGCTGCCCGTCGAAAGGAGAACTAAAGCAACAGCCATACTCCAGTCTGTAGGATTGGCCGATCGAGTAGATTATTACCCGGAAACTCTCTCTGGTGGGCAAAAGCAGCGTGTGGCGATCGCCCGTGCTCTGGTCAGCCATCCCAGACTGATTCTGGCTGACGAACCCACAGCCGCACTGGATAGACAGTCAGGGCGCGACATTGTGGAACTCATGCAAAAGTTAGCTCAAGAACAAGCGTGCGCCATTTTGCTGGTAACGCATGACAACCGCATTTTGGATATTGCCGATCGCCTGATCCACATGGAAGATGGTCGCTTAGTGAATGAGCAAGAAACGTACGATGCAGAAACGACGATCGCGCCGCTTGCGGAACTGCAAACGTGAGTTGATCCATACGCTATAGTGGCTCTAAGCGGCACCAGCGGGAAAGACGAGGAAAAGGCAATGTATGCAGTCATTTCAAGCGAACGCATTCAATTGCCGCCGGGAACCGTTGTTCATTTACCGGGAACCTGGCAGGACTACCTTGCTTTGTGCGAAAGCCGAGGGGATGGCTCCATTCCGCGCATCAAGTACCGCAGTGGAGAAATCGTGCTGATGAGTCCTTTACCCAAGCATGGGCGCGATGCTCACCTAATTGCAAATGTGGTGACAGTCTTGCTAGACAGTCAAAACCGTAATTACGAGGCGTTTACGCCCATCACCATGTCGCTGCCAGAAGAGAGTGGCATTGAACCTGACTATTGCTTCTATATTGAGCGTTGGCAAGCAGCCGTCGGCAAAGACCGCTTAAATTGGGGGATTGATCCGCCACCGGATTTAGTGATTGAAATTGATGTTACGTCCTACTCCAGTGTGAACGATTACTTACCCTATCGTGTGCCTGAAGTCTGGTTGTTCAAACGGAACCAGCTTGCCATTCATGAACTGCACAATGACGCATATCAACTGCGATCGGAGAGTCGCTTTTTCCCAGGAACTGATCTGCGATCGCCGATGTCTCGTTGCCTTCAAACAGCCGCTGAACAAGGAACTGGCGTAGCAATACGAGAACTTCGACAATCCTTGCTGTGATCACGTACAGGAGAGTGTAACAATAGTTAAAGACAACGTAACCGCTAGCTTCAACTGTGAGTCTTCATTTGTGAGTTTTCAAACGCCATTACTGCTTCAAAAAGCGGCTTCTAGCTCCACCCTTCACACACTTTGGAGCGATAGCCTCACCGTTTTCTGGGGAGATTGGCTCGATCTGCGGGTGCGTCTGGTGCAAGTCGTCGCGTCTGGTTTGGTGTCGCCGCTGATCTACATCGTGGGTTTTGGGTTGGGCCTGGGAAGCGCTCTGGATTCAGCCATGAAGCCCTCAGCGGGAGACAACTACTTGCAGTTCATTCTGCCCGGAATGGTGGCGCTGTCATCAATGGTGATTAGCTTTGGCGGCACAACCTTTTCAATTTGCGGCGATCGTCTCTTCACCAAAACCTTTGAAGAAATGCTGTTGATGCCCGTGCATCCGCTGGCGCTTCACGTTGGCAAGATGATGGCAGGCATTGTGCGAGGCATGCTCACCGCAGGTTCCGTCATTCTGGTTGCCATTCTCTGCACAGGCAAGGTGTGGAGCTTTCTCAACCCGCTGTTTCTGCTGGTGCTAGTGCTGAACTGTGCGGTCTTTTCAGCGCTGGGCGTGATTGTGGGGCTAAATGTCAAATCGCTAGAAAGCGTCGGTATCTACAACAATTTTGTGATTGTACCCATGTCATTTCTGGGCGCAACTTTTTTTGACCCGGTGACGCTACCGATCGCGCTAAAAGTCATCGTTTACCTGCTGCCTCTAACCTACACCAGTCTGGGACTACGAGCAGCAGCTTATTTGCCCCTTGCGCAGTTTCCCTGGTACGTCATTCCGGTGCTGCTGTTGGCGGCAATTGTACTCTCGGCGATCGGGGCACGTCAGTTTTCTAACCAGCAAGATTGATTGGAGCAAAGGGATGAGGGATGAGGGATGAAGGATGAATTAGCTTTGAATATTGGAAACTGGAGACTGCTTCCCGTTCCCCCCTGCCTCCCTTGCTTCCCCTGCCCTCACTTCCGTGACTGACTCGAAAGATTAATCCGATCGCCCAATTGCCGCAATGTTTGTGCCATGCTGGGATCGCTCTCCTTAAGCTGAGCAATCTTATCGCAGCTATACATGACGGTAGTGTGGTCTTTGCCGCCAAACTCTTCACCAATCTTGGGCAGGCTCAAATCAGTATGATGCCGCATTAAGTACATCCCAATTTGACGGGCAACGCTGATTTCACGGCGACGAGAACTGCCTTTCAGGTCATCGACCGAGACATCAAAGGCTTCCGCGATCGCCAGAATCACCGCTTCTGGTGTTGCTTCCACCTTCTCTACGGGAGGATTGAGGACGGGTGAAATATTCTCCACTGTCATGGGCAACCCCGAAATGGAAATATAGGCAACCGCTCGAATCAGTGCCCCTTCTAGCTCACGAATGTTGTTGGTGTAGCTAGAGGCAATGTATTCAATCACCTCACGCGGCAGACGCATGTTTTCGTACTCGGCTTTCTTTTGCAGAATCGCCATACGCGTTTCTAAATCGGGCGGCTGAATGTCGGCAATCAAGCCCATCGAAAAGCGGGAACAGAGCCGTTCTTGCAGGCGAGGAATCTGGTTGGGAGGACGATCGGATGCCAGCACCACCTGCTTACCCGTCTCGTGCAGCGTATTGAAGGTATGAAAAAACTCTTCCTGGGTATACTCCTTGCCTTCAATAAACTGGATGTCATCCACCAGCAGCACATCTACCGCCCGATAGCGCTCCTGAAAGCTCTGCCGACTGTCTTTGCGAATGGCTGTAATGAGATCGTTCGTAAACTGCTCTGTGGAGACGTAGACGATGCGCGAGGTAGAGCAGATTTCCAGCCGATAATGCCCGATCGCCTGCATGAGATGCGTTTTGCCCAGTCCGACCCCCCCACACAGAAACAGGGGATTGAACTCCCGACCAGGTGACTCTGCAACGGCTAGAGAAGCTGCATGGGCCATGCGATTATTGGAACCTACGACCAGCCGCGAAAACACATATTTAGAATTCAAATCGCTCCGCGCACTGTTGCCAGTGGTTGGCGCAACCGTTTGAGAGGTAGGTGGGGGATCAGCAGGGTTCTCATGAAATGGCAGCGGCCAGAACATGTCTGCATTATCGATAGCATCGTCACCTTGCGCGATCGTGATGTGAATATCGATCGGGTGCCCTATCACTTCCTGCACCACTTCCGCAATGGTCTTGATGTAATACTTTTGCAGCCAATTACGTGCAAAGGGGTTAGGGGTACGGATGACCAGGCAATTGTCATCTAACTGCTCTGCAACTGCCGTTTTGATCCAAGTTTCAAAGGTTGGACGACTGAGCTGAATCTGCAAGCGTTCCAGCACCTTTGTCCAGAGATTATCGAGCGTAATTTCGACCACGAATCCTCACCTCTTACCCGTGAATGGCGACATAAACCGAGGCAAACCGGAGATCCCGACTTCCTTCTCTGGGCGGCAAGCGCTGCCCCAACCTTACTGCGTTGCCCTCAAACGATGCACCGAAATTAGCTGAAGCGCAAGTCCAAAATGAGTAGATTTACTGTACGGAAAAAGTGCTAAGCCAGCATTTAGCTCTACATATAGCGTTTAGTCTATTGAAGTAGTTTAGTAGTAGCGTATCAGATCTTGCTGGAGACGATCGTTCTCTGACAACGTCGCTCTGGAGCACAGTCCAGCAGCCCTCTAGACAACCACTCTGCCGCAGACCGTTCTATGACCGCCGTCCAAGAAGGGCGAATAACGCTGCCATGCCTCTCCGAGCAGTTTAGAGTAGCGCGATCAATCACAAAATTGGCTCCCTGATGCATGAACAGAAGAGCAGTCTACCCGATTTTCACAAGCAAGCGATAGCGCTTAGAGCATCTTTAGAATTTGAAAGGGTAGGGGGCAGAAGGTAGAAGAAGGCAGAGGGCAGAAGGATAGGGGATGAATTATACCGATTTAAAGAATGACGGCTACAGATCAATCGGTGGGTAGGGGCAAGGCATTGCCTTGCCCCTACAGGATGTGTCGCATTTTCAATTCAAATTGGTATTAGCTTTGAATATTGGAGGCAACGGGAACTAACTACTGGAGGCTGCTTCCCTGCCCCCCACGTTTCCCCTGCTCCCCTTACCCCCTTGCCTCCCCTTTTCCCGACTCCCTACTTTCCCCTCCCTACTCCCTTCCCACTTCCGCAGGCTGTGATGGTTCTGGCAAGCTGGTTTCCATCTTGAGGCAGTTGAGACCGTCTACTTGCAATTGGTATTCGACACGATCCATTAAGCGGTTGAGAATGAGCCAGCCATAGCCGCCTTCTTGCATCAATTCTGGTGTTGGCTCCATGTATGTTGCGATATCATAGCCAGCGCCATGATCCCAGAGTTCCAGGGCGATGTCGCGTTCTCGCAGTTCTAGCCGTATCAGGACAGGCAGAGCGGGCTGATCTTTGTGCGCGTGGCGGACGACATTTGAATAAGCCTCGACTAGAACCAGCCTTAGCCGATTGGACTGTCGAGTCCAATCGACGTGGTTGCCAAGTTCTACTTCCAGCGCGCCTAGAAGCCAATTTTCGACAATGGCTAAAAACTTCAGGTCGCTGGGTACGTGTAGCTCAGTTCTCATTAACTACAGAACCTCCAGGGAGAGTATGGTCTGGTCGTCTTCTTGAATTGTATTGTGCGATCGAATCCGCGAAAGCAAGCGGTTGAGGTCAAGAGGGGCATGTTCTTGCATCAGCAGCTGCCACAAACCAGCTTGTTGCAGCATCGCCGTCACCGTTTGGGGGGTCTTGGTGCTGCCGTTGTCAGCCGTCGCCACTGTCGCCTCGGTAATGCCGTCGCTGGTCAGGAGCATGACCTCCCCTGGGTTGAGCGCCACGCTACCGGATGCTGCCTTCCAGATCGGTAGAATACCCAACGGCACGCCACGTACTTTCAGATAGTTAGGTTCCACGGCTGATGCGCCTTGAGTTGCTACCTGCGCGGCTACATTGCGGCTAGACCACACTAAGGGGTAAATGTGTCCCGCATTGGCATACACAAGCTGCCTGGTTGCAGGGCTATAGCGTGCCAGAACCATTGTGATAAAGCAGTTGGTACTCACCAAATCTTCAGAAAGACTGCGGTTTAAGTTCTGCATGACAAGATGTGGTTCTGGCGGTGATTCTTGAGACAGTTCTCGCCGCAGTACGGAAATTGCGCTTGCCATGAACAGAGCGGCAGGCACGCCTTTGCCAGACACGTCTCCTACAGCTAGCCAAATGTCGCCTTGAGGATGGGCATAAACCTCAAAAAAGTCGCCGCCCACTTCCCGTGCCGGAAAGCAGCACGCCTGTACTTTCATGCCATCCAGGTCGGGAAGGCTTTGGCGGAGCAGGTTTCCTTGAATCTGGCGGGCAACGGCCAGTTCTGCCCGCATTTGTTCGGCTTGCTCCTGAGTGCGCTGGTAAAGCTTGGCCTGCGAAAGGGCAAGGGCTGCCTGATCGGCCACTCCTTGAATGAGTTCGATATCTTCAAGCGACCAGGGTTGGTCGATCGCCCCCCGATACAGCGACAATACCGCCAGAAGTTCTTGCTGGTACAGAAGCGGTACCACCAACTGATACTCTTTCTCAGCCTGCTCCTGTTTTGTCAGTGCTGGTGTGACTTGAAGCTGCCGGGTTTGCCACGCCGCTTGCAGGAGTGATGTCTCCTCAAGCCGATCTGCAAGTGGGGGGGACTCTTGACCGAGTGCTGTTTCTGCCGCTTGGTTGCTGTGATAGACCAGTGCTTTTGGTTCCAGGCTATCGTCCACTACAGGATGCAACATGCACCGACTTGCCGCAAAGGTTTGTCCCAGCGTTTCAGCAATGGTCTGTAGCATGCTGCTGTAGTCCAGCGACTCACGAATCGCCGTGGTCATCGTGTTAAACAGCGATTCACGACGTAATGACCGCCGCAGTTCGTTAGTGCGTTGCTTTAAAACTTGATACGTTTCTGCCGCTTGCTGGACGACCCCTTTTAGCTGGTCAGGATTCCAGGGTTTGGTGATGTATTTGAACACCTTGCCTGCGTTAATGGCTTCGACCAAATCTTCGACATCGGTGTAGCCAGTCAAAACAATCCGAATCGTGTCGGGGTAGCGATCGACCGTTTTGCTCAGAAATTCTGTGCCCAGCATTTCAGGCATGCGCTGGTCTGAAATGATAATCGCCATTTCTCCCTGCTGCTCTAGAATTTGCAGTGCCGCGATCGCGCTATCGGCTTTGATCACCTCAAAGTCACGACGAAACGTGCGATAGAGCAGATCCAGGTTGTCGGGTTCGTCATCGACCACCATTAATTTGAGCTTTTTACCCATGCCCTGAGCCATGCCAATACTCCATGTTAAGCACAAAGGTGCTCTGTCGTTGATCTCCAGCCACAATCACTCTTCATTAGAGTAAGGTACCCCATACGGTTTGAGCTTGAACAAGGGGGAGTGGGGGCCGGGAGGTGGGGAGTAGGGGAAGCGAGGGGAGCAGGGAAGGAAGCTTTCAGGAGTTAATTCCCAGTTACCGCCAATAGTCAAAGCTAATTCATCCCTCATCCCTCGTTATTGACGGCGAAACTGATAAGACTCTGCTTTCGCCCCCCATACCTGTTTGCCAGCAGCATCAAAGCCTTGATCCCAGGTGTCCATGCCATCAAGACGCAGCACGATATGGTTCTTAATTCTCACTGCACCTCGGACATTCGCAGGACAGCCATCAGCAGGAGTATTACCCACATAAGCATCACCAGAGCGCCGCAGGAAAACGCTACAAATGGTAGTGCCGAGGTCTTTAGTTTGCACCAGGCGATCGCCAACAGGCTTGTCGCAGAAATTGATCCAGGCGGTAGGATTCACAGGCTTGAAGGAGCGCGATCGCACACTTTGGCTCACTGGGCTGGCGCTAAGCTGCAAAAAGCGTTGCCGATATGGTTTAGCTAACTCCTTAGCCAGTGCTTGCTCCTGATAGAGCAGGATCGTGTTGCTCGGTGCGGCATTACCTGCCAACGTCACCCGGCACGTCGTCATACGGACGTTAGCCGCTTTGAGATTGGCCCGTGACTGAGCGGCTGTAGACATCACGCCCTCAAGCCGCGCTGCAACTGCTTCAACTTGCTGCTCCAGGGGCAGGCCATCACTATGAGCAGGGGCTGCGGCTATAAGCAGGTATGGGAAAATTAAAGCGATCGCAAACTGATGCTTCACAGTAAATCACTCAGTAAAGGAGGACGATTGATTCCTGTCAAAATGCTACCGCAATCAGATGAAGAGATTTTTAGGAGAGTCGTCAGATAGTTTGAGTTGGAAGAGAGGAGTGAGGAGTGAGGTGAGAGGTGTAAGGATGTAAGAGTTTTGAGTTTTGAGTTAAAGAGCTATTAGCTATCAACAGCCCAGCCATCAGCTTTCTTCTAACAACCAACAACTAAAAACCCTAGCGAAGCTATGCCGAAGGCTTTACAACTTCTTTTACCTTTTTCCTTCTCACCCACCCCGCGCAAGCCACGTATCTGCTTGCGCTAGTTTGGCTTGCCAAGCCGCGTAGCCATTGGCATTGAGATGTAACCCATCCGTGGTTAGCTCAGGGCGCAGGTTGCCCTCTTCGTCGGTAAATTGGGTGTAGAGATCTAAGAAGGTGACTCCATCTTCCTGAGCGATCGCGGCGAGTCGTTGATTCAGCCAACCAATGCGATTGCCGGGCACCATCGTTGTGCGGGTAGGCAGAATGGATTGTAGAACGATGCGGGCACCAGGATGTGTTTGCCTCAAGCGGCGTACAATTTGGCGCAGATTCCACAGAATATCGTTATCGGTTGCGCCTTGCTTGAGGTCATTTACGCCAGCCATGACATAAATTGCCTGTGGGCGAGCGATCGAAAACGTGGGCAAGCGGTGGAGGATCGCCTGAGTGGTTTCGCCAGAAATCGCTTGATTGAGCCAGAGTTGACCTGACGGCAGGCGATCGCTCGGAAACCACAGACTGAGCGAATCACCAACCATGACCGACAAACGGCGGTTTCCTTGCCCTCTAGTTGCAGCCTTGGCCTCTAAAGCCAGCAGCCGTCGCCACTGGGCGTCGGTTGGGTTTCTAGTAGCTCGTGACCAGATTTCATAAAAGCTATCGATCGGCAACCGGGTGTAGAGCTTGCCCGATCGCAGGGCCGCCACACGCTGCCAGTAGAGTTGGCTACCTGAACGGGGTAAGGCGATCGCGGGCTGAGAAAATTCTGTAGCTTCCTGCCCAATATCAGGCTGCACATTGGGCTTCAGAATAGCTTTAGTTCGAGTGGCTTCCTCTGAAGAATCGGTTTGACGCAAAGGCGATGTCTTCCAATCGCGGGCTATTAGTGGGGCGGCTGGTGGAGGCACACTGGTAGACGGTTGCTGAGCCAAGCTTTTTGACAAAACGGTTGCCAACAGAGAAAGATCGGTCATTTTGCTACAGGAAACTCATGTTTTCCTAGTCACAATTGCTGCGCCCGATCAGGAAAATTGTTAGCAAAAATTTACGTCCGCAGAGTAAATGTGGCCTCAACGTTGCAACGGCCATATCAACGGAAGCTTGTCTGAACGACGCGATCGTATGCACGCAGGCAACGCTTCCTTCCTCTAATTTCTCTTCAGCTATAGCAGTCCGAAAGGGTGCGTCAAAAGTATGTGTGGTTTAAGCCATCAGTCCTAAGCCCTCAACATAGACTTTAAGGCTGGTAGCTGATAGCTAACCCAAAAATAATTTTTATAAAGCAAGAGGATTGCTCTGTCACGACTATAGTTCAAAGCTACAACGGTAAAATAAATGCTGGATGGGTTTGCTTCGCCAATCAAGGTATGTGCCTACAGTGCTGGAGCTTTCTCACCTAGACGTAAAGATTCAATGACATCTCATTTTGAGATTGGAGCTAAGAATGACGATCGACTGTGCTGAAGCCTGCAAAAACGGCTGTGTATTAGGTGATAAATGTCCAAACCTGGAATACAAAGCCCAAGCAACTAAATTTATTAGCGAAACCTCGCTTGATCAAATGCTGAAAATGGCAGAAGAGGCTATTCGTAAAAAGCGTATGGAGCCACCTCAATGGATTTTGCCTGACGAATAAAGACTACTGAGACGCGACTAATCAACGATTTCTCATGAACCTCGAAGGTCTAAGCGACAACATTTGGTTTGATACCTGATTCTTGGTTAAAGCTTCCGAGGTTTGCGCAAGCCCGATTGCAAAAAATAGGTTCAGCAAGAGAAATAGTAGCTCTCACTGAACCTGCTTAGTTTTAACTTTCGCCTTCTGAGCAAGCTTCTTGCTTTAGCCGTGAAGTTTGAAAACTACTTACCTTCACACATCGGCAACATCAAGGCACAGCACCCAGTCAGGCGTTACTAAACCTAAATTGAGGGACGACCTAAACTGCACGGCGGGTGAGCAGCCCCCACAAGAAAATGGCAATAATTGCACCAAGAACCGCTACAAAAACGCCAGGAATACTCAAGCTTGTAGCTGCCAATTGAAGCGTGCCAGTATTCAACAAGCTAAACAAAGAACCACCGACAAACGCGCCAATAATACCTAAAACGATCGTGCCAAGGATGCCGCCACCTTGAGGACCTGGGTAAATTGCTTTCGCAATAGCACCCGCAATCAAACCTAATACGATCCAAGCAATGATGTTCATAGTTGCTTACTAAACCTCTTTATGTTGATAAATCAACTGTTGACAAATCAACAATAACAAGGCCCTGCTATTAACCAATCTGCCAAAGGATATAACTCCAAAGCCCTTCAGGAATAGGGTGCAATCATTCATTTGTGGTGCTTTCTTAGGACTTACGCATTTGCCCCCAAACTCCCAATTTTTGGGGCTTTAATTGGCTCGGTTCCCCCAAGCATTGGGGGCTAGGAGGCGAAAGATTGGCCGCTTTTGCGTAAGTCCTCTTTCTAAATCAGTGAGGTATGACCATTAGAGCTCGATCGCGCATGCATCTCATCATGTTGCTTTGATCATTCTAACGATCGGTGGCATGACCAGGCTCAATCGTCTCACGAATACGATAAATGGGTCTGCCTTGCGATTCGTGATAGGTGCGCATTAAAAGCTCTGCCAGCAACCCCACGCTAAAGAGCTGCACGCCAGCTAAGACTAAGACCACTGCCAAAATCAAAAGTGGACGGTTGCCGATGCTGACTCCGTAAGCCAGTTTCAGCACGGTAAGGTATGCGCCGATCACTGTACCAATGGCGATCGATCCTACACCAAAGAGTCCAAAGACATGCATCGGTTTGGTGAGAAACTTCCGCATAAACCAGACGGTGAGCAAATCCATAATGACTCGAAACGTCCGGTCTAAGCCATATTTGCTCTTGCCAAAGCGACGGGCATGATGGCGCACTGGAATTTCGGTAATTCTAGCCCCTTCAATAAAAGCCAGGGCGGGTAGAAACCGATGCAGTTCGCCGTAGAGATTCATATCGGCAACGAGTTCTGATCGATAGGCTTTCAGTGAACAGCCGTAATCATTCAGCTTTACCCCTGTCACCCTGCTAATCAACCAGTTCGCAATCTTTGAGGGCAGTAGCCTTGTGAGCGCCGCATCTTGGCGGTCTTTGCGCCAACCACTCACCAGATCGTAGCCTTCTTCCAACTTGGCAAGCAGCATGGGAATATCGGCTGGATCGTTCTGCAAATCGCCATCGAGCGTCACGATGACCAGTCCTTTCGCACTGCTGAAGCCTGCCGCCATTGCCGCTGTTTGACCATAGTTACGACGTAAAATCACCGCACGTAAGTCGTTCCGTGCCTGTGCCATTTGCCTGAGCAAGGCATCTGAACCATCAGTTGAACCGTCATCGATACAAATAATCTCGTAGCGAAGCTGTTCTGCACTGAGGCTAGAGGCGATCGCGTCCACCAGATGAGGCAGGCTATCGTACTCGTTATGAATAGGTACAACGACCGAGACTTCGGGAAGAGTGGCGTTGGAAGCCCGTATCAGACTGCCGTCAGGGTGCAATGAAATACTCATGGTCAATGGCAATAGTAAAGATAAGGCTGACAACTAAAGAGACTGAAAGCACTGTATCAAAGATTGGTCACGAATCTGTTACAGTCAGGTGCAACTTGCTGGCTGATAGCAGGCGACAATCCGCCCAGCACCCCGCCGTTGAGCAAAGTATGCTTGGCTAACACGATCGCCCGACTCCGACAGGCGATCGATGCCAATACCGTTCCGCCCCTGATCTTTGCCAGAACTGTGGATGTAGCAGCTTTCGCCCAGGTATAAGCCCACATGTGTTGCCTTAGCGGGTGGCCCGAAAAAGACCAAATCACCAGGCAGCAGTTCTGATGACGAAATTGCCTGCGTAAAGCCTTCCTGCTGATACGCATCTCTAGGTAGCCAGATGCCTACGTCTGCGAACGCCGCTTGCACCAAACCAGAACAGTCGTAGTCTGGTGCCACCGTGCCACCCCAGAGGTACTGGTTGGGTCGCGCCATCGCTGCTTCTGCAAAGGCGATCGCACCCTGCACCCGCTTCCTGATTTCTGCCTCTGAAAGAGAAACAGGTTGATAAGGTGGATCGGCAATGTCGAGCTGTTCAAGATCGGCGATCGCCAGCCAGCCGGGATAATCGTCTTCACAGAGACAGACTGCGATCGCCGCTGGTGTTGTTCCCTGCTCCGCCTCGGACAGTGGCACAACGCGTAAATAGCGTCCTGCCGCCGCCTGCGTGACCAATCCTTCTAATGCTGGAGATTTGTAGAGGTTTAGATGCGTCCGACAGCTATACTGTGGGCGATCAGCATTGGGTAGCGACTGGTGGGCCTGGAGTTGAGCAAAAGAAATCACGGAAAAGTTGTTAGTTGTTGGTTGTTAATAAAAGGGCGAGAGTTTTGAATTTTGAGTTAAGAGAGCCGTCAGCCTTTAGCCCCACTCCCTACTCCCTACTCCCCTTTGCTACCTTCTACTTCTACCTTTTGTTCACAAATTAATCCAGAACTTTTCCCCTTCTACCATTTCCTCCGGATCAAGCAAGACGTTTTGGAATAGAGGAGTGGTAGATGCACCCTGATATTGCCCTTGGCTTCTGGCTGGGGGCATTTACTTTTCAGGGCTACTACAGCAAAACGACTCACAAAAACGAATGCTTCTGGATTGAAGTGTGCTACACCGTTCAGAATACAAGAGTTGAGCCGTTGCTGCGTGATGTGAGTGCTGAAATGTGAATCGTGGTTGGACGTATCGAGAGCAGGTAGATCGATCAGCACAGGGTGTAACGGTGCTGGACTATTACACTCAGCGATATCGTCATTCTACTAGGTCTGAGTGGCAAGGTCGGATTCAAGCAGGACAAATATTGCTCGATGAAGCAGAAACAACGGCAGAGACGCGCCTGCTAGCAGGGCAATGGTTGACCTACCAACGGACTCCCTGGCAAGAACCGGAAGTGCCGCTAGCATTCGATGTGCTTTACGAGGATGCTGATGTGGTGGTTGTCGCTAAACCACCCGGTCTGCCAGTCCTACCCGGAGGAGGTTTCCTGGAACACACGTTGCTCTGGCAATTGCAGCAGTGCTATCCCCAAGACACACCGACTCCCATCCATCGCTTGGGACGAGGGACTTCTGGAGTCATGCTACTGGCACGATCGCCCAATGCCCGTAAATACCTGAGCCAACAACTGCGCGAACGCCAGATGCAGAAAATCTATCGAGCGCTGGCAAAGGGCATCTCCATGCCCGATCGCTTCACCATTACAGAGCCGATCGGCAAGCAGCCTCATCCCACCTTAGGGTATGTCTATGCCGCCCATTCTCAGGGAGCGTTCGCCCAAAGCAATTGTATAGTGCTGCGCCGTGATGCCACAGCTACCTTGCTCGAAGTGACCATTCTGACGGGCAAACCCCATCAAATTCGCATTCATCTCGCAGCGGTTGGTTATCCTCTCGTTGGCGATCCACTGTATGCGATCGGCGGGATACCCGTCATCCGCTCCGCCTCTGAAACCGATAAACTGCCTGTACCAGGCGATTGCGGCTACCACCTGCACGCTTTACAGTTAAGCTTTACCCATCCCAACGGGCAGTCAATGACGTTTACCTGTCAACCGCCGCCAATACTCGCTGTCTGAGGGCGTGGGGAGCGGGGACGCAGGGAAGGCAGGGAAACTCAAACCGTAGTAATCAGCGGTCAGCTTTTTAGCCTTCATCTCCCAGCGCCCAACTCTTGAACTCAAAACTTTTCTCCTTCTACCCTCTTTTGCCTTCCAATTGTTTAGAACCGCTGACAGGCTGGAACAATAAATTCAACATTTATGCAGAAAGCAAACGGCGATCGCATGAGTGTGTTGAATGCCCGAAAACCAGTTCTATCAAGATTTTGTGAGATCTTGTCAGTGAATACTCTGATCGCGCCACAAGCTGCAAAAATTCTGTAGCCTTGAGTATGGGCTAATCCTGTACAAATCGTCGTTTTGTCGTCGGCTGCATGACTACGGTCAGTCTTGCCTGGTAGAGCCAGGTTACACGTGATCGAATGTGATGCATCCAATGCCTATCCAATACCTTTCTATTCAAGGCGCTATGAGGGAGAGATGCGACTGTACGTTTTAAACTGAAACCGTTCAAACCTCTCATCGGTGATGCCATCTATGACGTTTGAAGCTGGCTATGGTTACGTTCACTGTTTTACATCTCATGCTCTCTAGCGTTCGATCGCACGTGTGTTTGAGTGCCCTGAGTTTTGCCCTTACCAACTTTGTCCTGTTACCGAAACCTGTGGATCGAATGACACTAGAAACTCTGGAACTGATTGAACTTGACGGTCGTAAATTTGCCCCGGCTGACCAATTCCCCATCTCTGAATGGCCTTGTGTGTTGAGCGAACGCCCTCACACCACGTTGACACTGAAGGATGACGACTTATTCCTGCTGACCGATACACTCGGCAATATTGGCGGCTGCATGGAGAACGATCGCAGCTCTAGCATGGGGCTGTTTTGCCGCGATACCCGCTTTCTTAGCCGCCTGGAACTGCAAATTGAGGGACGATCGCCCATTCTTTTGAGCAGCACGGCAGACAAGGGATTTTTCCTATCAGTGTTATGCACAAACCCGCAGATTGATGAGCGTATCCGCGCTGAATCGATCGGCATCAAGCGTGAACTGGTTCTGAACGGTGGGCTATTTGAGGAAATCGAAATCTCTAACTACACGACCAATACCGTCAGCTTTGAAATGAGCCTGAGCTTTGATGCCGATTTCAAAGATCTCTTCGACATTCGAGGCTACGCACGCGAACATCACGGCAAACGACTGCATCTGGTGCCATCTGAACCAACGCCTGCTGACCAGAGCGAAGCGTTTGCGATCGACGACTCCGCTAAGCCAGTTGCAAAGTCGATGGAAATGACGCTTGCTTATAAAGGTCTAGACAATGCGCTGATGGAGTCACGCCTCTACTTCGTCCATCAGCAGCCCGATGTGCTGAAAGGCTTTACGGCTGTCTGGCAGTTGACTATCGACTCTCACGAAACGTTGAAGATCGGTTATCGCTTGCAAATGTTTAATAACAGTCATGCGATTTCTGTCGTTAGCGCTCCTGTGACGCTCTCTCAGGCGAAAGCAGCAGAACTGATGGAAGAGCAAACCTGGCGACAACAGGTCACGCGGATTCGATCAGATAAAAACACCTTTAACCAGATCATCGAACGAGCCGAGCAAGATATCTACCTGCTACGGCAATCGTTTGGTAAGGGCAAAGCGCTGTCTGCCGGAGTGCCCTGGTTCTCTACCTTGTTTGGACGCGATTCCATTATTGCGTCCTCTCAAATCTTGATGCTCGACCCGCAAATTGCCCGCGAAACTCTCACCATCCTGGCGCAATACCAGGGTAAAAACGACGATGAATGGCGCGACGAGCAACCGGGCAAAATCCTGCACGAAATTCGGTTTGGCGAAATGGCGCGCTGCCAGGAAATTCCTCATACACCCTACTACGGTACAGTTGATGCGACTCCGCTTTGGCTAATGCTTTATGCCGAGTATTTTGCCTGGACGGCTGATCGCGAAACGTTGGATGCTCTGTGGTCAAACGCTTTGGCAGCGATGGACTGGCTCGATCGCAACTGCCGCGAAACAGGCTACCTCAGCTATCTCCGCACCTCCCGTCGAGGGTTGGCAAATCAAGGTTGGAAAGACTCTGGCGATTGCATTATCAACCGTCGCGGACAACTGGCAGAAGGCGCGATCGCCCTTTGCGAAGTGCAGGCATACGTCTACGCCGCGAAAATTCGGCTGGCGCAAATCGCCCGCATGAAGAAGCGGATTGATCTCGCCGATCGCTGGGAAGACGAAGCCAGAGACCTCAAAGTTCGCTTTAACCGCGACTTCTGGATGGAAGATCAGGACTTTTGCGCACTGGCGCTGGACGGCGATGGTAAACCTGTAGACAGCATCACCTCCAATCCTGGGCACTGCCTCAACCTGGGCATCTTTACCCCCGAAAAAGCCTATAGCGTCGCCGAACGTTTGCGTGCGCCCGATATGTTTAATGGCTGGGGCATTCGCACACTCAGCAGCTTATCGCCTGCCTATAACCCAATGGGCTATCACATTGGTTCTGTGTGGCCTCACGACAATGCGATGACGGCGATCGGGCTGCGATCGCTGGGTCTAATCGATCAGGCCCTCGAAGTGTCCAAAGGCATTTTGGACATGACCAAACGCCAACCGTACCAGCGCCCGCCTGAACTGTTCTGTGGCTATGAGCGCATAGAAGACAACGATCCGGTGCAGTATCCCGTCGCCTGCTCACCCCAAGCGTGGGCAACGGGCAGCGTCTTTCAGCTCTTGCAGATGATGGTCAACCTCGTCCCTGATGCTCCTGGTAACCACCTCCGCATCATTGACCCTGCTCTGCCAGAATCGATTAACTACCTCTCGCTTCAAAACCTTCGCGTCGGCCCAACGCTGCTAGATCTGGAGTTTGAGCGATCGGGTTCTAGCACAGCCTGCCGTGTCTCCAAAAAACGCGGCAACTTGCGCGTCGTCATCGAAGCCTAACCATCTTCAACCAGGCAACCACAAGCTTGGTGGTAGGGCAGTTTTTCTACCACCAAGCTAAGCCATGAGCCTTTACAGACTCCATCCAGCAGCCAGAACGATCCCTCTCTTTTGCCTTCTGCCTCTTGCCTTTTTCTAACTACCCAGCCTCATAGATTTACTCCAAGCGAACGCTTAACGTCTCGCAATCTAAAAAATAATCTTCTTAATCAGAAAAGTACTAGACAAGTCGCGATTTTGATGGTACAAGTGTTCTAAATACTGCGATCGCTTAGTAATGATTATGGAAACCCTTACCGAAGCCCAACAGGAACTCTACGACTGGCTAGTGGGCTACATTCGTGAGTATCAGCATTCACCTTCCATTCGGCAAATGATGAAGGCGATGGGCTTGAAGTCTCCGGCACCCGTTCAAAGCCGCCTGGAGCACTTGAAGACAAAGGGTTATATCGATTGGAATGAGGGTAAAGCTCGGACGATTCGCCTAACTCAGGCATCTTCTCCAGGTGTCCCCATTCGCGGCGCGATCGCGGCGGGTGGCTTGGTAGAAACCTTCCAGGATACCGAGGTCGAGCATTTAGATTTTTCTAATCTGCTCCTGAATCCTCGCTTTTTTGCGCTGCGTGTGCGAGGACACAGCATGATCGACGCGCTCATTGACGATGGTGATGTGGTCATCTTGCAACCTGTTGCCGACCCCAAAGCGTTGAAAAATGGCACGATCGTTGCGGCCAGAGTAGAAGGCCAAACAACGCTGAAGTACTTCCATCGCAAAGGTGGTAAGGTCGTTCTGCAACCCGGTAATCCCGATGCTGATACCTATCCGCCGATCGAAGTCCCCGCAAGAGACCTTGATGTTCAGGGTAGCCTGGTCGGTGTTTGGCGGGAGCGACTGTAAATCATAGTTTAAGAAAGATTCTGTATGGACTTGTTAGTTAACCTGAGTTCGGGTTAAGCCAGAAGCAGCAGATTGTGGTCGATGGCGATGACAGGCTTCTTCGGCTGATGGCAATGGCAATCACTTGCCCAGAACGTTCACAAAGCAGTTAACTGGCACGTGATGGCGTCGATGGAACACTGGTAGCTGACCAGTCTTGGACAGCCGCTCATGCCGTTTGATTGCCAGGTTAATAGTTCTGGGACTGTGGTAGCAGATTTTCCATGTAAAATGTGCTGTCAGAGCTTGGCAGTGCGAAGTGCTGGTGACGGTCTGCGGGGAGTGGTTCAATCACCCTCCAGGGCTACAGATTGAGAGATTGAACGTTCAGATCCTTCAACGTGATCGTGAAGTGACGTTGTTCATCTGTCATGACAAAAGAGACGATCGCCTCACACACCACAGCAACCGTTAGCATCACTAAATTACGTGCTAATGGGTAATCACAGACATCATCATTGACATCAGACGGAACGCGATAAACATCATTCCAGATTACTTCGGCATAATCTGCAGAAAGCCCAGCATGAAGGCAACGAATGCCAGTGCGATCGGCGTAATCTTTCACGACTTGGCGAGACGTACTGTTGTCAAAAACGTCAACAATTAATCCACTCTCGCTGAGTAGCTGAGCAGCATTTGTTGCAGTCAGCTCCTTTACTTCTGTCTCTACCGTTGTCCCTATCGCTCGATACAAGTTATTCGCCAAAATCCTGGCTTTGAATGCACCCACATCTGAACGATAGTAGGGTTGAGTTGAAAGGTTGCGTTCCTCAATGCGATCGCGATCGATGACTTTGAGTTTGCCAAAGCCAGCACGAACTAAATTCTCAGCCAGATTCGCGCCCAGTGCTCCTGCGCCACAAATGGTCACAGGAAACTCTTTCAGCTTTGCCATCACCGTGTCTGTTCGATAAAGCTGCTCATGAAAAAAGATAGTCATAGTGCTGAGTACATGAATAGTGCTGAGTGCTGAGATTTGAGTGCTGAGAGGAGATGTTGCCAGTTATAGCCTTTGATCAGGCCTTGTTTTTACTCAGCACCCAGCACTCAGTACTCCCTTTCCTCCATCACACCGACTAACGATTGCAGGTCAAAGTCGCGATCGCGCCCACTGAGACAAATACCAGAACTCACCACAGTCAGGTCATCTTTGGCGATCGCACTCGTGTGATGAATGCCATCCGATGTTGTCCAATCTACCGTCCAGTAATCCCCCCGAACCTGGAACTGATGCAGTTCGCCACCGCCCAGCTTGAGCGCTTGACGTAATTGCTTTTCATCGCGGTGAGGTTGGGCAAATCCTTCTATCTGCTGAGTTGCTAATTCGTAGAGAGTTCGCATTTCTGGAGTCATCCCCTTAAATTGCAAGTTTTCAACGGAAATCAATTGCTTGAGATTGAATTGCAGAGTTTCGGCGGTCGTAGGGTCAGCACGGCGATCGACTTCCGCAAACCAGCAGGAGTTGCCATTCCAGCGAGCGAGGATTTGCTCAAAGGCAACGCCTTCTGTCACTAGATGCACAGGCAGAGGTTTCACGACCTTAAACCGCTGCCGCATATCCGCTTCATTGACTGGATAGGCTAGCCAAGTTTGACGCTGTAAGCGGTAGGCCAAACGCAACCGAATGGTCGAAAACTGTTGCAAGTAAGTAGAAATCTGAGGTAACTCTGCCTCTTCAACCAGTGTTGCAGTTTGTTCATTCACAGGCTGAAAAATGCCCCACCCTTCAAACACTTGAGGTTGAGGAGTGAAGGTATAGACCATCCCTGCTACCCGTGTGTGAACTCGTCCACCTCTGACACAAGGTGCAAGAAATTGGGTCGATCGCAGTTGCGCTTCAGCACTGGCAATCTGATTCAATAGCTTGTGGATATCAGTCATACTAAGCACCTCCCCTCACTCACATTGAGCAATTCTTGTTGCGTAAAGCCTCACGCACTTCCATCAAGATTTGCCCCAGTTTGTTCTTGCCACTTCCGTCTTTGCCACAGCCCCAGTAATAGTCGATCGGAGAGTTTTCCACCAGCATTTCACTTCCAGTTGAAAGCAAAATTTCTCGGATATTCGCATGCGTGGTGAACTTTTGCATCACCGCTTTTTGCATCACCTCATCCTTCACCTGTTCCCAATCAGGACGGAGCGGAAGCGCGCGATTCCTGCCCATATTAGCGGCATCTTTGGGCGTTCTCATCTGTTGTACTTTCTCTAAATGAGGCGTACCCACAAACTTCTGTGCCTGAAAATAATGTTCACTCGTTGCCCAATACAATTCATCTAACACAAAGCCATGCGCTGAGAAATTGGAGAAAAAACCGTAAGGCTCTTCGCGCTCTATATAAAAGTAAATGGTCATGGTTTCTCTCTTACAAAAAAAGGATGGTTTAGGAGAAAAGCTTGATGTAATTAAATTAATGTGATGGTGGATATAGGGTTCTTCCTAATGTTTTCCAAGTCGGTGACTGATCAGGCTTCTCTTCGTAGATAATTTCTCTAGAGCCATCTCCAAACCCATAGGTACTATGAGTAAAATGAATCTCAAAGCGATCGCTGTATTTAACTAGGCGTGTACTTCCAAAGGACAAGCCTTTATAATCTTCAGGTAAAGAGATTGCCTCAGTACAGATTGGTATCTGAGCGTTTAACGGACGTTTTTCTGAATGCTGAATCCTTTTGTTTAAGCACTTCATTACCCCTTTTAGTTTTTCTTCTTTTATTAATCCGACAATGTATTCTCTTTGTTTAAAGTACGCTCTAAAATTATCATCAAAACTGCTAATAGAAGCATTATGAGCATAACCGATTGCCAGAATGACAAGCCCTAGCGCAACAATAAAAATTTTGGCAAGCCGCTGCTTATTTCGTCTAATGGTTAATAGCAGTATGACAAGCAATAGATTTAATAGAGCTACTGGCAGAGCTAAAAACCATATAAAAATTTCTCCCGCCCCAAAAACAGGAACATATAACTTCCAAAATGGAAAAATTAAATTTGTTGTATAAAGGCTTAGGAAAACGCCAATACAAACAATCTCCCATCTAATAAAGCTCTTTGGCTGAACGGTTTGCTTAGTGTTAGCCATAAGTTCAGTTTCCTCATGAAGTTACTTTGTAATTCTCAGATAGCAGGACGGAACTTCATCCACAAGCCAAACACCATTGTCTGAACAGTAGAAAGTAAAGCCTGCTTGGTGCATCGCGGCGGCATCGATAGCAAAGATTACAGGACGACCATGCCGCATTCCAACTTTTCGGGCCGTTTCCATCTCTCTAGACAAATGCACATGATGCCGTGACAGCTTGAGCAAACCCGATCGCAGAATTGCTGGCACAGATGGTTCACCTGTACCGTGATACAGCACCTCTGGTGGCGTTTGTGGTTCTAGCTGCAAATCAACTTCGACGCTATGCCCTTGGTTGGCTCGAATGCGCGTTTTCAACTCATCAAAGGAGAAGCGTTGTTTATCGCTGGCGGCAACGACTTCTTCTAGCTCTGCACGCGTGAAGGAGAACTGATGCGCGGCACAAGCAGACAGCAACTCATCAACGCCAACCCAGCCGCCAGTCGCCAGCGTGAGTCCGAGGCGTTCTGGTGTATGCCGCAGATGCCTACTCAAGTATTTACTAATTTTTACCAGGCGTATCTGTTCCATTTATCAATACCTCATTCAGTAGGAGCATGTTACATAAATAATACATTATACTACAAGTGATTTGATGATCTATAGTGCCCCGTTCTTTAAAGTGACTTCAACTTGTATCTAAATTGGCAACCGCGAATCATTACTCAGTAGCAATCAATAGACTTGGAGATAACACAATATTGCTGGTTTTGGAGGAGATGATAATGCGATCGCCCATGCTACTGAGTGTGCTAATTGGTCTTAGCAGTGCTTTAATCATTCCTGCTTTTCATGCCCCACTCTTAGCGGCTGAAGCTACTTCCTTGAGCCGACGAGTAGCTGTTCAACCTCAACAAGTGCGGCAACCTGTGATGCTGACACTGGAACGTACAGCCTGTTTTGGCTTTTGCCCGATGTATAAACTCACCGTTTACGGCAATGGCAAAGTGGTGTACGAGGGGAGGCGGTTTGTGAAGGTAACTGGCACTCGCACGATCACGATTAGCCAGTCGGCAGTGAAAAAGCTGATAGCAGAGTTTCAACGGCTTCAGTACTTTCAGTTGCAAGACAGCTATACGGGAGGACACACCGATGCACCGTCTACAATTACCTCGCTGATGATGGGTAAACGACAAAAAACCGTAAATCATTACCTTGCCTCACCCAATGCACCCAAAGAACTAACGGCATTGGAAAACAAAATTGATGCTGCGGTAAATTCTCAACAATGGATCGGCACGGCCTCCGAACGTAATTCACAAGGAGTTAGGTAATGATTGGATGAGCGATCGCTTCTCTTCTTGGTTGAAAGGACGATCGCTACCATGACCAATGCTTTTGATCTGTTGCTTGTTGCGATCGAACCTGGAAAGCGAGGCGTAAACCCTGTATTCGTGGAATGCGAATCACAGTTTATGATGTATTGCCCTACTTTGTTTCGGGCATGACATATGAAGAAATTCTAGATGACTTTCCCTATCTCACGCAGGAGGATATTCTCGGTTGCTTGAGCTATGTGGCAGACCGAGAACGCCAAACGCTGACAACTCAGGGATGAAACTACTGTTTGATTACAGCGAATTCTCTACGAAACCTCTCATGTCTTTATACAATTCAAGTGCATGATCAATAGTTAAAAAAGATGCATCAATAGGTTTGCCGTTCATACAGAGGGTGAAACTTCTTCCCTTCCAAGAAACAGGTAAAAGTTTTTTGTCAAAATCTCTATACTCAATTAAGAAGTTATGAGACAAACAGTTGCGTACGAATCGAGCAAAATGATACCAATCCTGTTTCCTGAAAAGAGGTAGCTGATTTGAATTAGTGCAGTATTCTTTAATAACTTCAAAAGATTCTTTAAGAAGAGACCTCAGCAACATCTTAAAGAATTCCTGTTGTATTTCTTGTATTCGCTCCTTATTGGCAATCTTTATGTAATTTGCAGCTACACTTAATGGAAAAGATGAAAATTTTATTGGAAACTGATTACTGTGAAATTGACTACGGACTTGAGAAACATCATTTACGAACGAAAAAGATGTCTCTGTTATGATGCATACAAGTTTCTCCATAACTGAATGGCTCTCCTCTTGAACCAACAGTCCAAGGGCTGCAATACCCAGCATAAAATTGTTTTGAGCATTGTTCAATTGTGATAACAGTTCTTGCTTATTCACTTTATTCATGATCTCTCGATTTTATGTAGGCTCTTTAGCTCAGAGAAGCTAATTCGCTAATTCATTGTTAGTATCATCTTGGTCAAGCTCAAGTCTCCTACATATTTCATCTATCGCTTGCGGTTGTATTTCACCTGCCTTCGATCGCTCTAGCGCTGTGGTTAAACGAGCTGCATTGGCAGGCGATTGCAATAGATAAAGTGTTTCCAGCAAACTCGACAACTCAGCTTCAGAAACTAAGGCAACATTTTTACCATTAGGACGAGTGATGATGACTGCTTCACCTGTTTTAACAACGCGATCGCACAGTTGATCAAGATTCACTTGAGCATCAACATAAGGAATTTGAGTTGACATTTTCTAAACCTCTCAATCGTCTTACTCGTAATGATAGCGTGCTTGCAAAAAATCAATTTGGCGATCGCTGACCTTGTAAACAATCCGGTGTTCTTTGTTCAGACGACGTGACCAGCATCCAGCCAGGTCATACTTCAAAAGTTCTGGCTTGCCAGTTCCATCAAAGGGATCTTGCAGAATTTCTTTGACCAGCTTGATAGCGCGGAGTGCCATTTTCCGATCCGTTTCAACTCAATATTCCAGATCCTCAATAAATTCAGGCTGAAACACAGCCTCACGATTCTGTTTCTGCTCACCCTCAGCACCCATACATTCAAGCTGTTTTGGGATTTATCCTAACCCAGCTTTGTTGAGGAAGAAAAAGGTGCGATCAGTATTACCCTCACGCACCTTTTTCCTTTACTTATCCGATCGCACGGGTAGCGATGTGTCCAGAATCTCCAGCAGCAGATCTAAGCGAGACGGGCGGGTTAGCAGCGGCACAAGGTTCGGCAAGCTGTAGTAGTCTCCCGCGAAAGTAAACGTTTCCACAGGTGCCTGCTGTCCCTTCAGTTGGCTCTCCAGCCAGTTGCAGTAACCACCTACGCGGACAATCACCACGTTTGGCAGGATTGCTAACTCACGGCAATAGGTCTTGTAAACCTCACCGAAGTAAGGAGCGGCATTCTCACCTTCGTCTGTGACGATGATGATCTGGTCCACAATCTGCCGCTTCTTTCGCATGGCTTCCAACGCACAGCCGATGCTGGTGCCACCGCCTGCTTTAATGTGCTGGAAGGCCCGCTCCCAGTCGGTCAACTCTCTACCCTGAGCCGTTACAGGATAGGGAATGGTGTCGAAGGCGTAGACAAACAGGTTTGCCTGGGTGATGCCAGAGATCAGAGCAGCCAGCCGCTTACCAATCTCGATCGCACTTTCCATTGAACCCGACTTGTCCACCAGCAGGGCAGTCGAACGGGTAATTACACCGCGCCGCTTGACCTGTTCATTCGTTACCTTTTCCAACCGAGCAACTGTGTCTGCGTCCAAATCGGCTGCATCCGCTGCAATCTGTGCTTTGAATGCAGCAACTCGCGCACCTCTCGATGCCTCGTCGAGTTTGGCATCAATCAACGCTTTTACCTCTGGGTGATTCATTGCCCCTCTTGCCTTCAGTGACTTGAGGTTGTTGATCACTTCCTGGGAAGACATGCTGTTGATTAACGCCACTAGGACAACCGGAGTCAGTTGCTTGACCGCACCGATGGCGATCGTGTAGGGCAGCTTAAATTCGACAATCAAGCGGGCCTGTTCTGCCGCACTCTCAGCTTTGGCAAGCTGCTTCAACACCTCTGCTAGCGAACCCACTGGAGGTTGGTCACGGAACAGAATGGCATTTGCTCGTTCGTCAGGCTTGATGTGCAACGAGGCATACAGGTGCTTCATGGCCTTACGTCCCCGCAGAGCAGCGCGATCAAACAGAGTAGGGTTGCTTTCCCGCACCTTCAGATACTGCTGCACCGCAGTCCGGGCAGAACGAGGTAATTTGTTGCAGTGCTGTTTCATGAAGTCCACCACACGAGCCACCTGATACGGTGGAAACTCTTGCAGCATGACAAAACCAGCATCGCGGTGTTCGGTCAAATCACTGGTCAGCAGATGGGCGACAAACACTTCCTTGTGGTCGCGCACATCGCCATTCCGCTGATACCAGACTGCCAGGTGTCCGTAGAAGATCGGGTCAAGCTCCACAATCAATTTGTGGATTTCTGCAACCTGCTCCAACTTGCGGTGGGGAGTGGTGAGCAAGCTATTCAGCATTTCTAGCCGCAAATCCCGTTCAGTGTTGTTCATGGGAACCTCCTTTGTGAAAGTTATGAGTTTTGAATGATGAATTTTGAGTTAGAAATCAATTCGAAACTCAAAATTCATCATTCAAAACTCTGAAAAGGAGGCAGATGTTGCATGCAACGGTGAAGCGTCACCGCGCAAGTTACAGAAGCTTGGCTGAAGGCGTTATTCCTCCAGTTTTGCCTGCGATCGGTCTCAGGCTTGCAGCGTATCCCTCCAGATACGCACCGTGGTTTGGTGGAGAGTGTGTAAGCTTCTGCGATCGGGGCGCGGCAACAACTGCCAGTAGTTGAAAAGGTCACTCCGTGCAAGTTAAAAAAGCTGTTGTTCATATGTAGGATTTGAACCTACGTCACCTTTCTTATGAGGAAAGCGCTCTACCACTGAGCTAGTATGTAAGCTTTTTCGGTTGGGGCACGAAGTGGAGATTAATTTAATTGATTGAGTTTCTTCTGAATCAGCTTGATTTCGCGTTTGTTGCATTGATGTTTACTCGCAGCGTAGAGTCGATCGCTAAAGCCCTTTTGTCCACGCGTGACGGTGACTCGATACAATATATCAAAGACGCTTTCGGTCGCAGGGATCTCTTGATAGGTAATCAAGTACCAGATATCGTCAAGCTTGTGATATTGATGATATGCGTCAAGATTAATGGTGTCCGTCTGCCACTTTGGTTTAGGTGGTGGGTCTGCGATCGATGTTAGAGAACTCTCCGCTGGATCACAAAGAATGCCCGTTTCAGGATGCACATAAAGTTTGAAGCGATAACCCTGAGTCAGCCGATATTGTCTACGTGATTTCTGACAAGGAATCCCATTAATGAGTTCGACATGCCGTTCCACATAATCTTGCACATGATCGAGCACATGTTGTCCCGCCATTGTGCTGCCGTCTAACCGCTGACACAGTTCGCTGTAAACGTCGTTCCACGGTTGTCCTACCTTCGATCGCAAAAACCGACGCAACGGACCGAGATGATCAGAAAGATACTTGGATTTGTTTCTGGGTTTGATCAGGTAGGAGTTGAATAATCCATCCTGACTCGCTTCCTCCGTAAGTTGGTGCAGTTGCTTTTTAAAGCCTGTCAACTTTCTCAGACTCATCCGCCTACCACCACGAGGACGTTCAATCACAATTTCGCTCAAACGATGTTCGCTCATACTTTTGGTTGTCTAAATACAGTTGTGCTGAAGTTAGTTGTGCAATTGCATTAGCGAACATCATTAAGATCACCTCCGTGTGTGATTGAGTTGTATTGATAAACCAATATGATTTGACGAGTCAGAGTTCCACACAAGTTAGAAAAGCTGTTCACTACATTCAGATGCTCTGCTAATTGAGCTATTACCCCAATTGGAGTGAGCAGGATTTGCACCTACAACCTTCTGATCCCTAAGTATGTAAGCTTTTCTGGTTAGGGTGCGGAAAGCACAATTTAACCGTAAACCGCTTCAGGACGGACGATCACATCGCCACTGGGGCGACGATCAACCACATACGCCGAAAGCCGATTTGCATTGACATCTAAATGTCGAGAAACTTGTTCTTTTACTGCGACATCATTCATACCTGTAGTAATTCCCAGTTGAGTCTCTGGTAGGTCGAGCGATCGACCTTCAAACCGAATGTGAACCATTGCTATCACCTCTTGTTCTTAATAAAAAATTTGGTGGACCTAAAAAGGTAATGATGTGCGGCGTTAGCCGCCATCGTTAACAGCTCCAAAATCATTACGATTTGAGCACTACCCAAAATTTCAGAGGAAGGTGGAGGGATCGAACCCCTGAGTGTAACCTCACCCTGGTTTTCAAGACCAGTTGCCGTCCATTCAGCGGCACCTTCCATCAGAGAGTTTTGAGTTGAAAATTTTGAATTTTGAGTTAAAACCGATGCTGAAAACTCAAAACTTAAAACTCAAAACTAATTGGAGTGACCGACGAGAGTCGAACTCGCTAACACTGGTGTCACAGACCAGCCCCTCCACCATTTCGGGTTCAGTCACAGTGGATCTGACCGGAATCGAACCGATCTCCTCCCGATGAGAATTGCACTCATCCCTCGTACAAGTTCACAAAGCAGTTTTTGGCTTCTTAACAGGAAGTTAGTATGTAAGCTTTGCAGGTTAGGGCACAAGGTAATTTGGGCGCTCTGCCACTAGAGCTACAGACCCAGGTTTGGTGGATTCTGGTCGGAGTTGAACCGACATCTTTCTGCTTGCAAGGCAGACGCTTTCCCAGTTAAGCTACAGACCCAAGTTTGGTAATTTGGCAGGAGTGGTAGGAGTCGAACCTACATCGCTCGATTTAGAAGATCGATACCCTATTCCCTTAGGCGACACTCCCATGAGTGAAGGGATGAATTAGGAGGATGAGGGATGAAAATGTGCATTTTATCCTTCATCCTTTATCCCTCATCCTTTCCAGTAGTCCCGGTAGGATTTGAACCTACAACCCTCTGTTTGTAAGACAGATGCTCCACCATTGAGCTACAGGACTACGAGAGCGATCGATGGGACTCGAACCCATGCGCTGAGTGTGGCGCACTCAGATGCTCGCCGCTACATCACGATCGCGTTTTGGTATGGACAGTGGGACTCGAACCCACACCAAGAGGTTGGAAGCCTCACATGCTACCGCTACACCATGTCCACATGCTGGGGCTGGTGACAGGAATTGAACCTGCGATCGACTGTTTACAAGACAGTTGCTCTGCCAATTGAGCTACACCAGCATAGTTGGATGAGATGATGGGAATTGAACCCATATCGGGAGCGTACCAGGCCCCTGTGTTGCCAGTTACACCACATCTGCATCTGGAGCAGGCGATGAGATTTGAACTCATATCGTGAGCTTACGAGACCCACATGCTGGCCAGTTGCACTACACCTGCATTTTGGTTGCGGAGGTGGGATTTGAACCCACTACGTAAAGGCTTATGAGACCCCAGAGCGCACCATAGCTCCATCTCCGCCATACCCCTGACTGGACTCGAACCAGTAACAAACTTGTTTTAAGCAAGCCATGTCTAGCCAATTGCATCACAGGGGCATTAAGAAAGGATGAAGAATGAAATGTTTTTTAGCCTTTAGCCTTTTCCAGTGGGCTATGTAGGAGTTGAACCTACGCTCTTCCGCTTAAGAGGCGGCTGCTTTACCGTTTAGCTAATAGCCCATTAGCCCATTGCGATCGAATTTTGGTGGGTCGCCCAGGGGTTGAACCTGGATAATTCCGCTTAAAAGGCGGCTGCATAACCGCTCTGCCAACGACCCAAACAAAAGGATGAAAGATAAAGGATGAATGGAAATTAACTTTCTTTGTCCTCTATCCTTTAGCCTTTCAATTGGTACACCGAGCAGGAGTCGAACCTGCTAATAACACGCTTATCGGGCGTGCGCGTCCACCACTTCCGCCTTCGGTGCTTGGTACTCCCGGTGGGAATCGAACCCACAAAATCTAGAGCCTCGGTCTAGAGCGTCTTCCCTTCCGCCACAGGAGCATCAGTACCCTTGGTGGGATTTGAACCCACAAAAACTGGTCTCTGAAGCCAGCACGTCTGCCAGTTCCGTCACAAGGGCAAATGGTCGGGATGGTAGGATTTGAACCCACGACTCCTTGGTCCCAAACCAAGGCTTCTGACCACTGAATTACATCCCGATGAGAATTAGGATTGAGTAGCGAGGACTGAGGACTGAGCAATTACTCAGCACTCATACCTCAGCACTGAAATTGGTACTGCCGATGGGATTTGAACCCACAACCTCCGGTTTCTAAGACCGACACCTCTTCCTCTTGGGCTACAGCAGCAAGGTGAGAGTTTTAAGTTTTGAATTTTAAGCTTTGAATGAGAAGATTTAACTCAAAACTCAAAATTGAGAACTCATAACTTTCCATACTCCTGGTGAGAATTGAACTCACACATAGACTGTTTTTGAGACAGCCGCCTCTGCCAGTTGGGCTACAGGAGCGTGAAATAGGAGGATAGAGAAATTGACCCAATAACTTCTCATGCCCCCCGACTGAGAAGGAAGGAATCGAACCCTCAAACACCTGATTCAAAGTCAAGCCGCTTTGCCTGTTTGCGTACTTCCCAATAAAAATGGCTGCCGAGGTAGGATTTGAACCTACAAAACCCCTGTTTCAGAGACAGGTGACTTTACCAATTCGTCCACTCGGCAATAGTTAGCGATTAAATGCAAACTAAGTTCATCCCTCATCCTTCATCCTTCATCCTTCCAAAATGGCTGCCCCAGTAGGACTCGAACCTACAACCCTGCGGTTAACAGCCGCCCGCTCCGCCATTGAGCTATGGGGCAATATAATTTCCCTGCACTCAAGGATGGGAACGGCAGGGATCGAACCCGCGTCTCCAGGGCTTCAACCTGGCGCTAAACCTAACTCAGCTACATTCCCAATTGGCGAGGACGGAGGGACTTGAACCCCCACTCTTCAGGTTCGTAATCTGAGATGTTCATCCAGTTACACCACGTCCTCACGCAGCGGAGAGCAGTGGACTCGAACCACAATTGTGCATCCATCTGTTTAGCAAACAGCGCCGATCGCCCGATCGGGTTACTCTCCATGATTGGTAGGTCGGGCAGGAGTCGCACCTGCAACGCAAGAAGCGGCTGTTTTACAGACAGTTGCCCACGCTGATAGGCGAGCCGACCTATGCAAGAGTTTTGAGTTATGAATGTTGAGTTATGAATTAACAATTCAACTCAAAACTTAAAACTCAAAACTCCTCAGGCAGTGCCGACGGGAGTTGAACCCGCAAACACAAGATTGAAAGTCCTGTGGCTTTACCCATTTGCCTACGGCACCAAAACTTGAAGTTTCTACAATGTGCGAGTTTAAGAAGCTGTTTTTAACCTGCGAACAGGATATAGGACTCGAACCTATAGACTGATGGGAAAATCAGTTTTTACCAGTATGTAAGCTTCCTGGATGAGGGCACATCATAGAACGCACAGACGAGGATTTGAACCTCGAACAACGGTTTTGGAGACCGTGATGTTGCCGTTACACCATCTGTGCATGGTCGCAGCGGTGGGAGTCGAACCCACATATCCTCGGTTATGAGCCGAGTACCTTAGCCGTTAGGTGACACTGCAATGGTTGGACTCCAGGGAGAGAATCGAACTCTCGCTAGTTGGTTTTGCAGACCAACGCCTTCCCATTTGGCATCCTGGAGGTGCGACCTGGAGATTTGGTGGAGATGCGGGGAATTGTAGGCTTTGCCTTCCCGCAGGGTATCCCAATCCTGCAGCCGTCCGTTTGTTGGTTTCGGAGCAGGTGATGCCAATCCACCCCCACGAGCGAGGATGACAGGGTTTGAACCTGTGGCTTCCTGCCTCGGAAACAGGCGCTCTGTCCGTCTGAGCTACATCCTCATATGGGAGCCGTGACGGGAGTTGCACCCGCTTCTTTCTGGCTGAGAACCAGAGCGACTTCTCTAGTCGTCCACACGGCTATACGGGGGAAATGGGATTTGAACCCACGATCTTTCGCTCGACAGGCGACTGCTTTAGACCGGGCTAAGCTACACCCCCAAGGTGGCAATTCAGTTTTCAAGGTTCAGGTTGCTGTTTTCAGCAGGAATTAGAGTAAGCAACGCCGTTCCAGGTAATAGGTTTGCTGAAGTTGGCGGATTGCTTGCGTGTGTTGATTGAGAGATAAATTTCCCTGATTCGATGGATCTTGAAGTGGCTTGGCAGTGCCAGGACATGGAGTCTTTAAGAACTTTAAGCGCTTCAAGAGGTAACTGTTTTGAGTAAGGGAGTGAGTGTTCATTGGCTTGGCTCCTCTGTGTCTCATCTCATACTACAAACATAATACAAAATACTACAAGGTGTCAAGAGCGTACTACAACTTTTTTTGAAGATTGGTGAGCACAAGGGTAGAAGCATTGAGTGAGCAGCTTTAAATGGGTGCTGAGAAGACTTTTTATTCATTACTCAGCACTAACCACTTAGCTCTCTACAGTGTCATGTTCTTTCCAGAACAGTTCTGCAAATGCGATCGCAGGATGAATAGGTGCTTTCGGTTTCGTTTTCAGAACCATTCCGGTTGCATGTAAAAGGCGATCGCCCTTAGCTGAATTGCACTTCTCGCATGCAGCCACCACGTTGTCCCAGGTATGGGTTCCACCTTTCGAGCGAGGAATGACGTGATCCAGCGTTAGATGCTTGGTGCTGCCGCAGTACTGACAGGTGTGGTTGTCTCGGCGAAAGACTTCCCGCCGATTGACGGGAGGAACTTTCCAGTGCCGCTCTGGATTGCCGCTCGTCAACCGGATGTGACCTGAAATTTGTAGTACGACGCTGGGCGATCGTACTTCCCATTGCTGGGTGCTGCTAAACTCCAGGGTCTCTGCCTGTCCGGTCACCAGGAGCACGATCGCCCGTTTAAGGTTGATGCGTGCCAGGGGCAGGTAGTTCTTAGAGAACACCACAACCTGGTTCTGAAGTATGGGAATTTTCTGTCGCTGCTCGGTTTGCATTGGTTTTCTCCTCAAAAAATAACCCCCACTCCTGGTGATCAGAGGCGGGGGATGGGAAGTTGATATGGGTTTCCCTATGTCGGTGTCAGGATTGCCCTGCACCTCCCGCTGCTCGTCACTTGAGCCGGATTGAGCCACCCGGTGACTGTGCGATCAATGCCTTCGCTGACGGATTTGCCGCCATTAAACCGATACGCTCCCTCAAACGCACACAGCGCCGCTGCTCTGCCCAAACTGTGTTGGAGTCGAACATGGACGCTGCTCAAGGTGGCGAGAAGAATACGTATCATGGAAGGCTGTAGTATTCGTATTACAAGTCTGGATACCTTTATACTACACTTGTAGTATTAGATTGTCTACCCTGGATTGAAATCTGAGATGTTTGGTTATGGATACACGCACAAGCAGATTCAGATTGAAGAATCTCCAGAGCATGCTGAAAGTCAGGACGGGTTTGCTGCAAGTTCTGCGGTAATAGATGTTTCTGAAGTGATACGTAAGGGTGCGATCGATTGGCTTACGCTCATTCAGCCACGCCTCTCAAAACACTGCCTGCTTCCTCTCGCGGTCAAAGGCGTTGAGAGAAAGCAGGCATAAACCATCAGGCTAAAGCGCGATCGCTACTTTTCAATCTTCACCGAAAGAATCTTATCGCCCTTCCGAATGGCATTTACCACATCCATATCTTGAGTGCGCCCAAAGGTGGTATGCACGCCATCTAGGTGGGGTTGCGGCGAATGGCAGATGAAGAATTGACTACCACCCGTATTTGGCCCCGCATGAGCCATTGATAGAGTGCCAGCGAGGTGCTTGTTGTGGTTCAGTTCATCCTTGATTTTGTAGCCTGGACCGCCTGTGCCAGTGCCGAGTGGGCAGCCTCCCTGCACCATAAAGTCAGGAATCACGCGATGGAAGGCAAGCCCATCGTAGAACCCTTTCTCAGACAGATCGACAAAGTTTTTGACGGTGTTTGGCGCATCAGCGTCAAATAAATCGAGGTTGATGGTACCCTTATTGGTTTCCATGATGGCGCGGGTCATGAGGTCTCCTTGCTCCAGCGTTCAACGACTGGTGAAAATGCCTTTAGATCCTAACGCTCAGAAAGACGTTGCAAGCTTCAGATCAAAATTTTTCATAGATTGCAGATTGGGTAGATCGCTGGCTGGCTGAGAACATCTGCATTGGGTGCTGCACTCTGATTGACTGACAAAACGCCTGAAACCCGTGCAACCACTTCGGTTGGGCACAGCCGTTCCAGCACACCAGAGGAGTGTTAGCGTAACCTAACTAAAGCAAGCTTGACGTCAGGGTTCACGCCGTTCATCCAACCGATGACAAAGGATCTATCACTCAAGCAGGGGCTGAACACAATCGACGCGGCTTTACAGGCGATCTCATATTTCAAGCAGACTCAGGATTGAGCTTCGCCATTTCCCAGGTGGTATACGTGCCGATCGGGCTCCAAATTAAGTAAGGCACCAGCAGCAGTGCGGCCCAACCTGAAAGCGGCCAAACGACAAATGCCAAAATGAGCCCAATCACAACCCCAATGCCACCCACGATCGTACCTGCATTCAGGCTGCGTAACCAGAGCGTCACTGGGGAATAGAGGACGATCGCCAGTTCCAGTAGTGCATAAGTGCCCATGAGTAGCCAGGTCTTGCTGCTGCCAGGATCGCGCTCCCAAACAATGTACGCTGACCAGGCTCCACAGATGAGCACAACTGTCCAAATAACAGGAATCAGGGCTTCAAACGTGAGCCAACGCGGGCGTTGCAATCGAGCAAACCACTTCACATCTCGCGGTCGCAGAATGCCACTGACAAACGCGATTAAAAAAGCGACCCCTCCAATCACCATCCAGGATTTAATCATTCTTCTATAGACTCCACAGCAATAATCTTGCTCTCGTGGCAAGACAGATGCACTCATTATGCTGGGACGACAGCGAACTTTAATCCATCGTTGGAGCGATCGTGAGTCAGCCCTTATCGAGCGTTACAATACTGGTTCACTTTTTGCACCAGTGGACTCTCACGCTCCTGCGTTTCGATGAACGATCGATTGACCTGACTCACAATTTGAAAGTTGTCTGTAGGAGCCGTAACCACTGCACTGCTTGCCCGACTGATATCGCGGTAGAGCTGAACAAACTGTGATTGAAACACTTGCACTTGGGGGTCAGAAAAGTCTGTAAATGCGAGTCGATCGGCATAGCCCTCAAGCTGAATTGCCGTCTTCATAAGACGATGATTGTCTTCAGCCATCGTCAGACCTAAAGCGTCTGGTTGAGCATCAGCCGCCTGATTGACGATCGCAACTAGGCGATTACATTGAGACACTTTACTTTCGTTGTAGTGGGTGACTGCTACGGTTGAAAAGCAGACGCCTGCAAGCGCAACCGCGTACTGCCGCGTAAAAAAAGTGGGTTGCCGCTTCGATTGAGTGGCGCGCCGCTCACGCATGACGGTTTTCACTAAGCTGCTCCAGTAAAGTGTAGTTGTGCTGGGCGTGAAAAGCCGTATTTGCCGGGGGCAACAGCGAATACAGCTCAAGTCTCACACAACACCATACGTTCTAGCAACTTAGAATCCGTATAATCCGTAAGAAAGCGATGAGGTTGCCGTAAAGTTTAGCCAAAAATACTGCCAAAGAACTCGATCGCCTCTTTCAATGAGGCAATAAACACATCGATCTCTTCGTGCGTATTGTAAAAGTAGAGGCTTGCCCGCGCCGTAGACTGAGCGCCCATATACCGATGGAGCGGTTGGGTGCAGTGATGTCCTGCCCGAATCGCTACACCTGCTTGATCCAGAATGGTAGACAGGTCGTGAGGATGCACCTCTCCTGCTGTAAATGCCGCTAAGGCTGCTCGTCCACTACCATCTGCTTTTGGTTTAGGTCCGTACAGCCTTAATTCAGGAATTTGTTGAAGCTGTTGGAACAGGTAGTTAGTTAGTTCTTCTTCATAAGCGTGAATGGTATCCATGCCGATCGCGCTTAAGTAATCCACCGCTGCACCCAGCGCGATCGCCTCTGCAATAGCAGGCGTACCCGCTTCAAATTTGTGGGGCAAATCCGCATAGGTCGAGTGATCCAAAAACACATCGGCAATCATCTCGCCACCACCCAGGAAGGGAGGCATCGATCGCAGTAACGCTAACTTGCCGTAAAGAAAGCCGATCCCCGTGGCGGCACACATCTTATGTCCAGAAGCGACAAGCCAATCGCAATCAATGGCCTGTACGTCGATCGACATGTGAGGGACACTCTGGCAGGCGTCGATCAAGACTTTCGCACCATGCTGGTGAGCGATCGTGCAAATCTCCTTCACAGGATTAATGCAGCCCAGCGTGTTGGATACATGCACCACCGAAATCAGCTTCGTTTTGTCTGACAGCAGCGACTTGAAGTGGTCTAGATCAAACTCTTCAGTTTCAGTTAGCTCGACAAACTTCAGCACTGCCCCTGTTCGTTGCGCCAGCAGTTGCCAAGGAATCAGGTTACTGTGGTGTTCCATCACCGAGAGGATAATTTCATCGCCCCGTTGCAGGCTGGTATTGCCCCACGCATAGGCAACCAGGTTAATCGCCTCACTGGCATTGCGGGTGTAAACAATTTCTTGCCGTGATGCTGCATTCACGAAGGCTGCAACCTTGTCCCGTGCCCCTTCGTAGGCATCCGTTGCCCGTGAACTCAGAGTATGCACACCCCGATGCACGTTAGCGTTGTCGTGCTCGTAGTAGTGGCGCAAGGCATCCAGAACGGCGATCGGCTTTTGTGAGGTTGCTGCATTATCCAAATACACCAACGGCTTGTCGTGAATCTGCTGATGCAGGATGGGAAAATCAGCGCGAACTCTGGCAGCGAGGGGTTTTGTTTGGATGAGGGTCATGGCGGGAGGAAATGAGGGGCAGGGGGAGCGGAGGGGGCAAGGGGAAGCGGAGGAAATAAGAGAAGGGCCTTGAGTTGATTCTGGCTCCTGACTCCTGACTTCTGAATCTTCAGGCTTGCTGAGTACGGACGATCGCCGCCAACTTCTCTCTCAGCGACGCAACGGGAATTTCACGAATGACTTCGTAGGCAAAGGCGTAGGTCAACAGCTTGCGAGCGCTGTCTTCGTCGATGCCGCGACTTTGCAGGTAAAAGACTTCATCGCTGTCAAGCTGGCTGACGGTTGCACCATGAGTACATTTCACGTTATCAGCCGTGATCTCAAGCTGAGGTTTGGTGTCTACCCGTGCTTTGGGCGACAGCAACAGGTTGCTGCTAAGTTGCTTTGCGTCGGTAAGCTGAGCCGCTTTGGGCACGAAGACTTTACCGTTAAAGACGGCGTGGGCACGATCGTCCACAATGCACTTATGAATCTGATTACTGCTGCCGTGGGGATGGCTGTAGGCGATCGTGCTATGCGTATCCGCCACCTGTTCACCATCAATGATGGTCAAGCCATTCAGCGTTGTTTCAGTCTGCTCTCCGGTGTGATAAACCTCCAAGTTGTGACGCGAAAGCTTCGCACCAAGACTCACTGCATTACAGGTATAACGAGAATCCTGCGCCTGCGAAACGGCTGTCTTACCGATATGAAAGGCGGTATCGCTGTCGTGCTGAATGCGCGTATGGTTCACTTCAGCATTAGCATCCAGCCAGATTTCTGTGACGGGATCGGTAAAGTAGATGCCGTCATAGATCGCGACATACGCTTCAACCAGCGTCAGTTGGCTACCCGCTTCGGCCACAACGAGGGTACGAGGATGGTCGATCGTTGGTTGGGTCGCGGTGGAAACGTAGAGAATTTGGATAGGTGAGGCGATCGCTTGATTTTTTTCAACCCAAACGAGCGCACCATCCGTCAAACTCGCTGTATTCAGTGCCGTGAAAGTTTCCTCCGCGCCTTGCTGCTGTGCTAAGTAGGTTGGCAGGTTGCTGAGGAGTGTGGCACCAGCCGCGAGACTCGTGACAATCACGCCATCGGGTAAGTCATCTACAGCCGATAACGCCGGATCGTACTGTCCATTTACAAAAACGAGACGACTGCTGGCCGCTTCTGGCAGGATGAACGGTTGAATCGCTTCAAACCCTAAAGTGGGAGGTTTCTCACTGCTTGGCTGAAAGCGAACCTGCAAGAGACCTGATAAATCTGTAAACCGCCATTCTTCGTCACGGGTAGACGGTACCGCGAGTGTTTTGACGCTTGCCGTAGCCCGATCGCGAATCGCCTTTAACCAAGCTGACTCTTCACCTAGGTCCGGGCGTAAGCGCAGCCATTGCTGGAGGTATTCACCGCGTTGGCGAAGCCTCTCTTCCGGAGAATCGCTCTTAGCTTTACCATTCCCCGTCACGATGTCAGACACAGTAGATTGAATCGTCATCGTGCGCCGACCTCCGCTGCTTCCTCTTCGCGTACCCAGTCGTAACCACGTGCTTCTAGCTCCAGAGCTAATTCCTTACCGCCTGTGGTGAGAATGCGTCCACCTTCCATGACGTGAACATAATCGGGCGTGATGTAGTCGAGCAAGCGCTGGTAGTGGGTGATGAGGACGATCGCATTCTCTGTGTTCGCAAGCTGATTCACCCCGTTCGACACAATCTTGAGCGCATCAATATCTAAACCCGAATCCGTTTCGTCCAGAATGCCAAGCTTCGGTTCCAGCATCGCCATTTGCAGAATTTCGTTGCGCTTCTTCTCGCCACCCGAAAAACCTTCATTCAGACTGCGGCTGAGAAAGGCAGCATCCATTTTCACGATGTCTAGCTTTTGTCGCACCAAATCATCAAAATCAAACGCATCCAGTTCGTCTAAGCCCTGATGTTTGCGTTTGGAATTGTATGCCACTCTTAAAAAGTCAAGATTGCTCACGCCGGAAATTTCAATGGGGTATTGAAAGGCGAGAAAAATGCCCGATCGTGCCCGTTCTTCTGCTTCTAGATCCAGCAGATTTTCGCCTTGAAAGATGATTTCGCCACCTGTCACGGTGTAGTCAGGATGCCCAGCCAGCACTTTAGAAAAAGTACTTTTACCAGAGCCATTCGGCCCCATAATGGCGTGAACTTCACCCGCTTTGATTTCAAGATTCAGCCCTTTAAGAATCTGAACTCCGTCTACATCGGCAGTCAAATTCCGCACCGACAAAATTACTTCTGCGTTCTCGTTAATCATCCTTGACCTCTAAAAGATTAGCGGTTAGTCCCCAGCAATCAGCCAGCAGGAGAACGCTTTTGAAACTAACAACTATCAACCAACTGCTCAAACCTGAACTTAGCCAACACTGCCTTCGAGTTTGAGGCTGAGGAGCCGATCGGCTTCCACCGCAAACTCCATTGGCAACTGGTTAAACACATCCTTACAGAAACCACTAATCATCATAGAGATGGCATCTTCGGCGGAAATACCGCGCTGGGAGAAGTAGAAGAGCTGATCTTCGCCAATCTTCGACGTTGACGCTTCGTGTTCCACTTTGCCTTTGTTGTTTTGCACCTGAATGTAGGGGAAGGTATTCGCCTGAGCATTGTCGCCAATCAACATCGAGTCGCATTGAGAATAGTTCCGCGCGCCCGTTGCTTTGGGTCCAATTTTGACCAAGCCGCGATAGCTGTTCTTCGACTGTCCTGCCGAGATGCCTTTAGAAATGATTGTGCTGCGGGTGTTCTTGCCAATGTGCACCATCTTGGTGCCCGTATCTGCTTGCTGGTGATGATTGGTCAGCGCGACAGAGTAGAATTCGCCCACTGAGTTGTCGCCAACCAGAACGCAACTGGGATACTTCCAGGTAATCGCAGAACCTGTCTCTACTTGCGTCCAGGAAATCTTGGAGTTCACGCCCTGGCATAGCCCGCGCTTGGTCACAAAGTTGTAAATGCCGCCTTTACCGTTGGCATCGCCCGCGTACCAGTTCTGGACGGTGGAGTATTTAATGTCGGCATTATCGAGCGCCACCAATTCCACCACAGCCGCATGAAGCTGATTGGTGTCGTACATGGGTGCGGTACAGCCTTCGAGGTAGCTGACCGAACTCCCTTCTTCTGCCACAATCAACGTCCGCTCAAACTGACCCGAATCGCCGTTGTTAATGCGGAAGTAGGTGGAAAGCTCCATCGGGCATTGAGTGCCTTTGGGAATGTAGACGAAGGAGCCATCGCTAAAGACAGCAGAATTGAGTGCTGCAAAGAAGTTGTCGCCAACGGGAACGACGCTACCCAGGTATTTTTGCACTAGTTCGGGATACTCTTGCACCGCTTCTGAAATGGAGCAGAAGATCACGCCCTTCTCTGCCAGCTTTTCTTTAAAGGTGGTGGCGATCGAGATGCTGTCAAAAATGGCATCCACCGCCACATTGCTCAAGCGCTTTTGTTCTGAGAGCGGAATGCCAAGCTTCTCAAAGGTATCCAGCAGTTCAGGATCGACTTCTTCCAGGCTCTTCTTCTTCTCTTTGACCTTCGGCGCAGAGTAATAGACGATATTCTGGTAGTCGATCGCCGGATAGCTCGCATTTTGCCAGTTTGGCTCCGTCATCTTCAACCATTGACGGTACGCCTTCAGCCGAAACTCCAGCATGAACTCTGGCTCTTCTTTCTTCGCCGAGATCAGCCGCACAACATCTTCGCTCAACCCACGCGGAATCGTATCGGATTCAATGTTGGTGATGAAGCCGTACTTGTAGGGTTGGTTAACTAAGTTTTGAACAGTGGGACTCATTAGTAGTGTTCTCTGGTCTACGGTTAGGACGACGATCGGGACAGAGGGCAGTTAATCATTAGCCGTGATGCTGATTGGTAGTCGCTCTAATATCATCAAAGGTGATGTCTTGCTGGTCGCCTGCAAAGTCATTATCAGACGTGAGAAACAGCATGCAATGACACTCTTTGCGCTCCCGCATGGGCACACAGGGACAATTCCAGTAAGCGGCCTCAACTTCAGCCGCTTTATCTTCATAATGACGACAGGGGCATAGCGGCGAACCCAGATCATCTTTGTGCTTCGCCAATCCTTCAATGACCACCGCTGTCACGCCCGGATCGACACAAAAGTAGGTGCCGGTTCGCTTGGCATACGTAATAGAAAAGTGCCTCATCGCTTCGAGGCTTTTATCGGTAGATTGAGCAGGTGCGTTGGATTGAGTCTCTGAGTTCATGAGGCAGCGCGACAAGACAACGGATCGATTCTATAATTAAAACAACACAGTTGTTGCTTAACTACATTGTAAGATACTTTAGCAACATTGTTGTTGTCAAAGTGTCACTGTCAAGTGTTGCACCCGGCAAACGGTTGCATGGTCATAAGAGGGACAGCTTGAAAAACGTTCGATCGCTGTCAGAGCTTTGGCAGATGGGCATTGTTATGATCAAGTCAACGGGTGTCTTTTAGGAGTCGGCTTTACCGCTGGAAAAAGAATGACGACTATTCAACAACCCTCTACCAAGCAAGCTTCTACCAAGCAAGACATCCTTGAGCACTTGTTGAAGCAAGGACAATGCACGGTGCAGGAACTTGCGGATCAACTGCATGTAAGCCCGCAAGCAATACGGCGACATCTGAAAGATTTGGAAACGGATGGGTTGATTATTCATCAGGTCGTACAGACTGGAATGGGTCGTCCAAACTATAGCTATGTCCTTAGCCAAGAAGGGCGCGATCGCTTTCCCGATCGCTACGATGATTTTGCCGTTTCGCTGCTCGATACTCTGGCAGAAACGGTTGGAGCCGATCAAATGGGATCGATCCTGCGCAAGCAGTGGGAACGCAAAGCAATGGAATATCGCGATCGCATCGGTGCTGGTTCCTCAAAAGAGCGAGTTTCCAAACTGGTTGAGCTTCGGCGCGCTGAAGGGTATATGGCGGAGTGTCATCCGGTTAACGAGACGGGCGCAAGCGATGAGGAGGGTGATCGCTTCATCTTGACAGAGTACAATTGCGCCATTTCCCACATTGCCGAATCGTTCCCTAGCGTCTGCGGTCACGAACTAGAAATGTTTGCCGTGGCGCTGGAATGTTGTGTTGAGCGAACTCACTGGCTCGTCAACGGTGAACATCGCTGCGGCTATCTCATTCAGCCAAAGTAACACTTGATGCCAAAGGAGTTCTAGCATTGGGTTGGGTGGTCGATGTCCTGCTAATTTTCAGCTTGGACGAAGTCTGCGACGATGAGTGCGAGGCTTTTGAAGAGGTTGTACCGCTAAATGCTGTTAACGCTTGGCTCGCGGAATACCGCTTTACTTCACTGGTTAATTTGGATCAGTATGTGAATACAGGGAAAGCAATGACTGCTTGTGTTTACGGCGGCGCATACAACTTCTTAAAAATTGATGAGTTTATTGAAGTTGTCAGGGAGCAACCTTGGAGAGAACCCAATGCGGTGCAGTTGTTAATCAAGCATGGGCCAGATGACGAGCGGTTTACGATGTATACGTTGTCTGATTAGGTCAATAGCCAATCGTTGAGTGCTTTTATGCAACCATCTAACGAATTTCTGACACCTGAAGAATGTGCCGAAGTTGACAAGGCGCTATTGACTTCGCGGGAAAAGTTTTCAGCGCGGGTGGCTATTTATGCGCTGCGATCGCTCAGGCAAATTGCTCAGGAGAATACTACGTCCATTACGCAGCTAGACCCACAACAGATTGAAGATTGGGTCTATCAAGATGAGAGCTTGCAAACAGGGCTTGATCGAGAGTTCCGGCAGTTTTTTGCCCAACTAGTCATCGCATCACTGAAGCCGTTAAAGCAGATAGCTCAGGAGGCAGGCGTAGCGATCGAAGCGCTCACCGTCTCTCAAGTCATCATCTGGTTTGAGCGGCAAGCGAAGGTTAATTTGGATAAGGCTTAGGCAGTTTCACCGCACAACTGAACTCACGCGCTGGAATGGTGTGATATTCACGATTTGTTAAGGCCAGACGCTTGGTTGAGTTTGGGCGATCGTTCAACGTTGGTTGGCGATGGCAATGGGTGCGTTGAGGGCGTGCGTTTAATCGGAGCGTTTTGCACGAGAAACACTGCCGTGCCTATAACAATGGCACTCCCCAGAACCGTCCACACAAGTGAAGGAATGACTAACCTGAAGTCACGCTGCATTCGAGCTAACGGACGGCTTTCACGTCGCAGCATTTGACCTGTTGCAAGAGGCTTGAGGCTAAATGGGTCACGAACATAATGACCGCTCCAACTCACTACCAGCCTTTCGCGGCAGTTTTGGCACGTCAGCAATCCTTTCAGAATTTTGTGGGGCTTAATGACACCCGCCCGATGACAAATGGGGCAGACAGGAGAATCTGTATCGAAGGTATGAGCGTTCATCTGAATCGTTCACTGTTACAGAGGCTTACTTAACCAATTCAATGAGTATTCCCTTAAGGAATCCAGGCGTCTAAATAGCGGCCAAATTAATACTTGCAGAACCAGAGGACAGGGCGGAGACGTCGCCTAGATATGGGTTAAATCCAGATGCTTGCCTCGCTCAGTGTAACCTGCTGTATTCGGGTTTGAGAACCTTTTCAGCACGCCTCTTCGTTTTTTTTAATCTTCCAGGTTCAGACATAAAGCGTTGCCGCCAAAATTCTTTTACAGTCTTTCGGACGGAATGCTACGCAGTCGATCGCCCTTATTAAGCAAAATTAGCCCTGTGAGCGTCGTTCTGCTTACTGGAATAGTCAAGACTTTTAGACCAGCCCAAAACCTGTGCGGCTTCTATCTATACGAGTCATGGTGAAGTTCTTTGTTTGGGTGACAATTCGGGCATAACAAGGCACGCTACGGCGCTAAAAATAAGTGAGAATGGGATTGCTAGCAACAAAAATTAAACTTGATCTCATAATCGCCATTACTGTTTAATGACCGCCAGTTCTCCCTCTGATGCGTTGACTGCTACGCCCGAAGGCTTTAAGCCATCCGCTCCTTTCCTTAGCAGTGCCTTTAATCGTCTTCAGCCCTCGCCAGAAACGGTTGTGCTGCTGCTAGCGCTGGTAATTGGTAGCGGTACAGGTTGTGCTGTGGTGCTTTTCCACTATCTGATTCAGCAGATCCAGAGCCTCATGCTAGAGGATTTGATGGGGGCGATCGCGCCTCTAGGCTTCTGGACGCTTGCCTGTGTTCCCGTTTTGGGTGGCTTCCTGGTTGGCACGATGCGCTGGCTGCTCAAAGATTTCGGCCCTAGCTTATCGGCGTTGATTGCCGCAGCGCAAGGGCTAGGAAACGTTTCCCCGCTACGAGCTAGTGCTAAAGCGGTTGCAGCTTCCGTCTCGCTGGGCACGGGCGCATCCCTTGGGCCTGAAGGGCCGAGCGTTGAGATTGGTGCCAACATTGGAGTGCTTATTGGGCAAACGCTACAGATGTCAAAGGAGCGTCAGCGGTTGCTTTTGGGGGCGGGGGCTGCTGCTGGCTTGGCGGCAGGTTTTAATGCCCCGATCGCAGGGGTGTTTTTTGCTCTCGAAGTGGTGCTAGGAACAACGTTTGCCACCTCTGCGGTAAGCGTTGTCTTACTATCGGCAGTCGTTGCAGCATTAATTGCCCAAATTGGGCTAGGTGGACAACCTCCGTTTACGCTGCCGAGCTATGAAGTGCGCAGCCCATTGGAGCTGCCGCTATATCTTGGGTTAGGTCTGTTTGCTAGTCTGGTGTCGATCGCGTATACCCAGTCGATTCAGACGGCCCAACAGTTATTTGATGGGCAGATCTCTGGGTTGCGCTGGATGGGTCGCTTGCCCTCGGCGCTTCGCCCTGCCGTCGGCGGTTTATGCGTTGGTATGGTCGCGTTGCAGTTTCCCCAAATTCTGGGAATTGGCTACGAAACCGTAGAAGCCATGCTGCGAGATGCTCACTTTTCGTTACTGCTACTGCTGAGTCTACTCATCACAAAGCTGGTGATGACCGCTGTAAGTTTAGGGAGTGGTCTAGTAGGCGGATTATTTGCACCCGCGATGTTTCTGGGTGCATCACTCGGTGCGGTTTATGGGAAGGCAATGGCGATCGTGCTGCCGATCGCACCTGGCAGCATTGCGGCTCCCCCCGCGTATGCCATGGTGGGCATGGCGGCTGTACTGGCTGCGAGTGCTCGTGCGCCCTTAACGGCAATTCTGTTGCTGTTTGAGCTGACCCGCGACTACCGGATTATTCTGCCCCTCATGGCGGCTGTGAGTTTAAGCGTCTGGCTCGTTGACCGTCTTAGACCCATTACTCACAACACAGCAACCGTACAATCAATCGGTCTCACACTCCAACCGGATCAAGACTCAGAGATGTTACATCTGCTGCCAGTCTTTCAAGCCATGCATCAGCATTTCCTGGCTTTGCCTGGTTCATTGTCGGTGTTGCAAGCGGGGGTAGCGATGATGCAGCATCAATCGCGGAGTGTGCTGGTTGTCGATGAGGCGCATCAGCTCATTGGCATTGTGACATTGCAGGACATCCACCGTTTTATTTCGCGATGGGAGTATAGCCAAACCTATATCTCGATCGATGGGCTTAACTTCAGCCCGTCTAGCCAGACCTTGAGCACCATTTGTACCACAGACCTCCTGTACGCCTACGAAGATGAGCCAATTTATGATGCCTTGGTGAGAATGTCTGCACGAGGCTTGCGTCAGTTGCCCGTAGTCGATCGTAATGACACTCGCCGTATCGTAGGCATGCTTGAGCAGGAAAAAATTACGCTGGTATGCAGCCTGTCGTTGATGCAGCAATCGCTTCATCCCTATCTGGATGCCGCATCTACAGCAAAGATTTTGCTTGCCGAACCCATCGTCCCTGGAGCAGCGATCGTGGAATCGACGCTTGCTGAGACGGTGAGCATGAGCAGCGAACCAGTAAGTGCACCGCCTTCACAAGCACCTGCTTGATGCCTACTTGTCTAATTAGCTATTTATTACGAATCGTCCAGATATTACTGAACATCATCAGCAAACCACCCACAAAAATGGCAATTGCCAATGCAGCGGGGAGGGCAGTCATCCAATCGATCGTGTCCATTTAAGATTCTTCATCAAGTTGGTCAATCTGCTTGAGATGAATGTGCTTCCTACCTAGAGAAATTTCAAATTCATCACCAGGCTTTAGTTCCATCTGCTTAGTGTAGGCAGAGCCAATCAGCAAATTGCCATTAGACTGAACGCTAATCCGATAGCTGGCGCTGCGACCGCCTCGACCATTTGCGTTTTGCTTGCCGTCAAGCTCGATACCTTCAGCATCAATCAACGCGTTCAAGAACTTCATCATATTAACTCGCTCTACACCATTTTTGGTCAAGGTGTAATAGCCGCACTCCCGCGCTTTTTCTTCCTTGCTGTGATGCTCCAACTCTTTCACTTTCTTGAGCAGCGCTTCACCAGTAAGAGGCTCAATTTTTTTCTTTTTACTCATCAACTTAGCTCGGAATTATATGGAGTGGATCTCAAATTTACTGACCTTTGCCAGAAGGTAAAGGTGAGGGCTGCGTTCTTACCTATCAAATCATAGTACACTGTCCGTATCGTTTTTCTCATGCCTTAACTGCTAATTTCTTGGGAAGGGAATACGATCGTAGCGACCCACTAACCGCTCTTGTCACTGATAGTAACTGTTAAAAGCATGTAACTGCTTGTTAAAAGACAGATAAACCCCTTCAGAATTGCCTTTTCATCGTTTTCCAGTTGCAGTTGATGTCTTATCCAGGCCTGCCGTTCGCGCGATCGTGTGTCGCTTCAGTAAAAGTACAGCCGAGGAAGCATGCACCATTAGCCCGGCTGCTAAGCGCAGTTAGGATAGCAACAGAGTGATGAGGCTTTCTATATCTCTTTCAACATCTTGTTAAGGGGGACGATCAAAAAGAGGGTATGGGAGATAACATCCCACACCCTCTTTCGTTTAGAACTCAGAGCGAATTATTTTTGCAAGCGAAACAACACAATTGGCCTCACATTAAGCATATGTGCTGGCTTATTGGCTGGGCTGTTGGCGTCTCTGTTGTCTCTGTTGCCGAGCTTGCTCCAGTTGCTGGCGTTGTTCGGGGGTCAGCACCGCATCCCTCTGCTGCTTGGCATCCTGACGAATCGCCTGAATTTTGGCTTTTTGGTCAGCCGAGAGATTTAGGGAAGCCCACACACCGCGTGCTTTTTTGACTCGTTGGCCTGGTTGACCTGCTTGTCTTTGCTGTTTGGCCGCAGCGATTTGAGCCTTTTGCTCCGGTGTTAAAACAGCATCAATTTGACTGCGAGTCGATTCACGAATTTGCTTTAATTGTGCTTTCTGTTCAGCCGTAAGGTTGAGGTTAACACCACGTTTTTGGTACTGACCCGCAGAGGGCGATGGGCTTTGAGCACCCACAGGCAGCATGGGAGCTACGAAGGAAAGTGCAAGAGCCAACGCACCGGGTAGGAGTAAGAAGCGTTTTACGTTCATAGTGATTGTGTGTCTTGAAATGGACGCGTGGAAAAAACAACTGATGGTTCCGTTTGACGTTGCTATTTTGGAGATAAAAAGCGGGCTGAATGAGCAAAGGTTGTGCTCATTGATCTCGCCTTCCAGCAACGCGGTAGCAGTTGTATGGGTTAAGACCACGGTTAATTCCAAAAGGTTCAATGCCGCTTTAGCGCTCGGCAGAACGCCCTAACGTTGTGATGTAGAGAACGGCTTCATCGATCGGAATCCCCAGCACTTCATTGACCTGGTCGTCAAAAAAGCCAGCAATGCCACTCACTCCAAGCCCAAGTCGAATGGCTGCCAGGTTGAGCCGTTGTCCTAAATGGCCTGCATCCATATGAAGGTAGCGATAGACGCGATCGCCATAGGCTGCGATCGAGGCCTTGAGATCAGCCGTATGAAACAGGACGGCTCCTGCATCACGACCCAAATCTTGCCATAAGCAGAGGAAGTGCAATTCCTGGCGAAAGTTTTTGAACCGGATTTGGCGCAGTTCTTGAGTTTTCGGGGCGTAGTAATAGCAACCTTCTTCTAGCCCGGTGACGGAAGATACGGCAATAAAGGTTTCGACGAGGCTTACGTCAAAATAGTCGGGCGAACCGTCCAGCCCTTGATCAATGTAGTGCTGAGGCTGGTAAGTAAAGTCTAGCAGGGCGATCAGTTCTTCTAGAGTTAGCGCTGCGCCACTGTAGGTACGGGTCGATCGCCGCTGAAGCAGTGTCGTTTCTAGTTGCTCCAGTTGGCTACCCCAGTCGATCGGTGGCGTCAGCGTAGACACCTTGAGGCAAAAGGGAAAATTGTACTTATCGTCACGCTGTGCGTAGGTTGCTGGCGGCTTCCAATTCACCTTAACGGTTGTATCGAGAGGCAGTTGAGTCGCGTGATGTAGATAGCCGAGGATCTGTCCATCTGAAAGAGACGGGTATTCGCGGTGTGTGGCAGCGGGTAGCGCTGTGCGTGCCAGAGAGAGATTTTGCTTAACATCCAGCAAATCCGCCAAGGGGAGAATGGCGATCGTGCCTTCTTGCTCAGCGTCTAAATAGAGGAGTTGCTGCATAGCATCATCGATAAAGCCTCCAATCAAGTGAGGGCGGTAGTCTGTGAGCGCGCAGGCAAGCTCAAGATTGCCGAGCAGATGACCTGTATCCAAACAGATGCGACGGTAGGCACGATCTTGATAGCGCCACGCTGAGCGCATAAAGACAGCCGTTGTCACTAGGGCAATCTGTGTATTTTCAAGCACAGGATGCCAGTAGCAGGCGGCTTGCAGCTTTGTCCACACATCGCTCTCCCAGAAATGTATCAGGGAGTGAGTATACGCTTGATAGTTGTATAGCCCTGCGGGCAAAAGCGGTGTGCCACGGGAGATTAAATACAACTCAGCTGGATAAAGCCCGCCAGCGGAAGGGGCAGCCCGCAAGTAATGGAAGGCGCTAGGGGTCGCAACTTTGCTAGTTAACCCATAGCTACAGAGGAGCAATCGCGATAACCGTCGCCACCAGATGCTGTTTGGGTCAGTGTCGAAAGTAGTTGGGGCATCGGTCAAATGGGGTTTTAGATCAATCGAGACACCAATTTTGTATTCCTTAAAGGGTAAAGGTTGCTTGCCCCAATCGAGCGGTTGCTGTTTCGTTTTGATCGTTTCGGAATTGTATTTTGTCCGCTCGTGATAGTGCTGGGCGATCGATACGGTAAAGTCCGTCATAGCAGTTGCGGAAGAATGCGGCTCCGCTCCAATCTTGGCATTCTCTTGGGCTAAAGCGCCATAGACTGATTAACGTTTCATGCCTGCCTGTGTTGCGGGTGTTTGGGGTAACTGCCTGACGGCGGTGGCTTGCTGCTGTGCAAACAGTTGGAGGCGCGATCGCCACACTTGATACCCTTTGACACTTAGATGCAGTCCATCTGTACTGAGATCAGCCGCTAAATCGCCATTAGCATCTGTAAAAAATGGATACAAATCTAGATAGTCGAGACCTTCTGCTTTTGCCATCGCTGCCAAGGTCTGATTCAACTGTTGAATACGGCGATTGGGCATGATGGCTAACCGAGACTCCCAGAGCGCGAGTTGCTGATTGGGTAATGGGGAACTCAGGATGGGCGATCGCGGCAACCGACTCCCCGCGTGAGGCAAAATCGACTGCACAACGATTTGAGCCTGAGGATGCGCCTTTCTCAGATGCAGCATAATCTCACGATAATTTGCCAGCAGCGTCTCAGCGCTGAGACCTCGAATCAGATCGTTAATACCGATCATGACAAAGACCGTCTCTGGCTGCGTGCGATCAAACAGTTTGAGCCGTCTCAACAACCCAAACGATGTTTCACCTGAAATCCCCTGGTTCAGCCAAACAGACCCCTGAGGCAACAAATCGGGCGGAAACCATAGGCTAAGAGAGTCTCCTGCCAGGACTGTAAGCCCTTTTGGGTGTGACTCTGCCACAACGTTGGCCTCTCGCCCTAAGAGGGCAACCCATTGTTCATACGTTAACTGACGGCGCTGGCCCAGTTCAGCCGCTGGAGGTACCTTAGCAGGCAGTGCTGGCACCGTTGACGCATTAACCTGCAAAAAACTAGTCAGGCTACCCGAACGTAGTAGCAATGCAGACCCAAGCAACAGCCCACTAATGCTAAACGACAGAATAGCCCAACCAGGAAGAGAAATGAATCGCCTAAACACTGGCTCAGATTTAAGATGATTTGAGTCAGATTGTAGTGGCAATTTCAGGTTTTTCAAGCGTCTTTATTCAGGTTTTTCCGGGCGTCTCTATTCAGCTTGTTTTGCAAACGCAACCTCGCCCGCAAACTCTTCGCCATACGCACCTTCGCCGTGTTCGTAGATGTCCAGCCCTTCATCTTCCACTTCAGGCTTGACGCGAAGTTCCATGAACAGGCCAAGCACTTTGAGAATCACGAAGGTGCCGATCGCGGCGATCGCAGCGGCAATCAACACCGCAATGATCTGGGTGACGATTTGACCGGGGTTGCCGTAGAAAACACCGTTGTTGCCAGCCGCATTAACGGCTTTAGTTGCAAAAAAGCCAGTCAAAAGTGCACCAGCCGCGCCACCCACACCATGAACGGGGAAGGTATCTAAAGAGTCGTCAAATTGCAGCTTTGCCTTCAAATTAACGGCGAAGAAGCAGGCAAGAGCGGTCAAGGCCCCAATAGCAATGGCAGCCAGTGGAGTTACAAAGCCCGCAGCGGGAGTAATGCCAACCAAACCAGCAACAAAGCCGCTGCCGATACCAACCGCTGTTGGCTTGCCCTTCAGCAACCACTCGGCAATCAGCCACGTTAACCCGGCTGCCGATGTAGACACGGTTGTAGCTACAAACGCGACAGTTGCTAGGCTTCCCGCACCCAACGCACTACCTGCATTGAAGCCAAACCAGCCAAACCACAGAATACCAACCCCCAGCAGAACAAACGGCACGTTGTGAGGAATGACTGGCTTAGCCATCCAGTCTTTGCGCGGCCCTAGCACCCAAGCAGCTACCAGAGCCGAAACCCCCGAACTGATGTGTACAACCGTTCCACCTGCAAAGTCCAAGGCACCCATTCCGCCTAGAAAACCTCGACCCCAGACCATGTGAGCGAGGGGCGAGTAAATAAAGGTAGACCAGAGCACGATAAACCAGAAGAAGGCCTTAAACGAGATCCGCTCTACGATCGACCCCGACACCAGCGCTACTGTGATGATGGCAAACATCATCTGGTAAACCATAAACACCTGGTGGGGAATGGTTGGGGCATAACCAATGGGGTCAGCAGCATCAAAGGCCACTCCATTTAACCCTAACCAGCCCAGCCCACCAATAAACTGTTGAATCCCTTGCGCAAACGTTTGCCCCTGAGCCAGTGTGACATCAAAGGCTAGGCTATAGCCCCAGAGAATCCAGGTTACGCCCACAATCCCCATTGCTACCAGGCTCATCATCATGGTGTTGAGGACGTTACGCGATCGCACGAGTCCACCGTAGAAAAACGCCAGACCGGGTGTCATGAACAACACCAAAGCTGAAGACGTCAGCATCCACGCAGTGTCACCCGTATCGAGTTTCGGTGGTGCAGGTGCAGCCGCGTCCTGAGCAACCGCTGGATCAACGAGTGATCCTGTGAGCAGACTGAACACCACGATCGCGAGTAACGATAGCCCAAGCACTGTCACCAATCGGCGCAGCGTTTTTTTGCTTCGTTCATCTGGTTCGCCGATCGCCAGCGAAACAAGACTCCGCCAGATTGAAGAAACTGAGCGAGCGAAAGAGCCGGAAAAACGCCGACGCTTGTGCTTCGACCTTTTATGAAGCATTAATTTAGACATTTTGACCCAAAAATCCTTGCGAAAACGTCAATAGAAACGGTAGGCAACTCACCGATGGCAAGCAAGATCAGCACAATGGCTAGAAAACGGCTTGAGCGTTGCTTGCATTACTCAAGCCACTAGAGGACAGAAGACCTCAGTGGCAATTTTCGGACTGCTATCCATGCGGGGCAGGTGATGGAAGCGCGAATACCCCTTTAGAGGGATTAACTCTTAGGAGTGATTGCACCAATTCTGGGAAGGTTAATTCTGTATAGGAGATAACAGATTGAATTTCGAGGGGCGCTAAAGTACCAGGCAAGAACCCGCAGAGAGAACTGAACCTTCTACTGGAACGGGATCACGCGGCGATCGCGTGGGTGAGCGACAAAGTTGTACAAACCTCTAAAACTTTTTGATTAGCTTTAAAGGAAATTTTCTACGCTCGAACGTCTACCACCTACTAACCGCAATTGCCGTGTCGCATAAAATTTGTCTGATACGTCACACGACTTTCAGTGGATGCATTGTTGACCTTTTCCTCGATACTGAAAGAAGGCTGCTCAAATCAGGGAGGACTCATGCTGCTATCAAAAGGATTTGAGGTTGAGATCTACACCAGCACCCCTGAAGGAGACATCGTTGGGCTTTCTGACAAAATTGTCGCAGCCCTGGATGGCTTCGTTCGTGAACCCGATAGCCGCAACGTCGAATACACCACCCCCCCGTGCTACCGCTATGAGCGGCTACTGTGTGATTTAGTACGTCCCCGCTTGCACCTACGAACCTACCTGCAACAACTGGGAAATTACACCCTTATACCAGGCAGCACGCTTTCTCTAGGCTCCGTTGATCGCTTTTGGCGCTCCGATCCGGGTAATCCCTACCACAGCTATATCGAGCAAACCTATGGCACCAGCGTCGTCACGGCCAGTATCCATATTAATGTCGGCATCAGTGACCCTGACGTTCTCATGCGAGCTTGCCGCCTCGTTCGAGTCGAAGCACCGCTCTACCTAGCGCTGAGCGCATCATCTCCGTTCTTGGGGGGCAACGCCACAGGCTACCACTCGACTCGCTGGGGGCTTTTTCCTAAAACGCCAGCTCAAGTGCCGCTTTTTGAAAGTCACGCCCACTTTATTCGATGGACTGAGCAGCAATTGGCAGCAGGCACTATGCAAAATGTGCGTCACCTCTGGTCGTCTGTGAGACCAAACGGCGATCGTCGCCCCTACAATCTCAATCGGTTGGAACTGCGCATTTGCGATTTAGTGATTGATCCAGTCGCGTTACTAGCCATCACAGCACTCCTCGAAGCGCGCCTGATACAACTTATCGACGACCCAACGCTCGATCCACTGCTTAGCAGCCAACTGCCTTCTGAAACTCGATCGCAAGCTCTGGCAGCTCTCGCAGACGCCAATGAAATTGCAGCAGCCCACCGTAGCTTAGAAGCACCTCTACAGCATTGGAAGGATGGCAGCACGATTGTGGCAAGAGACTGGATTGAGCAGCTCTATCAGGATGTCTGGCCGATCGCTAAACGGGAGGGCTTTAGCTGCTTCCTTCTACCGCTGAAAAAAATCCTGCGAGAAGGCAATGAAGCCCAACAGTGGCTCAAACTTCATGAGCAGGGATTAGCGATCCAACCGATCATGCAGCATGCCATTCAAGCCGCCGCTGCCTACGAACTTACGCTGCAAGACAACCTTTGCGAGCCACTAGTCGCCTAGCGTCAGACAGCGGGCGGGGTTGTACTTGCTGTTTAGCCTATTTAGCTTTCGCTGCCCTTAAAGGGGCTGAACAGCAAGCGATCAGTAGCCTACGCTGTATTCGACTTGTCAGAAGGCTTGGAGAAGAACGCTTGCACAAACGCAACGCATTAGGGCTAAACCACTGGACTGCCTCGGTCGATCGTCTACACAGGTGGGCTGTCTGCAAGCGATAACATAATTTTGCGAGATCTCCCCCTGCGGACGGTGCCAGATTGAGAACAAAATCTTTACCAGCCTTACGGTATGGCTGATTGATTAAGAAAAGCTATCAGTCGTACCTTTTTTTACCCTGCTAACAGCGCTTTAAACAGCAACGCTGGCTACTCGAACACATGCTCAAAGTCGTCTTAGTTCATCCTCAGATCCCGCCAAACACAGGCAACATCGCTCGTACCTGCGCTGCAACCAATACCGAACTACACTTAGTGGGGCCGTTAGGCTTTGAAATTAGTGATCGCCACTTGAAGCGTGCCGGTCTAGACTACTGGCCGCATGTCAACCTGCACTATCACCCATCGATCGAAGCCTTTCAAGCGCTACAACATCACCAGGGAGGGCGTCGTATTGGCTTTAGCACTTCTGGACGCTGTAGCTATACTCATTTTGCCTTCCAATCCTCAGATTGGCTTCTGTTTGGCAGTGAAACTCAAGGCCTGCCTGCTGATGTGCTCACCGCCTGTGACGAAACCGTCCATATTCCAATGGCAAGCCAGCATGTCCGCAGCCTCAACTTATCGGTGAGTGCAGCCGTCGGCCTCTTTGAGGCACAGCGACAATTGGGTCTCTCTTAGTAAACAACTCCAGTGAGTATGCACCTTGTTTTGACCGCCAAAACAAACCTTAACTGCACAAGCATATACACGTCTTCACGCGCCATGTGTGGCTAAACAGCCCTGTCTTTAGAGGTCTATTGAGTGCTGGCCGAGATGATTGTGACCAGCAACTAAGCCTTGCCCTCAGACAACGCAAAACACTTAATGCGCATACAGCTATTTAAGAATGAACTAAATATAGCCCGACTGCGTTTCGATCATTCAGCTACATTCGTCTCTACAAAGCGATAAAGATCGAGAAAGGGTTGTTCTACGCAGCACGAATAGTGAGCGAATGTAATAAGAAATTTCTATAAGTTCCAATGGCAAACCGATATCAGATCGTTCAATTCTTATCGTTGCGATTGATCCCCACTTGGCAGTACAACTGATGCCTTCTCGCAAGCTTAAAGCAGTCTGTCTGACATAGCAGCTAATAAAGCGGGAGTTACTAATTGTGATAACGTACACAATTTCACGGTTGTTGAGGGCCAATTCTCAACGTAACGTGATCTCAGAAACGGTAAGCGATCGTGGTCTAACACTCGTCTGGTATGTAGTCGTAGAGTTGACTGGAAGGGGTTTTCCCACCTTCTCAAAAATGGCGCTAGACGGTTACAATCCCAAATGCATGTCAGCGAATCGGAAGAACCTTTATTCTTCCAAGATCTGAATCAATGCACTTGAGAAGAGGCTAGCAACAAGAGTGCAAGCACACGATAGCCGGATTCACAAAAGGCGATTAAAGGTTTTTTGAACACGGATTGTAGATTTTTGGGGTTATGTTAACTTGTCTAAATTGAGAAAGCAGGGTAATCTTGCCTAAGTGTTTGCCGCTAGTGATCTGGATCGCCTTTCGACGTGATTTCTATCATTGGCAGATGGCAAGCTGATGTGACTCAAGGACAGTTAAACGCTGGACATTTTAGGAGGTCGTTTTTTGGAACGAACATTTCCGCAGAAGGTTAAGCCTGTTCCTTCCTGTGAGGTTGAAGAGGGTGTGATGGAGAGTCAAAGCAGGCAGACTCCATTGGAGGTCAATCGTCTGGTTCGTACTTCTGCCGCTGTGATCGGCTTGGCAATTTCAGTGGGGGCATACGGTCTCCCCCTGCCTAACCAGAGCGATGAAGCAGTTGCCGCAGAGCCAGTTACTGGTGAGCCAGCTGCAAATGTAGTTCCTCAAGAGTTTGATGTTGCAACTGTGCCTCACAATGTTGAACAAACTCAAAATTCTTTTTCCGCAGAAACTGTTGAACACACCGTGCAAGAAGGCCAGACGCTTTGGCAGCTTGCTCAATTTTACGGGGTGGATGCAGCGAAAGTAGCACTAGATAATGGCATTTCTACGAATGCGGTGCTGCACGTTGGGCAAGTGTTGAAGATTTCAACCACGAAACAGGTTTCTGTCATCGCAGAAGCTGCTGAAGCTGCTGGCAACAGACCTGAATACTACGGTCTGGTCAGTGGTGCTAAGGCAATCGACGCCAATCAGAAAACGGTTGCCCAAGTTCCATATAATGAGGTGCTCGACGCTTTAAGACAGAAGCAAGATCGACTCCAACAAGGTCTTACACAGTTAAAAGGCACTCAACTAAAAGACACTCAACAGAACGATCGCGCAGAGACCAATTTTCAAGCAGCACCGGAAACGGCAGCGGCAACTGGTGACCCTCTGTCTCCTTCATATACGGTTGTGACTGGAGACACGTTAGAGGCGATCGCAAACGCCCATCACGTTTCTCTGAAGCAGTTGACGACCGCCAATGCTCTGAAAGACCCTAATGTCTTGCGCGTTAACCAGGTGTTGGTCATTCCTCAAGACGTGGGTGAAGCATCGCTAACGCCATCGGCTGAGGCCCCTGTGATCATTGCATCTGCGAAGCCAGATCAAATGACGCTGCCACGAGCAGGAAGTGCCCGTCTTGCAGTCGATCGCTCTCAAGCGGTGACATCGCGTCCAACGACCGTTAACGCCGAACCAAGCGTTGGTAAGGCTTCTGGGGTCTCTGTTGTGTCAACTCAATCGAATACAGTGCCATCGGCTGAGTTGGTTCCAACTGTTTCACTTACCCACTCGTCAGTAGCACCCACGGCGATGGGTGGTAGCACTGAAGTTGCAACAGCCTCTTTCGTCGGCAAGCAGCCAGCACAGGTAGACCAATCAACTTCGGGTATACAAAGCAACTACGTTGAAAATCTCAGGCTTGAGATTGTGAAGCTTCGAGAGAAGTATCAGGGTTCCTCAGGTCTGATTCAGGTCGCTACTGTACAAGGTACCAAGGTTGCGGCTGTCCCTCTCAATGTTGCGGCACCAGCCAACGCTGCCACGCTATCAAACGAAGCAAACGCAGCACCACAGCTAACTCCATATACAAAAGCACTTCAGGCTCAAATTCGTCAGTTGCAGGCCAGCCGTCAGCAGAATAAGCACGCTGAAATGCAGGCAGCGCAAGCCGATTTAGCACCTGTAGCTACTCCAGAAACACCTCAGCTTGTGGCAACGGCATCGATCGGCTCTCAAAATTATGAGCCGTTGATTTCCTCACCCGTGGGCAAAATGGTGTCTCCAGATTTGCCGCCTCTTGGCTCGGTTGATGCGTATTTGCCGGGTAATTCAGGTAAGTTTAACGGCTACATCTGGCCTGCTAAGGGAGTTTTGACTTCTCCTTATGGTTGGCGCTGGGGCCGGATGCACAAAGGTATCGATATTGCTGCACCTGTTGGCACACCTGTGTTTGCAGCGGCAGCGGGGGTGATCATTACGGCAGGCTGGAACTCTGGTGGTTATGGCAACTTGGTTGAAATCCAGCACCCAGATGGTAGCGTTACCCTCTATGCACACAATAGCCGTCTCATCGTTCGCGAGGGGCAACAAGTAACTCAAGGCCAGCAGATTGCTGAAATGGGAAGCACTGGCTACAGTACTGGTCCGCACTCTCACTTTGAGGTGCATCTGCCCGGACAGGGAGCCGTTAACCCAATGGCTCATTTACCGAGAGGGCAGGCATAAGCGTTTTTTCCAATTAAGTATTGGATTGTTTAGAGGGAGCATTTAGCTCCCTTTTTTATTGGTTGAGTGCCTCTCAACCACAAGCGTGGAGTGAGTTACGCGGCTGCTTTCTGGCATACTGGAACCACCTGACTTTATACAAGGCTATTCGGCCTGCCTCATTAGTGAGAGTCTTAGAGTCGCTTGGGCACGCTCATTGCAGCGCGATCGTTTACGCTCTTCTAAATTGAGCGCATCAAGGGAGTTTAATGAGGAGCGTTTGGCTAAAGAGGCGTTTAATCAGACACAATCGCCCCTCACTAGGCAAAGTTGACCCGCACAAGGCAAAATTCAAATTCTTTAAAGCGCTATCATAGCGTTTGTTACAGGGGTCACAGTATGGGAAGACAGCGATCGCTTTTAGGCTTGATTTTAGTGCTGGTCATCGCCGCTATTGTGGTGATTGTCAAAGTGCCAGCGCGCCTGGGCTTGGATCTTCAGGGCGGCTCACAGCTTACGATTCAGGTGAAGACGACTCAGGAGATTCAACAGATTACCGAGCGGGAACTCGAAGCCGTTCGCAAAGTCATTGAAGGGCGGGTCAACGGGCTGGGGGTTTCAGAACCATTGGTGCAGACTGTTGGCAAAGATCAAATTCTGGTGCAACTGCCCGGTGTTAACGATCCAGAGCAGGCAGAACGCGTTCTGGGTGGCACCGCTCAGCTAGACTTTCGCAAGCAGAAACCTGGCTCCGAAACCCAGTTGCAAATCGAAAAGCAAAACCTGCGCGAGAAGCTGGATCGTCAGGCACAACTGAGGAAGACTCAAGATCAGGCTGCGATCGCCAAGAATCAAGCAGAACTGAAAGCTACCAACGAGGCCATCACAAGTCTGTTTGAGAAAACGGAACTGACAGGTAAAAACCTCAAAGACGCTTATCCTGAACCAGCAGGTGCTAGCAATAACTGGCACGTTGGGTTGAAGTTTGATCAGCGTGGCGGTGAACTGTTTGCTGAGTTGACAAAAAGTATTGCGGGTACGGGCCGCACCTTGGGCATCTTCTTAGATGACGCTCCGATTAGTGCTGACTTTGCTTATACCGTTGATGTCCAGTACGCTCAAACAGGCATTACAGGCGGTGGAGCCGTTATTGAGGGCAACTTTACGGCTGAACGAGCCACTGATATCGCTGTACAGTTGCGCGGGGGTGCCTTACCAGTGCCCGTAGAAGTCGTTGAGAACCGTACAGTAGGCGCAACGCTAGGTCGAGATAGTGTTCAAAGCAGTATCTATGCAGGCATTGGCGGGTTGTTTCTCGTGCTGGTCTTTATGGTAGTGTACTATCGGCTACCAGGACTTATTGCTGATATTGCCTTGCTCATTTATGCCGTGCTCACCTATGCCGCGTTTAATCTGTTGGGAGTAACTCTGACTCTCCCCGGTATTGCGGGGTTTATTCTCAGTATTGGAATGGCAGTGGATGCCAATGTGCTGATTTTTGAACGGACGCGAGAAGAACTCCGTTCTGGAAAGACGCTCTATCGATCGATCGAAGCTGGCTTTTACCGTGCGTTTCCCAGCATTCTGGATGGACATGTGACCACACTAATCTCATGTGCAGCACTGTTTTGGCTAGGGGCAGGGTTGGTTAAAGGGTTTGCCCTCACCCTGGCGCTGGGGGTGCTATTGAGCCTGTTTACCTCTTTGACCTGCACCCGTACCTTATTGTTTTACATTCAAAGCATTCAGGGATTACGAAAGCTTGAGTTCTATTGCCCGAAGCTGCCCACGACGCAATCTCAAGCGGAGGCGACCCCATGAAACTGCAAATTATTCGGCAACGCAAACTGTGGTGGACGCTTTCGTCGGTGATGATCATTGCTGGCATTCTGGCGATGCTGCTCTCCTGGCAAAAGTTTGGTTCGCCGTTGCGACCCAGTCTGGATTTTATTGGTGGGACGCGACTTCAGGTGGAACTGGATTGCTCAAAGCCGAATGCCTGTGACAAGCCGATCGACATTGCCGCCGTGCGCGAGGTCATGAATGCTGAGGGTTTGGGTGACAGCAGCATTCAGCTTTTAGGGCAGGAACAACGGGCGCTCTCGATTCGCACGAAACCACTGAATCCAGAGGAACGGGTGAAGCTTCTGGATGCGCTTGGCAGCAAAATTGGAGCCTTTGATCCGGCTAAAAATCAGATTGATACGGTGGGACCAGTCATTGGTCAGCAGTTGTTTGCGTCTGGCATGTTGGCGCTGTTGGTGTCGTTTGCCCTGATTACGGTCTATCTAAGCTTTCGGTTTCAGTTGGACTACGCCATTTTTGCCATCCTTGCCCTGTTTCACGATGTTTTGATTACGGTGGGCATTTTTGCCATTTTGGGATTGACCATAGGCACAGAGGTCGATAGCCTCTTTATCGTGGCGCTGTTGACGATCGTCGGGTTTTCGGTGAACGATACCGTCGTTATTTACGATCGCATTCGTGAGACACGAGCTGCACAACCCGATCGACCGATTGATGACATTGTGGATGCAGCCGTCAACCAGACGTTGACCCGTTCGATCAACACAACCGTCACTGTCTTGCTCACCTTGTTTGCCATCTTTCTGTTTGGTGGCGAAACCTTAAAAAACTTCGCTCTGGCGCTGATTATCGGCTTCACGATGGGCGCTTATTCCAGCATCTTTATTGCCAGTACCCTCTTAGCCCTCTGGCGCGAACGGGCCGAGGCGCTGCCTCCCACACCCGCAATGGTGGATCTTGCCGCCGACGATCGTAACGTGGACGATCTCTCTGCCAGGTCAGATGATGCTTGAGCCAGTCGCCCCATATGAACCAGCCTGAGGAGCCACGATCGCTCCAGACGAGCGGCAATTCTGTAACCACCTTGCAGCAGGAAGTAAAGCGGCTTTACCGTCTGACCATCTATGGTCGCTGGTGCGTCGTTGTTTTGCTGTGGCTCACGATCGGCGCACTCAGTCTGTGGGCTTTGCGCTACCCCATTTCGCTGCTTTTAGACTACTTTACGTGGGTTGCCGTCCGCTATGGGCTGATCTTTAACCGCTTTCCGGCCATCGGGCTAGCAGTTTGCATCGGATTTACCGTTGCTGTTCTACTTCGACAAAGCCATGATGCCATCTTTGGCCTATCGCAACTCGATCGCCAACGCTTAGAACGACAAGTGCAGCGGATTCGGCAGCAGGGACGGAGCCATCCTCTGTGGCGCTTCGTGTGCAAGCCCAAAGAATCTAAGCGGCTGTAAAAACTTGTACTGTGGCGATCGCTATGAGTATCGGCTTTCAGCAGTCAGCGGTCAGCAGTCAGCGGTCAGCATGCAGCCCTACTATTAAAGCGGGTGGCTGAATGCTCGTCTGATGTTTTTGTGTCTTGAACGGCACTGCTACGATCGCCCAAAGTTGTCTGATCGTGATGACCAGTAAGCACGATAGGCAACCACCATTGCCCCTGCTGCTGTTGCTGCAAAAGCAGGTGGTATAAACGGTAGCCAGCCCTGTTGCAGAAATACGCTAAAGCTGATGACTGCAAGGCTAAGCAAGAGCACACTCCCACTCAGCACTAGCACTAGCGGCTGGCGGATGTACCAGGCCAAAAGACTACCAATGACTGCCCAGACGCTAATCCACAGTGCTTCTACCCACTCAGGCCACACCCAAAGTAAGGGCTGACCGTCTAAGGCCGCACTCAAAAACTGGCTCACTATTTGAGCGTGGATGAAGACCCCAGCCATCCGGGGCGTATCTTCGCTGGTAGAACTATACGGGGTGGAAAAAAAGTCTTTGCCGCTGGGAGCTGTAGTGCCAATAAGGACAACTTTATCCTTCACCCAGTCAGACTCCACGTTGCCGTTCAAAACATCGCTCAAGCTCACCTGCCGCGCGATCGTTCGTCCCCGATATTTGAGTAAGATTTGATAGCCTCGCGCATCGATCGCCTGATACCCTCCTGCATAGTTCTCTAGCGGACTAAACTGCACTTTACCAAGCTGGAAACTGTCAGGATTACCAGAACGTGCCTGAAGACCAATCCTTTGAGGTGCAAGATATGCCAGCGCCAAGCGCAAGGAGAACGAGTAGAAGGTGACAGGGGTCTTACTGGTTGCGGTGGCGCTATCGGCAAAAAGTAAATTGCGTCGCACAATGTCGCCCGGATCGAGCACTAAATCATTAAACCCAACGCGATTAAAGGGAACCTCTGCAGGCGCAGGGGTTGTTGGTGGATTAGCACTCCCCAGGTTCGTAATGGTGATGACGTTTGGTGCCTTGAGTGCTGCTAAAAACTCGGCTCGACCGGGCTGCTGAGGAAGATTTCGCAGCAGATCCAACCCGATCGCTCTAGGTTTGTAGCCCTGTAGAGCTTGAATCGCTTGCGCCAGAGGTCGATCAGCGATCGGAAACTGCTTTTGTGCGGTGATATCGGCTTCTGTGATGCCTACAATCAAAAGGCGGGAGTCGATGCCCGGATCGGGGCTGAGCTGCACCAGGCGATCGTAGGCCGCTAATTCGAGCGGTTGCAGCCAACCCAATTGACGCATTCCCCAGATCAAACCAGTGATTGCAACGCTGGCAATGCCAATAGAGAGCGCTGCCAATCGCATCCCCTTTGGCTTAGGATTAGCTCCCAAGACAGCGTTGGAAGCTGATTGCCAGTAGGTCAGCGGTAGCCGGGCGGTTTGAGGCAGGCTGGCGCGATCGAGGGCACGGTCTAGCGCTGCTGTCGGCGGATACTCTGGCAGTGTCAGCGGCAACTGCGTATCATCCGCTACAATTTCGGTGGGATGCTCCAGCGCGTACAGTACAGCGTCTGCCGTTTGATAGCGCTGGCTGAAGTGATAGCGAGTCATTTTCGTCAGGATGCCTGCCAAACCAGAACTAACCCGCGCCTGATCTCGCCAAATTAGTTCGCCTGTGTCTGGGTGGGTGGGCAGTTGAAAGGGCTGTATCCCAGTCAGCGTATGAATCGCGGTCATCCCCAGTGCATACAAATCACTGTTGTAGCGCGGCTTGCCCATCATCTGTTCGCTAGGCCCATAGCCATGCGTACCAATACCCACCGTAAGATCGCTCTGTGCTAGCACGATGCCTGTCATCTGCGTTTGCATTGCCTTGACTGCGCCAAAGTCAATCAGCACAAACCTGCCATCTCGCTGCCGCCGAATGATGTTGGCAGGCTTAATATCTCGATGAATGACGCTGTTTTGATGCACAAACGCCAGAATATTGAGCACATCGCGCAGCAGATCAAGGACGATCGCTTCATCAAGCCGCTGAGCTGAGGCGATTTCACTACTGAACGGCAGTCCTTCAACGTATTCTTGCGCCAGATAAAATTCGTTGCTTTCTTCAAAATCCGCTATGAGTGTGGGAATTTGGTCGTGGCTTCCCAGTTTTCGTAACGTTTCAACTTCGGTTGCAAACAGACGACGGGCAACTTGCAAGAACTCCTGCTCCTGATACGCAGGTCGAAATTGCTTGATGACGCACTGAGGATAATCGGGCTGCGACACATCTTCAGCAATATATGTCTGCCCAAACCCGCCGCTACCCAAAGCCTGAACAATTCTAAAGCGTCCGTTGAGCAGGGTTCCCAGCATGTAGCCCAGCCTTATAGTTGTTAGTTGTTGGTTTTTAGTTGTTAGACAGAGGTAACTGGCAGCAAAGCAGTCATGCTTAATGTTGCAATTCTTGTTCTACCCATTCCCCGATCGTCGAAGCAAGAGCGTCAAGCCAGCAATCGGTTGCCCCTCTAAACCTTCTAAAAACTAACAACTAAACGCTAACAACTTCCACTCATCCCCGTTGCACCGTTGCCAAAATTTCGTCCAAAATCTCCTGGGCACCCTGTTCACGCAAGCGTTGAGCGAGTTCTGCGCCGATCGCGTCTGCTTCAGTAGTCAGTCCACTCACGCTATCTTTCGCCACTTTTTGCCCATCCAGGCTGATCACGATGCCAGCGAGGGTCAATCGATCGCCGTCTAGCAATGTGTTCACACCAATGGGCACCTGACAACCGCCTTCTAGCTCGCGCAGGAACGATCGCTCTGCATAGCAGCGGTATGCGGTTGGCTCATGCTCCAGCGCCTTCAGTAGCGACAGCACTTCGGTATCATCACCCCGGCACTCAATGCCCAGCGCACCCTGACCCACCGCATGTAGCGACACCTCTGCTGGAATGACCTGATGAATGCGATCAGCCATGCCGAGCCGCTGCAATCCTGCTGCTGCAAGAATCAGCGCATCATACTCGCCTGCATCCAGCTTTGCCAGTCGAGTATTTAAGTTACCCCGCACATCCTTAAAGCTGAGGTGGGGGTAATGATGCCGCAGTTGGGCCAAACGACGAAGAGAGGAGGTGCCAATAACCGCACCCTGTGGCAACGTGCCAAGCTGCTTGTCTTGATGCTGTTCATGCACCACCAGCGCATCAGCCGGATTTTCGCGCTCCGTGACGCAGCCCAAGACTAACCCTTCTGGTAAGCGAGTCGGCAAATCTTTGAGGGAATGCACGGCAAAATCAATGTCACCGCTGATCATGCCAACTTCGAGTTCTTTGGTAAACAGACCTTTATCGCCAATCTTTGCCAGCGCCACGTCCAAAATCTTGTCACCCTGAGTGCTCATGGTGTGGACTTCAAAGGTGCGATCGGGAAAGGCTTTTTGCAATTGCGCCTGCACCCAATGGGTTTGTACCAGTGCAAGCTGGCTTTTGCGAGAACCAATCCGAATCGTGCGAGTAGCAGTAGGCGTTGCAGTAGGCGACATAATTCAGGGCTTGAAACGAGCTTCAAAAATCACTCTCTCCACCTTACCGCAGTGCGTAACCGCTTTGGTGAAAGTACGAGACGCACCAATCATTACAGATGTTTAAGCAGATTCCTTCGGGCTTTTAACAACAGTATGGTCGTGTTGAATTGTTAGGCTTTGAACAAGCATGGGTAAGCAAAGAATTTTGAGCTTGTCTGCTTCCAGGTTACGGCAACCCAGGTTGGTAATAGAGACGCTTTGCGTGTTGTTGAGTGATAGAGATGATTGAATACCGGGAGAACGAGAGTTTATCTTTTGAGGAGTATTATGACTTCTTGAAAAGGAGTGATCTTGGGAGTCAATATCCTCAAGAGCACTTTGAAGAGAGAATAGAAAGGCTTCTGGCTAGGCGATCGATCGCTATTACTGCCAGGAATGATAAAGGGACGCTCATTGGAATTGCGTTTGGCGTGAGTGATTTTGCCTACTTCCTTTTCGTCACAGACCTTGGTGTTGATCGGGCTTATGCAAAGCAAGGCATCGGCAGTGAATTGTTAGTTCGTATCCGAGAGGCGGTTGGTGGAGAGGACAATATCACAGTTGTTACTGTTGCCCATGCAACTGCAACAGGCTTCTACGAGAAGTGTGGCTATGTATCCGAAAATTGTCTGTTTTGGAAGCCATGCAACCTTTGGAGCGAATTTAAGTAGGACTTACGCACAAGCCATTTTGAGCGATGGATGTTTGAGTTGTTGACACAGGTAGTCATCGAGTAAACCGTGTTTGAGTTGGTAAATGGTTTGCCCCGCTTGCTTTGCTAGAGCGTTGAGCCGC
>JAESFU010000171.1_pt1 | contig 85732 bp, 72 predicted proteins | sample 9269461 | NCBI WGS metagenome assembly JAESFU01 (sample SAMN14502556, study PRJNA617107) | algae metagenome | isolation source: Stenomitos rutilans HA7619-LM2 and co-occurring heterotrophs from cave walls | place: USA: Waikapalae cave, Hawaii | collected 2009-07-28
TGGTCTGGCTTGGTTTGCCTACAAGGAAGGAAAAGAGAGTTTTGAAAAAGCAAAGGGTGTGACTACCTGTTGCGATAGCTGCTCATAATCATTTTTCACTTGGGGTTGTCAAGTATATAATTGCCAATAATAATCTTCCATCTCAGGCGTCCATATTCTGGATTTACGGCATGTCAATTCCAATGGGTGTCTGATTTCGCATTTAATAAACTGATTTGTATCAACCGACGCAATAAGCGTTTTCCAGGCAGATTCCTTATAAAAATTAGTTTGCGAGTGTAACGAAAAAGCCAGATTTTGCTCGTTCCTGATGTAGTTGAAACGAAAAAAATGCTTATCTATCTTTTTCGTAACAGGGCTAATGAACAGAACGCCACCACGGAGAAAGGCGTACTTCTCGTCGTTGCATTTTGAGAAATCATTGAGTATAGCTTTGAAAACCACATAGTCTAGTTCAGGTAGAGATGGGTCGGTGTATGGATTGAAACTGTGCTGTCCTAATAGCGTCCAAAAACCAAGGAACAGAACCGCTATATGCCTGGAAAGTATCATTTTATAATTAGTCGGGTAAGGAGCAATAGTAGCAAAATTCACCTAATATCCCCAACTTTACCCCGCGAAATCAGATAGGTTAGCCGGTCGCATTTTCGGTAAACTATTTCTTGAACGAATCCAAAAACATTTCCTAACTATGAGCGAAGTCGCCACCCGTTTTTCCCCCGGCGTTGTAACCGGCGAAGGCGTTACCGAACTGTTCCGTCACGCCAACGACAATGATTATGCCCTGCCCGCCGTCAATGTTGTCGGTACAGATTCGGTGAATGCCGTGCTGGAAACAGCCAAAGCCGTTAACTCGCCGGTTATTATTCAGTTCTCCAATGGAGGAGGTATTTTCTACGCGGGTAAGTCGCTGCCCAACGATAAGCAGCAAGCCGCTATTGCCGGTTCCATCTCGGGTGCCCTGCACGTTCACCGCGTGGCCGAACTTTACGGCGTTCCGGTGATTCTGCATACCGACCACTGCGCCAAGAAACTCCTGCCCTGGATTGACGGCCTGCTGGCGGCTGGCGAAAAACATTTCGACCAAACCGGCAAGCCCCTGTACTCGTCACACATGCTCGACTTGTCGGAAGAGCCGATTGAAGAAAACATCGAAACCAGCGTAAAATACTTTGAGCGGATGGCTAAAATTGGCATGACGCTCGAAATTGAATTAGGCGTGACGGGTGGCGAAGAAGATGGCGTGGATAACTCCGATGTTGACGATTCCAAACTCTACACGCAGCCTTCGGAAGTGGCCTACGCTTACGAAGAACTGAGCAAAATCTCGCCGAACTTCACCATCGCGGCTGCCTTTGGAAACGTGCATGGCGTGTATAAGCCGGGTAACGTGAAACTGTCGCCAATCATCCTGAACAATTCGCAGAAGTACATTCAGGAGAAGCATAATACGGGACCGCTGCCGGTGAACTTCGTGTTCCACGGCGGGTCGGGGTCGAGCCGCGAAGAAATCCGCGAGGCTATCCGCTACGGTGCTGTGAAGATGAACATTGACACCGACATGCAGTGGGCCATGTGGGAAGGTATTCTGAACTACTACAAAGCCAAAGAAGGCTACCTGCAATCGCAGTTGGGTAACCCCGAAGGGCCGGATTCGCCAAACAAAAAATACTACGACCCCCGCGTGTGGTTGCGAAAAGGCGAAGAAAGCATGGTGCAGCGCCTGAAAATTGCGTTTGAGGATTTGAACTGCATTAACCGGCTGGCGTAAGTTAAATCGAGTAGATGGTTGATGGATAACACTTGTTTATAAAATGTTTATCCATCAACCGTTTGTCTTATTAGTTCCGTATGGCAGATCCAAAACTCCGTCCTAATCATCAGGTGTATCTGCGAACGCTCCGTGCTATGAGCCCTGAAGAGCGTCTTCTGAAAGCATTTGAGTTATCGGAGTTTAGCCGGAGTCTTTTCAAAGAGGGTTTACGGCAGCGATTTCCTAATAAGTCAGATACCGAACTCCACACACTATACTTACAACGGCTGGAGAAATGTCACAATCGGAATTACTGATTTTTGTTCTGGCTCAGTTGAACAAGAATACTATTCCGTATATGGTAACGGGTTCGGTGGTATCCAGTCTACAAGGCGAACCCCGCTCAACGCACGACATTGACCTTATTGTGATGCTTGATGTTCAATCAGCTTCTTCGCTGGCGGCCCTCTTTCCTAAAGAATCTTTCTATCGCAAACGGATACCGAATTAACCGAAAAATCAAAAGCCTATTTTGCCACCGGAGTGAAATCATACTGGCTCGTTCAGCCTGTACTGCGAACGATATTCGTATTACTACCCAATGAGGAAGAATTAGTATTCCATAATGACATCCTAACCGACCCCACCAACGGCATTTCGATTGATTTGAAAAAAGTGTTTCGGTAACCGCATAGAGACGCAAAGATGCGTCTCTTGATCGGATGGTTTTTAGCGCGACCTATTGCTGACGCACAGGAGACGCATCCTTGCGTCTCTACACAGTCATCGCACATACCCCAGCTTCCTCGGAATGGTATAAATTTCGGTTTGTCGCCCGTCGATGTAGCGGAAGGTTTGGCCGTCGAAAAAACCATTTTCTTCGAGCATAATCCGCACGACTTTTTTCCATTCGGGAATTTCCACCGCAGCGTTCAGTTCGATGGAATAGGCGGTGTTCGCCAATAACGGGTAGTCGCCAGAGCCGGGAACGCCCTTCTGCTGATCCCACAACCCGATGGTTGGTCCGGCAGCGTGCCCGTGAACCCCAATGGGATGAGTATAAATGGTGCCATTAATACCTTCTTTCTTAGCCTGGTCTAAAGCGGTCAACAACATCTGATTGCCGGTTCTTCCCGCTTTAAATTGGTCTGTCAGGATGTCCTGCAAACGATTTCCCTGCTTGAAAGCCGTTTTGATGGACTCGGGCACATCAGTTTCGCCCGGTCGGAGCACGTAGGCATGTTGCTGCTGATCGGTGTTCAGGCGCAGGTAGGTAATGCCGAAGTCGACATGCAGTAAATCGCCGGGCATAATCACCTGTTTGTCGGGCCGTTTGGAGAAGGTGCGAAGGTGGTTAAAATCCGTCGCGTCGGCACGTTGCACATCGACTGTCGGATGAAACCAGGTATCTAAGCCCAGATTGGTAATCCGTTGCCGAAACCACCAAACTACATCATCAGTCGTGGTTACGCCCGGCTGAATAACCTGCTCCGAAAAACCTTCCTGAATAATTTGGTGCGAGAGTCGGCAGATGAGCGGATAAATCGCCATCTCTTTTTCGGTTCGGGTTTCGAGCCAGCCAACGGCCAGTTTTTCGGCTGATACAATACGTTTCTGATACTCGGCGGGTAATTTATTCAGAAACTCTTCGTGTTCGGTGAAGGATAGCCCATCGGCGTGGGCGTAATTGGCGGAGGTGTTCAGGCCAATTTTCTTTGGTTTCCGGTCTTCAATGATTTTTACCAGCGCTTCCCATTGGTTTGGCCGAACGTCGATGTCCCAGGCGCCCTTGAGCAGGTTGCCCACGTCATAGCGGGCGATGGCTAATTTCTCCAGTTCTTTGCCACGGTCGAAGAAGACCATAATGGTTCGTCGGCGGGCCGAGAGCCAGGTACTGGGAAGCATGGTTCGCAGGACAGGGTCTTCGTTATATTCGCGGGAAATGATAATCCACATATCTGTACCTTCCCGGCGCATGAGCTGTGGTAGTAAGTTGGTAAACCGATCCTCCAAAATTTCATCAACGACCCGCGCTCGTTCGCGTTCGGATAAAATACCGGAAGGAGACGGCTGAGCGTGGGCGACTGGTAGAGTGAGTGTAGAAAAAATGAGAAAAGCGATGAGAAAGTGTATTGTTTTTGGCATATAAATGAGGGCGAATCCAGTTTAAGGCAAGATACACAAAGCCATTATAAATTTTTAACAATACATTCAGACAACTCATTTGCCTGTATGAGCATCTTCTGAACGATTTGTTTGCCACTTATAGCGTTTTCCATTCCGTTTATGGGTAAACGGAACGTTTCCACTTAGTTCATTTAGTATATTCGTTGCCAGTCTACAAACATCCTTCATGAAATCAATCGTACTCTGTCTGTTCCTTTTTGCCTGTTCGCAGTTTGTTATGGCCCAAACGGGCAGCGGCCTGCGCGGAATGGTTAAAAACGCTAAAGGCGATGTATTGCCTTATGCCGCTATACTCGTAAAAGGCACGAATCAGGGCACCATTACCAATGAAGAGGGGCGTTATGAAATCTCGCTGGCACCGGGTAATTATACCGTTGCCTTTCAATATCTGGGCTTTCAGACCATTCAAAAATCCGTAACTATCGAAACGGGATTTACTACGCTGGATGTCGCGCTGGAGGAGCAGGCGCTTCGGCTGGCCGAGGTGCAGACCAAAGCGGGTAATGAGGACCCGGCTTATACCATCATGCGCCGGGCCATTGCCAAAAGCCGATTTCATCAATTGCAGGTAACGCAGTACAAGGCCCGCAATTATTCCAAGGCATCGGTGCTGGTCAAAAAACTGCCCGCCATTGCCAATCTCTTTAAAAAACAATTAGCCGAAGCCGAACGCGATTTTAATTTTAAGGTCGGTGTGCCGATGCTTTACGAAACCATTCGTGAAATATCGTTTCAGCAACCGGCTACCTACCGCCAACGGGTTATTGCCAGCCGCAATTCGCAAGTGGATCAGGTGGTGCCGCTTCAGTCAATACTCGGAACGATTTACGCGCCCAAAGTGGGAGGAGCCGTATCGCCTTTGTCGCCAGCGGCCTTTGGGTATTACACATTTGAATATCAAGGTACGTTTAGCGAACCCGGCCCCGACGGGCAGCGCGTAGAAGTTAGCAAGATTCGGGTGAGTCCGCGTTCGTGGGGCGAGGGCGTTGTGCGGGGCGTTCTGTTTATCATCGAAAACACCTGGGCCGTTCATAGCTACCAGTTTGAGCGCATCACTGGGCAGGGCATTTCGTATAATACCCGTTGCACGTATTCGCCCATTAAGGGGGTTTGGCTACCCGTCAACTTCCGGGGCGAAAGCACAGGGTCTATTTATGGGGTTGATTTTCAGGCGCAGTTTGCTATTAGTCAGAGTTATCCGCAACTGACCATTAATCCGGCGTTTGTGGAAGATATACAGGTGGTTGATGAAAAGAAAGACAGAACGGCTACTGTTCTTAAGCAGCGTGATCTGAAAGGGCAATCGTTCGAGGAAACAGTGAAGAAGCAAAAAGAACTGACTACCAAAAATTTCAAACAACTCGTTAAGGAATACGAAAAACAGCAGTTTAAAGAACGTAAACGCAAAGGTGAGGATGTTCAGGTAGTCCGAAACGATTCCGTTGCGGTCGATTCGCTGGCGGGCAAGCGGTCAATGGCGTTCTGGGATTCGGTGCGGGCAGTGCCGCTCACCAACGCCGAGGTGAAGAGTTATACCAAGAACGACAGCCTGCGCGTGGTGCGTGAAGTAAAGGCCAAAGCCGACAGCCTGAAAGGTAAAAAGAAGGATAAGTTTTCGCCGGTGGGTTTTGTGCTGGTCGGTTCTACGTTCAAACTCGCGCCCAAATCCCGCTTAGTCTGGACCAGTCCGGTGAGTAACATTGAATATAACACCGTTGAAGGTTACTCAGTAGAGGGTAAACTCTATTTCAACCGCTTAGCCAGCAAAGCCGACTCGCTTCGGGCACCCGTCGTCTTCCGAAACGACCCGCGCTGGTATGCCGGGGTCGCGGGCCGATACCAGTTTGGCCGTAAGCAACTCGTGGGTTACGGGCAAGCAGGCGTTCGTTTCCGTAACGGGAATCTGGACGTATCGGGCGGACGGTATTTCTACCAATATAACCCCGATAACCCAATCAGTCCGGCATTGAACAGTTTCGCCACGCTCTGGTTTAAGGAGAATTTCATGAAGCTGTACCAGAAAGATTTCGTGAAACTAACCGGAACGGCGCGGCTGTTCGATGAGCGGTTAACCCTCTCAGGCAGTCTGGAATATGCCCAGCGCAGTCAGTTAGCGAACTTCAAAGAAGACATTAAACCCTGGATTGAGTGGCGCAATCGTACGTTTTCGGCAAATCAGCCTGTGAATGTTGAACTGCCCAACACGAGCTTCCCGACGCACAATGCCCTAACCCTCGATCTAACGGCCCGAATTAATCTGGGTGCTGTCCAATACCGTATCCGTAACGGAGCACGCATCGCCCTGACGGACACCGACGCGCCCGTGTTGTCGTTCAATTATCGCAGAGGAATGGCTGACGTAAATTATGATTTTGTGCAGGCCGGACTGCGGCAGTCTATCGAAACGGGTATCCGTAGCCGACTCAGTTACGCCTTTAGTGCCGGTACGTTTTTAACAGATAAACGGCTTTATTTCCCGGATTTCAAGCACTTTATGGGCAATGAGTTCTGGTTTCAGCAGGGCGATCCTGTCACCGTATTCCGACTGTTGCCCTATTACCAATATAGCACAGCCAAACGTTTCGCCGAAGTGCACCTGTTCGGTGAGTTTCGCAAATTCCTGATTACGCAGGTAACGGTGCTGCGCCTGCTCGACCTGCGCGAAAATCTGTTTGTCAATTATTTAACCACTCCTTCGCTTAAAAACTATGTGGAAGTTGGGTATGGGCTGAATGGGATAATTCCAAAGATATTACCTGTCTTTCGCATCGAAGTCATCGGACAATTTCAGGATGGAAACTACCAGGGGTTAGGGTATCGGGTTGGGACAACGTTGCGGTTTGGGCGGTGAGTCTGAAGCAGTCTGAACCAGGATTTTAACAAGATTAAAACGATTTATAGAATTTCTGAGTATTATATCCTGTAAATCGTTTTAATCTTGTTAAAATCCTGGTTCAGACTGCTTCAGACTATTTATGAACAAATTCCACCTGCTCCTGCTCATCAGCTAACAAAATCATAAAACGCCGGTAATCAACACGTCACAGACGAAGCCGTACTTTGCTTAAACCAACGTATAGGCATGAATCGTCGCGACGTAGTTAGACGAATGGGTGCGGGCCTTGCGGCTCTTTCGGTTACCAATCTGGCATCGGCCCAGACAACAGCAATATCCAAACAACGGGTACTGCGAATCGCTCACCTCACCGACGTACATATGCAGCCGCTCATCGGTGCGGCCAAAGGGTTTGAGAAATGCCTGCATCATGCTCAAAACCTGCCCGATAAACCCGACCTGATTATCAACGGGGGCGATGCTGTCATGGAAGCGCACGGACGCGGAAAAGACAGCGTTACGCGGCAGTGGCGGCTCTATCAGGATGTACTTCGCAGTGAAAATGCCCTGCCTATGTTGAGTTGCGTAGGTAACCACGACATCTGGTGCAGGCAGGAAACGAAGGTTTGCTTTGAAGAAGGCCGGCAATGGGCGATGGATGAGTTTCAGATGACGAAACGCTATTACAGCCTCGACCGTAATGGCTGGCATATTGTGGTGTTAGACAGCGTTCAGCCCAAAGCCGATGGCAGTTGGTACACGGCTCATTTAGACGATGAACAGTTCCATTGGCTCGAATCGGACCTCAAAAGCACTCCACCCGAAACCCCGATTTTAGTTGTCTCGCATATACCCATTCTGGCGGCCTGCGTGTTCTTCGACGGGCAACGCTTCGCCAACGAGAATTGGAACGTTCCGGCCCGGTGGATGCACAGCGATACGGTTCGCATCACCGATTTATTTCATCGTCACCCCAACGTCAAGGCCGCCCTCAGCGGCCATATTCATTTAGTAGACCGGGTAGACTACAATGGCGTTTCGTATTTCTGCAACGGAGCCGTTAGCGGGGCCTGGTGGTTCGGCAAATATCACCACACCGCAGCCGGGTATGCCATTGTCGATTTATTTGACGATGGAACGGTTCAGAACCAGTATGTGAACTATATCTGAAGCAGTCTGAACCAGGATTTCAACAAGATTAAAACGATTTACAGGATATAATACTCAGAAATCCTGTAAATCGTTTTAATCTTGTTGAAATCTTGGTTCAGACATCCCGGTGCAGAATATAAAAGACTTATTCGACGTATTTCCCCGTGCTGGCCGGGTAGAGTGGCTGGGTATCCGGCCTGAACGGCGTGTGCCGGTTGAGGTCGTCAGTTCAGTGGAGGTATCAGAAAAAAAGGGTATTCTGGGCGACCATTACAGCGGGCAAAGTGGCAATCGCCATGTCACGCTCATACAAGCCGAACACCTGCCTGTTGTGGCTGCGTTAACGGGTCGCGATGCCCTCGACCCGGCTCTTCTTCGCCGGAACATCGTTGTATCCGGGCTAAATCTATTGGCGCTCAAAGACCATCAAATCCAGATTGGCGACGCTATTCTTCACATCACGGGTCAATGTCATCCCTGTTCCAAAATGGAAACGGCGCTGGGGCCGGGTGGCTACAATGCGATGCGTGGGCACGGCGGTATGACCGCGAAGGTGATTCAGGGTGGTGCGATTCGGGTTGGGGATGAGGTGATCGTGCTGAACTGATGGAGCCACTCAAACCAAACTGCCGATATATTGTGGTTAAACCCGATACGGGTTTTCCGATAGGGGCAGAGGTCGTATATCAAAGCACCTCGGTTTCGTTTGATCCATTCATTGGTGACGAATACACAACCCATCATTTTCTGGAAGGCGATATCCGGGTGTATGCCTATGAAACGCCGAAAGATGAACTACGAATAAGCCCCCAACTGTATTTTCGGCTGATTGGTGAAATAAACATAGCAGAAGAAATAGCCCGACTTCAGCAACAAGACCTCGAAAAGTATAACCCAAAGCCACATCCTTACATACCGTAACCTAATTGAACAGGCTTGAAAAGAAATCTTTTTCTTCAGGAAGTAATATGAAAAATTGTATCTATTTTAGTAAATTTGATATCATTTTGTAACTTCATCACTTTGTAGAGCCACAACCTGATGCCCTGTTTAAGTCGCCGTTCTACTTACCTGTTTGTATTGTGGATATTTGTCTGTGGAGTAAGTAGAGCGCAGGAACCTGTTTACCTGAAACTTCGACCAGATCGATTTCAAAACGCCCAAGAGGTAGAACAGCAGGCTAAAAAGCAAAATGATTCGCTGCTTCTGGCCGAATCCTGGTACTTATATGGCAAGACATATACGTTTGCTGGCGACTATCACACAGCCCAACGATATTTTCTCAAATCGCTTCGCATTCAAGAACATAGGGGTGATTCCAATGAGTTAAGCCGACTGTATGTCAGGTTAAGTGAAAACTATGGACTGATGGGACAGCCCGGGCAAGCGTTAGCCTATGCTACCTTAGCTTTCCAGGTTGCCCGGCGTATTCGGTCCGACAAAGCGCTTGTTCGCTGCTATAATGCGCTCGGGCGCGTATATGAAAGCACATGGAACAGGCAGGGCGGTCAGGCTCTTTACGATACCACCCTTGGTTTTTATCAGAAAGAACTGGATTTATGCTATGCCCTAAGAGACACAATGGGTGTTGCTGAATCGCAGGTGAGTATAGGTACCTTTCTGGCAAAAGGCCATAATAAACAGGCTTTGCTTTACCTAAAACAGGCCCTGAATTTATTTACGCTAAAAAATAAAGACGGCGTTCGGGTAAAAGCGATGGCGTCTTTAGCAGATGCTTACCTCACTTTCCACGAACTGAAGCCAGCCTTTGCATTGCTTCAGCAGGCTGAGCAATTTTACCAAAACCGGCGATTAAATGAATATGACGTTCGGTTAACGCTTGAAAACACGTTTGTCCGTTATTTTCAGACGACGAGCCAATGGCAAAAAGCCTTCACACATTTGAAAAAATTTAATGTACTGGAGCGAAACCATATTTTATCAGACCGCGACGGGGCCATTACACGGTTGAATGTAGAGTATGAGACGGAGAAGAAAGAAGCCTTGCTTCGGAGTCAGAAAAAAGAAATTGACCTGCAAACCCAAAACCTGCATCTACAGCGTCGATTTACCTATACTGCTGCCATCTTATGCTTATTAGCTTGTGGAGTAAGCGTCATTTTTTTTCGATTATATCGCAAAAATCAGCGCGTTAGCCGATGGAATGAGGAGTTAGTTAAAGAACAGAATCACCGCGTTAAAAACAACTTACAGGTGGTTTCGAGTCTGCTCAGTTTGCAAGCCAAACGCCTGACAGATGAAACCGCAAAACGAGCTGTTGAAGAAAGTCGGCTTCGGGTACAGTCGATGGCGATTGTTCATCAGCGTCTTTATGACGGCGCCATATTAGCCGAGGCTGACCTAACAATTTTTATTCGTGAACTGGTGGATGGAGTGCTTAGAACGTATGGATATGAAAACATCCACACGCAGTTCTCTATCGACCCAATTACCCTTTCGGCCGATAAAGCCGTTCCGTTGGGATTAATTCTCAACGAGTTGATTACCAACGCCTGCAAGTACGCTTTCCCATATGCGGATGCCCCGGAACTACGAATAACTTGTAGTTTGAGAATGAATAAAATAATCGTTACCGTTGCTGATAATGGTCCCGGACTGGAGGGTCCCGGACTGGAGCGGCTTAGCTGGGCCGACAGTCACCCGGAAAAAGGTGGTTGGGTTGCCAGCGACAGACCGACAACTAAGCAACTATCCAGAAAAAGATCGTTTGGAATGCAATTGATAGAGAATCAGGCTGAGCAACTATATGGAATATACCGGTTCAAAGCTAATGAGGAGGGCAAAGGAACCCTTTTTAGGATGATATTTGGCCGTTAAGATACCTGAAACCCGCAATATAAATGCGGCTACCGCTGTTTAGGAGTACCCTGCTCAGGATCGGGCGAAATTCGGCTGGGGCGATTGAAGCCATTCTTGTAGCGATTTCTTAGTTGCTGAATGGTATTAATCAGGTCATAATCTTCGACTTTGAGTAGATACTCATCATCTAAATCGCAGAAGTCGTAGAAGCGATCTACCTCATCCGCTTTCAGGTTGGTCGACTGCTCCACCAGTAACCGGAATCGCTCAAGAGCCAGCGCGTGCCGTCGATCCTGCTGCATAATGTAGTAGGCTTTCCGGTCTGATTTGGGCCGTTTCCCGAACATTTCGTAGAGCAACGTTACCCCGGCTCCATCGGCAATCCGGTCGAAGGCTTGTTCGCCGGTTACTTTTTTAGAAGCCGTCGGTTCATCAAGAATTTGCTGGATTTCGCGCTTTACTTCCTCATATCGTTTGCCCGTTACGGTCACTTCATCAAGGTCAATCACGCGGTAAGGCATCGGCGGGAGGGCCTTCACGACCAGCGTCGGGTTATCGGCCCCATCGTACCGAATGCCGGTGCGGTTGTAAAGCTGGCTCGACAAAATCAGTGAATCGCCGGGCAAAACCGTCAGAAAAAAACGTCCGGTGTTGTTGGTGCGGGCACGCTGGCGGGTGCGCTGATTTACGACCGTTACTTTGTCGACCGGCCCTTTGGTGGTTTGGTCAATAACCGTTCCGATTACGTATTTACCCTGTTGTGCCCACGCACTGCCTGATCTGCTTAGAAAGCTGATGATGCAAAATAGAAATAGGCGTTTGTAGGGCATCGTAAAGGTCGCTGTTTTGTCATTCCGACGCAGGAGGAATCTTCGCTCATTAGGAAAGTTTAAGATTCCTCCTGCGTCGGAATGACAAAAAACAAAAATACGTCTTGAAATTGTTTAATCCTGTTAAAAAACCTTAACCAGGTGTTGCATCCGCTCAAGCGTCATGTTCGTAAAATCAACGGCCACATCGTCCACAAACGGTCGTAGCTCATCTGAGCTTTGCGTCGTAGCCATACCAACCACATAGGCGCCGGAGGCTCTTGCAGCCTGAATGCCCGTCATCGAGTCCTCGAAAATGACACTTTCGGCCGGGTCAACGCCGAGCATAGCCATTGCCTTCTGATAAATTTCAGGGTCTGGTTTAGGCCGACTGACCATGCTTTCGTTCAATAACGCATCGAAATAGGCCCGAATGCCAAGCGCATCAACCACAAAGTCAAGGTTTTCGACCGGAGCTGAGGTAGCTACAGCAGTGCGGATACCAGCGGCTTTCAGCGCTTGTAGAAAAGCTACCAAACCCGTAACGGGTTTAATCACGGGTCGGTATAACTCCCGAAATAAACTCTCCTTTTCATTCCCTAATCGCAGCACTTCATCGTTCGTAAGAGTCTGATTGGCAAATAAATGTGCTACAATGTCGGTATTGTGTTTCCCCGAAACATACTGCACAAAATCGGCATCACTCAGGGTTTTGCCGTTGCGCTGATAATAGTCGCGCCAGGCAATGCGGTGGTGTGGGTTCGTATCGACCAATACCCCGTCCATATCAAAAATTATTGCTTTCATAGCTGAGACATAAGAAGAAAGACGTAAGACATAAGAGGAAAGCCGAATTGCGTTAGGGTTGTCTTTCTTATGTTTTACGTCTTTCTTCTATAAAAATTATTTCATTTTCACAATCGTCACCCCCGCGCCACCCCGGTCGGCGTGTTCGTCCTCCATTCGCGCTACCTGCTTGTAACCGCGCAGATGGTTTCGCACAAGGGTTCGCAGGATGCCATCACCCTTGCCATGCACGATGCGAAGTTCAGGATAGCCGAGCATTAGCGCGTCATCGAAAAAGCGGTCCACTTCGCCGAGGGCTTCTTCGCCCCGCTTTCCCCGAATATCCAGATTGAAGCTGAAGTTCTGCATTTTCTCGTTCATGTCGACGCCCTGACCGCGAGGGCGGTCGTCGCGCACGTCGGTGGCTTCTTTGAATGTTTTCCGGCTCACTTTTTCGAGTCGGTTCAATTTTACATTGGATTTGAGATCACCGATCCTGATTTCAGCATCTTTGCCACGCAGGGCCATCACTTCGCCAATGGCATTTTGACCAACGATACGAACATAACTGCCAACGGTAATGGTCCCACTGTCATGTTCAAACTCGTCTTCGGTAGGTTTTGGGGCGTCAATAATTACCGGTTCCGGCTTTAGTTCTTTCTGCTCAAATCGTTCTAACTCCTGCCGAATTTGCTTTGTAGGCTCGCGTTCGGCTTTGTTTTCTTTAATCTCCCGAATCGTGTTTTCAATGCGCTGATTAGCCTCCTGAACGAGTGCTTTTGCTTTCTGCTTAGCGTCGTTCACGATTTTCTTCTGCTCATTGTCTAAGCGCGTTTTCAGGGCGGTGTATTCGGCGAGTTGCTGGGCTACCTTGCGCTGGTTAATGCTTATTTCCAGATTCTTCTCCGAGAAAACCTTCTTTTCAATATCTAACTCCTTTAGTAGTTTCTCGAAATTAACCTGTTGATTACCAAGCTTTTCTTTTGCTCGATCAATTACTCCTTTAGGCAAGCCAATTTTCTGAGCAATCTCGAACGCAAAGGACGAACCGGGTCGGCCAATTTCTAACTGATAAAGCGGCTCCAGATGCTCACCATCAAAACGCATAGCGCCATTAATCAGCCCCGACGTTTTGTCGGCCATCACTTTCAGGTTGGTATAGTGCGTGTTAACTACCCCATACGCACCCGACTTGTTGAGGTCTTCCAGAATAGATTCGGCGATAGCTCCACCGAGTCCCGGCTCGGTGCCGGTGCCGAATTCGTCAATCAGAAACAGGGTTCGTTTGTTGGCCCCAATCAAAAATTGTTTCATGGCCGTCAGGTGCGATGAGTACGTACTGAGGTCGTTTTCAAGCGATTGTTCATCGCCGATGTCGATAAACAAATTCTGAAAGACGCCCATTTCGGCGTAATCTGCCATTGGAACCAGCAAGCCACATTGCAGCATATACTGCACTAACCCAATGGTTTTCAAGGCTACCGATTTACCACCCGCGTTTGGGCCAGAGATAATTAAAATCCGGGATTTTTCATCTAACCGAACGCTCAGCGGCACAACGGTTTTGTGTTCGGTCGGCGTTCCGGGTTTCGCAAACGACAGATACAGTAACGGATGGCGGGCATCGGTCCAGTTTATAAAAGGCCGGTCGTGGAGTTTGGGCATAATAGCTTCCAACTGGACGGCTAATTTGGCCTTCGCCCGGATGAAGTCGATCTGAGCCAGAAAGTTAACGGCCTTTTTCAACTCCTCCAGATGGGGCCGAATCTGGTCGGTGAGGGCCAGCAGAATCCGATAAATCTCGCGCCGTTCTTCGTATTCCAGTTCGCGGATTTCGTTGTTGGCGTCAAACACTTCGGCGGGTTCCAGAAACACGGTTTGGCCCGTCTGCGACTCATCGTGTACGAAGCCTTTAATCTTGCGTTTATGTTCGGCGGCAATCGGAATCACTAAGCGGCCTCCGCGCACAGTTAGGGAGAGGTCGTCGGGAATCCATCCGTTTTGGCGGGCCTGCCGCAAAATACTGTCAAGTCGTTTACGGAGGTTAGCCTGTTCGCTAATGATGCGCCGACGGATGCTGGCTAATTCGGGCGAAGCCGAATCACGAACATTGCCCCGGTCGTCGATCACGCGTTCGAGCGAGTCAGTCAGTTTTTTATCAATACCAATGGGGCCAGCCAATTCGCGCAGAAACGGAAACGTATTATCGCCATCGCGTTTAGTATCAGCTTGGCGACCCAGGAATCGCAGGCACTCCTGAACAGTCCGCAGCGCCAGTTTCAGGTCGAAAAATTCGGCTTCGGTCAAGGCAAGTCCTTCCACGCGGGCGCGGCTCAGGTGCGGTCGAACGTCGATGTAGTTGCTATTCGGAAAGTCGGGTTCGTATTGAACAATCTGCTTAAATTCAGTGGTTTGGCGAAGGAGTTTGTCAATAAGCTGAACGTTGTCGGTAAAGCGGATTTTCTCAACATAATCCTGCCCCAACGGACTAACGCAGGCTTCTTTAAGCCGCTCGCGTATGGTATCGAATCCTAATTTATGTTCTAAGGTGTTTGGGTAAAGCATTCTGTAGCGCCGACCCTCCAGGCCGGGTGTAATTATTTTTCATCAGCCGACCAGGATAGTCGGTGCCTCATGAATAACACCATACCGGGGAGGTGGGTTCGATTAACGCAAATGCTCTAATCGTTCCAGCATTTCCAGACATGACCGGCTGTTGTGATACGGGCATTTCCACATACTAATTTTCTCGTTGCCCAGTATTTTATGATCGACAGTTACACCGCTGTACCATTCCCCATTTTTGAGGTCGAGCAAATACTTTTTGATGAATTCCCAGCTTCTAACCGACTTGTCTAAAAACGCTTTTTCGTGTGTAAGCTGATAGGCGTTCATGAAGCCCACCATCGCTTCGGCCATTACCCACCAGGATCGTTCGCTGTTGAGGTGACCGTCGGGGTCAAGTTCGTAGTTCATGCCGTCGTCGCGGGAATCAAATCCACTGGATGCAGCCCGCGCCATTTTTACGCCCAACTCGCGCACCGTTTTCTGTAGTGCTTTATCGCCGGGGTTTTTAGCCGCCAGCACATCGGCGGCTTCGGGCAACAGCCAGGACGCTTCGATATCGTGACCGTAGGATATGGCTGTCCGCCGGATTTTCCAGTTATTATCCATAAACAGATTCATGCGGTAGGTCTTCGGGTCAACGATATGATCCAGAAACATCCGTAGCATCCCCCGAATCTGATCGGCAACGGACTTGTCGGACCAGACCCGGTATAAGCACGTAAAAGCCTCCAGAATGTGGAGGTGTGTATTCATGGTCTTAATTTCCTGATTGTCGTATTTGCTGATGATGTAATCCGTTGCGGGCGACCAGTCGCGGGCAAGGGCTTCCAGATAACCGCCCTTCTTGTTATCATAGGCATGTTTCACCATATTCTGGAACTGCTCCTTTGCCAGCGCGAGAGCAGGGACTGAGTGGGTCGCGTGTACATATTCGCTCAACCCATAGAGCGCGAAAGCTTGCCCGTAGAGATGTTTGAGGGGATATTTTGGCTGACCAGTAGCATCGACGGACCAGTAGACGCCACCGTACTGTGGGTCAATGAAATATTGCCGAATGTATTGAAATGCCTGGTCGGCAATGGGTCGGTAGTCTTCGTGCTGCGTATGACGGAAAGCTGCGGAAAAACTCCACAAAATACGGGCATTCAGCACAATACCCTTATCGGCTTTATTATCGGGCTGATTCTGGTAATTGACTCGCCCATAAAATCCACCATGTTCTGGGTCGGGCGCGTAGCGTTGCCAATAGGCCAGAATATCTTTGTGTTCCTGCCGGAGTTCGGCCTGGAGTTGAGGAAGGTCCACTTGTGTCAATTATGAATTATGAATGATAAATTATGAATTGGCTTGTCGGTGACATTCATAATTTATCATTCATAATTCATAATTACTGAAAATCTACTGTTTATGCGTTTGATTCGCTGCCGTTTCGGCTACTGCTATGCCCGGAGTGACCGTGCCCCCCGCGTTCAGCAGCGAGTTCACTTTTAGTCTTGCTCTGCATCGTGTGATTATCTTCCTCGCCTTGCTTGCTCTTGTTCGAGTTTATCATTGTTTTCTCGCCATTGGGACGTTGGCCACCGCTGTTCTGTGCATTCTGGTTGCGGCTTCGTTCGCGGCCGGGCTGGGCGTCGTTAGAGCCAGGCTGATTTGTGGTTTTGTTGTTTGCCATATCGTTTGTCTATTTGTTGTGTAGGATATTAACTGCTGGTAAAGGGGAATGTTTCAGCCAAAAAAAGGGCCATCCTATTTGCAGGATGGCCCCTTTTTACTATGTACTATCGCTGCGCTACGCGCTTAATACCCAGGATTCTGTTTCAAAATATCTTTACCCTGATAGTCAATCTGCGTCTGTGGAATAGGCAGGTATTCGTCCTTTCCAGCCGTAAATTTAGCGCCACTGTAAGCGGTAGGTAGCAATTTGCTTTCATAAGCAATGAACGTATTGAGTGTCGGTTCTGCTATGCCCCAGCGAACTAAATCGTAGAAACGGTGGCCTTCGCCCGACAGTTCCAGTTTACGCTCAAACTGAACGGCAGTCCGGGCAGCAGCTTTATCGGCGAACGCTGTATAGTTGCTGATTTTGTAGTTCGCGGCTGGTGCACCACCCTTCGTAACGAAACCAGCCGGATTTGCAGCCCGCGTCCGAACCTGATTTACATAGCCCAGAGCAGTGGCTAAACTACCTACTTCAATTTCGCATTCAGCGGCCATCAGCAACACATCAGCGAAACGAATGATGTTATAGTTAATGGCTGAATAGCCATCCGTCCAGGAGCTACCATCGGTCAGAGTTTTATCCTGCGATTTGTAGAACACAAATTTCTTTGGCGAGTAGGGACCTGCAAAGCTCTGGTCACGAATCCAGTCAAGACCTGGGTGATCCTGCCAATCCAGATACGGAATTCCCCGACGACCAATCGACCAGTCTAAACGTGGATCAACCGGGCCAGCATCTGGGGTGAAAGCCGCGCTGGAAGCAATGCCCTGATCGTTTTTCAACTGGTTAGCGCCCGTATTATAAGAACCATCCAGCAGGGGTAGGCCATTGGCATTTGTGCGGAATGAGTTCGCTAACTCAAAGCTGGGCGCAAAGAAACCGCAGCAACCGGCCGGGCCGTTTGATCCCGTATTATAGGGGAAGTTTAAAACGATCTCGGGGTTAGCGTTATCCGAGCTACCGGTGTTAGCGGCTGCCTGAATGGCGAAGACGGACTCCGAACCGTTGTCTTTCGCGGCATTGAAGTTGTCCGAATAGCTGGCTAACAGCGCATACTTCAACCCGTTGCTGGTTTTACCGTTAGCGATTACCTGATCGAACAAGGCTTTGGCCTCAGCGTACTTAGTCTTTTGATAGAGATACGTTTTGGCTAAGTAAGCGGCAGCCGCCCACTTGTTGGCACGCCCAACCGAACCCTGCGTTTCAGGCAAATTGTCCTGGGCGAATTTGAAATCGGCCTCAATTTTAGACCAGATATCCGTACTATTGGCCACTTTTTCAATACCGGTTCCGTAATCGACAGTTTCGTCGATAAATGGAACCATGTTGAAAGAGCGTTTCAGTTCAAAGTAATAGTGGCCGCGCAAGAAACGAGCCTCGGCCTGTAGCTGCGTTTTAGCAGCGGCCGTTACATCGGAGCCTGCCGAGCCAAGTGTACGCAAAACGGAGTTGCAACGGGAAATGCCTTCATACATGGCGTTCCACTTTGCATTGACCTCACCGCTCGACGGAAGCAGTTGGTAGGTCTCGAAAGGCGTCAGGGCATTGAAGTCCCCTGAGTTTGAACCTTTGTTGGCTTCGGCCCCTGAAACGCTACCGCGTGTCCAGTTATATGAACTGGCCGACTGCGAAAAGCCACGGGCGTTTAGCTGGGCATAAGCGCCAATCAGCAATCCATCAAGCCCGGCTTTTGAGCTTAACTGAGCACTGGATAACTGACCCGTAGCCGGTACTTGCAGAAATTTGTCTTGACAGGCGAACGAAACCATGACCAGCACTGCTGCGGTTATTGTTCCCTTATTAATCGGATTTTTCATAGTGCAAGTTGCCTAAGAAATAAGATGAATATGTGTTTTGGGACGGAGCATTCAGCAAACTAAATGCTCCGTCAGGCTTTTAATAAATTTAGAAACCGAAGCTCAAGCCAACGTTGTAAGCGCGGGTAACGGGGTAGTTACCTACGTCAATACCAAAGTTAGTATCAGCCGATCCACCTACGCCTGGGTCTAAGCCCGTGTATTTGGTGATCGTGAACAGGTTAGTAGCCGAAAGTGATAACCGCAGGCGGTTCAGATTCACTTTGTTCAACAGTGTAGCCGGGAAGGTGTAGCCCAATGTCAGGTACTGCATCCGTCCATACGAACCGTTCTCGACATAATATGAGTTAGGCTGCGTATTGGTGCTGAAGTTAGACGCACTCTCGAAAATGGGTACCGTGGTGTTGGTGTTGGTTGGCAACCACGATTCTTTTACGCGAGCGCCCATTGCGGCTCCTGTGAACGATGGATAGAAATCTGTAAACCAGCGTTGGTTATTAAAGATTTCATTACCCAGCGATGCATATAGGTTCGTGTTCAGGTCGAATCCTTTATACTTCAGCGTCAGCGTAATACTACCCGTGACTTTTGGAATTGGGCTGCCCAGATATTGGCGGTCAGCATCGTCAATTTTGCCGTTCCCGTCCGTATCGGCGTAGCGGAAACGTCCTGGTCCTGCGCCTGCCTGGGTTGGGGCGGCAGCTACTTCTTCTTTGCTGTTGAAGAGGCCAATTACTTTGTAGCCATAGAACGACGACAGATCATGACCGGGTTCGTTCCGAACAACGTTACCGCTCAGACGTGTACCACCGCCGTAGAAGTAAGGAACAAGCGGGTCAATCGCTATGATTTTGTTATCTAATAAACCGGCAATAGCTGTCACTTCATAGCTGAGATCACCGCCCAAATTACCACGATTCGTCACCAGAATATCGATCCCCTTATTACGCATGCTGGCTAAGTTTTTATAGGGAGCGCCCGACCGAACACCCACTACACCCGGCAGCGCCAATTGGTAGAGGAGGTCTTTGGTGTCCCGTTGCCAGAAATCAAGAACAACTTCCAACTTGTTGTTAAAGAACGAACCATCGATACCAATGTTGCTGGTTACGTTGGACTCCCATTTGGCTTCGGGGTTTCCAATCTGGCTACGGAAAAAGCCTGGAGAAATAGCATTATTCGTTCCGTTGATGTCATACCCTTGTCCAGCACCACCGCCAAACAGGTTATATTGGTTAGTAGCGTTCAGGAAGTTCGAGTTACCCATCAAGCCATATCCACCCCGGACTTTCAGGTCCGAAACCCAGGGTAGATTCTTCATGAAGTCTTCTGACGACAAACGCCAGGCCGCCGATACAGCCGGGAATACGCCATACCGGTTAGCCGCAGCAAACTGCGACGAGCCATCCCGACGAATAACACCCGTTACAATGTATTTGTCGTTGAACGTATAGCGAACCTGACCAAACAGCGAATAGAACTTGTTTCCTAAGCCATAACCGCTACTGACTCCACGGGTTGCGCCCGGCGTTGTTGTACTGATGGTCACATAGTTCGGATCGGTCGAGAAAGGGTTCTGACCGGAACCGTTGATGCCACGACCAAGGCCTGTATTCAACGCTTCGATGCCTGCTAACGCAAAAACGTCATGAAGACCAAACTTCTGCTTAAACGAAGCTGTGTTTGTAAACGTCCAGGCTAAACCATAACCGGCACCTTCGCTGTACGTGTAGGTCGTATTATTTTCCGAGTTTTCGTACTGCACACGACCATAGCTGTTAAAGTAGTTGGTAAAGTAGTTACCACCAATGCTGCTCCGCAATGTTAATGAGGGCAGTACATCGTACTCTAAGTACAAATTGCCGAATCCGTTAATGTTAAAGGCGGCATCATTCTGACGGGCTTGACGGTCGGCAACCGGGTTACGAGGGTTATTAAAACCAGGAGCGGCTGTACCGGCATACCCACCGAAGGAGTTATACACCGGAATGATTGGCGGCATACGGAAAGCCGACAACACTTCATTTTCGTCTGACGACGACGATGAGTTGTTGTTGGTTGAGTTCCCCAGGATGCTGCCCACGCCACCCAGAATACCTTTCGTTTTTATGTAGGCCACCTGGAAGTTTTCGCCAAACCGGAGCTTCTTGGTAATGTCAAATTCCGTGTTTGCCCGAAGCGTGTACCGGGAGAAGTCGTTGTATTGAATAATACCCGCCTGTTGCTGCATGCCTAAGCTGACATAGAAACGGCTGGATTCCGTGCCACCCGAAAAGCCAATGTTATGGCGCATCAAAGGAGCTACCCGCGTAATCTCTTTATACCAGTCGGTGCCTGCCTTATTGGACGGAATCACGTTATAGATAGCACCAGCAGCCGGGTTAACATTGTATTTTGCCTGTTCAGCCGCTAAATCGACCGCCGATGCTGCCAAACCTGACCGGCTGCCTACCAGCAGGTAATCAGGCAGAACGGGTGTTGCTCCTTCGCCATACTGCCCGCCAGCCAAACCTTTAAAATCGTTGGTGGGGTAGGTGCCCTGATAAATGTCGTTTTTGCGAGCCTGCCAGGTCCAGTCGGCCTGCTCCTGTGGATTCAGGATTGGTAGGCTTTTACCTGGGTCGGTAGCACCGTAAAGACCATCATAGCTAACGCTTAACTTTTGTGCCCGGCGCTGCCCTTTTTTGGTGGTGATAACAATCACACCTGAAGCCGCCCGCGCTCCATAAATAGAAGCCGAAGCCGCATCTTTCAGGACCGTTGTTGTTTCGATGTCATCAGGCGATAAGTATTGAATATTTTGCGTAGGTACACCATCTACAACATAAAGTGGCTGGTTACCACCAAACGAACCGAAGCCACGCACGCGAATCTGACTGCTGGTACCGGGTTGGCCGTTGGTGATAACGGTTACCCCCGCCACGCGCCCCTGCAATTGCTGTTCCACGTTGGTAGATGGAACCACCCGTAACTGAGCCGGTTTTACGGTCGAAACGGCCCCCGTTACATCCCGGCGGTTTTCTGTCGAATACCCCGTTACAACAACCTCGCTCAGGGCGGTGGCGTCATCTTCGAGGGTTAAGTTAATAGAAGTGCGGTTACCAACGGTAACCTCCTGGGTTTTAAAACCAATGGCCGAAATCACAAGTACGGGATTGTTTCCTCGGATATTTAATGCAAAGTCACCATTTGCATCTGTAGAAGTACCCGTTTGCGTACCTTTCAGTACGACGTTGGCCCCAGGAACCGGGCCATCAACACCAGTGATTTTACCCGTCAGGCGACGGTCCTGGGCTGAAGCGGTTAAGCCCCAAAGCAGTAAAACTGCACCCAGAAAAGCGGTCTGCAGAAACCTGTAGAGCGATGCTTTCATGAAGATTAGGTTGGTTTAAAAATGAGTTAAACGCATCAATATTATGTGGATTAAATTATATTTCAAAGCAAAATTTTAACAATAATGTATTAATTACATAATTAAAATTTTATTAAATATAGAAATAATTATATCTAACATAGGCGTAAACTATTGATAATCAACGTATTATTGTGACATGTTTTAACTTTTTGTAAAATAACTTATATTTTTTGATGAAAGTATTATTAGTATCCTACCCATTTGGTTAGCAAGTAATATAAAGTAGATTAAGTTGTTTCAGATGTACTTTTACACCTGTATGCACACTAATTATTACTTCCTTCGGCAACTTGCTCCCGTTCTTAAATCGCTTTTAGCAGGTCAATTAACCGATTATTCCGATGGAAATGCCACGGGGGCCGGGCTTCGGTTTATGGCCTGCTTTAGCCAAGATCGGGATGAGGTCGTGCTCGTGTTTGCTCAGGCTCGGGGGAAAATTAATTATTATAAACCCTTTTATATCAAGGCTACCTTGCGTCCTGATTTTTCGGGACTGTTGTTTCCCGAAACCGTGCAACGCGCCCGAACAAACAGCATTGATTTATTCGAGTCGATCATTGGCGAAATCGGCCAGGAGCGGGCAGTTGTCGAGGTAAAGGCGTTTTTAAATGAACGTTGCCTGGCCATTCGGCTTGAAGATGATTTCGCGTTAGTGTTCAAATTTTTTGGCAATCGGCCTAACTTATTGGCTTTTCGTGGCGATCAGGTTATCGACCTGTTCAATCGCCAGTTGGCGACCGATGAGCAATTGATCCTGAGCCGTTTCGACCGACCTATTGACCAATCGTTCACTGCTTTTCAACAGGCCGGGTTAAATTACAGAAAACTGTTTCCAACCTTTGGGAAGGTCGTTAATGAGTGGCTCAATGAAAAATTAACCGAAGGACCACAACCCAAAACAGTGGAGGAACAGTGGGCAATTATTCAGGATACGCTTCGCCAACTCGACCAACCTACTTATTACCTGACTCGATTGCATCATAAACCAACGCTCAGCCTGCTGCCAGTAGGCGAAATTCGGCAAACGTTTACTGACCCGATTGACGCGACGAACCGATTTTTCATAACCTACAATGGTCTTAGTGTATTTGAACACGAAAAAGCTACCCTCCTCCGACTGCTTGAGAAACGACGCAAACGGGCAGAATCGCAGATTGAAGCATCCATGCAACGACTCTTATCGCGGGAAGAAGGGGCCAGTCACGAAGAGATGGGGCATATTTTGATGGCTAATCTACACGATATCTCACCCACAGATGGAACTAAACTCCCTGAACGGTTAACCCTATACGATTTTTATCGCGATCAGTCAATTACAATTAAACTTAAGCCAGATATAAGTCCACAAAAAAATGCAGAGAATTATTACCGGAAAGCGAAAAATGAAAAGCTCGAAGAGCAACATCTAACGAATCAGATAACATATCGTGAAGAGGAACTGGTACGTATAAACCAGCAAAAGGCTGAGATAGAAACATTACAAACATTAAAGGAACTTCGTCGTTACACCAAACAGCACAATTTGCTGAGCGAGGGGAGCGGGTCTGGTAATTACGATTCACCTCAGTTATTTAAGGAGATTACTTATGAGACGTTTCGTATTCTGATAGGGCGAAATGCAAAAAATAATGACCTGCTCACACAGAAATATGCCTATAAAGATGACTTATGGCTACATGCCCGCGATGTATCCGGCTCACACGTGGTTGTAAAATACCAATCGGGCAAGCCGTTTCCCAGAAGTGTTGTTGAGCGCGCTGCGGAGTTAGCCGCCTGGTATTCCAAACGCCGAACCGATAGCCTATGCCCGGTTATTGTGACACCTAAAAAATACGTGCGTAAACCTAAAGGATTGGCCGAAGGTCAGGTGTTAGTCGAAAAAGAAGATGTAGTGCTTGTCGTTCCGAGAGGAGAATAGGAGGGTAAGTCGTCAGTCAATAGCTGTCAGTAACTGACGTTGGTGGTCACTGACTAACGACTAACTGTATTAAGTGAAGAGGGTAAGGTTATTACACAGATCGGACCGCCGAAGCGGATACACTGAGCGAAAAGAGATACACAGAGGAACTGACTTGAAAAATCTCTGCGTATCTCCTGTTTGCTCAGTGCATCCGCTTCGGCGGTCCGATCTGTGTAACAATCTCTTCACTCAGTACAACTACCAACCATTACGCTTTACTGCTCCACCGTCACACTCATCTGTGCTACCACGAGCCGGTTCATCTCGCTCCAGGTTTTATCCCACGAGTTTTCTGTCAGGAATGCGTCTATCGCCGACCAATTAGCCGTTTTCCCCGCTAGCGCCTGTTCAATGGCTGCTTCAAAGGCCTCGGCAGAATCGGCAATCTGCACATACTCCTCAGCACCATATGTGCGTACAACATCGCGGATGGGTGTTGACACAACGGGTAAACCCGCTGCCAGATATTCCGGCGTTTTGGTTGGGCTGATGAATCGGGTCGATTCGTTCAGCGCAAACGGCAACATGGCCACATCCCAATTACTGAAATAGGCAGGTAGTTCCTTATACGTTTTCATGCCCAAATAATGCACGTTTGGGGCATGAGGTAATAAAGCCGGATTAATTTTAACAATGGGCCCAAGCAGGACGAACTGCCATTCGGGTTGCCGATTGGCCAGTTCAGTCAGTAGCTTATAATCAAATCGTTCATCAATAACGCCACTGAAGCCAATTCGCGGATTCGGAATAGGGCGTTGGTCGGTGGGGTCGGGTTGCGGACGGCGGGCCGTTGCAAAATGGCCGAAGTCGATGCTGCTTGGGAAGGCAAATACGTGCGGATGCCGATCCCGTTTGGCTTCATACAGGCTGTAGCCGCCCGTAAAAACGAGTTTAGCCTTTTGCATTAACTGCTTCTCCTGCTCCAGTAATTGAGGAGGTGCTCCCCAAAACGCCGACAACTCATCCATGCAGTCATAAATGGTTATGCTGGGTTGCAGGTGATTGCTGAACAACAGGGCCATTGGCGTGTAATACCAGGCCACAAACCCGCCGATGCGTTCGCGTTTCATAAACTCATCGAGAAGCTGCTTTTGCAGACGGATAGCTTCGTCGGGGTTTGTACCATGTGGTAAGTGGGGTACAAGAACAGTCAGCCGGTCGGTTGGCTGGCAAACACTCATGTGCAGGTTGTCACTCCAGATTGGCTCCTCAATAAACCAAACCCGGTAATTTTTTGTAGCTCGGCTGAGCAGATGCTGTGGCCGTTGATAAACAAAATTCCAGCGGAGATGCGAAAAGCAAATTAGATCACGAACCTCACCCGGGGGCAACCCATAAACGGGCTGACGTGGCGTTGATATCGTTGATGGAATTGATAGAGTGGCTTCATGAGAGGCAATGGGCGTTGAGTCGGATACTTTCATAAACGTTAGTAGGGGGTTAAATGAAAATAGCCTGCCCAGAGGTTGACCAGACTATTATTCGCTTAACCTTTAACTAAGCGTGTGCATGAAATGTTAATCGTGGTTCGCAACTTTCTGAAACGATGCCAATTTTGTGTACTAACGGTCTCTATTGCCTCAATCTAATTAGTGATCGACTGTTTTTTGTCTTCATTCAACTCAAACAAATAGCCGTCCAAATCAGAAAAGTACACCTGTACTACACCATCGAAACGTACCTGCCGGTGGTAGGTTATGTTTTTTAACCTCAGATACTGCTCCGATTTATTGATGTCTTCAACAAACAGGGCGTAATGACTACCATTACGGTCATGAACAATCTGTTCGGTTCGACCATCCAGCAAATGAATCTGTTGCCCGTTGCCGAGGTCGAACCAGGCCCGAATGGCTTTTAGGTTTTCAGGGACCGGGAGAGGCTTAAGCCCCAGAACATCCCGGTAAAAAGCAGCGCTCGTTGGTACGTCTTTCACATGAATAGATATGTGGTTGTGTCGGGTAATGCCGAGTTTGTCCTGCCCAACTGCCAGCCCCGACCAGCCCGCACCGAGTACAACTAATAGAAGCGCCATCAATTTTTTCATGCTGAGAAAAGTCGCTACTTCACCAAAACTACCCGACTTTCCAAACCACCCGATGTTTCAACGGTGAGTATATAGCGTCCGGTTGCCAGGCCATGCAGGTTTATGGTTCGGTTGTGGATTCCGGGCGGCAGCGTTGGCTCGTTCATGGTTCTAACCCGCTGCCCCAGCAAATTTGAGACGGAAATTGTTGCCGGACCACCGGCTTGTAAAGTAAATTCAACGGCAACGGTTTCGGTCGTTGGATTAGGAAATACACGCATCTGGCCTAATAGTGGTTCATTAAGTGCAGTTACGACCAAAGACGAACCCGCAACCACACTAACCGATTCTACCGTTTTCAGAATCCAGTTATTCGGGTCAATTACTAAACCTGAAACGGTTCCTTTCGTGGGCACCGTAAACGTCTGATCGGACTGGTCGTTAAATACGGTTATCGTTGTATCGCCCGTAGCCGATTTGAGTTGCAGTTGCACGGGCATTGTAAAGGAAGTTGGGTTAGTGGCGGTAGTGTTGCGTTGCTCCAGCCGAACGGTCGCTGTGTTTGCTGTGCTCCCCGGCGAAACCGTTGCTTTATAGGTCGGGTAGCCCTCGCCATAAATCCACTGTTTAAAAAAGTAATCGAGCGGCTTACCCGATACTTGCTGAGCAAGGGTCTGAAAATCCTCCGTTACAGCCGTTTTGTAAGCTAAGGTCGGGGCAGCCACATACGCGCGAAGAGTCTGGAAAAAAGGACCATCGCCTAAAACGCCCCGAAGCATGTGCAACACGGTAGCTCCTTTCGCGTAACTCCGGCTACTGTTAAAAATATTATTGAAGTTACTGATATCCTGTACATAGATAGAACCACGAGCGTTGCGGGCGCTGCTCATAAAGCTGTTCATGTAGGATCGATAGCCTGTTGTTCCCCCGGTAGACTCGGCATAGATTGCTTCGCCGTAGGACGCAAACCCTTCATTCAGCCAGATATTCTGCCAGTCGCGGCAGGTGATCTTATCGCCAAACCATTGATGAGCCAGTTCATGGGCAATAACACTGGGTGTAAGCGCACGAGCCTCCATTGACGAAACAGTTTGGTGTTCCATGCCTCCATTACCCTGCCCAAACTGTGCGTGGCCGTACTTCTCACGCAGAAACGGATACGGTCCAAACCGGTCGGTAAACAATTGAATCATGCCCGGCGTGAGAGCCAGATTTGTTTTAACGGAGGGTAAAATTTCGGGGTAGATGTAGTGCGTGATAGGCAGCGTCTGATTACCCGATGTAAACGGCGTATCGTATTGTTCATAATTGGACATAGCTATCGAAATCAGGTACTGAGCGATTGAGTAGCTGTTTTTCCAATAGTAAGTCCGTGTACCGTCCGCATTATCGGTCGTGCTGATGAGCGTTCCGTTCGATACCGAAACAAATTGTTTGGCCGCCGTAATCCGCACCGACGAGGAATCGGCTTTGTCGGCGGGGGTATCGCGGCAGGGAAACCAGTCGGGTGCGCCATAGGGTTCACTTAAGGTCCAGATAGCCGGATCGCTGGTGTTTTCGTGCTTACCAAATACAAAGCTGCCATTGACTGAACTGGGTATGCCCTGATAAAAAACCGTTAGGGTAAGGGCTTGCCCGCTGGCTAATGGCTGCGAGGGCGTGATAGTCAGTTTATTCTGAGCGTGCTGGAAAGTTAGTTTCTGGGTACCCACTTTCACCGAATCAACCCGTAGGCCTTCGCCCGTGGTGGTCGTGGCCGAGGTCAGATCCAGGAAAAAGGCCGTCAGGTTGGCCGTTGTGCTTTTGAGCGTAATGGTAGCGGCCCCGCGCAGGTTGTTTGGTGTGTGGGTCAGGCGCAGGTCGAGACCATAATAAGTAACATCAATGGATGGGTCGCCGGGGTAGGCGAGTCGTGCCTTCGGGTTAGTAGCTAATTGACCAAAGTAACGTAGCTTACCTGTCTGGCAAAACAGCCCTCCGTCGGCCGCTACTTGAGCCTGAGCAAAAAACGGAACGAAAAGGATAAAGTAGATGAAGCGCATGAAAGAAAAGCATTTAGACTCGTTTGCTATGGCAACCCAATAAAGGGTACGCTAAGAGACAAACGCTTTCTTCGGCGAAAAGTTATTCCCCGGCGGGTAGCTCTTTAGGGCTATTGGCCGCACTCTCGGCCTTTGCTTTTAGGGCTTCTAACTGCCGCTGTTCAGCTTCGGGGAGTTGAAGATGCCACCCCATCGAACTTGCCAGTTGATACATCATGTACTGAATCTGGTTGTTGGCAATTTTGGGCAAATCGCTCTGCATGGCCCGCTCGTTCATAGCCTGCTTGGCTTCCTCCAGAATCTGGGTGTAGTCGGCTCCGCTAAAGTGATTCAGAATCCCAGCCTGAATATCGTAGAACTTATAATCGGTGTCGATAGAGAGCACTTCCGGCTGTGGGAACGATTCGATAATGAGTTTTTTCTCTCCCTCTTCAGGGGCTCGAAACCGAACTTTGGCAAAATCGAAGCCAACCAGCACTTTCGATTTGGCAATGACCATTGCTTTCTTTGGGTCGTTCAGCAGATATAAAATCTTCTTCTGGTCCTGGTAGTTATAAATCTCCGAGAAATAGCCTTCGGCCATCACGACCTTAAATACCTTCTCAATCCGTTCGAGCAGCAAAACCGAGTCGCGCTGAACATTGGTAATGCCGGTGCGTTTGCGTAAGGTATTGGCTAAAGCAACGCCCCCGCCCGCGCCGACGAGGAGAAGAAGTACGGTGGTTAAGAAATCCATTTATGAGTTAGTGTGCTACGGCCTGTACCGTAATTGATTTGGGCGCTTTACTAATCAGGTCTGCCAGTTGTTGAATATACTCTTTTCTTAATTGTTCATACTGTCGCGCTCCTAAACTGTCCTCGACCCGTTGCAAACGGTCAAGCGCATCATCAACATCGCTTATTAATTGAAGCAGGTGATCAAACGCTTTCATATAGTTTTGTGTTAACTCCTGTTCGTTCATTGAATCAGAATCGTTAGAAAACCTTTTGGATGTTGCCTAAAAGCATTATCCGGTTTAGTCAATGAGTAGTGTGTTGTCCATTGCTCCCAATCCCGTTTTGTTTCAGTGTCAAAAGCCGGATGGCTCTCGGGATAAACCTTAACAAAGTAAACATCAAGCCCCTCCTTCTCCCAGTTATCAGTCCATAAATTGTCCAATACATGATAGTGACGCTCGTAAAGTTGATACGGAATAAAACTAACCAAATCAATATCGCGTGGATTTTGCTTCAAGGTCACAAAGCTGCCGTCTACCCATTGAACAAAATCCTGACCTATTTCGCTTCGTAGCAATTTATTATATTTTATCCACTCATTAAAGAGATGAATACGGGTTTGTGAGTTAGGAAACGATTGTACAAACTGATCGTATAGGACAGAGATAGTAACCTCTATGGCTAAGTTGGGGATGAGAAAGCCATTCTCCGTAAAACTCAGGATTACCATTACTATAAATATGCAAGAAGGTGCCCTGAACAGGGCACCTTCTTGACATAACAACCAATGAAAAGTAACTACTTCGCGTAGGCTACCGCCCGCATTTCCCGGATAACCGTCACTTTAATCTGGCCGGGGTACTGCATCTCTTTCTCGATTTTCTGCGAAATCTCATACGACAATACTCCCGCCCGCTCATCGGAAACGTGGTCGGCATCGACCATAATACGAAGTTCGCGCCCGGCCTGAATGGCGTAGCACTTGGTCACACCGGGGAAATTGCCTGCCAGTTCTTCCAGTTCTTTCAGGCGCTTGATGTATGACTCCATCATCTCGCGCCGGGCACCGGGCCGCGACCCCGACACGGCATCGCACACCTGCACAATGGGCGAAATCATGCTGGTCATTTCAATTTCGTCGTGGTGAGCGCCAATGGCGTTAATCACTTCGGGATTTTCTTTGTATTTCTTAGCCAGTTCCATTCCCAGAATGGCGTGGGGCAATTCGGCTTCCTCGGGCCACACTTTGCCGATGTCGTGGAGCAGGCCGGCGCGTTTGGCTAGTTTGGCGTTCAGGCCTAATTCGGCGGCCATTGTCGCGCACAGTTTAGCCACCTCACGGGAGTGCTGGAGCAGGTTCTGGCCGTAGCTCGACCGGAAGCGCATCCGCCCCACCATCTTAATCAGTTCGGGGTGGAGGCCGTGAATGCCGAGGTCGATGACCGTCCGTTCGCCAATTTCCACAATCTCATCCTCAATGTTCTTGCGGGTTTTGGCTACAATCTCTTCAATGCGGGCCGGGTGAATGCGGCCGTCCTGCACAAGCCGGTGCAGACTCAGGCGGGCAATCTCCCGCCGAACAGGGTCGAACCCCGAAATGATAATGGCTTCGGGCGTGTCGTCCACGATGATTTCGACACCCGTAGCGGCTTCGAGCGCCCGAATGTTTCGGCCCTCGCGACCGATAACCTTGCCTTTTACGTCGTCAGATTCGATGTTGAACACCGATACGCAGTTTTCGATGGCGTGTTCGGTAGCCGTTCGCTGAATGGTTTCAATGACCACCTTTTTGGCTTCTTTGGTGGCCGTCAGCTTGGCTTCTTCAACAATATTTTTGATGTAGGACGACGCCCGCGTTTCGGCTTCTGCTTTCAGGTTTTCGATGAGTTGATCACGTGCCTGATCGGCCGATAAGCCTGCAATTTTTTCGAGCTGAGCTACCTGGTCGGCGAGCATCTGGTCGGCTTCCTGCTGGCGCCGGTCAACGTCTTCGCGTCGTTTGTTGAGCGCTTCAATTTGCTGCGTCAGGCTGTTTTTCTGCTGCCCAATTTCGTTGCGCTGCTGGTTCAGTTCGCTTTCGCGGGTCCGTTGCTGGTCGGCTTGCTGGGCCAGTTGTTGTTCGCGCTGTTTGAGTTTTGTTTCGTTTTGGAGAAGTATGTTTCGTTTCTGATTGGTGGTTTCTTCAAATTCGGTTTTCAGTCGCAGATACTTCTCTTTGGCTTCGAGCATCCGGTCTTTCTTGATGGTTTCGGCCTGTAACTCCGCATTTTTCAGGATGGTAGCAGCCTGTTCTTCTGCTTCTTTTTCGTGCTTTGCGCGAACGCCCGCCATCATCTGGCGGCCAATGAATATGCCAATGCTACCCGTTGCGAGGGCGGCAAGAATCGTTAACCAAACTGGAATGTCCATCGGACTATATCGTTAGGATTGAACAAATAAACCATCAATCTGTTGCGATACGCTTGCCGAATTAAAAATGAATAATGAGTAATGTATAATGAACCTTAACAGAGTTTGTTTTATGCGTAAAAACTATTATTCATTTAACATTATCCATTAGCCTTAAAATCAACTCGTAATAACCGGCGTAACAGCCTGGTCTAACTGAGTAATTTTGTCAAATACCATTTGTTGTAATCGCTGCATTTGTCGTTCTCCTCTGAGCTTAGTCACTAAGCAATCGAAGGCAATCATTGCCAGGGCTTCCTGCGTATCCGTAAGTCCCCGCTCGCGGTACTGTTTCAGTTCATCCTGAATCAATTTGGCGGCTTCGCGCACGATAGCTTCCGATTCCGGCTCTACTTGTAACTTGTAGGATCGGTCAGCAATTTTCACGCGAATTGGCAGTTCTTCCATCGCTACAGTTGGCTCAATCGGGGCCTGCACCCCAAAGCCAATTTTGGTTTATGACAAACTACTCAAATGAGCAATGCACCGTTCCAATTCCCGGATATACTCGTCGAGTTGTTGTTTTAATTCAGCATTTGTATCTGTCTTAAACAGATTGTCTTTTACAATTATACCAACATCTTTCGACTTTGGTGTATTTTTTTCTGAATTTACAGGTTTTTTCCGTAGTTCCTGGACTAAATCTTCCTGTTCTTTCAGGTTTTTCTGTAGGCTGGCTTTCTCATTTTCCAACTCATCAACCCGCCCTTTCGCATCGGCATACTTGTTGGTAAGCGTTTGAAGTTTATGCTCAAACCGCTCAACCAAGGCAATGATTTGTGTTTCGCTAACCACAGGTTTTTTAATGATAGAATTAGTGAATGACAGAATGAGTGAATGCAACAGGGCTTACCTTGTTTATTTAATCATTCACTAATTCTATCATTCAATCATTTACGAATTACGGCGCCCAATTCCTGCTCGAAAGCCGTCATGAGTCGCTGCATGGTTTTATCGATAGTAGTGTCGGTCAGGGTTTGGGTCGTATCCTGCAAGGTGAAACTGACCGAATACGCTTTTTTACCCGCCCCCAGATTTTCGCCTTCATACACATCAAACACGTTGATGGCCCATAATAATTTCCGCTCTGTTTGCCGGGCCAGTCGATTAATTTGCTCAAAACTCACCCCCTTGTCGATCACTAACGAGAGGTCGCGACGAACATCGGGGAATCGCGACACTTCTTCGTAACGGGCTTTGGTGCTGGCCAATTTGAGTAACGCCTGCCAGTCGAAGTCGGCGTAGAACACCGGCTGTTTCAGGTCCACTAATTTCGTTAATTTCGGATGAACCAGGCCTAAACTCACCAATGGTTTTTTATTGACAACATACGTGAGGCCATACTGAAACAAGGCTGGATCGGCGGGTTGGGTATCAAATGCTTTCACCCGGAACAGGTTCAACACCCGTTGCACGGCTGTCGCCAAGTCATGATAGGCCACCGGCTGACCCTTTTGAAGCCAGCTTTCGCCCTGCTGGTTGCCCAGCATAGCCAGACTTAGCCGCATCCGCTCAAGGTATTTGGTGGCTCCGTCTTCAAGTTTTACTTTATAATAGACTTTACCGAACTCAAATGTTTTCAGGTCTTTCTGCCGCCGGTTCAGGTTATAAACCAACGTTTCGAGCGATGAAAACAGCAACGTTTGGCGCATTACCGACAGTTCGTCGCTAAGTGGATTGAGTAGCGTGACATCATCGCCCGGCAACGACGACCGAATAGCATCATTATAGGATGGCCGGGTAAGCGACAGCGTTAGTATCTCGTAGAAACCGTTAGCCGCCATGAGTTGCCCCACGCGGTTCTGCCATTGATCGGGGTCGGTTTTCGGAAACTCAGACAGCGAATCGGCTGCGAGGTTGACCGAAAGAGGCACGTTGTCTAATCCGTAAATCCGCAGGATTTCTTCAACTACGTCGGCCTCACGGGTCACGTCTACGCGATAGGGGGGGACAATAGCGACAAAGCCGCTCTCGGTTACCTTCTCGGCAGTAATGTCCAAGGCTTCCAGAATCCGATGAATTTCGGTGTGGTCAATCTGAATTCCAATCAGCCGGTCGATGTTGCGGTAGTGAACGGGCACCCGAAACGGCTCGATTGGATTAGGGTAAATGTCGGTAATGGCTGAACTGACCACTCCTCCGGCAACCTGCTGAATGAGCATGGCCGCCCGTTTGAGGGCAAATACCGTAATGTTAGGGTCGATGCCGCGCTCGAACCGGAACGAGGCATCGGTCTTTAAGCCGTGATGCTGCGCCGTTTTTCGCACCGATGCGGGCGAGAAATATGCCGACTCCAGAAAAATACCGGTCGTTTGAGCCGACACGCCCGAATTTAGTCCGCCAAATACCCCGGCAATGCACATAGGTTTTTCGGCATCGCAAATCATCAGGTCGGTGGCGGTGAGTTTGCGCTCAACACCATCAAGGGTTACGAATGGCGTGCCTTCGGGCAGGGTTTTCACGATGACCTGATTGCCGGAAATTTTAGCCGCATCGAAGGCGTGGAGCGGCTGGCCGAGGTCGTAACACACGAAATTCGTAACGTCAACCACATTGTTGATCGGACTCAGCCCAATAGCCAACAGCCGTTGTTTCAACCAATCCGGCGATTCGCCGACTGTCAGGCCCGTGATCGTCAGGCCGGTGTAACGCGGGCAGGCCGCAAGGTCCTCTACCTGCACATCGAGCGTCAGGCTGGTGTTGTCTACGGCAAAAGCATCGATTGATGGCAGGCGTAACGGACGGTTGAGAACAGCTTTTAAATCGCGGGCCGTGCCGAAGTGCGAAGCCGCATCGATGCGGTTGGGTGTTAGTCCGATGGCAATCTGGTAATCGGCTTCGAGGTTGAAATAACGAGCGGCTGGCGTGCCATTGGGCAGTTCAGTCTCTAAGACCATGATTCCCTCATGGGATGTGCCTAAACCGATTTCGTCTTCGGCACAGATCATCCCTTCTGAAGCGGCTCCGCGAATTTTAGCTTTTTTTATCTGGAATGGTTCTCCGTTTTTCGAGTGTAATGTAGCGCCTACGAGTGCTACCACCACTTTCTGCCCAGCCGCTACATTCGGCGCGCCACACACGATAGGCAATGGCTGTTCAGCGCCTACGTCAACCGTTGTCAGGCTTAACTTATCGGCGTCCGGGTGTTTGGTGCAGGTCAGTACTTCGCCAATAACAACTCCTTCCAGCCCACCGGGTATGGCCTCAATCTTCTCAATACCTTCAACCTCCAGCCCCGTTGCTGTCAACAACTTACCAACTTCTTCAGGGGATTCCGTTAACTCAATGAACTCCTCTAACCATTTATAGGAAATTTCCATACAGCGGCAAAACAAGTAAAGCCACAAAGGTAGGCAGAAGGGAGGAAAGGAGGAAAGGGAGTAGGGTAAGAAAGGGAGAACAGAAAATCTATCTTGTTTTCGGCCACCTCATCCATGATATTGTTCTCCGGCTTTTACAGCTACCTTAAGCGTGTTTTCTGCCGGAGGCAATGGACAGGCGAATCCCGGATTATAGGCGCAATACGGATTATAGGCTGTGTTAAAATCAATGACGGCCTGGGTAGTGGTTAGCTGGTCTGGGTTAAGTTCAATATAACGACCTCCGCCATAGGTTTCTTTGCCCGAGGTGGCATCGCGAAATAAAATGGAATAGGTATTGCCAAGCTTGACAACTAACAACCGGCAGGTTTCGCCATTCAGGTTAAACACGGCATGAGCATATTTTTCATATACTTCCTCGCTGCCATCGCTCATTCTGACCACTAATTTCTGGGTCTTATCGGCAAAGGGTTCGAGACGGGCTACGATGCGGTAAGTCAGGTCTGGGGCGAAGTAGTGTAAACCTTTGAACGTCGGCTTATCATGAATTGGGGATTCAGTATCGGTCCGAAAAAAATTATCCTTCTCAGTCCGTTTGGTTAGTACTTGCTGGCGGTATGCCTCCGGGCTGACCGATTCGGCGAGACCATCGGCAGAGGTCATATTACCTCCGTCGAAAAACGTATAGTAGAGTACGATAAGGGCTAACAGAAATAAACCCGTCAGGAAAAATTTATTTTTTAACATGCCTCGATTATGAACATTTCGTGAAATAAAGTAAGTAATGAGCAGACAGAGTTAAAACAGGTCTGAAATAGATAAATTTACTGAATCTCATAAATATTTGATAATCAGCAATTTATTGTATAGGCTATTGATGCGTTGAACAATATTAACTAAACAAATTCTCATTAATGTTGTAGGTAATGGCCATATCACACCCGCATTTATACTTACGCTCCCTCTGCGCTGGTTATGAAATTAACCTCATTTTAATAACTTTAAGCCTGCTTAAAAGAATTTCGCTATTCTTTGTACGCTTCTTAACCAAAAACTCCTCGCATGGCCAAACTTTACAACTTACAAACATTTGAATCCAGCAAGGGAAATCTGACCGTATTTGAAGGTATTATCCCCGGCGCGATTCAACGTGTCTTTTACATATATAAAGCGGGCCAAACCGCCCGCGCCGGGCATCGGCATCGTCGTGCCTGGAATGCGCTCATTTGTCTGAATGGAAGTTGCCACGTATACAGCAGCAATGGAAAAGAAGAAACGAATATTCGACTGGCAAATCCCCGTCAATGTTTAGTGCTCCAACCCGAAGATTGGCACCTTATGGATGACTTTTCGGATGATGCCATTTTGCTGGTTGTGTCAAATGAACCTTACGATAAAGATGATTACATCTACGACGCCTATCCCAATAGTCGGCGGGCGGGTAAGGGCACACTGATCGGAACGGCATGATTCCGTTTCTGGACCTGAAACAGATTAACGAGCGGTATCGGGGAGCTATTCAACAAGCGATTGAACGAGTGTTGGCTTCGGGCTGGTACATCCTCGGTCGGGAGGTCGAAGCATTTGAACGGCAGTTTGCTGCCTATTGCCAGGCGAGCCACTGCATTGGGGTTGCCAACGGGCTTGAGGCACTGACATTAACCCTGAAAGCCTGGGATTTTCCAGCCGGAAGTGAAGTGCTGGTTGCGTCGAACGCTTACATAGCTTCCGTGCTGAGTATTACCCATGCCGGACTGACGCCCATTTTCGTAGAGCCTGATCTTCAGACATATTTGCTTGATCCGGCCCGGCTGGAGGGCGCTGTCACGTCCCGTACAAAGGCTATCCTGCCGGTGCATCTGTATGGTCGATGCTGTGATATGAACCCGATTTTGGAACTGGCGCAACGATATGGACTCAAGGTGTTGGAAGACGCTGCTCAGGCACATGGGGCTTCCTATAAAGGCAAATGGGTTGGGGCTATAGGCGATGCGGCTGGCTGGAGTTTTTATCCGAGCAAAAATCTTGGCGCTTTGGGCGATGCGGGTGCGATTACGACCAACGATGAGGCCCTTGCCGACCGCCTGCGTGCCCTACGAAACTACGGGTCAGCGCAGAAATATGTGAACACCTATGCGGGGCACAACAGTCGATTAGACGAACTCCAGGCTGCGGTATTATTGGCAAAATTACCATTGCTCGATCAGGAAAATGCTCACCGACGTGCTTTGGCTCAACAATACCTGATGGGTATCCATAACCCTGATGTGGTACTGCCACCCACCGACCAGTTTGAGCAGGATGTCTGGCATTTGTTTGTCATTCGGCATCCCCGGCGCGACGCTTTACGGGCTTATTTAGCGGAACGGGGTATTGGTACGGACGTTCATTACCCTATTCCACCCCATCGGCAGCAGGCTTACGCATCGTTTTCGCATTGGTCGTTGCCCATTTCGGAGCAGTTGCATCGGGAGGTACTGAGTCTGCCACTTAATCCGGCTATGACGGATGAAGATGTAGGGTATGTAATTGATACAATTAATCAGTTTAGTGGGTGAATTATGCACCTCTCCGTTGTCATACCTGTCTATAACAGCGAACAGACTATTGGTCCGTTGGTGGAGCGGCTACAGGCGTGTTTGAGCGGGTATGTGTTTGAGATTGTACTGATTAACGACGGGAGTCTCGACAATTCTGAAACCGTCTGTCAGGCGCTTGAGCAGCAGTATGCCACCGTTACGTTTATTTCCCTGCGCCGGAATTTTGGTGAATTCAATGCGGTGCTGTGTGGCCTGAATCATGCTCGTGGTCAATATGTGGTGATCATCGACGATGATTTTCAGAACCCACCTGAATCTATCCTTACCCTCGTTCAAACGGCCGAAACGGGTCAGTTTGACGTGGTGTATAGCCGATATGCACAAAAGCAGCATCACTGGTTTCGTAATCTGGGTAGCTGGGCGGTCAACGGCTTAACTACCTATTCATTAGGGAAACCCCGTGACTTATATTTATCCAGTTTTAAGTTGATTCGGGGTGAAGTTGTTGAGGAAATTATTCACTACCGGGGACCTTATCCGTACATCGACGGCTTAATTTTCCGGGTGACGCGCAACGTGGGTAGCGTTGAGGTGCCACATAACGCCCGCGCCGAAGGGCGCTCGAATTACACGCTTCGTAAGCTTATTGGCTTGTTTTTGACCTTCTTTATAGGCTATTCCCTTTGGCCCATTCGCGTATTTACGGCGCTGGGCGCTACCTTCTTTGGGCTGGGTTTGCTAAGCGGGTTGTTTCTTCTGTTAAGTTGGATAGCCGGGCCAGACGCTATTCCAGGCTGGAGCATAGTACTCTGGGCGATTTTGACGGGTTTAGGCCTGCAATTGCTCTTTCTGGGCATAATAGGCGAGTATATCGGTAAATTATTTATGGCCTACAGCGGCCTACCGCCGTATGTGGAAAAAAAAGTCGATAGTCGTTAGTCAGGAGTTGACAGTGAGCTACTCTTGACTAACGACTATTGACTCTTGACTAACCTATGATTGGCCGTTCGGAAGAATACGAGAAAATGTTTCGGCTGGAGGGGCAACTCTGGTGGTATCGCCATCTGCATGACCGTGTGGTAGCCGCCCTGGAGAAGCAGTTTGGCGACCGTCGGGATATAACTATTTTAGATGCAGGCTGTGGAACGGGTGGCCTACTGGATGTGTTGCGGCAGCGTGGCTATATAAATCTAAGAGGCATTGATGGGTCGGTAGATGCTGTCGCTTACTGCCAGGAGCGGGGCCTTGCTGTTACGCTCGTTGATTTAGCTAATCTTGCCAGTTTTGAACCTGACGTGGCCTACGATGCCATTATTTGTAATGATGTATTCTGCTATTTTACGAATACCGATTTATACACCCTGCTGTCGTCATTGGCCCACCGACTGAGACCTGGTGGAATCTTAGTAAGTAATAATAATGCCTTTGCGCTGTTTCGGGGAGAGCATGATCTGGCCGTTGGCATTGTGCAGCGGTTTGTTCGGGCCGATTTCGAGCGGTTATTGCCAGCCGCCGGATTAAACCTACAATCGGCTACCTACTGGAGTTTTGCGCTGTCGCCCTTAATTTTGCTGACGCGGCAGTGGCAGCGTCTGAAATTAAAGCTGGGCTGGCGAAAACCCGACGAGGCTGAGTCAGACGTCTATTTGCCCATGAGCTGGCTAAACGAAGCGCTTTATAACCTCGTCCGCATCGAACAAAAACTACTACCCCGAACGCCATTTGGCAGTTCGCTGTTTATGATAGTCGGTAGTCGATAGTCATCAGTGGCTGACGCAAACTATTCTCGCGTCAGCCACTGATGACTATCGACTACCGACTATTGACTAACGACCACTTCTATGTTTACAGGAATTATTGAAACGACTGGTCTCATAACCGAGATTCAGGCCGAAGGCACGAATTTGACTTTTCATATTGAATCGTCGCTTACGCCCGAATTGAAAATAGACCAGAGCGTTAGTCACAATGGGGTTTGCCTGACGGTTACCAGCCTAACCGACCGCAGTTATACGGTAACCGCCGTTGACGAAACCCTAAAAAAGACCAATCTTGGTCAGCTTAGAATCGGGGATATTGTTAATCTCGAACGGTGCATGCCTGCCAATGGCCGGTTCGATGGGCACATTGTGCAGGGGCACGTCGACCAAACCGGTATTTGCACAAATGTTCAGGATATGGACGGAAGCTGGCTATTCGATTTTCAGTATAATCCTGACACGACTGGGAACGTGACGGTCGAAAAAGGGTCCATTTGTATTAATGGCGTCAGTTTAACCGTTTTTAACTCAGAGACCGACAGTTTTCGGGTAACCATTATTCCTTATACCTACGAACACACTAATTTTCAACGCCTGAACGTTGGCGATGTGGTGAATCTGGAGTTCGATATTGTCGGAAAGTATATTAAAAAAATGCTGGGCGGCTATCGGTAAGCATCCGCCTGTTCCGTTACTTTGTGGCGGGTGGCAAGTCAATTCCACCATACTTCACTTATCCCGTAAACAATGACTAAAATCAGCACCCGCTCTTTTTCTGACCTGCTGATTCATATTGGCATTATTCTGGCCCTGCTGGCTGCCCTGTTCTTAGTTTTTTTCTTTGTCTACCTGCCGTTTACGACCAATCATGGCCAAACCATAACCGTGCCCGACGTAACGCGCCTGAGCGTTGATGAAATGCAGAATTTGCTGGACGACCGCGATTTGCGCTACGAAGTCAGCGACTGTACGTTTGTGGCGGGTGCTCAACCCCTAACGGTCATTCAGCAATATCCCCGCGCTAACTCGAAGGTGAAGGAAGGGCGTAAAATTTACCTGACCGTTACCAAGCGCGTGGCCCCGATGGTGCAGATGCCCAACTTGGTTAGCCTGACGCTTCGGAGCGCCGAACTGAATCTGAAATCGCTCGATTTAGGCTTTAATCCGCCAACCTACGTGCCCGACGTAGCCAAGAATGCGGTGCTCCGGCAACTTTATAACGGCAAAGAAATTACGCCCGGAACCCCCATTCCCAAGGGCGCCATGATTGATTTAGAAGTAGGCGATGGCTTGGGAAGTACCATGTTTGACATTCCGAACGTTGTAGGATTACCCCTCGATGAAGCCGAAGCAGCCATTCGCGGTTCCAATTTGAAAGTTGGCACGAAAATTTCCGTTGAAGACCCCGAGAAGGAAGTTGGCACGGTGGTTCGGCAACGACCCGAAGCCCGGTCTGGCGAGCGCATCCGCGTTGGCGAAACAATGGACTTATGGATCGTGGGACCAATTGAATCGGACCAATAAACCGCTTTCGGCAGGTAGGCCAAATGAACATTGCTTTACTGAATCAAGTGTATATATTGATTGCTCAACACGGCCTGCGCTGCTTCTGGTTGGTTTGCTTCGGCCTGCTGAGTGTGGCAGCACGGGCGCAAACTCCGCTGAACCTGCCATTTTTCGATGATTTTTCCACCGCATCGGGCCGACCCGGTATCGACCAGCCCGACCCGGCTCGATGGAGGCCGGGTAGTGGTATTTACATTAACAACACGATGGCCATTAACCAGCCAACGGTTAACGTAGCTTCGTTTGATGGACTGATGGCCAACGGTCGGCCTTATGTGCAGAACAATCCATTAGCGCAGGGATATACCGATACGCTGGCTTCGTTGCCCATTAATCTGGCGGGCTTATCTGCCGCCGACTCCGTTTATCTAAGTTTTTACTGGCAAGCCAAAGGTCTGGGCGAACTGCCCGATCCCGGCGATTCGCTCAGTCGTCAGGCGGGCGATTCACTAACCGTTCAGTTTCTCGATAATACTAATACCTGGCGAACTGTGTGGGCCAAAGTCGGTGGCATTGTCAATAATAATTTTTTTCAGGTATTTGTCCCGGTTCGGCGTGCGAGTTTCTTTCATACCGGATTTGCCTTTCGATTCCGGTCGTTTGGGCGCGAGTCCGGGCCGTTCGACACCTGGCATATCGACTATGTGTATCTAAACAAGGGTCGGACGGTGCGGGAGCGATTTGTGAATGACATCTCGGCCCGCCAGGCACTTAGCCCGTTCCTGAAACGATACACCGCCATGCCACTGTCGCAATATATAGTGAATCCCGCTGCCGAAACGGCCGATTCTGTGACAACAGACATTAACAATCTGGGTGAATTTAATTTCACAACGTTTCGGTTTACGGTGCGCGATGAAGTGTCGGGGCGAGTAGTGCAGGATGAATCACAAACCAACTCAGTGCTAATTCCGTCGCTCAGTTCCCAGCGAAAAGTAGCAAAACCCACTCCTGCCACAGGGTTCGGTTCGTCTACCAGAGCGATACTCCGATATAAATTTGATTTGCTGACATCCGACGACAAAAGCCCGTCTATTCCAGGCATTAGTCTCCGCCGAAACGACACCATTTCGGCCGCTGCTACACTTGCTGATTATTATGCCTACGACGATGGCACCTGGGAGTATGCCCAGCAAATCAGGCAACGCGAACAGATAGCGGTGCGGTTTATGCTTAACAAAACCGATGCCATCGGGGGTGTTCGGGCCTGTATTGTGCCCTTTACGACTAACCAGACTGGGCAATCGTTCGTCATAAGCGTCTATAATAACCGCGCTGGCCGACCTGGGTCGGTCGTCTACCAGCAATCGTTTCCGATGCAGTATCCGGCCTCGCGAAATGGATTCGTAGAGTTCACATTCAGCAAAAATGTGACGGTAAAGGATACATTTTATCTTGGCTACCAACAAATTAGTAGCTCTGATACGACCTTGCTTCGACTCGGCTTCGATAAAAACAGTCCCTTTGGGTCACAGATTTTTTATAACGGAGGAACCAACTGGGACCAGAACCTGGCGTCGGCTTCGCTCAATATTCAGGGAGCTTTTATGCTTCGCCCGGTCATGGGCGCTAAACCCGATACGGTCGTGACGGCAACGCCCGAACCTGTGCCAGTAGCCCCTCTGCGAGTCTATCCAAACCCAACATCGGGCTTAGTTTATTGGGACGCTCCGGCACCAGACAGAATCGACATATTGAACAATACCGGCCAATTATTGCGCGTAGTCGAACCATCACGCGGCCAGCAAACGTTAGATTTACGTAATTTGCCGGACGGGCTATATTTACTTCGACTGTCGGCCGACCGCCGAACTGTAGTGCAGAAATTAATAATTCAACACTAAAAAATAGTCGTCAGTCGATAGTCATTAGTGCCTCCGGGTATTAACTATCGACTGACGACTGACGACTTACCATGGATATTACCGTACATGAGTTGAAAGAGCGGCTCGATAAGGGCGAACAACTGAACTTGTTTGATGTTCGTGAACCAGACGAATACGAAGCCGATAACATTGGTGCCACGCTAATTCCTCTAGGTGATTTGCCTTATCGGTTAGATGAATTGGAAGGGCTTGAAGATGAGGAAATAATTGTGCATTGCCGCTCGGGTAAGCGTAGTGGTATGGCCCAGCAAATTCTGGAGCAGAATGGCTTCAACAACGTTCGCAACGTTATTGGCGGCATGTTAGCGTATAGAGCGCAATAAGATGTATAATGTAGGATATATGATGTAAGACGCATGTTAATACATCATATATCCTACATTATACATTTTAAAACCTCCTCTTCTTTTGGATTCACCCACATATAGTTTCCTTGGTTTCGGAACCAGGTGAGTTGGCGTTTGGCGTAGCGCCGGGAGTTACGCTTAAGCAGGCGTACCATTTCTTCATAGTCATATACACCATCCAAATAAGGGAAAATTTCCTGATAGCCAACAGTTTGAAGGGCTGGCAAATGACGGTAGGGCAGGAGTGAGCGGGCTTCATCGACCAAGCCAGCCGCGAGCATGGCATCTATCCGGGCATCAATGCGGGCGTAGAGTTCCTCGCGCGGGCGTTCGAGCGCTATTAGCACCGACCGAAAGGGCCGGTTAGCAACCTGTTTTTGCCGAAACGATGAGTAAGGCTTTCCCGTTGTCAGGCACACTTCCAACGCCCGCGTTACCCGGACTGGATTCTGCAAATCGGCAGACTGAGCGTATACCGGGTCTAAGCGACGCAGTTCGTTCTGGAGTGTATCCAACCCCTCTGTTTGCAGGCGGGTAAATAGGTGTTCGCGGAGTTGAGGATCAACTGAGGGCATATCGTCCAGGCCAAAGCACACGGCATTGATATACAGTCCCGTTCCGCCCGATAAGATCACTGTATCTTTTTCCCTGAATAAATCGTTTAGTAAATCAAGGCATTCGCGTTCGTAGCGTCCGGCATTGACCGGGTCCAGAATCGAATGCGAATTGATAAAATAGTGCCGGACTCCCTCCATTTCGGCTGGGGTGGGTTTGGCCGTGCCAATGGTTAGTTCCCGGTAAAGCTGGCGTGAATCGGCCGACACAACATCGGTTTGCAGGGTTTTAGCCAATTGTACACAAAAGGCCGTCTTGCCAACGGCTGTAGGCCCAGCTATTACGAGTAATGTTTTTGTTGCCAACGGATAGACTGCTGAGTGAGTGATAAGGAGTGCAAAATAAGGCAGTTCTTAAGATCGGGTAGAAACGCATCCGTATTTAGGACCGTTACCTCATTATAGCTTGCGGAAACTGGTTTACAGTACTACAAAATTGTTCTATAGCAGTACAAGTAACAATTAGTGCCCATCGCAAAAATCAATTAGTCCTAAACAATCCAGTCAATTTTTACCTTAGTGGGGTCTGTTAACTTACTATTTCTCTTTCAATTCCAAAAAAAATTAAAGACCAATAATTTTTTGGGATTGATTAACAGGTAGTTACTTAACGCAGATTTATTTATATAAGCTAAGAAAAAAGTGCGTAGATATAGATTTCCTACAAATATCTATATTTGCTCAGGTTAGTGTAAGTAGCTTTTAATCAGCACTTTACCCACCAAAAGGTTAGTACCTGACTTCCTCATGATCGACAAAGTAGTTGCTCCAAAAAATTTCGACGCCAAGCATTTAGCTCTCCAGAAAACATTAGACATCATATGCGGAAAATGGCGTCTTTATATTATCTTTCAATTAGGCACCGAAGACCGGCGCTATGGTGAATTACGCCGAATGATACCTGAAGTAAGTGAAAAGGTTTTAATTCAGGAACTTAAAGCGTTAGTGAGCCTGGGCGTGGTCGAGAAAAAGTCTTATAATGAAGTGCCACCTCGTGTGGAGTATTGCCTGACAACAAAGGGAAAGCAGGTGCTGCCTACCTTGCTGGAATTAACGTCAATTGGGGAAACATTCCTGGAATCCTGAACAAATCAACTTTTTTTAACTTCGTGTCGTTATTTGTTGGCATTCAAATAACGGGAGTCGATGATTGGGAAGGCAGCTTGTCTGTTGGGAAGTGTTCTATGGCTTAGCTTACTGGCTCAGGGCAGTTGGTGGCGTGTTACTGGCACAACACTAACTCCCCAGCCTGTTCCTCCCCGATCCATCGACGAGTTTAGCCCATCCAACCTGTACTTTAGCAAGTCGCTGAAATTTAACGTTTACACATTCAGTTTGATGGCGGCTGATAGCGGACGAGTGCGTGATGTGTTCGTAAAAGCCTATCGGGGCGAACTCTTGCTAACGAGCTTCCGGGTTCGGGTGGATGGTGCCGTAGTAGGGGCTGAAGTGGCCGATTTAGATGGTAATCGGTTTCCTGAGTTGTACGTCTATAGTACCAGTTATGGTAGTGGATCGTTCGGACGCGTGTATGCCTGGCAGTTTCTTCCCGACCGTAAAGCTGATGTGACCTTGCCGAACTGGCGGCTTCAGCCTGTAAATGGCTACATGGGACACGACAGCTTATGGATAGAAGGCGATATTCTCTGCCGAAAATATCCTGTCTATCAGTTTGGTGATGCCAATGCCGAGCCATCCGGCGGTTATCGGATGGTTCGCTATAAACTGCGTCCGGCAGGTACGGGCTATTTGCTGGTGGCAGAGTAAAAAGGGGCTGACGCATGGTTATTTTCCGCGTCAGCCCCTTTTTTACTAAAACACTCTGAAACTTAAGGAAGCGGTGGCAATACCGAGAAACCCTTTGATATTAGCGTCTTTGTAAACGCCCCCGACGGGCACAGCATACCGAACATCAACATCCAAAAAGCTAACCGGCGAATAGCCAACGCCTAACTCCACGGCATACGTAAAATCTTTTACCTCCAGGTTCTGCGCTTCATGTTTATTGAGCAGATTGGTCGTCCCGGTTGTCGATGGAATATCGGTTTGCGGGAAATTGACGGTTGCATTGGCGTTAATCGCGCCCGACGTTACACGGGTGGCTTCGGCTTTCTGAACAAAAATAAAGTTTGGTCCCACGTAGCCGCGTAGTCTGCCGTCCATCCAGCGTTTACCGAACAGAATAGGCACGTCAACTGCTTCCAGCACCGATTCGGATACCACATTCAGGCTGGCGTTCAAGATGCCGGGTTGTACACTAACGGGCAATGCGTTGGCTAAGGCCGGGTTTGCGTTCACATCTAACGTAACGGCTGTTTTCTGCTTTAGCACGAAGCGATTGTAGGTCACTTCGGCCTGAACAAAGAAATTGCTGAAGTTTTTGCGAACCCATAATCCGCCCGAATAGCCGTAACCAATGCCATTATTTTTATTCTCCAAAGCAGGCACCTGCACACTCCCCACCGACTGAGCCGGAATGGTGGTGTACCCGTGCGTAAAGGTGCCGCCCCCTTTAATACCGAATTCAATAGGCCGAACCGAATAGTTCGACGACATAGTTTGGGCTTTGGCAGCTAACGCACTGATAACGAGCAGTGCGGCAAATGAAAATTGACTTAATTTCATGAGTGAGTCTTATTGTTGCAGTAACACACGCCGGTAGTTCGCTGGATTTACCTGAGGAATAGTGGCGGTATATTTGGCGTTAATTCCTTTAATGATTTCGTTGGCTACCAGCGCATAGCCTGCGGGTGTCAGATGGATACCGTCTAAGCTGAACACGCCCCCCTGAATGAAACTGGTTGTGTAATTGATGCCATTTTGCGTTAATCCACCCGCTTGCGCCAACTGCTGAAAAATCGGATTGATATCCACGTAAGCTGCTCCCTTCGCGTCGGCCTGAGTTTTCAGAACGGTGTTGAATTCATTGACCCGGTTAGTCAGCGTCGTTACTTCGTTGGCATCCAGTACATATTGGTCTGGTACAGGGTTTGAAGCGCTAAGCCCAACGCCTTTTGCCAGGAAGTCAGTTAAAACGGAAGAAATAGACAGCAGAAAATAATCACCGGCGCCAGAGAGCCGAACGCCCCCCGTAGCTGATTTAGAACTAATTGCCAGTCCCGGAATGTTCTGCGCTTTCAATAATGCATTGATTTGAGCAGTGGCCGTCGTAAAGTAAGGGGCCAGTATAATGTTCGGAATACCAATGACAACCCCTTTCCGGCCACCTTCGGTCAATTTATTCATGATGGCCGTATAATTGGTCGTAAAAATGGGCGTGGGTGTCAGGCCGTTGGGCGTACCTTCGGCCCCGATTCCACCCGAGGTAGCATAGGACAGTGCATCGTTATTCCCTAACCAGCAGGAGAAAAACGTAGCGCCATTCAGGTTATCGCTCACATACTGAAAATAAGGTGCTACCGGCGCTGGCTGCTGGTCAGCCAACAAACGTTCAAAGTATGGATTTCCCAATGTTGCAGAACCATAATTCGGCGTCAATACATCGGCCATTTTGATGCCCGGAACCCCCAGATTCTGGTTGGCTCCTGTAAACTTGGTGTATAAAGGTCTTCCGTTGGAGCTGGTGCCCCGAATCGCGCCGGGCGCTGTTTGCGCCAGCGAACTGGCCAGCGAGGTTGGGTCTGAGGGCGATGGTACTTTAATGAGCTTTAGATAGCCCGAGCCAGCCGCCTGTGTTTCCGTAAACAAGGGCTGCACAAAATCGCCCCCGCCTACTGTCTTGAACTGACCGGCCAGAATGCTCGGATACGAATTAAGCTGACCGTCCCGATATAGCCCTCCATCGGCAAAACCCGCTGTTAATGAGTTGCCTATGGCAACATACTTTGTAAAATCCGCACTGCCTTTACTGGACATTCCGCCAGTGCCTGCGTTGGGGTCAATGTCGTTATTGGTGCAGGCGTTCAGGCCAATCAGCGTGGTTAACACCAGCCCCCACCGAAATCTGTTCTGGAAATACATTCGGAAATAGTAGTTGATTAGAAGAAAAATAGAAAATTTATAAAAAAAGAACGTAAAAATAGTGGCTTTCTGTTACTCTGAACGCTATTACCCGTCAGATGTTCCAGACAAGCGCAGGATATTGTTAAACAAACGATAAACCCAGGCTGTTGTTTGTCACGAATGAGTTGGCTTATTTGCCAGCCATTAAGTTTATGTTCCATCAAAAACCATTCAAAACCAATGGGTCTGTTATCATTTTTCAAAGGTGTAGGCGAGAAGATTTTTCACAACGATGCTCCAGCCGCGCCAGCCGAGGCTGAGAAAGTTGAACCAGTACGGGCGCAGGCACTGCTCGATCATGTTAAAAAACTGGGTCTCGCTTATAATACCCTGACGGTTAAGACGAAAGGAGACACGGTAACGATCACCGGCTCGGTTAAATCGCAGGAGGATGCTGAAAAAATTGCGCTGGCCGTTGGCAACGTAGAAGGCGTGTCGGCAGTTGATAATCAGTTAACGGTTGATCAACCTGCCCCCGAAGGCAAATTCTACACCGTTAAGTCGGGCGACTCTCTATCGAAAATTGCTCAGGAAGTGTATGGCGATCCCATGAAATATGGCGTAATTTTCGAGGCTAACAAGCCGATGCTGAGCGATCCTGACAAAATTTACCCAGATCAGGTTTTGCGGATTCCGCAACTGTAAGCGTATATTGAGTTATAAAGTTATAGGGTTATAGAGTTGTAAAGTTCTGGTATGCGCCAACAACTTTACAACTTTATAACCCTATAACTTTATAACTCAGAATAGAACATTTAGGCCAATGAACGGTTCTATTGAGCACAACTCAATGAAAACCGTATGGCCGTTCATCTCCTATCTTACCTCAAAGAGCAGTTTACGCCCGCCGTGGTTGACCAGTTGAGCAGCACGCTGAACGAATCGCCTGCCAATACACTCAAAGCCATTAACGGCACATTGCCTACGTTGTTGGGCGGGCTTACCCGGCGAATTCAGGCTACGGGTGGCGCGTCGAGTATCGTTGATTTCTTAGATAAAGGCGATTACGGAACCACGCCCCTCGATATAAGTCAGGTTGTTAGCGAGAATCCTTCTGTTCCGATAGATAAGACGGCTATCCATGATTTTCTCGACCATATTTTCGATGATAAGCTGAGCCGCGCTACCGACCTCCTTACTATTTATAGCGGCACAAAACCCGCATCGGTCACGACCATTATGGAACTGGCCGGATCAGTGCTGATGGGTGTGCTGGGTCGTCAGGAACAGGAAAAAGGATTAACTGCTGATAGCTTAAAAACACTACTGTTGGGGCAGGCAACCGAGTTTCGTCAGGCATTGCCTGGCGGACTGGATGGCATCGGGAGCTTGCTCGGGTTTGTGGAGTTGGTGACACCCACCGGCCCGCAAACGGAGGTGCAGGGGGCCGATAATTTCAGTGGAACGGTAATAAACCCCAATATTCCGAAAAGTACGGAGGGAGACCGTCGACAGGAAAACGTTCGATGGCTGCGATGGGCCATGATCGCCATTGCAGTGCTGGTGTTGGCGTTGCTGATACAAAAATGTCGAGAAAATCAGAATGGCGTCGATGGCGTCAGCACCGACTCCACGGCCCGTGTGGAATCCAATGCCCGGGAAGATACATCGGCAGCCACTAAAGAAAGCGTTCGGGAAGCGCACGGGCAGGTGAGTGACTCTACTGCGCCAGGACCATTGGGCATTCGAGATTCAACAGAACGTCGCTAAGCATAGGCAGACAGTCGGCAGGAATGCTTAATTTGCACCTTATTTACGGTTGCTTTCCTTCCGATTCACTGACTTTTTATGTTTGTTGACGCCATTGAACGCGTTGATTTGTTTACTCGCCCCATGCACTCCATTGTGCGGCTTTATGGCCACGATGAGGTTGTGCCGGGCACGGCCACTCTTTTTTTCGTGAACCAGGAAGGGTGCGCTATCACCTGCAAACACGTAGCCGAGCTCATTGCTCAAAGTGACACGATCTATCGAAACTACCGCGAGTTTCAGGGTGCCCGGCGCGATGTGTTGCGGGAAAAAAATGCTGCTCAACTGATTAGCCAGTTAGAGACCAAATTCAAGCTCAACGTAGATACCATCATTCGGGTACGCAATAATTTCATTGGCTGTGTCGATCAGTTTCAAAAACTGACCATCGAAACGCACCCTACGCAGGACCTGGCGCTGTTGCGTTTTGAAGGTTATAACCGGCTTCTCTATCGCTCCCATGCCGTGTTTCTTGGCGATAGCAACCGGGTAAAACCAGGCCGGAGTTTATGTCGGCTGGGGTATCCATTTCCCGAATTCACTAATTTTCGATATAACCCATCTACTGACGATATTGAGTGGAATACGACCGGCCGGATTACCTCGCCTAAATTTCCGATTGATGGCATCATAACCCGGCTAACGGGCGAAACAGACCGGATTGTGGGCATTGAAATGAGTACGCCCGGCTTACGGGGGCAAAGTGGCGGCCCTCTTTTCGATACAAACGGGTTGATTTATGGGATGCAGTCGGCAACGCGGCATCTGCATCTGGGCTTCGATATTGAAGACCATCAGGTGCTGGTCAATGGCCGCAAGAGCCGCGTATCGAACTACCCATTTCTCAACGTGGGTCAGTGCGTTCATGTTGATGTAATTAAGGCTTTTCTGCGTGAGAAGGGAGTTAATTATTATGAAGGATAGAATAATGTAAAATGAATAATACAGGCTTAATCTGACGCTAAACATTTTGCATTATCCATTTTACATTATTCATTCGAGGCCGACCGTGTGGTCCATTTATTGAAAGACATTGGCTGTATCTTTGAGCGGCCAATACCTCATGTATGCTCCAATCAACCCATTCGATAGCGCAACAAACCACCCTTGCTGCCGATGCGCTCGCGCTGCTTAAACGCCTGATCGCTACCCCTTCCTTCAGCCGGGAAGAAGATAAAACGGCTGAGGTAATTGAAGCATTTTTTCGGGAAAAGCAAATTCCATTCGAGCGGTTAAAGAATAACATTTGGGCAAAAAACCGTGCTTTCGATCCGGCTAAACCAACGATGCTCCTCAACTCTCATCACGATACCGTTAAGCCTAATAAGTCGTGGACACTCGATCCATTCGAACCTTTAGAGCGGGACGATAAATTATTTGGTCTCGGAAGTAATGACGCGGGCGGCTGTTTAGTGTCATTGCTGGCTGCGTTTGTCTATTTCTATGACCGCCCCGACATGGGGCATAACATCGTTATGGCAGCCTCGGCCGAAGAAGAAATTTCCGGTCGGGATGGGCTTGAATTGGTGTTGCCGGAACTCCCTCCGCTGGCTTTTGCCATCGTGGGCGAACCCACCGAAATGCAGTTAGCCATCGCCGAGAAAGGATTGCTTGTGCTCGACTGCACCGCGCATGGCGTGAGTGGACATGCCGCCCGCGACGAAGGCGAAAACGCTATTTATAAAGCCATTCAGGATATTAACTGGCTAACCACCTACCAGTTTCCAAAGGTATCGCCAACGCTGGGGCTGGTGAAACTATCTGTAACGATGATTAACGCCGGAACACAGCATAATGTAGTGCCGGACACCTGCACCTTCACGATAGACGTGCGCGTTACCGAGCAATATACGCTCGAAGAAGTTATTGACACAATTCGGGGAAACATACAGTCAGAGGTGAAACCCCGCTCGATTCGGCTCAAACCATCGTCCATTCCCGCCGACCATCCCATTGTGCAGGCTGGTCTGGCGCTGGGTCGTCATACCTATGGCTCCCCAACTACGTCTGATCAGGCTGTATTGAACTGTCCATCGTTAAAATGTGGCCCCGGGCATTCGGGCCGGTCGCATTCAGCCGATGAGTTCATTTACCTGCATGAAATAGCAGAAGGCGTAAATGGTTATATCCAGATGCTGGAGCAGGTCGTATAATAGAAGCATACAACGTGCAATGATCCAGCATCGGTTTCTGTGGCGGGGCCTTAGCGTTTATGAGGGTGCTATCAGTAAACGTTACAGAGGTCCTGCACTTTGTCGCGGGTGCGTTTCAGGCGCATCTTGATAGCGCTTTCCGAAATCTGATATTGATCGCTGATGTCTTTGATGGACAGCCCGTGTTCATGTTTCATCCGCAGCAACATTGCTTCCTGAGGAGGCAATTTTTTCATGACCTGCTCCAGGGTATTCCACTGCAAAACACCAACTTCAGTATCTGGCTCAGTAACCTGGCCGATGATTGAATCAGATAAAGACTCTTTGGCAAAACGTTTGTTAAGCCGGATTTGATCGATGCAATAATTATGGGCGATGGCATAGAGCCAGGTCGAAACAGAAGACCGGTTCTGGAAGGTTTCTAACTTAGTAAAAACCTTGATGAAAATCTCCTGTGTGAAGTCCTTCGCCAGTTCATCATCATTTGTCATTAACTGGCATTTCCGGTAGATTTTTGCCGCATACTGACTATAAATACGCTCAAATGTATCTTTCGTAGTTGTGCGCTGAAGGGTGGTTTCGTCCTGGTGTTGGAAGTGGCTTGGTGGCATTATTATACTATACTGAATCGTCTCCTATTGTGGAGACAAAAGTCATTCGATATGACCATCCCAGCAGGTATTTTTATATCAAAAACAGGTACTGATGTATCAAGTCTGATCTTTTTTCTTCAATTTGTTATTTTTAAGTATCTCTTAATCGGTCAAATAGTGTATTAGAGTTGATTGGTCTGTGCAAAAGCAGATGGTGTCATTTCATAGACTTTACGAAAACTCCGAGCAAAGTACGATGGGTCTTCGAAGCCTACCAAATAAGCTGTTTCGGATACAGAATGCCCCTGGCGCAGCAGTTGAGCTGCTCGCTTCAGGCGGTAGTTCCGAATAAATTCTCCCAACGCTTTTAATTTTCGGTGCAGATTCATCCGACTCATACCACTGGCCAGCGTGAGTTCTTCGGCCCCGAATGATGATTCATCTAAATGGTCTTCAATGATTTGGGTCAGTTTTTGCAAGAGAGGATCGGTGGGAGCGGGCGAGTCGGAATGCGGGTCGGGGCTGGCTAGACTGGCCATAATCCAGTCGCGCTGTTGCCGACGCTGGTCGAGAAGATTGCGGACGCGTAACTGTAATTCCTGCACGTTAAAGGGCTTGGCAATGTAATCGTCGGCTCCTGATGAGAGACCCTCCAGCCGACTTTCGACAGATGCTTTGGCCGTCAGCAATATTACCGGAATATGGCTGGTGCGGGAGTCTTCTTTTAACCGACGGCAGAACGTAAAGCCATCCATACGCGGCATCAGAACATCGCTAATAATTAGATCGGGAACTATATCGACGGCCTGCTGAATCCCCTCAACGCCGTCCATTGCCCGGTGTATCTGATAAAACGAAGGCAAACTGCTGGCTATGAAATCACCCAATGAAACGTTGTCTTCTGCCAGCAAAATAACCGGCCTCTCAGGTGTGGTTCCTTTGCTACTATCCAGGTTAGGAGCAGTATCAGGCAAATGGGCAACGGCTGATATGCGCGCGGAATCCGCCCGTCGACAAGGCAAATGAACGGTAAACGTGGAACCAATACTTTTTTTACTAACAACCTGAATGGTACCCTGTTGAATATCAACTAACTCTTTCACTAAGGCCAACCCAATGCCGGTTCCTTTGGGTTGATTAATAAGCTGATCTTTTTCGTTTAGGTCCATTTTGTCATTGTGGACCTGGTAAAATCGGTCAAAAATATGAGGGAGCTTATCAGATGCAATTCCTACCCCATTGTCAGATACCTCCAGGTGCAACCATGAGGATTGATCGATACGTGCGGTGGCGCTTTTGAGCGGTAGAAGAACTTCATTGACGGATAAACTAACCGTTACTTTCCCATGAACAGGAGTGAATTTCAACGCATTTGCGATTAAGTTGGTCACGATGTGTTCCAGTTTCTCGGCATCAAACCAATAATGAGAGGCCATCTGATCCGCCCGAAAGACCAGCAAAATACCCTTCGACTGGGCATGATTATGAAACGACTGTACCAACCGGGCGACAAATGCGGCTATATCACCCTGGCTCTCATTTACCTGAAGTATGCCGGCTTCGGCTTTTGAAAGATCCATTAACTGATTAATCAAACCCAGTAGTTTGTTTGCATTCTGATTAATAAGGTCGATTTGATACTGATCGTCGGGTTTATGCAAGCGCTCTTTGAGTTGTTGCGCCGGGCCAATAATCAGGGTGAGGGGCGTTCGAAATTCGTGAGTAATGTTGGTGAAGCATCGGGCCTTCATGGCATCAATGACCCTGAGTTGTTGAGCTTCCTGATGTTTAGTGTAGTACCTGACCAAGCCATAGGCAAGACTCGACATTGCCAGTATAGACAGGGGTATAGCCCACCACGTAAACCACCAATAAGGCCGACTGAACAATTCCCGTGGACTTGTTGGGTGATATAGCCACGTATTTATATGCATCCATTCCTGGTTAATGCCGTTATAGAGCAACTGAAGTAACAACAGCCCTATGCGCTGGTAATCAATTAATGGCAAATTCATTTATTTGCAATAAAACAGTAGCGATTAAAGAAATGGCATGTACTTTAGAGTAATCATAGGTTTTGCTACCCTTAGCTTATATATACGTTTCAAGGGGATAGAAGTAACAAAACGAAACTAATTAACCGCTGTAAGTACCCATAAAATCTATTTAGTTTAGTTAATATTGGTTTATGATAAAATATATGCACTTTAGTGACTTAAAGTTTGGTTGAGCCTTAAAATATGACCATTAATACATTTATTTTTCTCTTCTTCATTGCTCTCAACAATTTTGCCCCATTAGTATAGGTTCTATTTAAATCACCTGTCTCCTATGTAAAGCTACCCATCGGGTCAGTGCTCAATCAAACCTCTATAGCGAAATTTCGGGAAGAAACATGGTTTTTGATTACATTTAGGCTTCGGAAAACACCTCTCAATTGTCATTACTGACTCTTCTGTCTTATGCGCTTCCATTGTGTCGCAACCGGTTTAACTGTACTATTAATAGCGACTCTCGCTTATTCACAACCCCGGCCTGCACCTCGTCAACTCGCCTGGCAACAGCTTGAAACCACGGCATTTCTACACTTTACGGTCAATACCTTTACGGATAAGGAATGGGGCGATGGTACCGAAAGCCCCGCGATTTTCAACCCCACCAAACTCGATGCCCGGCAGTGGATCAAATCGCTTAAAGAGGCCGGGTTTAAACTGGCTATCATCACGGCCAAGCACCACGATGGATTCTGCCTGTGGCCGTCTAAGATGACCGAACATTCGGTTAAAAACAGCCCCTGGAAAGGCGGCAAGGGCGATGTCGTACGCGAAGTAGCCGATGCCTGCCGCGAATTTGGGCTAAAGTTTGGCATTTATCTGTCGCCCTGGGACCGGCACGAACCTAAGTATGGTACAGCCGCCTACAATGATTATTACAAAGCGCAGCTTCGTGAACTCCTCACCAACTACGGTTCCATCTCGGAAGTTTGGTTCGACGGGGCTAAAGGCGAAAACGCGAAAGATATGACCTACGATTTTGCCGGATATTGGGCACTGGTTCGGGAGCTTCAACCGAGCGCGGTCCTGTTTTCTGATGCCGGGCCGGATGTGCGCTGGGTAGGCAACGAAGCGGGTAACGCGGGCGAAACTTGTTGGTCGACCATCAATACGGATGGCCTGGCTCCCGGAAAAGCCGACTCCAAATACCTGAACCGGGGCGATTCAGACGGCAAACAGTGGGTTCCGGCTGAAACCGACGTATCCATCCGGCCCGGCTGGTTTTATCATCCGGCAGAAGACACCAAAGTTCGGTCGGGGAAAAACCTGGTCGATCTATATTACAAGTCGGTAGGCCGAAACAGTTTGCTCCTGCTCAATGTGCCGCCTAATCGGGAAGGCTTATTCTCGGAACCCGACATTGCCAGTTTAAAGGAATTTCGCAGTATTCTGAATGAGACGTTCAAGACCAATCTGTTGGTAAAACAACCAAAATTAACCGATAAGAAACTTGATACGTTCATGAGCCTCGCGGCCAATCAACCCTTAGTGATTGAACTGACTGGCGAACCATCGTTCGACCGGATTTCAATTCAGGAGAACATTGCCGATGGACAGCATGTTGCCAGCGGTCGGGTTGAATACTGGAACGGTACAGACTGGCAACCGTTCCAAACCTTCACGACGGTAGGGTATAAACGGTTGCTGCGTTTCCCGGCGGTGAAAAGCAGCCGCATTCGGCTGACCATAACCAATGCAAACGGTCCGGCGTTAATTGGCGAAGTTGGCGTTTACAAAGCTTCAGCGGGGGAATAAACAGCCCTTAGGAAGTCAGGTCCTTAGACCTGACCAGCGAGGTTTCTCAAAACCGACACCACATGAATTCAGTGACTAAGTAAGGTCACGCCACATAGTACATTAATTCACCGCCGAATTGACCCTTTATCAGCCCACCGCTTTAGTAGTGGGCTGATAGCTATCGCTGCGATTAATTTCTTCAACTCAATCAAACCGGTCTGGCGTAACATTAGATGTTAATCACAATAATGAATTCATCACATATGAAAGGCTTTGCTGCGCTCACGATGCTTTTAATGAGCAGTATCCTAAGCGTTACGGCCCAGTCTCTATTGGAGGCCATTCGGCTGAATCAACTTGGATTTTATCCGAATGCACCGAAGATGGCTATTCTGGTCGGGGAAGCAGCCGGGCCGTTTGAGGTTACCACTCCCGATTTTAAAAAGGTGGTGTTTGCCGGAACACTGAGTCGGCCCCGAACGAATGCGATCTCGGGAAAAACGACCTATACCGCCGATTTTTCAGCCTTAAAAACGCCGGGGGTGTTTGTCGTCCGAATTCCGGGCGTGGGCCACTCATATCCGTTTCATATTGGCGCAGATGTGCATCGGGATGCGGCCATCGGGTCTCTCAAAGGGTTTTACTACCAGCGGGCATCAATCGACTTAACGCCTGCCTATGCCGGGCAGTGGAGCCGACCAGCAGGGCATCCCGACACGCGGGTGCTGATTCATCCATCAGCCGCTTCGGCCGGACGACCAGCGGGTACCGTGATTTCGTCGCCACGAGGCTGGTATGACGCGGGCGATTATAACAAATACATCGTTAATTCCGGTATTACGATGGGTACACTACTGTCACTGTACGAAGATTTTCCGGCGTTCTGTAAAACCCTTAAAACGAATATTCCTGAAAGCAACAATACCATCCCCGATCTGCTGGATGAAGCGCTTTGGAATTTGCGTTGGATGTTCACCATGCAGGACCCCGCCGACGGAGGAGTTTATCATAAGCTGACCAATCCGGGTTTCGATGGGATGATTATGCCCGATAAGGCGGTCAAGGCCCGATTTGTTGTCCAGAAAAGTATAACAGCTACCCTCGACTTTGCCGCTGTGATGGCTCAGGCAACCCGTGTATTCAAGCCCTTTTCGCGCGAACTGCCCGCCCTGGCGGATTCGTGCCTGACGGCTGCCAGACAAGCCTGGCAATGGGCGAAAAATAACCCGGAGCAATACTACCGTCAGAACGAAATGAACAAACAGTTCGACCCAGACGTAACAACGGGGAGTTACGAGGATCGGGACGCCAGCGACGAATGGATTTGGGCGGCTTCGGAATTGTTCGTTACCACAAAAGACAATACCTATGCCTCAGCAGTAAACCTGTTCCCGGATGAAAAGACCCCGCTTCCGGCCTGGCCGCAGGTGCGAACGCTCGGCTATTACACACTGGCCAGCTTTGCCAAAGACAAACCCTTTCAGAACCGGGCAGAAATTCGTTCGGCCCAACAGCATACCTTGAAATTAGCCGACGAATTAGTGGCCGGGGCCGACCAGCAGGCGTTTAGAACCGTTATGGGAAAATCGGCTCAGGATTTTATCTGGGGCAGCAGTTCGGTGGCGGCTAATCAGGGGATTGCCCTTATTCAGGCCTATCGGCTCACATCAGATAAAAAATACCTGACGTATGCGTTAACCAACCTCGATTACCTGTTTGGTCGGAACGCGGTCGGCTATTCGTTTTTGACGAATTTTGGGTATAAATCCACGATGAACCCGCACCATCGCCCGTCGGTAGCGGATGGAATTGACTCCCCGGTTCCGGGTTTGTTGTCTGGTGGAACGAATGCCAATGCGGCTCGTCAGGACAAATGTTCGGGCTACACCACAACCATCGTCGACGAAGTTTACCTCGACCAGTCCTGTTCGTATGCCTCGAATGAAATCGCTATAAACTGGAATGCGCCAATGGTGTATCTAACGGTCGCCATCGAGGCCTTGCAGCGTGATATCGCTGGAAAGTAGAAACGCTTAGATGTATTACGCCAAAATATCCCGGATGACTTTCCCGTGCACATCTGTCAGGCGGAAGTTGCGGCCCTGAAACGGGAAGGTGAATTTCTCGTGGTCGAAGCCCAGTACGTGCAGGATCGTGGCCTGTAGGTCATGAATGTGGGTTTTATTCCGCACACCATAGTAGCCAATCTCGTCGGTTTCGCCGTGCGAGTAGCCAGCTTTGATGCCGCCCCCGGCCATCCACATGGTGAAAGCGTCAATGTGGTGGTCGCGGCCTTTGAACGGCGTATTGTTATCGCCCGCGCGGTTTTCCATCATGGGTGTCCGGCCAAATTCGCCCCCCCACACCACTAATGTATCTTCCAGTAAGCCCCGCTGTTTCAAATCCTGAAGCAGGGCCGCAATGGGTTTGTCGATGATACGAATATTCTTACGCAGACCCTCATCGACACCGCTACCGGCATCGGTGCCGTGCGAGTCCCACCGCCGGTCGAAGAGCTGCACAAAGCGCACTCCTTTTTCGAGTAGTTTGCGGGCGAGCAGGCAGTTATTGGCAAACGAAGCCTTGCCCGGCTGAGCGCCATACCACTCCTGAACCCATTTCGGTTCGTCGGCGATGTCCATCGTTTCGGGAACTTCCGACTGCATCCGGTAAGCCAGTTCGTACTGCGAAATCCGGCTCAGAATTTCAGGATCGCCAATTTCCTGATGCTCCAGTTCATTGATCTGGTTAATAACGTCGATGGATTTCTTCCGAAGACTGTCGCTGATTTCTACCGGATTTTTAATGTACAGAACCGGCTCACCCATCGAACGGCACTGCACTCCCTGATACACTGTTGGCAAAAAACCGCTGCCCCATACCGACTTGCCCGCGCTGGGTTCCGACCCCGATACCAGCACCACATAGCCCGGGAGGTTCTGGTTTTCCGAACCCAGCCCATACGTCACCCAGGCCCCCATACTGGGGCGACCTAAGCGCGGGCTACCCGTGTGCATGAACAACTGAGCCGGTGCATGATTGAACTCGTCGGTATGCATGGCTTTCAGAAACGTCATCTCATCGACCACCTTCGGCCAGTGTTCAAAATAATCGGACAGCCAGGCCCCCGACTGCCCATGCTGTTCAAAGCAGGCCTGCGGTCCCAGCATTTTCGGAACCCCTTTAATGAACGCAAACCGCTTGCCTTCCAGCAGCGATTGTGGACATAACTGCCCGTCGAGTTTGGCTAATTCGGGCTTGTAATCAAACAGTTCCAACTGCGACGGAGCGCCCTCCATGTGCATAAATAGCACCCGTTTAGCCTTTGGCGACTGGAGCGGACTCAGCGGCTTCAGCGGATTTTCGTTGGTTAATTTCGGGCTGCTCAGTCCGCAACTTTCCAGCAGCGACAGCATCGCCAGCGAGCCAAGTCCTGACGTGCATTGTTTCAGAAAATGCCGTCGTGTGTTGAACGTTGCCTGATTCAACTGCGCTTCATCGAAGTGGTTTAGTCGTTTCATTTCGTCAGCGTTTCGTCTAAGTTCAACAACACATTGGCAACCAGCGAAAGAGCTGCAATATCCGTTTTCTGCGCCGAAACCGGCCCTTTCGGTTTTTTGTGCTGACGGGCCGCTTCAGTATAGAACCGTTGCAGCAGTGCCAGCTTTTCGTTCGATGGTTTTTTAAACAGAATCTGCTGATAACCAGCCGAAAGCTTTTCGGGTATTGTCCGTCCCTGCTGGTTCATGCATTCAGCTAATCCGTGGGCCGCCTGGGTGTAAACCGTGTCGTTCAGGGTAATGAGTGCCTGAAGGGGCGTGTTAGTGCGAACGCGACGGGAAACGCACAGATTCCGCTGGGGTGTATCAAACGTGACCATCGACGGATAGGGATTGGTACGTTGCCAGAACGTGTATAACGCCCGCCGATAGCGATTTTCGGGTTTTTCATCTTTCCAGGACGTATTCGTCGGGTTGAACGGGCGGACACTGGGGCCATAAAGTTTAGGGTTTAATAATCCACTCACAGCCAGCGCCTGATCGCGGATTTGTTCGGCTGGTAGTCGCACACGGGGACCTCTGGCCAATAGCAGATTGCGCGGATCTTTTTCCTGAAGTTCGGGCGAAACCACTGCTGATTGTCGGTAAGTCGCCGACAAGACCATGTCGCGCAGAAGGGCTTTAACGCTCCATCGGTGCTTGTCCTGAAACCGAACGGCTAACCAGTTCAGTAGTTCGGGGTGGGTAGGTTTCGCGCCCATCGTGCCAAAATCTTCTAATGTTTCAACCAATCCGTAGCCAAAAAGTTGCTCCCAAAATCGGTTGACCATAACCCGCGCTGTCAGCGGATTCTCCCGGCTTACTAACCAGCGTGCCATTGCCAGCCGGTCGCGCATCGACTGAGTGGCTTGTCGGCGGATGGCATGTGGAATGTCGGGATGAACCAATGGCCCTTTGGTGAGCCAGTTCCCACGAATAAATACCTGCGTCTGCCGACTTCGATTAGCGGGCCGTTCGAGCATTACCGGCGTTGACACAACCGGAATAGCGGCCAGCGAGTCAAGCGAATCGCGCAGGGCACGACTTCGGGTAATGGGAGCCTGATCAACACCTAATTTTAGCCAGTCGAGGTGCAGTAAATCACTCCGAAATTCCTTGTCTTTATGAAACACCACAAACAGCCGGTGTCGTCCGGTGGTTTGCTGAACCTTAGCCTGAAACGTTCCGAATGTTTTCCATTTGTACCAGGCTCCCGGATCGCCTTTCTGCGTGGCCGGAACCTGAGCACGGCTGATAAGCTGGCCGTCGGGGCAATCTAAGCGCAATTCGATGAACGACGAAAACGAGGTGGTATAACGATAGGTAACGCTGGAAACCCCCGTTAAATCCACATCGTTATAAGCAACGAAAGCGCCCTCTGTGGTCTGCATCACGGTAGTCTGGTTGTCGTAAAGTTCGATGTGGCGGCTGGTGCTGTCGAAATCTTCGCCTTCTATTTTCCGATACCCAAGTTGGTTTAAGAGTTGGTGTCGTTGCTGGTCCAGGTTTAGCGAAGAACTGGCTGAGTTTGCGGGTAATGAACTGCCAGTCAAGGTTTTAGGTAGAGTGTTAATCCACATCATCAACTGAGTTGCTTTACGCTGGTTTTCGGCTGTGAAGGAGTTGAGTCTGGGTTTTTCGTTGTATAAATCGGCATCCTGACTGTTGTTGAAATAGGCCAGAAATTTATAGAATTCATCGTGCCGGATGGGGTCGTAAGGATGGCTGTGGCACTGGACGCAAGCCATTGTGGTTCCCTGCCATACCTCCCAGGTTGTACTTACCCGGTCGATGAGCGCCATATTTCGGAACTCTTCATCGTTGGTGCCGCCTTCATCGTTCGACATGGTGTTTCGGTGGAAAGCGGTGGCAATCAGTCGGGTTTCGTTCGTTGCGGCATCGCGGGCAGGGAGTAAATCGCCCGCTAACTGCTCAATCGTGAACTGATCGAAAGGCATATCCTGATTGAAGGCTTTAATTACCCAATCGCGGTAAAGCCAGATGCTGCGTTCGAGGTCTTTCTCGTAGCCTTTCGAGTCGGCATAGCGGGCCAGATCGAGCCACATGGAAGCCCAACGCTCTCCAAAACGGGGCGATTTCAGGAGGTTGTCTACTAATTTTCCGTAGGCATTTGATGAGGAATCGGCCAGAAAATCAGCCGCTTGTTTTGGTGTAGGCGGCAGACCCGTCAGGTCCAGGCTTACCCGTCGTAACAACGTAGCTTTGTCGGCTTCGGGCGATGGCTTCAGGTCTTCCTGCTCTAACTTATTGAACACAAACCGATCAATTCCATTTTTGGCGAAACCTTCACCCGCATTGGGTGGTGTCAGGCTTCGGTCGGGTGGGATGTAGGCCCAGTGGTCTTCCCATTCAGCTCCCTGATCAATCCATTTTCGGATGAGGTCGATTTCCTGCGTACTTAATGGTTCATGTTCGAGGGGCATCCGCAATTCCGGGTCGTCGATAACTAAGCGTCTGATTAACTCGGATTCATCGGCATGACCGGGTATAATTGCGTATTTTCCTGATTTCGCCTTCGCCAGCGCGTCTTCCCGAAATAGTAAACTAAACCGACCACTCTGTTTAATGCCGCCATGACAGGTGATGCATTTGGCGTTGAAAATGGGGCGGATATGCTGGTTGTAGCTGATTTTCTCCTCCGCGAAAAGCCCGCGTACCAGAATGGCCGTTGCAAGCAAAGCCCCCAGAATACCAGCAACCCAGTGCGGTTTCATGACGTAAAGTCGTTTCTATTTCTCAAAAACGAATCAGGCAGGTTAATCTACCTGTTAATCAGTGCGTAAACGAAAATAATGGAACCGCACCGGCGGCCCGGGCTGATTGTTATGATTTAACTAATTGACTTCTAAATCATTAAGTGAATCATAGCAATCATAACAATCTGCGTTCCATTTTTGCTTATCGCTCAGCTAAATTGCCACCCAAAAACAAATGCCTTACCTTGCCGCTTAATCTGTAATTATACATCATTCATTGAAACTACTCATGTTGTATCCGCTCACGTTCGAGACCATTTTTAAAGATAAAATCTGGGGAGGCCAGAAAATAAAAACCATTCTGGAGAAAGACTTTTCTCCTTTACCTAACTGTGGAGAAACCTGGGAGGTCTCTGATGTAGAGGGCAATGTGTCGATTGTTAAGGAAGGGAGTATGGTAGGTAAATCGCTGCATGAACTGGTAGAGCAGTACAAAAGCGAATTAGTGGGCAGGCATGTCTACGAAAAATATGGCAACCGATTTCCGCTGTTAGTCAAATTCATCGACGCAAACGACGACCTCTCCATCCAGGTACACCCCAACGACGAACTGGCTAAACAACGCGGCACGGGTTTTGGCAAAACCGAGATGTGGTACATCATGCAGGCTGACGAAGGCGCTAAACTCAATTCGGGTTTCAACCGGGAAGTGACGAAGGCCGAGTACGTAAAGGCCGTAGCCGATAACACGATTCAGGATTTACTGAATATTGAGGAAGCCCATCCCGGCGATGTGTTTTTCCTGCCCGCTGGTCGTGTTCATTACATTGGCAAGGGGCTGCTGCTGGCCGAAATTCAGCAAACCTCCGACACGACTTACCGGATTTATGATTTCGACCGGGTCGATGCCACCACCGGCCAGAAGCGCGAACTCCATACCGAACAGGCCGTCGATGCTATTGATTACAAGCATTACGACCATTATAAAACCCGGTATGAGAAAAAACAGAACGAAAGTGTCAACGCCGTAACGAGTGATTACTTCGTGACTAATGTCTTGAATTTCACTGAGGAAGTCGCGCATGATTACACGCATATCGATTCGTTTGTTATTCTAATTTGTGTAGCAGGCGGTCTGACCATCGAAGCCAACGGCGGCTATAGTGTATCGCTCAAAATGGGACAGTGCGTGCTGATTCCAGCCTCGGTCAATCAGGTTACACTGGTGCCCGATGGCGACATGACGGTGCTGGAAACCTATGTGCCGTAGTGTTATTCCCCAACCCCCCTAAAACAGGAGGGGTTGGGGTAAAGCAGCAGCTTAGTCCGATTTTTTCTTGGCATGGCCTCGGCCCGACCCGCTTTTCTTACCACCTCCCGACGTTTTGTTGACCGTAGCCCAGGCCCGGCGTTCGGCTTCGTCGTTCGGTACACCGCGATCTTCGTAACTTTCCTCAATGTGTTGAGCTTGTCGTTTTTGCTTATCCGTGTAAGCAGATTTGTCACCTTGTGGCATAGTTGTAATTGGCTTATTGTCAGCCATTAAACCAGTACGACCTTATTCTGTTTGCTACACAGGTGGAGTTTGAGGATTTGGACAGGCGTTCTCTATAAATCAGGAAAGGAGAAAAGGCAGCGTTTTGTCTTTCTCGTTTCGTCTTCCCTGTTTTCCGGGTATAGTAAACCAACAACGCATGAATTTAAACCTGACGGATAAAATTATTCTGGTGACGGGCGGTGCCAAAGGCATTGGCGAAGGAATTTCTACGGTGTTAGCCGCCGAAGGAGCCGTTGCTGTCATTATTGGCCGGAGTGAAGCCGACAACCTGAGAACCGTTGAGGCCATCCAGGCCACTGGTGGAAAGGCACACCAGATTGTTGCCGAACTTACTCAGCCCGATGAGTGCCAAAAGGCTGTTGAGCAGGCCCTGGCGCAGTTTGGACGAATCGACGGGTTGGTGAACAATGCTGGCGTGAACGATGGCGTTGGACTGGAAAAGGGCTCCTACGAAGGCTTTATGGCTTCGCTCCACAAAAATTTAGTGCATTATTATCTGATGGCGCATTATGCGTTGCCCGCGCTGAAGGCATCGAAAGGTGCTATTGTTAATATTGGGTCGAAAGTGGCCGAAACCGGGCAGGGAAACACATCAGCCTATGCCGCTGCCAACGGCGGACGTAACGCCCTGACCCGTGAGTGGGCCGTTGAGTTGTTGCCCTATGGCATTCGGGTGAACTGCGTGGTGGTAGCCGAAAGCTGGACGCCCTTGTATGCCAACTGGATTCAAACCCTCCCCAACCCGGAAGAGAAACTGAAGCAGATTGTCTCGAAAATTCCGCTTGAGCACCGCATGACCACCCCCGAAGAACTGGCCAATGCCGTAGCGTTTCTGCTATCTGACAAATCGAGCCACACAACCGGCCAACTTATTCATGTCGATGGCGGCTACACACATTTAGACCGGTCCATTACTGATTAATGTCATTAATGGTCATTGGTTGTCATGTGTCGTCTTGAACAATAAATGACAACCAAATGGCTATCAATGACAAATTTTACAGACTAAACCCTTCGAATCAATGCCTTTACCAACTCCAACAACCCCGCCAAAACTAAAAGCGGGCGAAACCGGTAATTATGGGATCGCGTTTGCGCTCGTTACGAGTTTGTTTTTTCTGTGGGGCTTAGCCAATAGCCTCAATGGGTCACTTATTAAGCAATTTCAGATTGCCTTAGACCTGAACCGCTTTCAGGCTGGTATCGTGGATTTTGCGTTTTACCTCGGCTATTTTTTTATGGCCCTCCCTGCCGGTTACGTGATGCGACGGTTTGGGTATAAACGAGGAATTCTGTTCGGGCTGCTGCTCTATGGGGGTGGGGCTTTCCTGTTTTATCCCGCTGCCGAAGTACGGGTATATAGCTTTTTTCTACTGGCGCTGTTTACGATGGCCTGTGGCATTGCTTTTCTCGAAACAGCCGCGAATCTGTATGTGACTGTGCTCGGCGATCCGGCTAAATCTGAATGGCGACTGAATTTTTCGCAATCGTTTAACGGCATTAGTATTATTCTGGGGCCAATTATTGGTGCTCTGTTTATTTTCTCCAAAACTGAATACACACCTGAAATGCTAACGGCTATGGCCCCCGCGCAGGCCCAGGCCATTCGGGTGCAGGAAGCACTATCGGTGCAGGGGCCTTATTTAGTGATTGGAACAATTATTGCCTTCGTAACCATCCTGTTTGCCGTTACAAAAATGCCCGAAGTAGGGGCTGAGGAAGAGCAGAGCGCTGGAAAAATTCCCATTACGAGCGTGTTTCGGCATCGGCATCTGATGCTGGGCGTTGCAGCTCAGTTTCTGAACGTAGGCGCACAGGCTACGCTCTGGGGCTATTTCGTTGACCTGAAACTCGACTTCTCCCGCGAAGGCCACTGGACGCTGGCCGAGGGCTACATGAACATCATCAACTCCCTGACCGGCTCTCCAACCGACCTGTCGCCTACGCAGATTGCGGGTTTTCATGCCTCGTTTGCGCTGGTGCTGTTCATGTTAGGACGGTTTGTCGGTACGTCGCTCATGACCCGCGTCCGGCCTAACGTCGTGCTGGCTGTTTATGCTGCCGGAGCCGTAGCAATGGTAGCGCTGGCCATGTTGGCGGGTGGCTTAACGGCAGTTATTGCCTTGAGTTTCACATACTTCTTTCAATCAATTCAATTTCCCACGATTTTTGCACTGGCCACTAAAAATTTAGGCGCTGAGTCGAAAATTGCGTCATCATTGGTGATTATGAGCATTGTGGGCGGTGCGTTGATGCCACTGCTGGCTGGTGCGCTGTTTGCCAAAGGTCCTGTGTATGCGTTGCTCGTGCCGCTGGTTTGTTTCGCCTATATTGTGTTTTATGCCACACGCGGCTATCAAATCACCACCGATGATTTGCACAGCCCAACCATTGCCCCCGAAATTGCTCCTTAATAATGCGGTATTGCCTTGCCCTCGATTTGAAAGACGACCCGGCCCTTATTGCCGAGTACGAACGCTACCACGAACGTCTGTGGCCTGAAATTGACGCCAGCATCCGCAATTATGGCATTACTGACATGGAAATCTATCGGATCGGCAATCGGCTGTTTATGGTTATGGAGACCGACGAAACCTTCTCGTTCGCCATTAAAGCAGCCGCCGATGCGACTAACCCGAAAGTTCAGGAATGGGAAGCGTTGATGTGGCAGTATCAGCAAGCGTTGCCGATGGCAAAGCCGGGTGAGAAGTGGGTATTGATAGAACGGATTTTCAAGTTGTAAATTGGTACAAATCTTTCTGAACCCTTAGAAACTATCAACCCGATTTCGACCATTGTGCCACTATGTGATTGACCCGTTGGAGCCATAACCGCTTCCCATATTTATTCCAGTGCCCGTCGCCTAAGTGGTACCAGTTGGGGTGAGCGCGGATGGTATTAATTACGGATATAACCGGAGCCTGTAAGTTGGGATGCGCTTCGATGCGTTCAATCTGATGATTATAGCGACCATGTGTTGGATCTAAAATGGTTACTTTGTTGGGGATCATACAAATGTATACTTCGTTGAAACCCATATGTAAATAGTGCTGGCGCAGGGTGTTAAGATTCCTGACTAATGTATCTAATTTCTGATTGGAAATAGGCCGAAACGCGCTCAGCGCATAGGTTGTATCTACTTCAAGCTGGTAGAAAAGATGCTTTCTGTTTTTTGAGATATTGGCCTGTGACACCCGCTCGAATAAATCAAGCATCAACTGAGCCTTTGCCTCCTTCATCATTGTGGCTAAACTGCCATTAAATAGCAGAAACTCTAAACGCTGGTTGATGTCCGGGTTGAATCGAGAGAGTATCCAATGGGCAATAGGTTGTTGCTGCTGAGCAGTTGGGTTTTTGTCAACAGCGGTTTTCTGGATAATGGCCTTGTTCATGTAGATATTCTCATAATCAGGCCAATATAATCGTTCCTGAAGTACCCGTTCGATGAATTCGATGACCAGAATGTTTTTTTTAGTCGTGTCGAGCGAAGCCACAACGGGTGGCTGACTACCAACCCAAACGTGGACATTCCGATTACCGGCGTAATAACTGGTATCAATGCGCGTGAAGCTATCACCAATTGTATAAAGGTCAACGTCGTGGTAATGTTTAGCTGGTTTATCGGCCTGAGTCAGGCTGTCATTAGCAGCATAGTCCACTTCCTTGAAGTCGGGCAGGTTGGTCATGTTGTATAAATCACCGTAACTATATTGGTTCGGGATAAAACCGTGTCGGTCTAACCACCGCTGAATTGAGGGCGACAAGGCAACAACCAGCAGTCCACCTGATGCTATCAGGCAGACCCGGAGCAATCCTTTTTTAATCACAGGAGTAGTACTCAGAATTGAAAATAGATGAATTGATTGGCGGTAAAGACACCGAAGAAATAGCAGATCAGGGCAAGCATGATAAACACTGGCCAAAACTGCTGGTTCGTTACTCGTTTCGTGAAAGCGATCCAGCGGGGCTCCCAGAATAAAATACCAATCAACAGACCACAAAAGGCCAATTCGGCAGGGTGAACGGACGTTTGTATTGGTGCTTCTGGAGTGAGTGTCAGAATTTTACCGAGTATGGTCAGCGCATCGCTGGTGCTGTTCGCCCGGAAAAACACCCATGTTAGCGTCACTAAGGCAAAGGTCATGAGTTGATTCAGATGCCGCTTCGATAGCCCATTCAGTTGAGGCTCAGTTTCTGTCTGGATTATCGGTTGGGTTTGCCTGCGACGGCGCGACCAAATTTGCGCTATAACCAAATAAAAGCCGTGAAGCAGACCCCAAATAACATATTTCCAGTCTGCTCCATGCCAAAGGCCACTCAATCCGAATACAGCAAAGGTATTCAGGTAGGTACGGGCAGTTGATCGGCGATTGCCGCCCAGCGGAATATACACGTAATCTCGAAACCAGCTTGACAGCGAAATGTGCCACCGTCGCCAGAACTCGGTAATCGATGTCGATAGATAAGGTGTATCGAAATTCTTCATCATGCGAATGCCCAGCACTTGCCCTGCTCCGATGGCAATATCCGTGTAGCCCGAAAAATCGCAGTAAATCTGGATGGAGTAAAAGATAGCGGCCAATAATAAGGTTACGCCGTTTGTTGTGTCAACGTGACCAAAAGCTGGGTCAACTACTAAGGCCATGCGGTCGGCTATAACCACTTTCTTAACAAATCCGCCAATCATCAGCAGCAGGCCAAACCGAACCCGTTCCCAGTTAAACGGTTGAAATTCATGAAATTGATGTAGCACGTTTTGAGGCCGCTCAATCGGGCCAGCTACTAACTGAGGGTAAAACAGAACATAAAGCGCATACACAACTAAGTTATGCTCCGCTCGCTGGTTGCCCCGATACACTTCAATGGTATAACTGATTGATTGGAAGGTATGAAAGGATAGACCAATGGGCAGCACAATACCGGGAATCAGGCTATTGAGCATAGGGACAGAATTTTTTAGCCCCCAAATGGCGAGTGTAGCCGTTAGTTGTTCATTGAAAAAATCGTAATATTTGAAAAAGGCGAGTAGGCCGATGTTAGCAATCAGGCTGATAATCAGCAGCCAGCGTCGATATAAACCCTGGGAGCGCTCAATCCATATACCAGCCGCATAATCGATAAGAATAACGATTGCCAGAATCAACAAATAGGCTGGAATGAAGGCCATATAGAAATAACAACTGGCCAGCAGTAATAACGCCCACCGCCCACGCTGGGGCAGACTAAAGTAAGCGAGTGTGGTAAACGCAAAAAACAGCAGAAAATGCAGTGAATTAAAAATCATTAGTCAACTATAGAAATCGAATCATATAGCATAGCCTGGTTTTAGTAACCCAAACGAACATATGCGATTTTATGAGACGACAAACTTAGTTGGAAAGTCACATGATGGAAAACTTTATCTATATAAAAGTTCTTAAACCATAATTTGCGTATAGAATGAACGCGGTTGATAAGCAAAAATGCCCCATTCAAGTGGGCGTTTATTGTCAATAGTCTATAATCACCTATATCGCTATCTTTACAGCTATCAACTCCATCAATAGCCATCAACTCGTATGAAACACTGGTTTTACTGCCTGCTGGCTTTCGCGTTATCTTTTTCGGCAAAAGCCCAACTCACCGCAACGGGTAACTTAGTCCGGGATAACTACCAGAAGTTCGAATATAAAAATTCCGATGCGCGACGGTACCAAATTGCACACGAATGTGTATGTCCCGAAAGATGCCTCGGCAACCGTTAAATATCCGTTCCTAATGCAGCGGACGTGCTATAGCGTAGCACCCTATGGCCCCGATGCTTACCCCGCCCAACTCGGCCCGTCGGGAACGCTCATGCGCGACAAATTCATTTTTGTCTATCAGGATGTGCGGGGCCGATGGGCTTCCGAAGGCACCTGGACCAACATGACGCCCAACCTGCCCGACCCGCCTGCCCCAACGAAGAAGGGCAAAAAAGCGGCTTCGACACCAACGGCCGGCTCGCCCGATGAAAGTTCGGATACCTACGATACCATTGAGTGGTTACTGAAAAACGTGCCTAATAACAACGGTCGGGTGGGGCAGTGGGGTATTAGTTACCCCGGCTTCTACACGGCGGCATCGTTGCCCGACGCGCACCCGGCCCTGAAAGCCGCTTCGCCACAGGCCCCGGTGTCTGACTTTTTCTTCGACGATTTTCACCACAATGGCGCGTTTATTCAGGCGTATATTTTTACGTATCCGGTGTTTGGTCTTCAGCACCCTAAACCCACTACCGAAGCCTGGTATAACAGCGAGTTTATCAAAACCGGAACGAGCGACGGCTTCCAGTGGCAGTATGACCTTGGTCCGCTCAAAAACGCCGATAAATATTACAAAGACAATTTCTACTGGCAGGAAACCGTCGAGCACCCCAACTACGACGAATTCTGGCAAAAGCGTAGCATCTTGCCGTATCTAAAAGGGATTCGTCCGGCCGTGATGACGGTTGGCGGCTGGTTTGATGCCGAAGACTTATACGGCCCGCTTAACATCTACAAAACCATTGAGAAGAACAGCCCCGGTGCCTATAACACGCTGGTAATGGGGCCGTTTGGGCATGGGCGTTGGTCGCGCGAGACAGGCCATACGTTACACAGTAATGTGTATTTTGGCGACAGCATTGCCACATTTTATCAGCAGAATATCGAAGCGAAATTCTTTACCCACTTTCTCAAAGGCGTGGGTGATGGCAAGACGGGCTTGCCCGAAGCGTATCTGTTCAACACAGGCCGCAACGAGTGGCACACGTTCGACAAGTGGCCTGCGCCCGACGCGCAAACTAAATCGTACTACCTGATGACGGATGGTAGTCTGGCAACCAACAAAATTATGGGTTCGCCGGATGCGAGTGGCAATGGTTTCTTGGAATTCGTTAGCGACCCGAAAAAACCCGTTCCTTATACCGAAGACATTACGACAACCCAGGGATTCACGCCGTTTAACTATATGTCAGAAGACCAACGGTTTGCCAGTCGTCGCCCGGATGTGCTGACCTTCCAGACCGATGTGCTGACCGAAGACCTGACGCTGGGTGGCGAAATTACGGCCAAACTGAAAGTGAGCACCACCGGAACGGATGCCGACTGGGTCGTGAAATTGATTGACGTGTATCCGGCCGACGAGCCCAACCACAATTATATGCCGAACAAGAACATCACGCTCGGCAATTATCAGCAGATGGTGCGCTCGGAAGCCATGCGGGGCCGGTTCCGCAACTCGTTCGAGAAACCTGAACCGTTTAAGCCCGGCGAAATCACAGACGTAACGTTCCGGTTACAGGATGTGCTGCATACCTTCAAAAAAGGCCACCGGCTGATGATTCAGGTACAGAGCACCTGGTTCCCGCTCATCGACCGCAACCCGCAGAAGTATGTCGATAACATTTTTAAAGCCGACGAAAAAGACTTTCAGAAAGCGACGCATCGAGTGTATGACAATTCGGTAATTGAGGTTCAGGTTCTGAAATAAAACCAGTTGTAAAGTTATCGGGTTGTAGAGTTGTAACGTATTGGATGCGCCAGCCAACTTTATACAACTTAATAACCTTATAACTTTACGACTTATAACATGAAAGCCATCTGGAACGGCAAAACCATTGCCGAAAGCAACAACACGGTTGTGGTTGAAAACAACCATTATTTTCCGAAAGAGTCAGTAAAGGCAGACTACCTGACGGATAGTCAAACGCATACGACATGCCCCTGGAAAGGACTGGCTTCGTATTATTCGCTCACGGTAGATGGCAAGACCAACACGGATGCGGCCTGGTATTACCCCGACCCTAAACCAGCCGCCAGTCAGATTAAAGACCGTATTGCCTTCTGGAAAGGCGTGCAGGTAACCGAATGATTAAGCTGACTAACCTGACGAAACAGTTTGGGACACACATAGCCGTAGATAGCGTTTCGCTGACCGTTGAGCGGGGCGAAACGCTGGTATTGCTGGGCACCAGTGGCTGCGGCAAAACGACTACGCTGAAAATGATTAACCGACTGATTGAACCGACAGATGGCTCAATCAGCGTCGATGGCGTAGATGTTCGGCAGCAGCCCGGCCCCGAACTTCGCCGACGTATTGGGTACGTTATTCAAGATGGGGGTTTGTTTCCGCATTACACAGTTTCCGAAGCCATTGCCACCGTCCCGAAACTGCTTAATTGGGAGCCTCGGGCCATACAGCAGCGAACCCATGAACTGATAGCCAAGCTACAACTGCCCGAAACGGTTTTGACACGCTATCCCGCTGAACTGAGTGGCGGGCAACGACAACGGGTTGGTTTGGCGCGGGCGTTGGCGGCAAAGCCCCCGGTGGTGTTGATGGACGAGCCGTTTGGCGCGCTCGATCCCTTCACCCGTCGGCATGTTCGGCGGGAGTTGTTTGGGCTAAATGAATTAAAAGAAACGACGGTCGTCCTCGTTACGCACGACGTGGACGAAGCCCTCGAACTGGCCGACCGCATTGTGCTAATGGACAAAGGTCATATTGTTCAGATTGGCCCACCGAACGAGTTATTGACAAAACCAGCCAACGATTTCGTTCGTGATTTTCTGGATATTTGAAAACAGTAGCGGCAGCGACCGACCGTCCACGCTACTTTACTCTATGCTTGATTTTCTCCGCCAAAACGCCGATAAACTGCTGGAGCAGACCCTAACGCACATTGGGTTAACCTTCGTGTCGTTGCTCTTAGCATTGCTGTTGGGTGTACCGCTGGGTATTCTGATTTCGCGTTGGTCGAAGTTGGCGAGTAGCGTGCTGGGCGTGGCGGGTGTGTTGCAAACCATTCCCAGTGTGGCCTTGCTGGGATTTCTGATTCCACTGCTGGGGATTGGTGTTGGGCCGGCATTGGTAGCGTTGTTTCTATATGCATTACTGCCCATCATTCGCAATACGTATGTAGGTATTACGGAGGTTAGCCCGTCGGTGAAAGAGGCTGCGCGGGGCGTAGGCATGACCGATAATCAGGTGCTGACCAAAGTGGAATTACCGTTAGCGCTGCCGGTTATTTTTGCGGGTATTCGCACCGCAACCGTCATTAATGTGGGCGTAGCCACATTGGCCGCCTATGTAGCCGCCGGTGGATTAGGCGAGTTTATATTTAGCGGGATTGCGCTCAGCAACGTGAATATGATGCTGGCGGGCGCTATTCCAGCCGCGCTACTGGCCATTGGATTTGATTTCGGGCTTGCCCGATTACAACGACTGTCGGGGCAGAAATTGCGAATTGGTGCGCTGGTATTTGTACTGTCGGTGCCCCTGTTGTCAGCGTTTTATTTGCTGCCCGGCCGGGAGGATAAACTTATTGCCGGGTTTGCCCATGAGTTTTATGGTCGTTCGGATGGGTATCCGGGGTTACAAAAGACCTATGGCCTGAACCTGCGCCCCCGGCTCATCGACCAGAATTTAATGTATGAAGCCATTTATCGGGGGCAGGTGGATATTATCAGCGGCTACTCGACCGACGGCCGCATCAACGCCTTCGACTTGCTGGTGCTGACCGATAATCGTCATGCATTCCCACCCTACGACGCGGCCCCGGTGGTTCGGCAAGCTGTGCTCACGCGCTATCCTGACCTTGGTCCTACGCTCAACCAACTGGCTGGAAAACTATCCGATTCGGTGATGACGGCCCTGAACTACCGCGTCGATTACAAAAAAGAATCGCCGGAACTCGTGGCCCGCGATTTTCTAAAACAGGCTGGTTTATACAAAATACCGCCATCGGGTGAGCGCCCTGAAACGGTGGTGATGGGGTCGAAGGTATTTACGGAGCAGTACATTCTGGCTGAAATTTACCGCCAACTGATTGAAGGGCAGACGCAATTGCGGGTCGTGACGAAAACCGGCCTGGGCGGCACGCAAATCTGCTTTGATGCCCTCCGCACGGGCGCTATCGATTTCTATCCCGAGTATACCGGAACGGGTCTGCTGGTAATTCTGCAACCGGCCGCCACCGTTTTACAACATCTGCCTATGCAATCCGATTCAGTTTATCGGTTTGTTCAGAGACAATTTCAAATGAAGTATCAACTTAACTGGCTGGAACCGCTGGGATTCAATAATAGCTATTGCCTGATGATGCGCCGTGAACAGGCCCGGCAATTGGGCATTCGGTCAATTGAGGATTTAGTGAGGTATTTGGAGGGGAGATAATTGGTATATATTCCTTAACGTAATAAGAGATTATTCAATAAAAATGGCTGGGTATTTTACTCGAAGAGAAAGTATACTCGAGGATGCTGGTTTAAGTAAGATTCAAGCATCCGACGAGGTATTTTATGAATTAATTAAACCTTTCAACGAAAGGAAGCCTTATCCTTTCATTAATGAGAAATGGCTCGTCGTTGAGCTATTGAATGACTTCTTTATTGAGAAACATAACTTCACAATTTTAAGCAAGTTGAGCGCATTGAATCATGAAGATCACTGTTTAATTACATACGCTTATCCATTTAACCCTGCTATTTACTACAAACTCCAACTGACCACTGATATAAATCAGCTTAGACAATTGATGAATGATGATTCGGATAAATATGTTGACTGGAGCTTTTTAAGTCCTTCAAAGACATGGGCAGCTCTCTCGTTCTACGATGAAGATGCGTTGTTTATAGGCTGCCAACAAAATTTTAGAGCAAGTTTAGAAGAAACGATTAGGGACAACCCAGATTTTGTAAAATTCCTTTAGCGTATTTAGTTGGCAATTTGACACAATTACCGGCTAAGGTAAAGTAGGACTTATTCGTAACAAGGATCAAACTACCTTACTTCTTACTCACAAACTTATTCCCCTTCACATAATACCGATATAGTAGATCAGCGCCTTGCGTTAGGCCGATGCGCGTGGTGGTAATCATATCGAAATCATGCAATACGGGGCCACGAATGTAGATGTCGCCCGTTGTAAGAGAAGACGCGTTGTGCTCGGTTCGGCTGATCCCCATCGCAATGGTTAGTTTGCCTGGGCCGTTGGCGAGGTTGCGCTGGCCGTCGGCAGTAGTAGGGTCGATAGTGTTATTGCGGTAACGTTCAAAGCCGGTTTTGAAAGCTTCGTTGCGTCGAAGGCCCATCAGGTCGAGCCCTTCGGTGGGTTCGAGGGCGCGGATAAGCACGGCTTCGCCCACGCCCTCCGGCCCCGTCACGACGTTAATACAATTGTAGTGATTATAAATCTGATAGACGTACAGCGTTCCGGCGGGGCCAAACATAGCCGCATTGCGAACCGTCTGCCGACGATAGGCATGGCAGGCCGGGTCGCCGGTCAGGTAGCCCTCAGTTTCTACGATGATGCCCGCTGTTGTGCCTTCCGCACTCTCATGTACGAGTTCGCAACCCAGCAGCAGTTGCGCGAGGGTTAGGGTGTCGTGGGATTGGTAGAAGGAATAATTAAGAGTTGTCGGGGAATTCAACATCGGAGCTATTTGGGGGGGCACTTAGTTATAAAACCAGTTGCTTTATGAGAGTGTTTTTGTCATCCCGACGCAGGAGGAATCTCAAGCGTTAGGCGAAGTCGAGATTCCTCCTGCGTCGGGATGACAAAAACACTCTATGACTATTTCTGGCAACTCCTGACCAACTTTTAGATCACATTCATCGTCTGCTCCTTAATTTTCTCTAATTCGTCTTTCATCTGTACTACAAACCGCTGAATGGCAGCATCGTTGGCTTTAGAACCGATGGTGTTTATTTCGCGACCAATTTCCTGCGAGATAAAGTTCAGTTTCTTGCCATTGGCTTCTTCCGTCGCCAGTACTTCCAGAAAATAGCTCAAATGATTCTTAAGCCGAACTTTTTCTTCCGAAATGTCGAACTTCTCCACATAATACACCAACTCCTGCTCGAAGCGATTCTGGTCGAAGGTTTCGCTGTCCAACAGCTCTTTTACTGAATTTCGCATTCGGTCGCGCACGGCTGGAATCCGCCGAATATCCTGCTGTTCAATATTGGCCAGACGGTCGGTTATGATTTGAATGTATTCCTGAAATTTGCTTTCCAGCACGGCCCCATCCTGCTTGCGGAAAGCATCGCACCGCCGAATGGCTTCCTGAACAGCCGCCTGCACGGTCGCCCAGTCCGATGCGTCGGCAGTGGGGTCTGCCGATTCGGTCAGGTAGGCATTGGGTTGTTGGAGGGCCAGTTGCAGCACGTCGCTGTCGGGGATGCTCATCAGCATGGTATTGGCTGTTTCTTTCAAATCACTCACATAAGCAGCCACCAGCGGACGGTTGATGGTTACGCCCGGCCGGACAGCATTGGTGCGGGCCAGATTGAGCGAGAGTTCAACTTTGCCTCGTTCCAATTGCTGGGTGAGCAATGCCCGGAGTTCAATTTCTTTGTCGGAAAACTGCCGGGGCATACGGCAATAAATATCTAAAAATTTAGAATTGAGCGTCTTAACTTCTGCCGTAACCGCCAGTCCACCGGCTTCTACCGTCGCGTTGCCGAAGCCGGTCATTGATTTTAACATTCGTTGTAAGGTTATAAAGTTATAAAGTTGTAGCGTTGTAAAGTTGTAGAACTTGGTGTGCGTCAGCCAACTATACGACTTTATAACTTTACAACTATACGACCGCTACGGCGGACCGTTCATTTTAAGGCTCCCGCTTCCAGTTCCAGATACTCCTTGCGGTTGCGGGCCACATCGATGGCTGTATAAATGGCCTGTAACATGGATGTTTCGTCGGCAAGGTCTTTCCCGGCAATATCATAGGCCGTGCCATGATCGGGCGAAGTACGAACAGCGGGCATTCCGGCTGTGAAGTTTACGCCCTCTTCAAATGCAATGGCTTTGAAGGGAATCAAGCCCTGATCATGGTACATGGCTAATACAGCATCGAACTTTTTATAAGATCGGGTGCCAAAAAAACCATCAGCGGGGTAGGGTCCAAAGACTAATTGCCCTTTGTTGCGCCATTCGGCAATGACGGGCTTAATAACCTCATTCTCTTCGTTGCCCAGCAGTCCCTCCTCACCCGCATGTGGGTTTAGCCCTAAGACGGCAATTCGGGGTTTTTCGATACCGAAATCCTGTTTCAGCGACTGCATCATGAGTGTAAGTTTCTGGGTAATGCGCTCGCGGGTAACGTTTTGCCGAACCCGTCCCAGTGGTATGTGCCCCGTCACTACGCCCACCCGGAGCGTTTCGCTCACCATAAACATCAGATTGTCCTCAACGCCGAATTCCTGCGCCAGATACTCTGTGTGACCCGGAAATTTAAACTCCTCCGACTGAATGTTGTATTTGTTAATGGGAGCCGTTACCAGCGCATCCAGTTTGCCGTCTTTCAGGTCATCGACAGCGCGTTGCAAACAGGCCAACGCGGCCTGGCCAGCTTCTGGCGTTACCTGCCCCGGCTGAATGTCCTGATTCTGGTCGGGCCAGCAGGTAATTACATTCGTCAGCTTATGGCTAATTTGGTTGATTGTCTGCGCGCCATTGAGGTTCCAGTCTTTCAGGTTCAGCAGGTTGCGGTAGCGGTTCAGAATCCGCATGGAACCGTAGATGACGGGTGTACATAACTTTTGCAATCGATTATATTGCAGGGCTTTCAGGATTACCTCGGGGCCAATGCCATTATAGTCGCCCAGCGAAATGCCGATTACCAACCGGTTTTCCCGACCGGCATACTCAACCTGCTGCGGGGGCTGATTACCTGCGTTGCGGCTGGTGCCTTCGCTGAGTGGCGACTCCCGTTCCGGGCTACGGTTAGTCTGATTCCGGTCGCGTTCAGGCTGGGGGTTTCCCTGTAATCGGGGTTCATTTGTTCGCTGACCTGCTTTAGGCTGTCCATCGCGTTGTGGTCGGGCTGCCGCATCACCGTCAGTAGGTTGTCCGTCATTACGTGGTCCGTCATTACGGTTCTTCCCCCGTTGGGCGTTATTGTCGCCCCGATTGTTGCGATTAGTTGACTGCCGGTTTTCCCGCTGCTGTCGGGATGCCGCATCTCCCTCACTCCGGGGGCGGGCTGTCGCATCACCGTCATTCTGGTTTCGTTCATTCCGGGCCTCGCCCTGACTCGGTTCGCCATTGCTATTATCACGCGGAGGGGTATCCTGCCGACCTGTAGCTGGTTGATTATCAGGCTGGGTTAATACCGGCTCCGTTTCACTAACCTGCCTGTTACGCAACCGGGTATCGGGTATGGGGTCGGCAACCGGAATAGTAGGTTGAGGGTTTGGGTCGTCGGGTTGGCGTTGTTCCATGCACTTTTTGTAGTTTCGCCAGAAGTTTTACAAGTGAAGAATAAATAAAGAAATTATCTGGAAAGTTTTTTATTCTTCACTCTACACTCTTCATTCTTCACTAAATATAGCCGCAAGTTACGAAAACCCTACGGATGTTCCAGAACCCACCGTCTATTCTCATTGCCGACGAGATGCACCCGTCGTTGTTTACTATGCTTACCGAAGCTGGTTTCACCTACGCTTATCATCCCAAAATCACACGGGCCGAGCTGTTAACCGGGTTAAAACCGTTTGATGGGCTTATTATTCGCAGTAAAACTACTGTCGATGAAGAACTGCTCAGTCAGGCACCTAATCTACGCTTTATTGGTCGGGCTGGCGCTGGGCTTGATTTAATTGATCTGGAAGCCGCTGAAAAACGCGGCATTCGGGTGTTTCATGCCGGAGAGGGAAACCGCGACGCAGTAGGCGAGCAGGTCGTTGGCATGTTGCTCGCCTTGCTGGCCAACATTCTGAAAGCCGACCGCGAAGTGCGACAGGGTATCTGGGATCGCGAAGGAAACAGAGGCTACGAACTCGGTAGCCTGACAGTTGGCTTAATTGGCTATGGCAATAACGGACGGGCTACAGCCCGGCGGTTGAGCGGCTTCGGGTGTCGGGTGATGGCTTACGACAAGTTCCTGACTAATTATGGCGATGCTTTCGCCGAAGAGGCTTCACTGGAACAAATCGTTGCCGAAGCCGATGTTTTGAGTCTACACCTCCCACTGACCGACGAGACGAGAATGCTCATCAATGATGCGTTTATTGATGCATTTGCCAAACCGTTCTATCTTATCAACATTGCCCGGGGCGAAATTGCATCGCTGCAAGCCGTGGTGCGCGGGTTGGAAACTGGGAAGATTCGGGGAGCTTGCTTAGACGTACTGGAAAACGAAAAACTCGCTAAACTCACGCCCGCTCAGCAAATAGCCTTCGATTACCTCCGTCAGTCGGACAAAGTGGTACTCACCCCGCACATAGCAGGCTGGACGCACGAAAGTTATGTTAGAATTAATGAGGTACTGGTGAGGCAGTTGGTCGTAAGTGGTAAGTGGTAAGTCAGTAGCCACCAATGTCAGTGACTGGCGACTATTGACTTACGACTTACGACTTTTTTTACAACGTCACCGTGAAATTACTGCTGGTGCAAACGGTTCCGGCTTCGTTGGTCAGGCAAATCTGGCCGGTGGTGGCGCCTGCCGGAACGGTCACCCGGAGGTTGGCTCCTTCGACTACAAACCGGGCGACTGCGGATGCTCCATTGCCAAAGCGAACTTCCTGAACAGAAGCCAGATTCTGCCCCGTCAGAACCACCTCGCTGCCTACCTTGCCCGATGAAGGCGTAAACGCAAGGTTCGAGACAACCCGAAGCACCGTAAAGGAGGCTGTGGTGGTCGTTTCGTTGGTGGTGTTGATGACCCGAAGCGGGCCAGTCTGCGCGTCAGACGGCACTAATACCCATCGCTCTGTATCTTCGTTTTTGCCGCCATCAGCCGCCTGCGTTGTTGACCCGGTAAAGAAAACCTGGGCATTTAACAGAAAATCGCCCCGTAGCACAACGCGTTCGCCGGGCCGTGCTTTGGTGGGCACAATATCCGAAACCACAGCTTTCTGAATAATCACCAAAGGCACCGATGCCGTGCCCGCCCGACTGGTCACCGTGACGGGGCCGCTGACTGCCGTGGGCGGTATCCCAACCAGCAAATCTAACCCTTCGTTGCGGCTGGTAATTGGAACGATAGTGCCGCTGACACTAACCTGCGTGATGCGATAGAGATTTTTTCCCGACACCGTAAGCGGACGACCGGGCAACGACCGCGCCGGGTTGAGTGTAAGATTGGAAGGGGCCAGATAAAAGAAAAATGGATCAGTGGCTGTTGTGCTCCCGCCAATGCCGCTGGCCGACACGGCCACCTGTCCCGAAGAGGGCAACGCCGGAACAATGGCTTCAAGCTGGGTATCACTCAGCAACCGGAAGGTTGTCGACACATTGCCGATGGTTACGGTTGTCAATTCGCGCAGATTGCGCCCCTCCACGATTAACTTGTCGCCAGCTATGCCATCCTGCGCTACCAGATGTGTAATAAACGGTGGCTGAAAAATTTTAAGTGTGTCGGTGCTGGTGGCCGTTAACACATCAAACACTTTCACAGTTACCAGACCCGACGTGGCCGTGGCCGGAATCGTCGTGCGAATTTCAGTGTCTTTCACCGTTGTCAGGCTCCTGTCGGTTGTTAATCCGTTGATGCTCACGATACCGTCGGTCAGGTTTTTGCCCTGAATAATTAACTCCGTACCGGGTTTGGTTTTCAACGGGCTAATGCTCGTAATCTGGGGCGTTCCGGCCACGATAAACGTAAAGACAAAGTTGCCTCCCTGTGTTTCTACCGCCAGCGGAGCCGGGCCACGCGGCACATTGGCTGGTACGGTAATCGTGATTTTCTGCGCCGAACTGTCTTTAACAATGGCGTCAATATCGTTGAACCGAATGCGTTTAATCTGATTGAGAAAATCGCCGGTTATAACAACTGAGGTACCCGGAACCCCATTGGCGGGCGTAACGGCTGTTAATACGGGGGCTGGTTGCTTCACCGTAAACGGCAGTGGGTCCGAGGTGCCTTCCTCGGTATGCACCCGAACCTGGGTTTTGCCGGGGGCAATACGTGGCACCGCCAGTTGAATGGTATTTTCGTCATGACTCCCCAACGTGGCCGCTACCGTTGACGTGGCCGTGCCGAACGTTACGGTGGGGTCGGAGCCGAACTGGTAGCCCGTGAGGGTAATATTCTTTCCTACGAGTTCTTCATTTACCGACAAACTGACTAATTCTGGCGGGTTATTCTGAACGCGGCAGCCTGACAGGCCAAGAAAGATACTAAAGAGAAAGAAAAGGACTTTACTTGATTTCATAACTGGCGACGGGAGCCAATACACCCGCCTATAATCGGTAAAATTAGTCAATTTGACCGACCAAAAACCATTTCTTTCGAAAGCCTGTTTCCCTAATGATGAATGATGAATGATAAATAATGAATGGTACTCCAACAGTACGCTCATCGTTATCATTCATCATTCATCATTCATCATCCAAAAGCAAATGAACTACCGCAGCCTGAAAGCATCAAAATTATTAACTATCTCTACGCTTGGCGAACTGAAAGCCGCCGGGTATGAACCCCGTTCCATTAAGCAGGAGTTGCGGGATAATCTGATTGATCGGATTAAAGAAAAAGAAGTCGTTTTTCCGGGAATATGGGGCTATGAAGATACCGTTATCCCGGATGTGGAACGAGCTATTCTGTCCATGCACCATATCAATCTGCTGGGGTTGCGTGGGCAGGCCAAAACCCGCATTGCCCGCCTGATGGTCAATCTGTTGGATGAGTATATTCCGGTGGTAACTGGCTCCGAACTCAACGACGATCCTATGCAGCCGCTTTCGCGCTTTGCCCTTGATCTGATTGCCGAGAAGGGTGACCAGACGCCGGTTTCGTGGATGCACCGTAGCGACCGTTACACTGAAAAACTCGCCACGCCCGACGTGTCGGTAGCCGATCTTATTGGCGACGTGGACCCCATTAAAGCAGCCACGCTTAAACTGCCCTATTCGGATGAACGCACGATTCACTTCGGGTTGATTCCCCGTTCGCATCGCTGCATTTTCGTGATTAACGAATTGCCCGATTTGCAGGCCCGCATTCAGGTATCGCTGTTCAATATTTTGCAGGAAGGCGACATTCAGATTCGTGGGTTTAAGTTGCGGTTGCCGCTTGATATTCAGTTCGTGTTCACGGCTAACCCCGAAGATTACACCAACCGGGGCAGTATCGTAACGCCACTCAAAGACCGGATTGATTCGCAGATTGTGACGCATTATCCGAAATCTATTGAAATCGGGAAGAAGATTACCATGCAGGAAGCCGTGGTGAAAACCGAGCAGAAAGGGATGGTGAAAACCAACGATTTAGTCGCCGACCTCATCGAGCAGGTGGCCCTGGAAGCCCGGGAGAGCGAATACGTAGACTCGAAAAGTGGCGTGTCGGCTCGGATGACCATCTCGGCCTACGAGAACCTGCTTTCGTCTGCCGAACGCCGGGCACTACTCAACGGCGAAAAAGATACCTATGTGCGTATTGCCGACCTCTACGGCGTGGTGCCTGCCATTTGCGGCAAGGTTGAACTGGTCTATGAAGGCGAAGTGGAAGGCCCGGTTATTGTGGCGCAGAATCTGATTGGCAAAGCCATTCGGAATCAATTTTTGGCCTATTTTCCAAATCCTGAGAAAGCCAAAAAAGACAAACGCGGCAACCCATACCGGAAAATTACGGACTGGTTCGGCGACGGCAACACGATGGACATTCTGAACGATCTCACGAACCGCGATTATGAAGCCCGGCTACGCACTATCGACGGTCTGGATGATGTGGTCGATCAGTTCCACCCACGCCTGAGCAAGCCCGAAAAGCTGTTCATGATGGAATTTGCCCTACACGGGCTGGCCGAACACTCGTTAGTAGGCAAGAAGGCGATGGACACGGGCCTGTCGTTCAAAGATTTACTCGGTTCGATGTTCAATCCCGGCAAAGGATTTGGCAGCGAGGAAGACGACGAGGATGACGACCGGTTTTAAGGCGAATCCGTAAATGATCTTTTTTTATCAGGCGTTAGGCAAAGTCGTACAGACTCTGTTTAACGCCTTTTTTGTTAAGCAGATGTAGTGCCGAATCTCCAGATTCGGGTATCAAAATGACAACAAAATCACTACCGAATCTGGAGATTCGGCACTACACCTGTCCGGCCCGTCGATAAATTTGATAAACTACGTCTTCTGTGAACATACTGCCTGATCCATAGGTTAATCAAAAGAATTTTCAGGAATTCACTGCCTGTTATTGAACGTCTTTATCACTAACTCGACGAATCCGTTATGAAAAATTTTTTCCTCCCGTTTGGGTGGTGTACGATAGCCATTTGCTTCACCGCCTGCGAAGATCACCGCAATAGTCCCAATGCCTCCTTTCCAGAACGGATCAATTTCGTGGCCCAACGGCAATATCCTGAAGGCATTGCTTATTCAGGCCAATTGGAGAAATTTGTTATTTCGTCTGTCACGCAGGGCAAAATCGGTACGGTTGGCACCGATGGCCGCTACGCCGATCTGCTCTCAGACCCCGGTTTGATTAGTGTTAATGGCATAAAAGTGGCTGGCGACCGTCTGTTAGCGACCAATAACGACCAGGGCGCTTCAGACAAAAGCACTCCCCAAACGACGCGCCAAACGGCTGAGTTGTTTGTGTTTAACCTGACCACCCGCCAGTTAGAACGTCGGGTTGACCTCGATGATCTGCTACCGGCGGCTGATCCCAATTTTGCCAACGACCTCGCTCTCGCACCAAATAGTACGGTGTATGTAACGGACTCATTTTCGCCGGTTATCTACCAGGTAACCGGCAGTGGTCAGGCCAGCATATTAGTGCGGGATGACGTGCGATTTAGCAGCCCCACTTTCGGCTTAAATGGAATTGTTTATCATCCCAACGGCTACCTGATTGTCGCTAACACCGGGCAGGGAAAGTTGTATAAGGTGGACATCCAAAACGGAAACGCCGTTACGGAAATAACGGGCACAGGGGCGCTACCCGGCGACGGTCTGACCCTGCTTAATGGTGACCTCTATGTAGTGACAGGGGGCAGCCGGGTGGCGCAGGTACGGAGCACAGACAATTGGCAGACGGCTCAGATTGTGAAATTCGATGCAAGCGGGTATAGTCAGGCAACGACCAACGTAGCGGTTAATAATCAGATTTTCACCATAAACGCCCGCATCGGCGAAATCGGTGCAGCGATGGGCGACCGGTCTAAACTCCAATCCAGCGAGTACAGCATTCAGCGATTTCGATGACCGGGCCATTCAGCTATGATGGTAGCTTATACTACACTATTTCTTCAGCAATACACTCGGTTCCTATTGGAAGCTCATTCAACCGTAAAGCGACAACCAGATGACCAAGCCGATTGAGGTGTACACCATCAGCCAGAAAGTAAGCTTTCTTTCGGGGTATTACACCAAATGTATCGACAAGGGAGAAGCCTGCCTGATTAGCCGCCTTCATGATCATCGGATGACCCACCCGGCGTAACCACTGATCCACTTCGTTTAATGTCGGGAATGGTGTCATAATCACTACTTTTTTCTGATACACGTTTAACGACTGGAAAGCATCTGCCAGTTGTTCAGCAAACTGGTTCATGAACCAAGGTTGACCATATACACACCGGTATAGAGTGAGGAAAGAAGACTTCAGACTATTTTTAAGCTGTTCATGCAGTAAAATTGGTTTGAGGTCGGCTGCTTTTGGTGTTTTAGGGCGATAAGTGGCTCGCAATGTATGCGGTGTCACCTGAAAAAGTTCTCTAAACGGCTTCCGCCAGGAAAGTTCGTAGTGACCCAGTTGCATAATAAGTAAATCGGCCTGCTCTAATTCGGGCTGGTATTTGCTGAGTAGATCAGCTACCTGATTCAGTCTAACCATACTTAGGCTGGTGACATGAATAGGTTCATCAGACTTATTTTTTACCTGGTTTACCCATTGTTGAACAAAGCCAAGGTGAGGCTGGATGCCATAATTGGCTACATGGCAGCCGCCAATGACAAAGACATTCATGGTTCATGGGTGGATAAGTTGGAAAAAGCGCTTGCTGCCGGTAATACCCAGCTACCTGTTTAGTCGTTTTTTAGGTAGATGAAGGAAATATGTTCATGAAAAAAGGGCCTTCTGGCCCTTCATTTTACACTACAGACTATTTATATATGCTTCACTCCACCATAACCGCCGTACCATTGGCGCTTACCATGAGCATAGACCCATTGCCACCAATGGTCTGGAAATCTAAATCGACTCCAATTACCGCGTTGGCCCCTAAGCGTGTGGCCTGATCAATCATTTCTTTAAGCGCAATGCTTTTGGCTTCGCGTAGTCCCTGCTCATAAGCCCCTGAGCGGCCACCTACCACGTCGCGAATGTTGGCGAAGAAATCTTTGACAAGGTTGGCACCGATAATGGCCTCACCGTTAACCAGACCAACGTACTGCGTAATGCGTTTGCCTTCAATATTAGGAGTAGTCGTTATGAGCATAAAAGGAAGTTAGATAGTTAAGAAACAGACGGGTAATCTGATTGTAAAATTAGAGAGTTGTTAGTTTATATAAACTCCATTCATCATTTCCTTTCACCCTTTACCCCCGAAAGAAGGCTAAGTGGTTGTTGGTTTGCTATTTTATAACAAGCGAATCGTAGTTTGTTTATACTTTTTGGTATTCGGTATGTATTTGCTATAAATTATTTAACCAGTATATGTAATCAACTACCGAACTCACGTTATTTGTATGCCAGTCGGCTGGCATATTCTCATGTATCACCTCTTACAACCAGAAATTAATGAAAACTCTACCTGTATCCCGGCTATTTGCCTGGACTTTACTGTGCGTACTGTCTGTGTGGTTCGATAGCTGTAAGAAAAGCGATGATCCTACCACGACAACGCCCACAACAACCATTGAAGGGAGTTATAAAATTAGTACGCTCAAAGTAGACCCCAAAGTACTGAGCTTATACGACGATTTAATAGCGGCATCTAAACTGCTTTATGCCAATACCACCTGTCTGACTGATATTACCATTACGTTCAAAACCGGGGGCGATGCCACCACTGATACGCCCACTTCCTGCCAGAGTATCCCGGTTCCGGTTAGTACCTTCACTGGCATTGATGCAAGCAGCAAATGGTCTTTGAGCGGTAATAAACTGACCGTTACAAAAGGCGACGGGACAAAAACAGATTACACAGTCGTGTCTAATACAGGCGGTATTCTAAAGCTACAATGGCAGGGGAATTTAAGTGCGCTTGTTCCTGGTAATACTGTATATACGTACACAATGGAATTGAAGAAGCAGTAGAAAGAAAACAAAAATTAGAAACGACATAAAAAAAGACGATTACATTTTGTAATCGTCTTTTTTTATGTCGTTTCTAAAAGGAAGTGTTCCGTTTGCTCAATGATTTTGCCGTTTACTCAAAATGGTTCATATGCACGTTTTAGTTATCATCAATTTTATGAGTAAATTTTTCTATTAACAATTATTGACTTAGGACTTTCGCTTGTGCATCAAATTTGAGAGTTTAGCCGTATGATTGCAAAGCATGAATACATCGAATATCTGTTGAGTACGCCATTCAACTATACCTGCACCAACATGGCTGATCATAAACCC